>Ga0209380_10002714_pt1 | contig 11243 bp, 9 predicted proteins | sample HubBroMetageWFT6_FD_188347 | JGI IMG/M metagenome (GOLD analysis project Ga0209380, IMG submission 188347) | Warmed and freeze-thawed soil microbial communities from the Hubbard Brook experimental Forest, New Hampshire - Hubbard Brook CCASE Soil... | ecosystem: Environmental > Terrestrial > Soil...
GATGGATGGAAAATCAGTGCCCGAAGCCTCGGGAGGATTTTTGGTGATCAAGCGGCCGTGGCCGGGGATGCTGCGCACCGTCTACGGCGATCCCGATCGCTACGTAAAGAATTACTGGTCGCAGATTCCAGGAATGTATTTCACCGGAGACGGCGCGCGCAAAGACAAAGACGGATATTTCTGGATCATGGGCCGAGTGGATGACGTGCTCAACGTGAGCGGCCATCGCTTAAGCACGATGGAAGTGGAGTCCGCACTGGTGGCGCATGAAGCGGTCGCGGAGGCGGCGGTCGTCGGCCGCCCCGACGAACTCAAAGGCCAGGCGATTTCGGCGTTCGTCACGCTGGAACATGGCCGCAAGCCCACGAAAGAACTGAAAGAAGAGCTGCGCAAGTGGGTCGCCAAAGAAATCGGAGCGCTCGCTAAGCCCGATGACATTCGCTTTACCGACACCCTCCCGAAAACTCGCAGCGGAAAAATCATGCGGCGCTTGCTGCGGGAGCTGGCCAGCAGCGGGGACGTAAAAGGCGATACGACTACGCTCGAAGATTTCGGGGTGATCGCGAAGTTGAAAGAAGCGGACGAGGGTTAGGGCTCCACACGATCCAGCAATATGGCGAGTCGACTTGTATGAGTTTCCTCCGTGATCGCGGCGATGCTCGTGGCGATATTCTCGCCGCTCGGCGCGCGTTCCCAAACCGGCTGCCCGGCCGGAAGCGTGGTCGATGGCACCGGCCGGCCCGTAGAGGGAAATCCGCATCACATTGGGCGACAACGTCTGGACCACGGCACAAATCTCTCCCGAGCCTCGCTCCGATCAGGCCGGACAATTCCGAATCGAAGGCATCCCTCCCGGCAACTACAAAGCGAACGCATGTAACGATCAGCTTGGTTATCCGGGAATCTGGTGGCCGGACCGCGATGTGTCCATCGGCGCGTCTTCCATTTGCACCAACATCACCTTCAACCTGCGCCGGCGGACTGCAAAGCTGAAGCTGACAGTCACCGATGCCGCGACCTCCAAGCCCATCCCTCCTCGGGTAAATGCCCTAGTATGAATTAGACAGGAAAAGTTGCGGACTGGCCTTGACTCCATCGTGATGCGTTCTATCATGGAGGTAACGCTCCTCCCTAGGGTAGGGGACAATCCAACAAATAACCGTAAGGAAAACTGGAGGAAGTCCCCATGAAACTGAATGACAGCATTACGACCTACGACGTTGCCGAGGCTCTACAGGGCGAGTCCGGTAAGTTCGAAGTAACCAGCCCCAACGGAGAGCGCTATTTCGTTACGTGCCTGCCCGGACATTCCATTGCAAGTCTGGAGTGGGCCGGTTCTGAGCCGAATCTGCAGCCCTTTCTCGTGCGCAAAGTAGCTCAACCAATCACGACAGAGGGCCGTTCCAAGAGATCCGCGGCTGCCTGATATTCGGGTAAGCCAAAAAACCAAGCCCGGCCCCGATCAGGCCGGGCTTTTGATTGGTGTGCCCAGCATGCTTGACAGCTTGGAGGTGCAAGCCCTCTTCACAACGTGATGGACGTGAAGTGATAGCGAAGCGCAACGGTGAAACACACTCGCCGTGAGGCGGGGCCGGAAGAAGCGCGGAGCAAAGATGCGAGCCGATGAACAAGAACCGGATAGGAGGCCTAGGGTGGCGGGCGAGCGAGCCAGTGATTGCGTAGCCCATATCGATCAAGCTCACTGGTGGTAAATCCGGCGGTTGTGCATCGAAGGCGGTCGAGCTTACCTCGGGAGATCTGCGCCATGTCACGGAACCATGGAGGTGATTCGACAGATTCAAAACCAAGGTCAAACGCGACGGACAAGAGGGTCCGTCCTACGCGGGCAAAGTCAAGCGCCGCGCGCGAGTCGCCTTTGTCCACACGAAGCTAGTTCAAAGGAAAACCTGGAGATGCCTACTCTCCGGCGCCCATCATCACGATCGGCATGGTGGGAGTCGTGGCGCCCGCTTCATTCTCCACGGTAATGGCGAAGGTTTTGGCTTCCGCACCCGGCGGGAGCGGAGGATTGATCACCGTTCCGCGGCCGCGAGCATCGGGCTTGAATACACCCGCGGCGATGGCCGCGCCCTGCGTTGGAATCAGCCACAGCTCATAGGCCTTGTTGGGCGGAAGCGGCGGCATATTTGTCGCGAGAAAAACCAGGCTGCCGCGGCTGCGCAGATAGAACGCCTTGCCCTGCGGTTGCGGTTGCGCCTTCAAAGCCACCACGGTGACGACCTGCGCCTCCGGTTCGATGATGGGCGCGGCGATTCTGCGAATGTCTTCCAGTTCGCGTGCGCTCTGCGTCGCTTGCGCGTTGGCGGAGGCGAGGGTCTGCTTCAGCGCCGCGTTTTCTTTCCCTAGCGACGCCGCAAACACGATCACGGCTGCCGTTGCGGCCCATCCCAACGCTCCCCACCACGACCGGCGGGATCCTGTCTCCACAACTTTCACTGGCACGCGCGGCTCTTTCGCCACGGCATCCAGCAAACGCTGGCGCGCGCGTTGCGGAGGCTTCGGCCCTAGCGTCGACAATGCGAGCAGAGCGCCGTCGCCGCGTAGCTGTTCGAGCTCCAGCCGACACGCGGAGCAGCCGGCAAGATGCGCCTCCATGGCTGCGCGGTCTTCGCCTTTCAGAGCGTCGACCGCGTAGAGTGCGAGATCGTCGGCGAATTGTTCGTGTATGCTCATTGTCTAAAGGCTGATCACTTCCAACTTCAATCTCCTCCCCACCTCCCACCCGTCGACTTCGCTCAGGGCATGCTTTCTCGCGCCAAAAAACGTGCGAGAAATGGGGCACCCGTCAGGGGCTCTGGAACGCCTTTCGCAAAGTCATCAGTCCGGTACGAATTCTGGTCTTGATAGTGCCCAGCGGCTCGCCGGTTTTGCCTGCGATCTCGGAATGGCTCAGGCCTTCAAAATACGCCATTTCGAGAGCGCTGCGCTGAGGAGGAGGCATGGCGCCGATCACGCCGCGAACTTTTTCCGCAACCCGCGAACGGTCGGCTTCGCGAGCCAGATCGGGGGACACCGAAACGATCACAGCTTCCAGATCGGTTTCTGGCTTGCGCTTGCGCAGGAAATCGATGGCGCGGTGGCGCGCGATTACCGCCAGCCACGAGCCCAGCGTTCCCCGCGCCGCATCGAACGCCGCGGGATTTCGCCACAGCTGCAGGAACACTTCCTGCAACACGTCTTCGGCGGCGCCAGTGTCCCCAAGCACGCGCAACGCAACCGCGTACACCACGGACGAATAGCGGTCGTAGAGCTGCGCCACCGCGCTCTGGTCGCCGGCCTTGAGGGCCGTGACCATCGCCAGGTCGGGCGCAACACCCTGTCCCTCAGGACTTTGTCGTTCCGGACTCGACAAAAGCTACGTCTCTTCCTTTTTCACTTTGCTTGTTCACTTCTACACTAAGTACGTATAGAGGGTGCAGTTTGGATTGCCGAAGATCATGGATTGTGTGGAGCGGGCACCCTTGCCCGCTGCCTTTGATTTCTTAGGTTGCTCGACAAAATAAAAATCAACGTCCAAAGCCGCGGGCAAGAGTGCCCGCTCCACACAAGCTAAAGCTACTGGCTCAAGCGGATGGCGAGCTGCCGTTCCGGCTGCGTCATATCGCCCCAGAGTTTCTTCATGTTGTCCTGCAGCGGCTGGTCGTCGGGTTGCTTGCGCAGAGCGAGCGCGAACCAGTGATACGCCGTAGGCAGGTCGCGGGGCGCGCAAACCCCGGTGGCATAGAGCGCGCCGAGCGAGATCATCGCTTTGGGATTTCCTTTGGCTGCCGATGGCCTCAGTGTCTTCATGCCACGATCACAGTTCTGCGGCGCGCCCCGGCCATAAATAAATTTCTCCGCTTCGGCGACCGGGTCTACGGGCTTGGCAGGAGGCTTCGGCTTGGGAGCGGGTTTGGCCACGGGCTCGGCTGCGGCAGTGTGATCACTGTTGTCGCCGGAATCGGAGCCGGCTGAGCTTGAAGCAGCTGGGGTTGCAGTCGACCCTGACGCAGCTGCTGACGCAGGAGGATTCGAAGCTTCGTCGCCGGGCGCGGCGGCCGGGGCAGCGGTTGGGGCGCCGGTCGCAGCGGGCTGCGCCGGTGGCGTGATCGGAGCATTCGGCGCCGCCCCGGAATTCGCGGCGTCCGGAGTGCCAGTCGCGGGAGTATCGGCCCCGGTCGCCGTGCTTCCGCCTGCGGCGGATGCTCCATCGGGATTGGCGGGCTGCGACGCTGCTGCATCGGGCGTTGACGCCCCAGAAGCTGGCGGCGTGGCCGGCTTCGACGCAGAAGAAGATAAAGATGATGAAGCACTACGCTTCGCCGACGCCATCAGTCCCGCAAAATCCTGGCCGCTCCAGCGCAAATATCCGAGACCCACTGCCAGCGCCAACGCCAGCAGCATCAACACATATTTCCAAGCTCCGCTGCCGCCCTGACCGCGCCCTTCGTCCTCGAGAAGATAGTCGAGATTTTGTGAAGTTTGCAGACTCGGATCGGGCGGGAGTTTTTCGCTGCGGCTCGCAGGCGGAGGATCGTTCAATCCCAGAAACGATGGACCCGAAATGATGGCGCGATTTTCGCTCGGACGATCCTCGCGAAGCGGCGGGCGCTCCATTGGCGCGGCAGCCGGGGACGGCGCGACCGGATGAGAAACAGAAAGCGGATTCGCGGGCCGGGTACCCGGCGCAGGCACAACGGGTGCAGAAACAACCGGAGCGGATGCAGCCGGCTTCGGAGGAGAAATTGGCGCGGCGACGACAGGTGCGGTTGCGGCGGGCTTCGACGCGGCAATCGGCACTTCGGTGGTTGTGTCTTCGGTGCTAGCCGCTTCCGCAGTGGTTCCGTCGGCAATCTTCGTTTCGGCGACCTTGGATTCAGCCGCTTTGGCCTGGGCAGCTTTGGCTTCGGCAATCTTGGCTTCGATGAGCTTGGCTGCTTCACTCGCCGAGAAGACGGGGACCGCGGGTTTCTGCGACGACGGTGAAGGTGCGGACGGCGGCGCTGCCGGCTTCGGCGTCGCGGGCTGCGCGGGGACGGTTCGCAGCGGGCCTCCGCACATGCCGCAGAAGCGGTTGGTCTCTGAGTTCGAATTTCCGCAGCGGGGACAACGCACGGTTTTCCCTCCACACTAGCTTACGACATCTTGGGAGGCGTATGCAGCGGTCATCTCTAGGAGGTACCTGCAAGATGACGGCATAACGGGGAAATCGACCCGAATCCGAACCGATCCACCGAAGGTCGGGATCTTGACCTTGCCCGTCGCTTTTGACTTTGATTTTTGATGGCGTAGATGCAAATCAAAGGCAACTTCAAACGCGACGGACAAGAGTGCCCGTCCTACACAGGCAAAGTAACCATCCGAAAGTCACTAAAGTCAGGCGGGGTAACCGCCGAAGTAACCCGTGATGGACCACTGAAGTGCCATTTCACTGCCTAGGGCTGCGTGGTAGTACTAGTACTGCTGGACGATGGAGGGCCCTCACTAAGGTTATGCCGACCAAATTCTCAACCGCAGCGATTCGGTACGGGCTGGCAAGTCTACTCGCGATTTTCGGCCTGTGCGCGGCCGGACAAGCTCAGCAGCAGGTCCACCAGCAGGTCCAGCAGCAAGTGGCAATGGCGATGCTGAACCCGCCCGATGCCCCTAGTGCCATGGAGCCGGTGCGTCCCGTCGAACCGATCGAACTAAAGCCTTCGCCGGAAGCGCCCAGCCATCGCCGTTTCTGGGATCGCGAAAACACCCTGCTGTTTGCCGGGACCCTGCTCACCAGCGCCGGCGATTTTGTGGTGACGCGCAACAACCTGCAGGGCGGCGGCGGTCAGGAATTGAATCCCATCGCGCGCGTGTTCAGTGGCAGCACGGCTGGCCTGGTGGCCAACTTCGCGGGCGAAACCGCAGGCGTGACGGGCCTCAGCTACTTCTTCCACAAGACGGGCCATCACCGCCTAGAGCGCCTGGCGCCCATGGTGAACATGGCGGCATCCGGATATGCGATCGGCTACGGCTTGCGCCACCGCTAGGCCCGCGGCGAGACCATGGAGAGACAGCCGCCTCGGCTGTCAGGTTTTGCTCCCCGAATCTCGCGCAAGGGACGTTCTTCGAGCAAAATCAGAGTCAAAAGCGGCGTACACAGCCTGCCCGCCCTGAGGATTTGTGACTTTTTTGAATTTTCGATGATTTGGTCGTCGTAACCGCTTTGTTTGCAGCATCGCTTTTTGGCAACTTCGAAAAAAGTCACAAACTCCGAGCGAAGTCGATAGGGAGTGTGTCCGCCCTACGTGCAAGGTCAAAATTCCCACCCTCAGCTGACACCAAAGTCATTCTGCGCGCGGTACGAATCACGGTAAATTCTTAATCATGAGGCGGAAATACCGGCCATATGTTGCCGTTGGAGTCGGGCTATATCTGTTCATCATGTGGTCTGCGTTCCGCTGGGAGCGCAGCCAGCACCTGCCCGACGGCACCATTTTTGACCATATCGAGAACGAGCGCAAAAAGAAGTTCGTCGCAGATCAGAAAGAAGACCAGAAAAAGGACCAGAAAAGACAGCTGGAGGCGCGGCCCTCATCTGACGCAGAGTCGCGGCTGAACGCCAGTCCGGCGTTCATCGCAGTGCGCTACGACGCGGACCACGTTGTGTTTATGGTCGCCACCGACAGCGAATCGCGCTTTGGACAAGCTTCGCACGCGTTACAGGCGCGAGCGCCACAGAAGATTGCCGCGCCTGCCCGGGAGTCTGCCCATCTGGCGGGTCTCGAAGAGTTATGGGAAACCGACGCGGAGACGTCGCGCCTTCTCCCCAAGAATGTGAAAGATACCGTGCCCGGCGACGAGTGGACCTTGAGCGTTTCTGCGGACTCGACCGTTCCGGTGACGATTGCGCGCGCCGTCACCGCGCCGACAGGATGCTCGCTGGCTCTGGGCTTTCTGGCGGCAGTGCCGGAAAAGCAGCGGGCAGCATTCGCGGCGTCGCATGAAGAATATTTTGTAGTGAGGCGAGAGCCTGTGGACGCAGCTCAGGCCGCGTCAGCGGCTCCGCTGACGCCCTCGCAATCCGTACCTGTTGCCCTGCCCGCTTCCACGGCTAGTTCGGCTCATGTCGCCGAACTGGCGGATTGGAAGGCCACGGCGAATTTCCAGGCGCAGATTGCGACCTTGCTCAACCAGCGCATGTTGCAGGAACTGCCGCGCCTGGATGCCACGCTGCGCGCCAACGGCAGCGTGCCAGAGCAGAATCCCGATCCGTGGTTGGCAGGGAACGTCCGCGCGCGGCGCCGCGAATGGCTGCATCGCGACAAGCGGCTGGCCGCTGGCGAGGGCCAGCTGGATTATGACGTGCGCGCGTTCCGCCTCACGCCCGATGGCGCGCCGCGGCTGTTCGTCCGCGCGCGCTGGAAGCTGGACGGCGCAGCCGCGTTTCTGATGACGGCATGGTTTCGGGCGGACGTCGTGGATGCCACGGATGCGCGCGATCCGCAGAAACCTTCCGAGCCTCGATCCGAGCAGCCCGATCGCATCGAGATGCTTTCCTCCGATAGCAGTTGGTCCAGCGCGCTGCGCGAAGGCCGCCCCGGAGAATCCCTGGGCGACACACTCGATTTCGAGACCATCCTGAACCAATTCGACGACGACCACGACGGCTGGGCTGAGCTGCTGGTGCATTCCACAGACGGCGCGTCCGCGCACTTTATGCTGGAGCTGTACACGGATCTGGGCCTGGTTCCGACGAAGACGTCCTTTCAGCGGGAGCTGGCCTCGCCGGAATCCTGCCTGGAGTAGCGCTAGGGCACCGTGCGCGACGGAAAGAGCTGTGGCCTGCAGTGACGTGCCAGAGCGGCGCTTCAACGCCGCGTAAAGCACCCCGAATTCAGCCGGGCTTCAGCCCCCGCCAGAGCCGTCCAGAAACTTTAGGTACGTTACCCCTGTGCCATCCACGGTCGGGCCATTGTCGCCGGGCCCCGTCTGCCGCAAACTAGCATCACCATGGACGCCACGGACGCCAAATCGAGCCTCTTAAAGGGCGAAGGCAAGAGCGAGAAACTTTCGCTCCTGGTCCTCGGCCTCTGCATCGCCGCGCTGGTGACCATTCTGATCATCCGCCCGTTCTAGGAGCGGGGTTCGGGATTCGGCTCACCATTCCCCAACTATTCGCTCGACGGTTCTCCATTCACTCCGCCGCCGGATTCGTCCCTGCAACTCCCGCCCGATTCCTCCGCGATTGGGCGTACCGCGTCGTAGCCCGCACAGTGTCGAATTTGAATTTTGCAACGCGCGTGTCATAGAGTGGCGACGCATGAAAGAACTACCGCAGCGCAGAGCATCGCGGCTCATTCTTCTTGACTCAGAGCGGCGAGTGTTGCTTTTTCGGCACAGGAGAGACAACCGGGAAACCTTTTGGGCGCCACCGGGCGGCGGGTTGGAGAGCGGCGAGACATTTGAACAGGCGGCTTTGCGAGAAGCCTCGGAAGAGCTAGGAATGTCCGGAGTCCCTGTGACGTTCCTATGGGAGAGAACGACCGATTTCGTCTACAAGGGCAACCTGGTCGATCAGCATGAATGTTATTTCCTGATCCACGGCGAGTTGCCGGATCTCTCAGATCGTGTGCGAAAATTTCATGACCAGGAAGCTATCCTTGAAATGCGGCGGTGGACGGCGACCGAGCTGGAGTCAACAAGTGACGTCGTGTTTCCGGAAGAACTCGCTTCCGAATTAAGGAAAATTTGAAACTGACCCATTACCCCCGCCCACCCGTCTTTACGCTCCACAACTCCCCGTGTTACTCTGTAACTGTCACAAAGACAGATAATTAAAGACAGGAGTGCACCAGGTTAGTGCTAGCCAGAGAGCAAAAAAAGTCCCTCATTGACCAGTACGGTACGCACACAACGGATACCGGAAGTCCGGAAGTACAGATCGCGTTGCTGAGCGAGCGCATTGGCCAACTGACGGAGCACTTCAAGACGCACCAGAAAGACCACGGTTCGCGCCGGGGCCTTCTCATGCTGGTCAGCAAGCGGCGTCGTTTGCTGGACTATCTGAAGAAATACGATTCCGAGCGTTACAAGGGCGTCATCACCAAGCTCGGCATCCGCAAGTAACCACTTGCCCGGGTGCCCCATCCTGACATGCGTTTTGCCTGAGGATGGGAAGCGGCCGCTCCCATTGTGAGCTTTTCCGGCCGGGCTCTCGGGATATTTCTGAAAACTCCGTCAAACCTTGCGGACGGGTCAGCATTGAGGAATCTTCCACACGTGCATCTTTTAGCGCAGTCCATCGCCGTTCGCCGTGGCAGTCGGCCACGGACGGGAGGGTGTGACTTCGCGTCTGATTTCACATCCCAGGAAATTGTCCCACGCATCGTCCGTCTCTTCGTCGTCTCTGGCAGCCGCCTCGGGTGGCGCATCTCTCAAAGGAATGAATCATGAAACCAGAAGTTAGCAGTGTCACAGTTGAACTCGCCGGCGGTAAACACATCTCATTTGAAACCGGAAAATTAGCCAAGCAGGCCCATGGCGCCGCCGTGGTGCGGCTGGGTGAAAACGTCGTACTGGCTACCGCAACCGCCAATGCCGATCCCCGCGAGGGCATCGATTTTTTCCCGCTCACGGTCGATTACCGCGAATACACCTACGCCGGTGGACGCTTCCCCGGCGGCTTCATCAAGCGCGAAGGTCGCATGAGCGAACGAGAAGTGCTCACCAGCCGCCAGATCGACCGCCCCGTCCGGCCCATGTTTGCCGAAGGCTTCAAGTGCGAAACTCAGGTCATTGCCTTCGTATTGTCCGCGGACAGCAATAACGATCCGGATGTGCTCGGCATCAACGGCGCATCGGCCGCGCTTACGCTTTCTGACATTCCGTTCCTTGGCCCCATCGGCGCCGTTCGCGTCGGCCTGGTCAACGGACAGTTCATCGTGAATCCCACTTACGACGAAATGCGCGAGAGCCTGCTGAACATCATGGTGGTCGGCACTTCGGAAGCCATCGTGATGATCGAGTCGGGCGCGAAAGAAGTGAAAGAAGAAACCGTGGTCGACGCCATTGAATTCGGCCACACCGAGATCAAGAAAATCTGCGCCGCGCTCAAAGAGCTGCAGGCGAAAGTGGGAAAGCCGAAGCGCACGGTCGAGCCTCCGCAGTTCGACCAACCCTACTACGACGATCTCAAGAAACGCGTTGGCCGCGACCTCGCCGACCGGCTCGATACCCAGAAGCATCCCAAGGCGGAAAGCCACAATCTGGTCAAAGAGCTGAAAAAGCAGCTGCTGGCGCCGATCCCCGAGGACGACAAAAAAGCGCAGGAAAAACTCAAACAATATTACGAGAAGCTGCGCGAAGACATTTTCCGCTCGCAGGTAATCGACGCGAAGCGCCGTCCGGACGCCCGCGCCTTCGACGAGATCCGCGAAATCTGGATTGAAGTGGGCGTGCTGCCACGGACTCACGGTTCAGCGATTTTCACCCGCGGCGAAACTCAGGCACTGGTTACCACCACGCTCGGCACCAGCGACGACATGCAGCGCATCGAAGGTTTCGAAGGCGAAGCCAAGAAGCGCTTCATGCTGCATTACAACTTCCCGCCGTTCTCGGTGGGCGAAGTAGCATTCCTGCGTGGTGCGGGACGGCGCGAGATTGGGCACGGCGCCCTCGCCGAACGCGCGATCTCCGCGGTGCTGCCCACGGAAGAATCGTGGCCTTACGCCATGCGCGTCGTCTCCGACATTCTGGAGTCGAACGGATCTTCGTCGATGGCGTCGATCTGCGGAGCATCGCTCTCGATGATGGATGCGGGCGTTCCGCTGAAGGCTCCCGTGGCCGGAGTCGCGATGGGATTGGTGAAAGAAGGCGAGCAATACGCCATCCTCACCGACATCGCGGGCGCGGAAGATCACTACGGTGACATGGATTTCAAAGTCGCGGGCACGAAAGATGGCATCACCGCTCTGCAGATGGATATTAAAGTCGCGGGCATCACTTCGCAGATCATGCGCGAGGCGTTGGCGCAGGCGCAGCGCGGACGGCTGTTCATCCTGGGCAAGATGGAAGAAGTGATTTCCAAGGAGCGCGAAAAGATTTCGCAATATGCTCCGCGCTTCTACACCGTGCAGATTCCGGTCGACAAGATTCGCGACCTGATCGGACCGGGCGGAAAAATGATTCGCAGCATCGTGGATCAGACCGGCGTGAAAATCGATGTAGAAGATTCCGGCCTGGTGAAAGTTGCCTCTAGCGACGAAGCT
>Ga0209380_10002717_pt1 | contig 11239 bp, 8 predicted proteins | sample HubBroMetageWFT6_FD_188347 | JGI IMG/M metagenome (GOLD analysis project Ga0209380, IMG submission 188347) | Warmed and freeze-thawed soil microbial communities from the Hubbard Brook experimental Forest, New Hampshire - Hubbard Brook CCASE Soil... | ecosystem: Environmental > Terrestrial > Soil...
TGCCGGCTGCGGCCGAGCGCCGAGCAAGAGCTGACGGCAGCGAAAAAAAAACTGCAGAAATCATCCGGCAGGAAATCAGCCGGGAAGTAGAGCATCTGCCGCAGCTCTGCTTTTTTCGGAACAGCGCAATCGGGGTGGTCAAAGGACGGCCGCTGGCGCCGCCGTGGCGGCAAGAGTGCCCGCCCCGCACTTTACACTGCCAAACTCTATAATTTTTGGACTAGTTGTATTGGCTAAAGAGGGTGGGGCCAGTGCGGCGCGATTCGTACCACAAGGCTAGCTCCACGCGATTCCAGAGGCCGAGCTTGTCGTAGATGACGCGCAGGTAGTTTTTCACCACATGTTCAGTGGTGCCAATGGCATCTGCCACTTCCTTGTTCTTCAGGCCTTGTGCGACAAGCTGGATGACCTGCTGTTCACGTTCACTTGGGGTACGACTTCCATAGCGCTCAATTGCATGCATGATTGTCTCCGGTACAAGAGAGTCGCGAGTTTAACCCGCTTGATGCCATCGGTAATTCCAAAACGCAGGAATAACCGGTTGAAGTGAGCTTTCACCGTTCTTCGCGCCATCTTCAGCTGGCTCGCAATTTCGGCGTTGTCGCAGCCTTGTAAGAGCAACTCAACGATTTGCTGTTCGCGCGGCCCTAACCGAACAGGCTGTTCTTTCATTGCCTTCCCCCGTGATGACTTCCGCGCCTCAAGCTTGAGAGGCGCCGAATATTTCCAGAACTGCAAAAATGTCGCCGGATCGTATTCCAGATCGTACTTCCAAGTGATGTTTCCATAACCAGTAGCATCCACCATGCCACTTTGAGGACGATTTTGGCTGTGACATGAGAACATTCATTTCCACAGGGGTGTGAAAATGGGAATCCCGGGCTTGAGGAGGCTCGGGAAAACGCGCGACGACGGACCGCAACCTTGGTTTGCAAACCTACCCTGCACCAGCAAAAACACCTGTAAAACCTGGCAATTTCGATGAAATTGCCGCCGCCAGCAGACGTTCCAATGCCGCAGCAGGGATTGCCCGGCTGATCCTGGTACGCTAACCGGGGCGCGCCTCAAAAAAGTTACGAGAACGGTCCATTTGCCCGGCCATGCCGGCCACGGATTCTGCCAACTAGGGTGAATACCCTAGGTGAAAACCCTCCCTCGTTACACGGGACCGCTGCACAAATTACACGGTGTTCCTGATGTATTCCTTGGTTCGAAGCGATAGAGTGTACCCTCAAACCTATCCCCGGCTTTCATGGCTAGGTCGGAGTGGGGCAATTTTAGTTCTGACGGGACCGGGAACGCGCCTTTTTGCCGCAAACTTTTTCATCGCCGCGGTCGGAGCCGCCTGTGGAACGGAGAACGTCAGGATAAACGGCTTATTTTCAAATTGTTACAGCTATATTCGCCAAGCCGTACGGTCCCCGGATTGCGAGTACTGGGCTCAGGTGTGGGTGCCTTCAGAGACTTGGTTATCCTCGGCAGCGATGGTAAGCTCGATGCAGAGTTGGCATCTAGGGAACCCACGACCTACCCCAGTATTGATTTCCTGCATTGTTGAATCTTGAAAGCCTGCCGCAGCATATAGAATCCAGGCAATGGCGATAAAGGAAGTAGACGAAGAAGACTTAAAGTTCAGGAGGCTGAAAGCTTGACTGTTTCCACGGGCCATCTTATTCCGCCGCACGGCGGACAACTTGCGGAACTGACTGTTCAACCGGAGCGAGCTGCAGAGCTCAAAGCACACTCGAAACAGTGGCCATCGTGGGACCTGAGCGCCCGGCAGCTGTGCGACCTCGAGCTGCTGATGAGCGGAGGCTTTTCGCCACTGCGCGGATTTATGACGCGCGCTGATTATGAAGGTGTTTGCCACAACATGCGGCTGGCCAGTGGCGTTTTGTGGCCGATGCCGATCACGCTCGACGTCAGCGAAGAATTCGCCAAGAAGCTCACGGCGGGCAGCAGCAAGATTGCGCTGCGTGACCCCGAGGGAGTAATGCTGGCGGTGTTGAACGTGGAAGAAGTCTGGCAACCGGACCGCGCAGCCGAGGCCAAAGCGGTATTCAACAGCACTAGCAAGGCGCACCCGGGTGCGGATTACGCCATAAATAAATCGAACCCATGGTATGTCGGCGGAAGCGTGGAAGGTTTGCAGGAACCGTCGCATTACGACTTCCGCAGCCTGCGCTTTACACCGGCTGAGTTGCGCGCCGAGTTTGCGCGCCTGGGCTGGCGCCGCGTGGTGGCTTTTCAAACGCGGAATCCCATGCACCGCGCGCACGTGGAGCTGACCTTCCGCGCGGCCAAGCAAGTCGAGGCCAACCTGTTGATTCACCCCGTGGTGGGCATGACCAAGCCCGGCGACGTGGATTACTACACGCGCGTGCGCTGCTACCAACTGCTGGCGTCGAAGTATCCGCAAGGCTCGCAGAAGCTTTCGTTGCTTCCGCTGGCCATGCGCATGGGCGGTCCGCGCGAAGCGATGTGGCACGCGCTGATCCGCAAGAATCACGGCTGCACTCACTTCATTGTGGGGCGCGACCACGCGGGTCCGGGCAAGGACACGGACGGCAAACCTTTCTACGGCCCCTACGAGGCCCAGGAAGTATTCAAGAAACACGAAGCCGACATCGGCGTGACCATGGTGCCGTTCAACATGATGGTCTATCTCGAAGACCAGGACCGCTATGTGCCGGATGACGAAGTGAGAAACGGCGACAAGGTTCTGAATATCTCGGGCACCGAACTGCGCGACCGCCTGAACGAAGGGCGCGACATTCCAGCGTGGTTTACCTATCCCGAAGTGGTGAAGGAGTTGCGGCGCAGCTTTCCGCCCCGCGGCAAGCAGGGGGTTACGATTTTCTTCACCGGACTTTCAGGTTCGGGAAAATCTACGATCGCCAATGTTCTGCTGACCAAATTTCTGGAAGTGGGCGGACGCCCAGTCACGATTCTCGACGGCGACCTGGTGCGCAAACATCTTTCGTCAGAGTTGGGATTCTCGAAAGAGCATCGCGACATCAACATTCGCCGCATCGGCTACGTGGCTTCGGAGATCACGAAGAACGGCGGCATCGCGATCTGCGCGCCCATCGCGCCTTACGACGCCACGCGCAAGCACGTGCGCCAGATGATCGAGCCTTACGGCGGATTCGTGCTGGTGCATGTGGCGACCACGGTGGAAGTCTGCGAGCAGCGCGACCGCAAGGGACTTTATGCCAAGGCGCGTGCAGGAATCCTGAAAGAGTTCACCGGCATCTCGGATCCTTACGAAGTTCCGGCCGATGCCGAGGTCACCATCAATACCGGCGACCGCTCTCCCGAAGAAGCGGCGCAGGAAATCGTGCTGCACCTGGAGCGCGAGGGCTTTATTGGCGTAAACGGAACGGGAGCCTAGAGAGCGAGCTAAGCGCGCTAAAGGAGAAGCTTTCTCAGCATGCCGGTTATCGCGGCCAAAATCCTGGTGGGCTTTGTGGTCGGAGTCCTGATTGGACTGACCGGCGTCGGGGGCGGAGTGTTGCTCCTTCCGGTCCTGATTTATATCCTGGGATATTCTCCGATCATCGCCGTGGGCTCGGATGCGGTGTTCAACTTCTTCACCAAGATACCGGCCGGACTGTTGCACCTGAGCAAAGGGACGGTCCGGCGCAAGGTGGTGATTGCGCTGGCCGTGGGCAGCGTGCCGGGATCGATCGGCGGAGTGGCGCTGCTCACCCACATCCGCACGCTCTACGGCAACGGCGTCAACGATTTCATCAAGGTTGCGGTTGGGGTGCTGCTCATTGCCATTCCTTCTCTGCTTCTGTTTCAGAAGCGCATCGAGGAAAAAGTTGCCAACCGCCCTCCGACCATGAAGTCGTTCCTGGGCATGGCCGTGATTGGGCTGATCGCGGGCTTTCTGGTCGGCATGACTTCGGTGGGCTCGGGCAGCATCATCATGATGCTGTTGTTGCTGTTTTACAGCTACCCCCCCAAGGTGAACGTTGGCACCGACGTGGTGCACGCGGTGGTGCTCACGGGCGTGACAGGATTCCTGCATTGGCATCTCGGAAACGTGCGGTGGGAGCTGGTGGGTGCGCTCCTGATTGGATCCATCCCGGGCGGGCTTCTCGGATCTCATCTCAGCACGCGCATGCCGATGCTGTGGCTGCGCCGCATCCTGTGCGTTTTGTTGCTGGCAACTGGAGCCCGGATGCTCTGGCCTGCGTTCTAATCCAAAGCGCAAAGGACTTCATGACTTCTTCTTCTGCTTCTTATTCCGGAATTCTTGATCGTATCGAAAACGCGCTGGAAGCGGCGCGCGTCGTGTTCAGCGGCTTTACGCCCGGCGAGGTGCAGGCGGAATACAAAGCCGGCCATGATCCGGTCACGGCGGCGGACAAGGCGGTCGACGCCGTGCTGCGCCAGAATCTGTTGCGAGACGGCGAAGGCTGGTTGTCGGAAGAAAGCGCGGACGACCTTTCCCGCCTCGACAAGCGCCGCGTCTGGGTGGTCGATCCGCTGGACGGTACCCGAGAGTTTGTTATGGGTCTGCCGGAGTTCTGCGTTTCCATCGGCTTCGTCGAGAATGGGAAGCCGGTAGCGGGAGGAATCTACAATCCTGCGACCAGGGAAACATTCCTTGGGGCGGTTGACTGCGGCGTGCTCTATAACGGTCAGCCGGTCCGACCCAGCCAGCGCACCAGCCTCGACGGAGCCCTGGTTCTCGCCAGCCGCAGTGAAGTGAAGCGCGGCGATTGGAAGGCATTCGAGAAGGGTGGTTTCAAAGTCCAGGCGATGGGTTCGGTCGCTTACAAGCTTGCGCTGGTCTCAGCCGGGCTTGCGGACATTACTTTCACTCTGACGCCTAAGAATGAGTGGGACGTGGTTGCGGGAGCGGCGTTGGTGCAGAGTGCAGGCGGTTTTGTGAGCACTCTGGAGAGAACCAGCCTGACCGCGAATCGCCGCGATCCGCTGCTGTCAGGCCTGCTGGCGAGCGGACCGTTCCTGAAGGACGAACTGCTCTCCCTCGTGGAGCCGCATATCAGACTGGCCCAACCGCGGCTGGCTGAACCCGCCCGCTAGCTTAATGCGTCAGGCATAGTTCGTCAGGCACGGTTCGTCAGGCACGGTGCGTCAGGCTCGAGGTTCCGATTTCCGCACGCCCGGAAAAAGCGAGCAACTTCCGCGCCCGCCTCGCCAACCAACCCGGGCTCAGTTGACCGTCAGCGTGGCGGTTCCTTTCACGCCGTTCATGGTCGCGGTGATGGTGGTGGTTCCTGTGCCGGCGGTGCTGGCTAATCCATCTACCTTCATGGTCGCAACGCTCACCTCAGAGGATGTCCAAGTTACCTGATCGGTCAGATCCTCCGTGCTGTTGTCGGAAAATGTGCCCGTGGCGGTGAATTGCTGGGTGTCGTCCAGACCGATGTCCGCAGTGGCGGGAGTGACGGTGATCGAGGTCAAGGTGGCATTGGTCACGGTTAAGGATGCCGCCCCTGACAGGGTCGCGAACAGCGCCGTAACGGTAGCGTTTCCGGGAGTGATTCCTGTCGCCAGTCCTTTGGTCGGCGACGCGTTACTCACCGTCGCAACCGAGGCCGGAGACGAAGTCCAGTTCACCGAGCCCGTCAGGTTTTGTGTAGTGTTGTCGGAAAATACGCCGACCGCATTGAATTGCGTCCCTGTCTGCTCCGCAACCGTGGCGCTGGCCGGGGAAACCTGAATGGAGGCTAGGGTCGACGATGCCACCACCACGGCGGCGTTGCCACTCACCGATCCCTGCGATGCCGTGATGGTTGCCGTTCCGGCCGATTCGCCGGTGGCCAGTCCGTAGCTGGTGATACTCACTACGTTGCTGGCCGAGGAGCTCCAGGTCACCGTGCCGGTGATGGGCTCAGTGCTGCCATCGCTATATGTTCCAGTGGCGCTGTAGGACAACGTAGACGCCGGGGCCATCACGGCGGTGGCTGGTGAGACCGCGATGGAGGTCAGCGTCACGGAACTCACGGTTAGGGGCGCCGATCCGTTCTTGCCTCCGAAAGCGGCGCCGATATTCGTGGTGCCAGGCCCGATGGCGGTCGCTACGCCTCCAGCCCCCACTGTTGCTGCGCCGGTGTTGCTCGATGTCCAGGTTGCTTCTGTGGTAAGCACCTGCGTGCTGGAATCGCTGAACGTTCCCGTAGCCGTAAACGCCAACTCGGTACCCGGGGCGATGGTGTGGCCCGTGGGCGAGACTGACATCGACGTGATGGTGGCGTTCGTGACCTCGAGCGTGGTGGTGCCGCTGACTGTGCCCAGAGTCGCGGTGATGGTTGCGCCGGATTCCGGCGCCACGCCGTTGGCCAGTCCGCTGGCGCTGCCGATGGGGGCGTCTGCACTGTTGGAGGACCAGGTCACTTCCGTGGTCAGGTTGTGCGTGCTGCCATCGTTGAAAGTGCCCGTTGCCGAGAACTGCTGGGTGGTATTTTGCGCGATGATCGGGTTGGCGGGAAGAACCGCAATCGAAGCCAGGTTCGTGGCTTTGACGGCGGCTGGGACACTTCCGCTGATCGCGCCGGAGGTTGCCGTGACGGTGAAGGTCCCGATGTCCTTCGCGGTGGCGAGGCCGCTGGTGGTGATCGAGGCCACACTGGTGGGCGACGTACTCCACGCCACGGTGCCCGTTATGTCTTGCATGGAGTTGTCAGAAAATGTGCCGGTCGCGGTGAACTGCTGCACGGTTCCGAGCGTGATGGAGTTGTTCCCCGTCAAGTCCGTCGGCGTGACGCTAAGGGAAGTCAAGGTTGCGTTGCTGACCGTCAAGGTCGCGCTGGAGGAGACGGTGCCCAAAGCGTTGGTGACGGTGGCGGAAATCATGGAGCTGCCGGCCGTCAAGCCCATGGCCAAGCCCGATGCGCCATTCACATTGATGCTTGCGACAGACGGATTCGAAGAACTCCAGGTCACCGACCCGGTGACGTTTTGCGTGCTGTTGTCGGTCATGGTACCGATGGCTGTAAATTGCACGGTCGTACCCTGAGCAATCGACTGACTTGTGGACGAAACGACCAGCGTCTTAACGATTGGGGCGCCCACTGTCACCGTTACGGGCGGACTGGTCACGCCGGAAAGCGAGCCGGTGATTTCTGTCGTCCCCTGCGCAAGTGTCATCACCAGGCCTGCGGAAACGGTGGCGACATTCGTGGCGGATGAAGTCCAGGTAACGGAAGCGGTGAGGTTCTGGCTGGAGCCGTCGCTATACTTGCCGGTGGCCGTGAGCTGATCCGTAAGACCGTCGGCCACCGTGGCTTGCGCAAGTGTGATCTGGATCGACGTCAGAGTGCGCTGCTGGACGGGAGTGGCGGATTTCGTACTGCAAGCGGGCAGCAGACCGAGACACAGGATCGCCATTAACACGTAGAACTTCTTCATCAATCTTTTTCCTTTAATTTGCTCGATTACTTCTGGTAGTCGACTTCCTCGCTTCAGGGGATTAAAAGCGCGGCACAAACTGCCAACTACGGGTATCTGCAATCAATCTGCCAAATTGCCTGGCTGGGGGGCCAGCCGATGTGCTCAGTTTGCGATACTTAGCGGTGAGCCGGGAACATTCCGAGGCGCTTACCCATGGTGTGCGCAATTGTTTTCACAGGGAGGTTATTGACTCTTCCCCGGGACGCAAGCCCAGCGAACATCGCAGAGCCCCCGAATGATTCGGCCCTTGATATCTCGCCAGGGGTGGGCCATAGTCTGCGCTCATTGAAAGTACTGGCCCGATCTCGTTTACCTGGGACGAGCTTGGCCAGACGGATGCGGACGAGGTTTTGTTGCTTCGATGAGAAATCTTTTGCCGACGACGCCAGGAGGTCGGCTAAACAAAGGATTGACGAACCCAGCACAGTTCAATGCGACCCTCATGCCTCGCCGGGTCTGAAACGATTCCGTCCTCCTATTCAGAAACCCGACAGTCTTGCCGCTGCAGTGGAACAACAACCCGTTTGCTGCCACGTATAGTCTAAAGAGTGTGGGAACTGGTCTGGGGACGGCATTGTGCAGAAGTTCATCCATCGTGAAACCTGGGGGATGGAGACTTAGCGATAAGCTGCCGCCGGGGGTAAGAATACGGTGAATTTCTGCGAGCGCCCTCTGAATGTTCATATAGGGCAGAGCAACAGCGGAAATCACGCGATCAAAACTCTCGTCCGCAAATGGCAAGCATTCACCGACCCCTTGCACATAGGTTCCGCTTGGAAATCGGACCTTGGCAATGGCGAGACGACTATCGTCGATGTCTAGTCCTGTAACCTCATCTGAGGGGACGACACCCCATGAAACCAGGTCTTGCCCCGATCCGCAACCTACGTCAAGGATTCGCATAAGCTCGTCAACTCAGCTAGGATTCCGCCTCGCGCCCACGCGGACAGCGTCATTCTATACGAAGCAAAGTACCTTTCGTGGTGAACTGACGAACGCCCGAACCGTTTGACTCATCCTCCAGGTGAGGATTCATCTCTCCAAATCACCGGTGCTCATTCATGCGGGAGGTGCATCGAAAGGCGGCAGAACACAAAGACCGTGTCCCGCCGTGCGGCTACCGCATTTCTCCGACGCGGAACTGGTGAGCGTCTACACCTGGTCTTCGCTTGAACTGTCGCTGTTCTTCTCCGCAGACGGGTTCCGGCGTCGAGAATTGCTCGGTACCGTCGTGCTCGATCTCACCCGCGGCGCCGACGCCCTCTTTAAGGAGTTCAGCAAAGACCGGCGCAGGAATATTCGTTTCGCCGAGAAGCACGGTGTGGAAGTGCGGGAAGCGACGACCGATCAGGACATCTTTGACGCTCACCAGGTGTATTCGGCCTGGCGCGGGACGGAGCGGAAGCAGGTTCACAGGCGACTGGAGTCTTGAAGACTTCTCGAAAACGGTCCGCCGTACCCACAACCGGCGGTTGTTCCTGGCCTTGCTTTCAGGGAAGGTAATTGCTATCAACATCTTTCGGTTTTATCCGGGCGGGTTGTTTGAGTCAGCAGCCAGCAGTTCCCTTGACCAGTTTATCCGTGTCAAACCGAATGATCGGTTGCAATGGAGGGGAATCCAGTGGGCCTGCGCCCAGGGGTTTCGGCGGCATTCGTTGGGGGGCGCACACGATTTCTGTTGCGGTTCGGAGGCACGGTGGTCCCCATTCTCCGCTATCGCGTGGACCGTACTCTTTTTCTCCGCCACGATTTGAAAGAGAGTCTGGACGCCACAAGCCGCTTCCTGCTTCGCCACGCGCCTTCCGGAATAGACCAGACAGTGCGGGAACTGTTGGGAAAAAGGAAGGGGAAAGCGCACTGAAGCAGCGCACTCACGCTCACGACCGTTGCACCCGCCACAAGTGGATTCGGGAAAGAGCTCCGTCGCAAGCCACCAGCTTGGTCTTCAGAGGAGTCCAGTCGCCCATATCGTGGGAACGGGAAACGATGCGCGCGTGATACGGCAATTCCTGATTAAGCCGTGGCCGCAGCATGAGATTGGCCTGGGGTGAGAGAAAAAGGAGGACCACGGAAGCGGTGGAAATATCAACCTCCATGACATTCTGCTGCAAAAACGTAACCAGATGGTCCACTCCGGCGGCACGGGCGCTGGCTTTGGCTTCGGCCACGCGATCTGGGTCGAGGTCCACGCCGACGCCGTGCGCGCCGTGGCGAGCAGCCGCAGAGATCACCATGCGGCCATCGCCGCAACCTAGATCATAAACGGTGTCGGACGGGCTAACCTCAGCCAGGGCGAGCATCTCTTCGACGATCTCGATCGGCGTCGGCATGAAGACCGCAAGACGCCGGGGGCGGAACATTCCTATGCGGCGTCCCAGCATGCGAAGCGGTCTCAGGGCATAGTAAGCAGAAGCCGGGAGCGGAATCATGGTCCAGTCGTCCCGGGTGGGCAACGCCGCAAGACGGATCAGAAATCGAGCCTGGTCGAGGCGACGCTCGCGGGCAGCCAGTTGCAAAGCGGCACGTTTTCTCATGCTGGGTACATAGTCCGTATCGGAAAACACACATCCGATGATGTGTGCACACAGCCTTGGAACCTCGCGATCCGACCGAATGGCGGACTCGATCGCTTCTGGATAACTCGCTCCCAGGAGATCGCGAGCGAGGGCGAGAATGACGATGGATTTTCGAAGTACTCCCAGCGAACTTGCACGCTTCAGGAATCGCTCCCAGGCGTCGGCATCGAGGTGCGCCGCGAGCTGGGCGGTGGCGCTGATCAGAGAGAGGTGTGGCGACAACGCTTCGGCAGCCGCATGCACGCAAACATGCAGCAGAGCATCATCGGCGTTCAAAGTTGCAATCGATTCACCGCCGAGGGAGACGGTGGCGGGGGTGAGGGAGTGGAATTTCAGCGGCCGCGAGTAGCTGCCGGGGTCGAGCTCGCAGAAGAGCCAGACGTGGACTCCATCTTCGCTGCGGTCGAGGCCGATTACGCGCCGGAAGCGCAGTTCCGCAGCTTCCCGGGCAGCGTCCCAAGTATAGTCGCGCCGATAGCCGTCCGCCAGGAGAAGATCGCGGGCGCGCAATACATTCTTCTGATCGGCCTTCTGATCAATGACAAATTCGAGATTCTTGATCTCGGGGAGTGAGGCGTCTTGATAGGCCATGGCGGCCTGCGCCGGCCCGCCGAATGGCAGGGCGGGTATTCCATGGGTATGGAACAAGTTGCAGATCCGCTTCAATTCGCCGGCCAGGTAATGATTCCGCTCCCTGATCCTCTGGGAGCAATCGCGCAAGAAGTCCAGAGTTTCCCTGAGGATAGCGTCCGAGCAGGTGGCTTGGAGGCGACTTGAAACCAGACCCAGGACGTGGTTGCGGCTGGCAGCCAGCAGAAACACGTTCCAATCGAGGGGGGAATGAAGCAAATCCTGGATGCGGGCCGCATCCGTGGAATCGGCCGTATCTGTGGAAGCGGTAGAGACCCGCGAACAGAGAAGCAGCAGTTCATGCTCGGCCCGCAGGCCAGGAACCTTAGCGGGGGGCGGTTGGTCGGTAGGCAGGGTGTTCATGGTGGTGGTCTCGAGCGCGATTGCGGTCCAAACCGGCATCCAATCATGCCACAAATGATGGGTTGACACATCCCGGATGCGTCTGCGAGAATCCTTCAGGTTTCGCCCGCGAAGCCGCGCGGGAAGCGCAAATTGGCAGATTTCGGCAGACTGGAAACCTGCGAAATCAGACCCTTTCCGCTTACTCTTCCCCAGGTTCGTTTGTGTTCGTCCGGCCTGACGCGTTCTACGATCGAAAC
>Ga0209380_10002719_pt1 | contig 11229 bp, 9 predicted proteins | sample HubBroMetageWFT6_FD_188347 | JGI IMG/M metagenome (GOLD analysis project Ga0209380, IMG submission 188347) | Warmed and freeze-thawed soil microbial communities from the Hubbard Brook experimental Forest, New Hampshire - Hubbard Brook CCASE Soil... | ecosystem: Environmental > Terrestrial > Soil...
CGGGCATTGCGCATTCCAAACCGCGCATGAAGCGCTCGACGACCTCGTCGATCTCGCTGCGTGATATGCAGAGCGGCGGCGAGAACGAGATGATCTCGCCATAGGGCAGGGCGCGCACCGACACGCCCTCTTCGAGCACTTTGCGGGAGATGATGCGGTGGGGTTGGGCTTGCGCGTCGAAAAACCGGCGGGCCTTTTTGTCGGCGACGTATTCGACCGCGACCATCAGGCCGGCGCCGCGAACATCGCCGACAAAGGGGTTGTCGGCGAGCCGCTCGCGCAATTGGCCACCCAGGTAGGTGCCCATCGCTGCCGAATTCTCGATCAGGCCCTCGCGCTCCATGATGTCGAGGTTGGCCAATCCGACGGCCCCGCCGACCGGGTGGCCCGAATAGGTGAAGCCGTGCATGAACGGCCCCATTTCCGGCGAGGCGTCGCGCAATACCTCCCAGATCTTCTCGGAGATCACCGATGCCGAGAGCGGGAAGTAGGCGCTGGTGAGGCCCTTGGCGAGCGTGACGATGTCGGGCTTCAGATCGAACAGCCCCGTCGCGAACCACGAGCCGGTGCGGCCGAAACCAGTGATCACCTCGTCGGCGATGAACAGGATGTCGTGCTCGGCGAGAAGCTCCTGGACGCGGTCGAAATAGCCTTTGGGCGGCAGGAAGACGCCGCCCGTACCCATGATCGGCTCGGCGATGAAGGCGGCGATCGTCTCCGCCCCCTCGCGCGCGATCAGCGCCTCGAGGTCGCCCACCATGCGGGCGGTGAACGCCTCCTCGTCCTCGCCCCTCTCGGCGAAACGGTAGAAGTGGGGGCAGGAGGTGTGAAGCACCCCGTCGATCGGCAGATCGAAGGCCTTGTGAAAGGCCGCGATGCCGGTGAGGCTTCCGGCGGCATAGGTCAGGCCATGGTAGCTGCCGAGCCGCGATATCACCTTCTTCTTCTGCGGCCGGCCGAGCAGATTATTGTAATAGCGCACCAGTTTGAAATTGGTATCGTTGGCGTCGGAGCCCGAGGTGCCGAAGAACATTTTCGACAGATGCCCGGCGCCGGCCTTCTCGCGCAAGAGGGTCAGCACGCGGTCGGCGAGCCGGATGATCGGCTCGTTCGAGTGCGATCCGAAGGTATGGTAATAGCCAAGGTCACGCATTGCCTGCGCCGCGGCTTCGCCGAGCTCGGCGCGGCCGAAGCCGATGTTGACGCACCACAATCCGGCGCCGCAATCGATCAGCTCCCGGCCGTGCCGATCCTTGACCCTGACCCCGGAACCCCCGGCAATTATCGTCGGGCCGTTCTTGAGGTGATCGGCGATCGAGGTTGCCGGATGGATCAGGCTCTGCCGATCCATTTCCTCGAGCGAATAATTCTGTGCGGCGTTCAACATAATTCTCTCCTATCAGAGCCCTTTTGGCTCCCCGGGGTAAAGAATTTCCGGCGGGACTTCGGGTTGGGCAATGACGGCCCAGCCGCCATCCTGCCAGGCGCGGAAAAAACAGCTGCGACGCCCGGTGTGGCATGCGACGCCCTGCTGATCGACCAGCAGCAGCACCGTATCGCCGTCGCAATCAAGGCGGAGCTCGCGCAGCAGCTGAACCTGCCCGGAGGTCCCGCCCTTTCGCCAGAGCTTCGCGCGCGACCGTGACCAATAGCAAGCGCGGCCTTCGTCGAGGCTAGTTCGCACCGCCTCGCGGTTCATCCAGGCCAGCATCAGGATCTCCCCGGTGTCGTATTGCTGCGCGATGGCCGGCACGAGGCCGTCGGGGCCAAACCTGATCGCGGCCAGCGCATTTTCGATCTGATCCTGCACCCTGCTTTGTCCCTTCTTCGGTTGCCCCTGTCACATCACCGGATTAGGGTGGCAATGCAACGAAAACAATACCGGTTCGGCCGGCTCCGAAGGCTTTGCGCTTGGATGATCTGATCCTCGAGACCCGAGGGTTGACGAAACAGTTCCGCGGATTCACCGCGGTGCAGACAGTGGATCTCAAAGTCCGCCGCGGCACCATTCATGCGTTGATCGGCCCGAACGGTGCCGGCAAGACGACCGTGTTCAACCTCCTGACGAAGTTTCTCGAGCCGACCACCGGGCGGATCATCTATGATGGCCATGACATCACCGCCGCGCGTCCGGCCGAGATCGCCCGGCGGGGCATGGTGCGTTCGTTCCAGATCTCCGCGGTGTTCCCGCATTTGACGGTGCGCGACAACGTGCGGGTGGCATTGCAGCAAAAGCTCGGCAGCTCGTTTCATTTCTGGCGCTCGGAGCGCATCCTGGACGACCTCAACTCGCGGGCCGATGCGCTGCTCGAAGCGGTGGGCCTCGCCGGATTTGGGGATTTGCTTGCGGTCGAATTGCCCTATGGGCGCAAGCGGGCGCTCGAAATCGCGACGACATTGGCGCTTGATCCGGTGATGCTGCTGCTCGACGAGCCGATGGCCGGCCTCGGCCATGAGGACATCGGACTGATCTCGGCGTTGATCCGCAAGCTGGCAGCCGACCGCACGGTCCTGATGGTCGAGCATAATTTGTCGGTGGTGGCCGATCTCTCCGACGTCATCACAGTGCTGACCCGCGGCCGCATCCTCGCCGAAGGAGATTACGGCGCAGTCTCCAAAAACCCCGAGGTCATGGAAGCGTATCTGGGGACCGGCCATGCCTGATGCTTCGGGCACGGGGCAGCGACTGCTGGGTGTCGAGGAGCTGCACGCCTGGTATGGCGAATCCCACATTCTGCACGGAATGAGCTTTGCGGTCGGCCAAGGCGAGGTAGTAACCCTGCTGGGCCGCAACGGCGCCGGCAAGACGACGACCCTGCGGGCGATCATGGGTATCGTGCCGCAGCGGCAGGGCTCCGTCGTCTTTCGCGGCGCCGAGCTCGTCGGCCTCGCCTCCAACCGCATCGCCCGCCTCGGCATCGCCTATTGTCCGGAGGAGCGCGGCGTCTTCGCCAGCCTCGATGTCGAGGAAAACCTGCTGCTTCCGCCGGTGGTAATGCCGGGCGGCATGACGGTCGACGAGATCTATACGATCTTCCCAAATTTGCGGGAGCGCCGCAGAAGCCAGGGCACCAAGCTTTCCGGGGGCGAGCAGCAGATGCTGGCGATCGGCCGAATGCTGCGCACCGGCGCGACGTTGCTGCTGCTCGACGAGCCGACCGAGGGCCTGGCGCCGGTCATCGTCCAGCAGATTGGCGGGCTGATCCGCCAGCTGAAACATAAGGGCTTCACGATCCTCCTGGTCGAGCAGAATTTCCACTTCGCCGCGACCCTCGCCGACCGCCATTATGTCGTCGAGCACGGGCAGGTCATCGACATGATCCGCAACGAGGATGTCGCGCGGAACACCGACAAGCTGCACGACTACCTCGGGGTGTGAGGCCTGCACGAGATGGATTGCAGATCGCGGGATATCCCCTCTCTCCCCGCAACCGGGCGCAGAGGGGTGAGACTCGCGAGTTCTGAGGCTTATCCGAGGAAGATGCAATGAAGCTTGCCGCAATTTTGGGCGCCGCCGCCACCCTGGTCCTGTCCGCGTCAGCCTCTGCCGAGATCTCCGGCGACGTCGTCAAGATCGGCGTTCTCAATGACATGTCAGGGCTCTACGCGGACATTGGCGGGGCGGGGTCGGTCGAGGCAGCGCGCATGGCGATCGCCGATTTTGGCGGCAGCGTCAACGGCAGGAAGATCGAGCTCATCAGCGCCGACCACCAGAACAAGCCGGATGTCGGTTCGGCGATCGCCACCCAATGGTTCGGCAATGACGGCGTCGACGCGATTGTCGACGTGCCGACTTCGAGCGTAGCGCTCGCCGTCCAGGAGGTCGCACGCAATAAGAACAAGGTTTTCCTGATCTCGGGCGCCGCGGCCTCTGACCTGACCGGTAAGGCGTGCTCGCCGACCTCGGTGCACTGGACTTACGACACGGTGGCGTTGGCAAACGGCACCGGCGCGGCCGTCGTCAAAGCCGGCGGCGACACTTGGTTCTTTATCACCGCGGATTACGCCTTTGGCCATGCCCTCGAACGGGATACGTCAAGAGTCGTCGAAGAAAACGGTGGCAAAGTATTGGGCTCGGTCCGGGCGCCGCTAAATACCGCGGATTTCTCTTCATTTTTGCTGCAGGCGCAAAACTCGAAGGCAAAGATCATCGGCCTCGCCAATGCTGGCGGCGACACGATCAACTCGATCAAGCAGGCGGGCGAGTTTGGCATTGTGGAGGCCGGACAAAAGCTCGCCGGTCTCCTCGTATTTATTTCCGATATTCACAGCCTTGGCCTGCAGGCCGCACACGGGCTGCAGCTGACCTCGGCCTTTTATTGGGACCAGAACGACCAAACCCGCGCCTGGTCGAAGCGCTTTATGGACAAGATGAAGCGCGAGCCGACAATGGTCCAAGCCGGAGTGTACGGCGCAATCATGCACTATCTCGCGGCAATCAAGGCGACCGGCAGCGACGACGGCCCGACCGTCGTCAAACAGATGAAGGCAACTCCGGTCAACGACTTCATGACCAAGAACGGCAAGATTCGGGAGGACGGAACCCTGGTCCGCGACATGTATCTGTTCGAGGTCAAGAAACCTTCGGAGTCAAAAGGTCCCTGGGACTACTATAAGCAGATAGCAGTGATCCCCGGCGAGGAAGCCTTCAAGCTGCCGGGCCCCAACCAATGCCCGCTGGTCAAGGGTTGAAGACGCGTCGTCAACAAACCGCATTTCCTGCTCGCATCGCCGCACCGGAACAATAAACACGGGCCAGTGTTGTCCGTGCGTTGCCGCAGTCGGCCCCCCCGCGAATAGGAGACGATCATGCCGGAAACCGTCGTCATAACCGGGGCATCCGCGGGGGTCGGGCGTGCGACGGCGCATGCCTTTGCGGTGCAAGGGGCGCAGATTGGGCTGATGGCACGCGGCACCCAGGGGCTGCAGGCCGCAGCAGCGGAGGTCGAAAAGCGCGGTGGGAAGGCGCTTGCGCTGCCTCTCGACGTCGCCGATCCGGATGCCGTCGAAGCGGCGGCTGAGAGCGTCGAGAACCGGTTCGGCCCGATCGACATCTGGGTGAATTGCGCGATGGCGACGATCTTCGCCCCGTTTCATCGCATTTCGCCCGACGAATATCGTCGCGCGACCGAGGTGACGTATCTCGGTTTTGTCTATGGCACGATGGCCGCCTTGAAACGAATGCGGGCGCGCAACCGCGGCACTATCGTCCAGGTCGGCTCAGCCCTCAGCTACCGGGCTATACCGCTGCAATCGGCTTATTGCGGCGCCAAATTCGCGATCCGCGGGTTCACCGACAGCCTGCGGACGGAATTGCTGCATGACGGGGTCGACGTAAACCTTGTCATGGTCCAGATGCCGGCGCTCAATACCCCGCAGTTCGACTGGGCGCGCAATAAGATGAGCCGCCGGCCGCAGCCAGTGCCGCCGATTTTCCAGCCCGAGATTGCAGCCGACGCGATCGTCTATGCCGCCCATTCGCGGCGCCGCGAGGTCTGGGTCGGGGGCTCCAGCGTGCAGGCGATCGTGGCGAACAAACTCTTCCCTGGATTGCTCGACCGATATCTTGCCAAGAAGGGTTACACCGGCCAGTCGACCGACGAACCGGCCGATCCGGGACAACCCGACAATCTGTTTGACCCGGTGCCGGGCGACCCCAGTACTCATGGGCGCTTTGACAGCCGTGCCGCCAACTACAGTTTGCAGCTTTGGGCGACCGAGCACCGGGGTGCGCTTATTGCGGGCACCCTCGGCATTGCGGCGTTCGTCGCCACATTGATTGCCGGAGGCAAGCCACTGGCCAGAGTTTATCGAACGTCGAGCGAACCGGCTCGTCTTCATCAGCCTGGTCATTAATCCGGATCGATAACGCTGGCACTGGTTTGCGGAGCATCTGGTGGCGTATTTGCCCCGAGAGCCAATCTTCATGAACGTCGCGGCGGCAAGTGGCGTGGCGGTTCTTTTGATCCTCATCTGGGTCGTACCGGTGATGGGCTACAACAGTACCCGGCCGCAGCCGGTACCGTTCAGCCATAAGCATCACGTCAGTCGGTTGGGCTCGGATGCGCCTTGCCGCGCGGCGCGGAGATGGTCGCCAGCGGTGTTATAGCACACTTAATGCCAAGGGCTTCGCAGCCGCGCGTCACGACGAGCCCGGCCGCATTGGTGCCGGGTTGGCGTCGGACCCTGATGCTGCCCAGCGCATCATTGTCGCCCGAGCATCCCGGATGATCCTGTCCAAATGCGCCCATACTGCGGCGAGCGCCTCGGCAATGATCCGCGAGTCACGCAATGGCTACAGTCGAGCAATCACCTGCTCTTTAAACCGACTCATTTCTGAGATCGAAGCCTCGATGTCGGAGCGCTCGAAATCGATATCGACTGCGCCGACCCCGAGATCGCGCAAGGCTCGCAAATCGGCGATGATGTCGGTGGTACTGCCTGAAAATAACCGCCGCTCGCCGTCGGAAGCCTTAGCCGGTACGGCTTCTCCGTACCGCTTGACGCGGTAGGTGAGGGCGACGCTCGCCGGCTCGCGTCCGGCTTCGGCGGTCAACTGGCGAAGCCGGGCGATCCCGGCACGATACCGCGGCAGCGTGTCGAGCAGATGCTTGCTGTTGCTGCCGATCGGATACCACGCGTCGCCGAACCGCGCGGCGCGGCGCAGCGACGGTCCGCTTTCGCCGCCAACCCAGATCGGCGGATGCGGGTTTTGCACCGGCTTGGGCTCGAAGTAGATCCCGTCGTACTTGACCCAGTTTCCCTCGAAATGCGGCACCTCCGCAGTCCACAAAGTGCGGAAGGCGCTGAGATATTCGTCGGTGACCCGGCCGCGCGCGGCAAAAGGGGGCCCGACGACCGCAGCAAATTCCGCCTCCAACCAGCCGGCGCCGATCCCGACGACGAGGCGCCCGCCGGATAGAACATCGATCGTCGACAGCATCTTGGCGGCGAGCACGGCGGGTCGGTGAGGCACGACCATGACCGCCAGCACGAGGCGGATCCGGATGGTCTTGGCCGCTATGAAGGCCGCCGCGGTAAGTTGCTCGTGCCGGCGCTCCGGGCCCTCCCCGAAGAATTCGCCGCTCTCGGAATAAGGGTACCCCGGCACCCGCAAGTTCGGCAGCACGACATGGTCGGTCAATGTCAAATAGTCATAGCCGAGTGCCTCACCCTGCTGTGCGATCCGGGTCATGCTCTCGGGGGACGACAACGGACCACTGATCGGCAGATTGAACCCGATCTGCATAATTCCTCCTGACGACTGGAGTAGCTGACAGCACTTGGGCATAGTCGGGGCGATGCAGCAACGTGTCGCGATTACGCAGGATCTCGTCCTCGTCGGCGGCGGGCACGCGCACGTGCACGTCCTGAAGAGCTTTGGCATGCGACCGGTGCCCGGGGTGCGCGTGACGCTCGTTAGCCGCGGCGGCGAGACGCCCTATTCCGGTATGCTGCCGGGCTACGTCGCCGGGCATTATTCACTCGACGAATGCCATATCGATCTCGGTCGGCTCGCGCGATTTGCCGGCGCGCGGCTGATCCGAGACGAAGCGATCGGGCTCGACAGGGCGAATTGCGCATTGTTGTGCGAGGCCCATCCACCGATCCGATACGATGTTCTGTCGATCGATATCGGGTCGGCACCCCGCTCCGACGATGTCCCCGGCGCCGCCGAGCACGCGATCGCCGTCAAGCCGATCGATCGGTTCGCGGCGCGCTGGGAGGCGTTGCTGGCGCGGGCGCGCGATATGTCGCGGCTGCGCCTCGCCGTGGTCGGCGGCGGCGCCGGCGGGGTCGAGCTCGCCCTTTCGGCACAACATCGGCTGGCCGGACTGAAGGGCGACGCGGTCGAGGTAACCCTGGTTACCCGCGAGGCGCTGCTGCCGTCGCACAATGCCCGCGTCCGAGGGTTTTTCGAACATATCCTCGCGGATCGCCGCGTGACCGTGCACGCCGGCAGCGCCGTCATGCATGTCGCGCCGGGTATTCTGCTCTGCGCCGATGGCACGCGGGTCGAATTCGACGAGGCGCTGTGGGTGACAGAGGCCGGTGCCGCGCCCTGGCTCGCCGAGACCGGCCTGCCGCTGACGCGGGAGGGCTTCATCGCGGTCGACGACAGGCTGCGCTCTCCCGGAGACGTCAGGATCTTTGCAGCCGGCGACGTCGCGACCATGCTCGCCCATCCGCGCGAGAAGGCGGGTGTTTACGCCGTCCGGCAGGGTCCGCCGCTCGCCGCCAATCTGCGCCGCGCCCTCGCCGGCCGCCGGCTGCGGCGCGCCGTGCCGCAAAAGCGCGCGCTGGCGCTGATCGGCACCGGGGACGAGCAGGCGGTGGCCTCGCGCGGGCCGTTTGTCGCCTATGGCCCGCGGCTGTGGCAGCTGAAGGACTGGATCGACCGCCGGTGGATGCGGCGTTACGCTGACTTGCCCGAAATGCTGCCGGAGCCGGGAGAAGACCCGATGCGCTGCGGCGGTTGCGCCGCGAAGGTTCCGGCGGCGGTGCTCGGCCGGGTCATGGGGCGGCTCCATCCGGCGACGAGCGGCGCCGTGATGATCGGTCTCGACAGCCCGGACGATGCTGCGTTGATCTCGTTCCCCGGTGCGCCGCCCCTGTTGCAGACCGTCGATTTTTTCCGCGCGATGGTCGACGACCCGTATCTCTTCGGCCGGATTGCCGCGACCCATGCGCTCGGCGACATCTATGCGATGGGAGGAACACCGGAGAGCGCACTGGCGATCGCCACCTTGCCGCCGGCGCGCCCGCCGATCGTCGAGCACGACCTGTTTCACATGCTGCGCGGGGGGCTCGACGTGCTCGAGCCGGCGGGCGCGGTGCTGATCGGCGGGCACAGTGCCGAGGGCGCCGAACTCGCGCTCGGATTTGCCGTGACCGGGCGGCCGCGACCAGGAAAGCTGCTGCGCAAGGCCGGGCTGCGTGCCGGCGAGTGCCTGATCTTGACGAAGCCGCTCGGGACCGGTGTGATCCTGGCTGCGGCGGCGCGCGGGCTGGTCTCGTCGCGGCTGGTCGAGGCCGCGATCGCGACGATGGTGCAGTCGGCGGCTTCCGCAGCCGGTTGCCTCCTGGAATATCGGGCCAGCGCCTGCACCGACGTGACCGGCTTCGGACTCCTCGGTCACCTTCTCGAAATGCTGCGCGCCTCGGGAATGGACGCGGTTCTCGATCCGGAGGCAATTCCAGCTCTCGACGGCGCGCTGTCGCTGCTCGGCAGCGGGGTCACCAGTTCGCTGCATGCCGACAACATCGCTGCACTGGCGGCCCTCCACCCGTCGGTACAGCTTCATCAGATAACGCCACTGCTGATCGACCCGCAAACCGCCGGCGGGCTGCTGGCCGGCGTCCCGGCCGATCGCGCGGCAGCGTGCGTCGCCGAATTGCAGAGGTTCGGTTATCGGGCGGCGCTGATCGGTCGGGTTGCAGGTCTGAGCGGGAGCGAGCCGCGCGTCGGTTTCGAGATAGGCGCCGTGCAGCCGGTCCCCCAACTGGTTGCCGCGAAATGACCGTGGCGGAGCGCCGGGGCAGATTAGGGCTGCCCGGAGTCGACCGGGTCCTGCGGTCCGAGACCGCCGTCGCGATGATCGCCCGATACGGCCGGCCGCTCGTTGTCGAGGCGGTTCGGACGGCGCTGGCGGCGCGGCGCCGGTGCAATGCCCCCGCCACCCTAGAGTCAATTCTCGAAGAGAGCGCCGCTTCGCTCGCGCGCGATATGCACCCCTCGCAGCGCCGCGTGTTCAATCTGACCGGCACCGTGCTCCACACCAATCTCGGCCGCGCACCCTTGCCGGAGGAGGCGATAGTCGCGGCGGTCGAGGCGATGCGCGATCCGACGACGCTCGAATACGAGATCGAGACCGGCAAACGCGGCGAGCGCGACAATCATGTTGCGGGCTGGCTGACCCGCCTGACCGGAGCGGAGTCCGCGCTCACAGTCAACAACAATGCCGGCGCCTTGGTGCTGGCGTTGAACACCCTGGCCGAAGGCCGCGAGACGATCGTCTCACGCGGGGAGCTGATCGAGATAGGCGGTTCCTTTCGCCTGCCTGACATTATGGCGCGGGCCGGTACGCGGCTGCGCGAGGTCGGCACGACGAACCGCACGCATCTCGCTGATTACGCCGCGGCAATCGGGCCGCAGACCGGCCTTGTTCTCAAGGTGCACACCAGCAATTACGCCATCCACGGCTTCACCGCGGCGGCGCCGACCGCTAAGCTCGCCGCTCTCGCCCGCGACCATGCGGTCCCGTTTGTCGAGGATCTCGGCAGTGGTTCGCTCGTCGACTTCGAGCGTTGGGGGTTGCCACACGAACCGACCGTAGCGGAGGCGCTGGCGCGGGGCGCGGACCTCGTCACGTTCAGCGGCGACAAGCTGCTGGGCGGCCCGCAAGCGGGGCTCGTCGTCGGCCGCGCCGAGCTGATCCGGAGGCTCGCGCGCAACCCGCTGAAACGGGCCCTTCGCCTCGACAAGATCCGGCTCGCGGCGCTCGAGGCCGTGCTGCGGCTCTACGCCGACCCCGATCGCCTCGCCGAGCGCCTGCCCGCGCTGCGGCTGCTTGCCCGGCCGATGGAGCAGATCCGGGCGCTCGGCGAGAGGCTGCTCCCCACCATCGAGCGCGCTTTCCGCGGCATTGCAGAGGTCGCTCTGATCGAAACAAAAAGCCAGATCGGCAGCGGTGCGCTCCCGATTTCGCTGCTGCCAAGCACGGCGCTGGCCTTGCGGCCTCTGGCGGCTCGTTCCGGCAGCGCGGTCGAGTGCCTGGCGCGCGACTTGCGGGCGATGCCGATCCCGGTTATCGGCCGCATCGAGGCGGGCCGCGTCATTCTGGACCTGCGCTGTCTCGAAGACGAGGCTGGGTTCATCGCGCAGCTCGATGCCCTTTCCAGCCATCACCGTCAGCCCCGCGAAAGCGGGGGCCCAGGGCGTCTATCGCCGGAGCCGGCCGCCCTGGCTTCCCGCTTTCGCGGGAACGACGGCCACAGGCCCGATGTAGGCCCGTTTGGGCCAGACCCATGATCCTAGCGACGGCCGGTCACATCGACCACGGCAAGACTGCCCTAATTCGTGCGCTGACCGGGGTCGATGCCGACCGCTTGCCCGAGGAGAAGCGGCGCGGGCTGACGATCGATCTGGGCTTCGCTTATGCCACCTTATCCGACGGCACCGAATTGGGCTTCGTCGATGTTCCCGGCCACGAGCGCTTTCTGGCCAAC
>Ga0209380_10002720_pt1 | contig 11229 bp, 10 predicted proteins | sample HubBroMetageWFT6_FD_188347 | JGI IMG/M metagenome (GOLD analysis project Ga0209380, IMG submission 188347) | Warmed and freeze-thawed soil microbial communities from the Hubbard Brook experimental Forest, New Hampshire - Hubbard Brook CCASE Soil... | ecosystem: Environmental > Terrestrial >...
GGCGTCATCTTTATCGACCGCATCAACCGCCGTAACAACCTTTGGTATTGCGAGGAGATACGGGCGACCAATCCTTGTGGCGAGCAGCCTTTGCCCGCGTATGGCGCCTGCCTGCTCGGCTCGCTCAACCTGGCGCGCTTTGTCGAAGACCCGTTCACGCCGCAGGCCCGGCTCGACGCCGAGGCGCTCGCCGGGCTCGTGCCCGATGTCGTCCGGATGATGGACAACATCATCGACATCTCGCAGTTTCCGCTGCCGCAGCAGAAGGAGGAAGCCGAGAAAAAGCGCCGCATCGGCCTCGGCGTCACCGGACTGGCCGACGCGCTGATCCTGTGCGGGCTGCGTTACGGCAGCCCCGAGGCGGCGGCGACAGCCGAAGAATGGCTCGGCCTGATCGAGCGCGCCGCCTATCTCGCTTCCGCCGAGCTCGCCGCCGAAAAGGGCAGCTTCCCGCTGTTCGACCGCGACAAATACCTCGCCGGCGAGACCGTGGCCGGGCTCGATGAAGATGTCCGCTCGGCGATCGCCAAAAACGGCATCCGCAATTCGCTGCTGACCTCGGTCGCCCCGACCGGGACCATTTCGCTGTTCGCCGACAATGTCTCCTCGGGCCTCGAGCCGGTATTCAGCTTTCGCTACACGCGCAACATGCTGATGCCGGACGGTTCGCGCCGTGAGGAGGAGGTTACCGATTACGCCTACCGGCTGTTCCGGCGCCTGAAGGGCGAGTCGGCGCCCCTGCCCGATTGCTTTGTCGACGCGCAGACGCTCTCGCCCGAGGACCACGTCGTCATGCAGGCGGCGGTGCAGCGGCATATCGACAGCTCGATCTCAAAGACGATCAACCTGCCGGCCGACATCCCCTTCGATCGCTTCAAGGATGTCTACGCGCTCGCCTATGCCAGCGGTTGCAAGAGCTGCACGACCTATCGGCCGAACGAGGTGACCGGCGCCGTGCTGGAGGTCAGGCCCGAGAGCGCGCAGGACCCCGCGCCGATGCGCGGCCCGCCGCGTCAGGAAGAGCTGCCGTTGCCGGCGCCGTCCGCCGCGCCACGGCCAGCCGATGTGTACGAGGCCGGCGGCGTCGTCTACATGACCCAGCCGCTGTCGCGCCCGGAGGCCTTGCCCGGCCAGACCTACAAGGTGCGCTGGCCGGACAGCGAGCACGCACTCTACATCACCCTGAACGACATCATCCAGGACGGCCGGCGCCGCCCGTTCGAGATCTTTATCAACTCGAAGAACATGGAGCATTACGCCTGGACCGTCGCGCTGACCCGGATGATCAGCGCGGTGTTCCGCCGCGGCGGCGATGTCTCCTTTGTCGTCGAGGAGATGAAGGCGGTCTTCGACCCGCGCGGCGGCGCCTGGATGGAGGGGAAATACGTCCCCTCGCTGTTGGCGGCGATCGGCGATGTCATCGAGCGCCACATGGTCGAGATCGGCTTTCTGCCGGCGAAGAATGGCCATGACGAACGCGCCCTTCAGGCACGGGTGGTCAATCTGCAGCCCGATGGGCAACCCGCGCTCGCCGGCCCCCGGCTGCGGCAATGCCCGAAATGCGGCGAGGCAGCGCTGATCCGGCTGGAGGATTGCGACCAGTGCACCAGCTGCGGCTACTCCAAATGCGGGTAGACAGGCTATGGCGGTCACCGCATTGGCCCGTAGGGCGGGTTAGCGCAGCGTAACCCGCCGTTTAGCGGCACTACCGCGGCGGGTTGCGCTACGCTCCACCCGCCCTACTCGCTACTCCAAATGCGGTTGATACCGGCCTTCAGCGCGGGACCAGCTTGATGGTCGTGGCGCCCGCTTCGGGCGCGACCATCGGGTCCACCCATTGCGCGCCGTGGTGCAGGTACTTGCTGCGGTAGGCGGCGTCGATCCGCGCGTTTACGGCGGGTTCGGCCTCCGCAAAGGTGACGTCCTTCTCGACGCCGCCCGCCCTGATATGGCCTTCGCGCCGCTGTTGCGTGCCGCGGTACCAGGCGGCGCGGTCGCCATACCCCGACCGCACATAGAGATCGTCGCCGTGCCGCGCGACCCAGATCGTCACCGGCTTGCGCGGCGTGCCGTCGGGCCGCAGCGTCACGATCTGCAACTCGTCCGCCTTGCCGATCTTGTCCAACTCGTCGCGCGTCCACGTCGCCATCGCCGGATCGCCTCTGCAAAACTGCCTGTGCTCTAGCCAGATATTGTTCGCCAGATATTGTGCGTGGGGGACGTTTCGGTAGCCGCATGGACCGTGCAAATTTTGCCGAACTCAGCGCCTGGCTGACCGAAGCGGGGCTCGCGGGAAAGAGCGAGACCGCGATGCTCGACGGCTTCTGCCGGCGCGCGGTCGCGGCCGGGCTGCCGGTGGCGCGAGCCATGGTCATCATCGACACGCTGCATCCGGTGCATGAGGGCCGCGTCTTCCGCTGGCGCCGCGAGGGCGACGAGGGCCATACAGAGGCGATCGAATACGGGCCGACGGACGAGGGGGAAGCGGCCGAGAGTTGGCGCCGCAGCCCGTTTTTCCGTCTGGTAGAAAGCGGCGGCTCGCGGCTGCGCATCCGTCTCGCCGCCGGCCAGGCGGCGGAATTTGCCAGCGTCGTCGCAATGCAACAGGAAGGGATGTCCGACTATCTCGCGATAATCACCCGGTTTGCCGCTGACGGCGTGATCGGCGAGATGGATTGCGTCTACTCGTCCTGGGCGACCGATCATCCGGGCGGCTTCGACGATGGCCAGGTCGAGGCCCTGGTCGGGCTGCTGCCGATGCTGGCGCTGGCCGTCAAATGCGTCTCGCTCGCCCGGATCGCCGGCACCCTGGTCGAGACCTATCTCGGCCGCGACGCCGGCCGGCGCGTGCTCGCCGGTCGCATCCGCCGCGGTGTCGCCGAGACGATCCACGCGGTGCTGTGGTACAGCGACCTGCGCGAATTCACCCGCATCACCGACCAGGCGCCGCCGCAACAGATCATCCCCTTCCTCAACGATTATGCCGAGGCGGTGATCTCGGCCGTCTACGACAACGGCGGCGACGTGCTGAAGCTGATCGGCGACGGCACTCTGGCGATCTTCACCGCCGATTCCGCCGCGGAAGCCTGCCGCGGCGCGATTGCCGCGCAGACGGCGATGCAGGACCGCGTCGCCGAGCTCAATCGGCGCCGGGCCGGGGACGATCTGCCCACCACCCAGGTTTATCTCGGCCTCCATGTCGGCGAAGTCTTCTACGGCAATATCGGCAGCAGCGAACGGCTGGACTTCACGGTTGTCGGGCCGGCCGTCAACGAGGTCGCCCGCATCGCCGCGATGTGTCGGTCGGTCGAGCGCAATGTGCTCGTGTCGCAGGCCTTCGCGGACGCGATGGCAAGATTGGAACGCGGTCGGCTGGTATCGGTCGGCCGTTATGCGCTGCGCGGCGTCGAGCATCCGCAGGAGCTGTTCACGCTCGACCCGTTCGGGGCAACTTGACTTCCTGCTTCCCGGGCGGCGGCAATCCCGAATGCGGCGATTGTGCTTGACCGTAACACAATCAATCGGGATTGTCAAGATAATAATTGATGTAGACGCATGGACGACCAACGCTGCCGGTGCGTTGCCTGCGTCTGCCCAACTCGTGCGCGGCCGCCCTATTATTGTGCGATGCATCATCAGTCGGCCAAAGCGGTATAGATCGCTTACATTAGAATTGTTGCATCGCAGCAAATCGGCCCCATACTTAGCCCCAAACGTGTGCGCCACGGAACAGACAGGAGCTGTGCGATGTGGCCCTATACCGAATGGGAGACTTTGTTTCTCGATCCGGCCCACCCGCGCGGCGAGCTGGCGGCCCGCACCCTGGCGATGCCGGCCGACGCCAACCCGTCCGGCGACATTTTCGGCGGCTGGATCATGTCGATGATGGATTCGGCCGGCGCCATTACCGCGACCCGCCGCGCCGAGGGGCGGGTCGTCACCGCCTCGGTCAGCAACATCTCGTTTCTGCACCCGGTCAATGTCGGCGACGTGGTCTGCTGCTATACGGATGTTCTGAAGGTCGGCCGCAGTTCGATCAAGCTCGCGGTCGAGATCTGGGTGCTGCGGCAGGGCCGCGGGGCTAGGCTGAAGGTGACGGCCGCCGAATTTACCTTTGTCGCGATCGACGAAGCCGGCCGGCCGCGCGCGATCGGCGCAGCGCGGGCAACCCCGGAGATTGCCCCGGCCCCGACAGCTCAGCCGGCCGCTTAAGATTGCGGCAGGAGCGCCTCTACCTGTTCGTGCAGGCGGTGCAGCGGGCCGTCCTCGATGCCGAGCTCTTCGAGGTGGCGGACCGTGCTGGCGAGATAGTCGCGCCCGGTGCCGCGCCCGCCTTTCGCGACCGCGATGATTCGGACCACCTCCTCGGCGCCGAGGCGGCCGGCGTAATCCGGCCGGTCGCGGCGGACGACAAAGGCATAGGCGGCGAGCCGGGCTTGCGGCGTCGACACCGTCACCGGCCGCATGCGGTAGACCTCGCCCGCCATCTCGCGCGCCCAGACACGGTCGATCGCCGGCCCCAGCCCATCCGGCGGCAATCGGTAGGCGATGCCGCGGCAGGAGCCGCCGCGGTCGAGCCCGAGCACCAGCCCCGGCCGCTCCGGCGTGCCGCGATAGTCGCGCGAATAGAGGCAGAAGCTGCGGTGATAGCCGCGCAGCAGCGCCGGCCGCCGCTCGGCGAACGGGATCTCCGGGTTCCACATCAGGGAGCCGTAGGCAAAGATCCACACCGGCTCGGCGCCGTCACGCAACGCGGCGACCCATTCCGGCATCGGATCCACCGGATAGGGCGAGACGTAGCCGTTTATTTCCGCTGTCATTGCGAGGAGCGACGCAGCGAAGCAATCCCGGTGGAGCGCATTACCGCCCGAGATTGCTTCGCTGCGCTCGCAATGACAAGAAGACGGCTAGTCGTCCCAGACCTTTTTCGGCATCGGCAGATCGGCGAAATCCGCCTCGCCCAGCGGGTAGTCGGCGGCGACCCCGGCCGTGCCGAGCAGCATGTTCCATTGCCGCGTATGCTGGCCGATATGCCAGGTGGTGCGCTCCAGCACCTCGTGCAGCTTCTGCGGGCCGTAATAGGTCTCGACCACCCGCTGGCAGGTTTTGTCGGGCGTTTCGGCCCACCAGCGCACCACCCGGTCGCGCACCTTGCGGCCATAGGCGGCAAGCGCCGCGGTATTGGCCATGTCCTCCTCGTTCGGGACAGCGGTCGGCAGCCCCTGGCTGAACGCCGCGCCCTCGCTGACCTCTACGAAGGCCTCCGGGATGCGGAACATGTGATGCGCCAAGACGCGGTAGCGGCGCGGCCGGTTCGGCACCTCGGTGTCGAGCCTGTCGTCCGGCATTTGCGGGATGATCCGCAATGCCGCGTCGATAAAGCGCAGCAGCCGCTCGTTCAGCTGCGCCGGCGACAGCACCGGCCCGGTCTTCTCGTTGAGCTTCAGAAAGGCCACGACCTGGCTGATGTTCTGCGCGAAGACAAACTCGTCGCCGCGCGACAACACCGGGATCGACCGCGCGCCGATACGCTGCAGCTCAGCCCGTCCGGCGGCGTCTTCCAGCACGTTTATCGATTGGAACTCGATCCCACGGACCGAGAGAAACTCCTTGAGTCTCAGGCAGCTGGTTCAACCAGGCTGCCAGAATGCCTTCAACGGCGCGGGCTCGGCCATGACGCGGTCCTTTGCATGCGGCGGATCTGCCGAGCCGCACTTTCGCGTCCCGCCGGCGCCGCGTCAACCGCCACCGGAGATTCTGGCGAGGGAAGCGGCCGATCGGTATAAACCCCGCCCATGCGGCCTCGGACGCTCATCGCGCTGGTTCTTCTTCTGGTTCTTGTCGGTGCCTATGGCGCCTTTTGGTTCATCGTCTCCGGCCGAATAGAAGACGAGGTCGTCGCGCAGGCAAGCTCGCTGCGCCGGCAGAACCTCGATCTGAGCTGGAGCGCGATGCGCGTCGGCGGCTTTCCGTTCGCTTTCGATGTGCGACTGAGCGAAGCGCGGCTGCGCGGGACCGCGACAGCGCCTCCGCCTGAGATGCGCGCGCCGGTTCTTTCCGCCAGCGCCCGGCCCTGGAATTTCCGCGATTTGCACCTGTCGGCGCCGGACGGGTTGAGCGCCGCCGCCGGCGCGGAGCCAATGCCCAAACTAAACGCGCAAAAAGCAACCGGCGCGGTGGCCGTCGGCAGCGAAGGCGACATCAACGTCTGGCTCACCCTCGACCAAGTCGATGCCGATCTGCCCGAGCATGTCTCGGTCGATCAGGCCAACGTCTGGCTAATCCTGCCGGCACAGCCTCCGCGAACCCATACCGAGCGCGCCCTCGCCCTCGCCGCCGATCTGCGTGGCCTCCAACTGCCGACGACACCGGCGCCGTTTCACGGCGCAGTCGACGACCTAGGCTTTGGCGCCACGGTTATGGGCGCGATCCCGGCAGGCCCGCCGCGACAGGCGGCGACGGGGTGGCGGGATTCCGGCGGGACCGTGGAGCTCGATCAATTCGCTCTGCGCTGGGGCGGATTGGCGGTCAATGGCTCGGGCACGCTGGCGCTCGGCCCGGATCTGCAGCCCATGGGCGCCTTTTCCGGCGCGGTCTCGGGCATTGACGAACTGATCAACGCGCTTGCCGCGGCGGGTCGGTTGCGCCTGGGCGATCTCACGATCGCGCGGATCGCGCTGGCGGCGCTGGCGAAGCCCGGACCGAGCGGTCGGCCGGAAATCTCGACCTCGTTCACGATCCAGGACGGGCAGATGTTTCTGGGCCCGGCAAAGCTTGGGCCGGTACCGCGGATCGATTGGTAGGAAGGACGGATCGCGCTTTCGCCTCAGGCCTGCTTGGCTTCGATGATCGAGCGCCGGATCGCGCGCGTCCGGACGAACCATTCTTCGAGCGTGTCGCCCTCGCCCCGGCGGATCGCGCGCTGCAACGCGGTCAAATCCTCGCTGAAGCGCTGCAGCATTTCGAGCACAGCCTCGCGATTGCGCAGGAAGATGTCGCGCCACATGACGGGATCGGAGGCGGCGATCCGGGTGAAGTCGCGGAAGCCGCCGGCGGAAAACGCGATGACCTCGGATTTGAGCGTGTCCTCGAGATCGGTCGCGGTGCCGACGATCGTGTACGCGATCAAATGCGGCAGGTGCGAGGTCATCGCCAGCACCTTGTCGTGGTGGTCGGCAGGCATCGTGACGACCCGCATGCCGGCCAGCTCCCACAGCGCCGTGACCTTGGCCACCGCCTCGGGCGCGCCCTCCGGCAATGGCGTCAGGATGCACCAGCGGTCGTGGAATAGCTCCGGGAAGCCGGATTCCGGCCCGGAATGCTCGGTGCCCGCGACCGGATGGCCGGGTACGAAATGCACCCCTTCCGGCAGGAACGGCTGCAGCTCGCGGATCGCCGCCTCCTTGACCGAGCCGACATCGGTGACGATCGCGCCCTGCCGCAACGCTGGCGCGATGCGTTTGGCGATTTCGGCGTAAGCGGAAAGCGGGGTCGCGAAGACGACCAGATCGGCGCCGGCGACCGCCTCGACCGGATCGTCGGTCGCCAGATCGGCGATGCCGAGCCGGCGCACCGCCTCCAGCGTCTCGGGACGCCGGGCGCACGCGGCGATCATCGTGCCGGGGCTGTCGCGCCGCAGCACTCGGGCGAGCGAGGACCCGATCAGGCCGATCCCGATCAGCGCCACGCGTTCGAACGGTTGCTCGCTCATGTCGATGCCATGAATTCTTCGATCGCAGCGGCGACCGTTTCCATCTCCTCGCCGGTGCCGATCGTGATCCGGAGATGCTGCGGCAACCCATAGCCGCCCATCTTGCGGGTCAGGATGCCGCGCGATTGCAGGAACGCAAACGCCGCATCGGCATTATGGCGGGGATCGTCGGGGAATCGCGGCAGCACAAAATTGCCGACGCTCGGGGTCAGCGGCAGCCCGAGCGCCGCCAGCCGCTCGGAAAACCACGGCAGCCACTTGTCGTTATGCGCACGGGCACGAGCGAGCGCGGCGACATCCTCGACCGCGGCGACGCCGGCGGCGAGCGCCGGCGCGCTGACGTTGAACGGCCCGCGGATGCGGTTCAGCACGTCGGCGATCGCCGGCGGGCAATAGGCCCAGCCGAGGCGCAGCCCGGCGAGCGCGTAAATCTTCGAAAACGTGCGCAGCATGACGACGTTTTCCGCGCGATTGACCAACGCGATGCCGGGTTCGTAGTCGTTGCGGTTGACGAATTCGGCGTAGGCAGCGTCGATCGCCAGCACGACGTGGCCCGGCAGGCCGGCATGCAGGCGGGCCAACTCGTCGGCGGAGAGATAGGTTCCGGTCGGGTTGTTCGGATTGGCGATAAAAACGAGGCGGGTGCGCTCGGTCACCCGGGCGAGGAAGCCGTCGACATCGGCGGTCAGCGCACGCTCGGGCACCGCGACCGGGGTGGCGCCGACCGCCAATGTGCCGATCGGGTACATCAGGAAGCCGTGACGACTGTACAAAACCTCCGTGCCCGGGCCGGCGTAGGCGCGCTGCAACAGCGCGATCAGCTCGTCGGAGCCGGAACCGCACACGATACGCGCCGGATCGAGCCCGTGCGCGCGGCCGAGCGCCTCGCGCAACTCGGCGGCACTGCCATCCGGATAGCGAAAAATCTCCCCGGCAAATGATTGATAGGCGGCGATCGCCTCCGGGCTGGGGCCGAGCGCGCTCTCGTTCGAGGCCAGGCGGATCGGCCGCTCGACCCCCGACGCCTTCGATTCACCGCCCACATAAGGGGCGATGTCGAGGATGCCCGGTCCGGGAACCGGAGCCGTCGCGGTCGTCATCGGCTCAACCCTTTACGAGGCCGTGGTGGCGGTGCCGGTGGCAATGTCATGATCGGACACTCTCGGCACCGCCAGCTCGTCCGCGCTGACCGGCGCGGCGTAACTGCCGAACCACAGCACTCGATACAGTCCCGGCGCAAGCCGCGCGCGGAAGCTGTCGAGGCGCGAGTCCGATCGAGGCACAAACCCGTCGATCTCGAGCAAGGTGTTTAGCCCCTCGGCATGCTCGCAAGACGCGATGAACCGGGGCGCCAAGCCGAGCGCCGAAAACACCGAGATCATGCGCCCGCGGCTGACGTCCGGTGAGTTCTCGGAGACGATCAAGGTGCGGTCGCGGCCAGTCTCCTGCTCGGGGCCCCGGCCGATCGCCAGCGCATCGGCGCCATCGGAGCGGGCGTTCCCGCGCGCCCCGAACGGCAAACGGGCGATGACATGCGGCGCGTTTTCATCGGTCGACAACAGGTGGCGCCACCAAGGATCGGGCTCGGAATCGCCTTCCTGCGGCATCGGCAGCACCCCAATCGCGGCCTGGCCGTCGGTAACGGTACGGATCACCTGGGCGGTCGAGCGGCAAGGCAGCAGTGGCGTATGGCTGCCGTAGTGGTCCCGGGCGAGGTCCCAGAAGCCCGGCGCCTCAGGCGGCGCATAAACGGCGATGGCAAAGGTGCGCTGCTGTCGTACGGTGGCGGACAGCAGCTCCCGCCACATGCGCACCAGCGTCGCCGGCGGAAACTCGCGGCTGCGGCCGATCAGCCGACGAATGATCTCCGCCTCGCGCGCGGGCTGATGCGCGGGGGCGCCCCCGTTGCTGCGTTTGGCCTCGGCAACGCTCGACACGACCTTCATGCGCTCGATCAGCAAATCCTGCAGCCTGTTGTCGATCTCGTCGATGCGTCGGCGCAGCTGTTCGAGATCGGGCGAGCGTACGGGCATGATGCTAATCGCTGTCGGGACGGCCGTAGCAGTACCGTCGCCCTCGGGCAAAATCAAAGAAAACGTTGACATGCCTGGCTCCCGATCCCTAGCTAAACGACCCTCGCCCGGTGTCGGCGGGGCGGCGTCAACCCGGCGCCGCGCCCGCCCGCAGAACCGGGCTTCTGCGGAACAGAGCCCCGCTTGTCCAGCTTGACTGCGCCCCTTCTGAAACATCCCGGCCGCGACTGGCCCGGGCATAGCCTCCTCGTCGACGAGCCGCTGCGGCTCGACTGCGGCGTCGATCTCGCGCCGTTTGCGATCGCCTACCAAACCTACGGCACGCTCAACCCGGAGCACAGCAACGCGATCCTGATCTGCCACGCGCTGACCGGCGACCAGTACGTCGCCGACCCGCACCCGATCACCGGCAATCCGGGATGGTGGACGACGATGGTCGGGCCGGGCGGTGTGCTCGATACCGAGCGCTACTTTCTAATTTGCGCGAATGTGCTCGGCGGCTGCATGGGTACCACCGGCCCCAAGGATATCAACCCGACAACCGGCGAGCCCTGGGCGCTCTCCTTCCCGGTGATCACGATCCGCGACATGGTTCGGGCACAAAAGCTCGTCGTGGATCATCTCGGCATCGAACAATTGTTCGGTGTCATCGGCGGCTCAATGGGCGGCATGCAGGTCCTGCAATGGGCCTCCAGCTATCCCGAGTCGGTATTCGCCGCCATGCCGATCGCCGCGTCGGCGCGCCATTCGGCGCAGAATATTGCGTTTCACGAAGTCGGCCGGCAGGCGATCATCGCCGATCCCGACTGGTGCGGCGGCCAGTACCTGAACGTTGGCCGCAACCCGGCGCGCGGACTCGCGGTGGCGCGCATGGCGGCGCACATCACCTACCTGTCGGAAGCCGCGCTGCACCGCAAATTCGGTCGCAATCTGCAGGACCGGAACGCGGTGACGTATGGCTTCGACGCCGACTTCCAGGTCGAGAGCTATCTGCGCCACCAGGGGATCAGCTTCGTCGAGCGGTTCGATGCCAACTCCTACCTGTATCTTACCCGGGCGATGGACTATTTCGATCTTGCCGCAGACTACGACGGGGTCTTGGCCAATGCATTCAAGGATACCCCAACCAGATTTTGCGTGATCTCGTTCACCTCGGACTGGTTGTTTCCGACCTCCGATTCCCGCTCCATTGTGCATGCGCTGAATGCGGGTGGCGCGCGGGTGTCTTTCGCCGAGATTGTGAGCGACAAGGGGCATGATGCATTCCTGCTGGAGGAGCCGGAATTGTTCGCCATTGTCCGTGGCTTTCTGGAGGGTGCCGCGCGGGCACGCGGCGTCGGCGGGAACGCACGCGGCGCGCGGGGAAGGATCGCCGGCAACGGAGAGGGCAAAGCCCACACCGCCACCCGAGGCGCGAACGGAACAGTCCCTTCCGAAGAGCATCCCGGAATTGCAGGCTGAGCGCGACCGACTGCTTGTGGAGAA
>Ga0209380_10002721_pt1 | contig 11227 bp, 12 predicted proteins | sample HubBroMetageWFT6_FD_188347 | JGI IMG/M metagenome (GOLD analysis project Ga0209380, IMG submission 188347) | Warmed and freeze-thawed soil microbial communities from the Hubbard Brook experimental Forest, New Hampshire - Hubbard Brook CCASE Soil... | ecosystem: Environmental > Terrestrial >...
TTCCGTGGGCCAAGATCAAAGAGTTGCATGCCGGCGAGAACTTTGCGGTGCTGAGCAAGAACATGAAGTCGCGGGGAAAACATGCGGCGGAGCAGTTGCCGGAGGGCGCGCTGGACGCAACCAGCGAGGCGGTGACGGTGCATCCGGCCGACGAACCAGCGACCCAGCCGGCGATTCCGGTGAAGGACGCGCAGTTCATCGTGGACAAGGCGACGATGGAAAAGCAGATCCACCACGAGCCAGGATTCTTTGCGGGGTGGAACGGCGCGGCGACGGCGGGTGCAACGGTGGTTTCCGCGACACAGAACCAGTACACCGTGACGGCCAGCGTGGGGCTGGTGCGGGCGGTGCCGACGGTGAGCTGGCTGGATCCGCGCAACCGCACGTCGACGGACTTTACCGAATCGTTTGGGAAGATTACCCAGCCGGCTTACACGAGCGCCGGCATCCTGACGCCGGCCACCTCGACGAAGTCGTCGATTCTGCACTTTGACGCGGAGCGCGACGAGTACGTTACGGCGCGGATTTTTGGGCTGGGGCAGATGGCGCTGGACCACAACTACAGCCAGGACCTGAGCCTGCAGCAAATTTACGGTGGCGGTCTGGGTTGGACGGCGCTGAAGACACCGACCCAGGAAGCAGACCTGAAGGCGACGGTCCAGTACGAGAAACAGGCTTTCATCTCTGGATCCGGCGACACCGACCAGAACCTGATTGGGTCGACGTTCTCCGCGAGCTACGTGATGAAGCGGAAGCTGGTGACGTGGACGCAGGGGCTGGCGTTCATTCCGGCGTGGAACACGCCGCACGACTATTCGGCCAATGAGACGAACACGTTTGCGTTTCCGGCGTACAAGAATCTCAGCTTCTCGGTAGGCACCCTGGACAGCTACCTGAACGATTCGCCGGCGACGGAGCCGCCGACGAAGCATAACTCGTTCCAGTTCACGATGGGGCTGACGTACGCGTTCAAGTCGAAGTACTGAACGCGGCGCGTCGGCTCCGGCCCAGGTTACGAGCCGGAGCCGACGCCCAGATCTTTGAGGGCCTTGCGCGCCTCTTTGGCATGCGGGCCGTCGGGCACGGCGGCAAGGTAGAGGCGATAGTTGCGCGCGGCCTCGTCGCGATGATTGAGCTTCCGGGCGGATTCGGCGAGTCCGAAGACCGCGTCGGCGTTGCCGGGATCGACTTTGGAAGCCTCAGCGAACCGGTCGTAGGCGCCTTTGTAGTCGCCGGTCTTCAGGTAGAACATACCCACCTGGGTGTCTTTCGTTGCCAGCGCCGGATTGGGGCCGGGTGAGAATTCCTTCGTATCCGACGCGCCGTTTTCGTCGGGAAGCCCGAGATCCTTGAGGCCGGTGCGGCTGGAACTGGAGTTCGCGTCGGGGGTGTCCGACTGCGGCGGCGCGGGTTTTGGCTGACTGGGCTGCGCGGCTTTTTCCGACTGCGACTCCGGGAACGGATTTTTGCCGGCCTCCGAGCCTTTGCCAGACGCCGCAGGCGCGGTTTGCGGAGCGGGCGCGGAGGGCGTCGCATCGTCCGCAGGCTGCTGGGTCTGATGCGCGGCGGCTTCGGATTGCGCTTCGGGGAAGGGATTCTGCTCAGCCTCAGAAGGCTTCTTCTGCGGGGGCGCCGGCTTTTTTGCCGATGCGGGCGGATTTTGCTGCTGCGGGGTGGTGTTGCCCTGTTGCTGCGAGCCTGACTGGCTGGACGATTGTTGCGAGGAACTGTCCTGCTGCTGCGCCGCCACCGGGAGGGTGAGCAGGAGGGAGATGGCGCCGATGGGAAAAAGCCGCATCCTCTATCCAGTTTAGACGCGGAAAACGGCAGGAAAGTGTCCTGACCCCGGAAAGCGTGGGGAGAATTGCTATTCTGCAATCGATATGGCTCTCATGATTCGTTCTTCGGCCATCCACGCGGCCGGTTGTTACACCACGTCCCGCATTCTGAAGGGGACGCTGGTATTGGAGTACACAGGACCCCTGATTACCAAAGCGGAAGCCGACGCGAAGTACGAGAATTCGCCGACGACCTATTTGTTCGGTGTGGGTGACGGCTCGATGGTGATCGACGGGCACTGCACGGCGATGTTTATCAATCACTCGTGCGATCCGAACTGCGAGACGGAGGAAATCAAGGGCAGAGTTTGGATCCTGGCCATCCGCGACATTCGGCCGGGCGAAGAACTGACCTACGATTACAACCTCTACGACGGCGACGAGGACGAGGCGCTGTGCAACTGCGGATCGAAGAATTGCCGGAAGACGATGTACGCGCTGGAGGAGATGAAGCGGCGAGCTCGTGCGGCGAAGAAGGCTGCAACCAAGCGGAAAAGCCGGCAGCGAAAGGGCGGCCAGCGAACGGGCGGTTCGCGTTGATTCGGGCAGGCGAGAATCGCTGCTGAATCACAAGCGTGAGTCTGACTTGGTCATGCGCACAATCGGCAGACTCTCGCCGTTCGCGAGCGGCAGTTCCACGCGCTCCTGCTCTGTATAGCCATGGCGGCGATAGAGCGGGATGCCGGTGAGCGTGGCGCCCATCTCGAAGCGGGTGAAGCCTTCGGCGCGGGCGGCTTCTTCGCACAATGCGAGAATGCGGCTGCCGATTCCCTGCCGCGCGTAATCGGGATGAACGAAGAAGGCGCGAATCTTTGCGGCGTCGGTGCGGGGATTGAGGCTTGTGTCGTCGCGGCCGGGACGATGATCGCTGCCATACGGCGTTTTGCGGCGGGACCATCCACCGCAGGCGATGATGCGGCTCGGCTCGCCTGGGCCGCGGTCCGCGTTGGGGTCCTCGACGGCAAGATAGGTGCCGTCGGCAATGAGCTGGGTATCGAGGCCGAGCCACGTGCCGAGGGCCTGGTCGATCTGGGAGGGCGAATAATCTCCGGCCTGCAGTCCGCGAACGGAGGCCTCAATGAGAATCCTGAGGCGCGGGGCGTCTTCGAGGACGGCAAGGCGGAAGCGGAGGGGCTCGGGCATGCTTTCGAAACATTTTAGGGTGTATCGACACCCTGGGGCATGATCCGGCTGGCGTGCCCAAGGGTGGCAACACGCCCGCGCATGACGTTTCGATACAATCGGTTCTCTGGGCAGTTTTTTGCGCGCCGGCGACAAGGGCCCCCCGGCAGGCGCATACCGTGATCGCGACTCATGATCCTGACGGAACCTGCGATACAAGCGAAATTCGGCCGCAAGCTGCGGGCACGTGTCCTCGCCGCATTTTTAGCGGAGGCGGCAACGGCGGTGCGGCTGCGGGGCGAAGTTTCGGTCTTGCTGACGACGGATGCCGAGATTCGGCGGCTGAACCGGACGTTTCGTCACAAAGATCAGGCAACGGATGTGTTGTCGTTCCCGGCGGACGGCGCGGTTGGCGTGGCGGGAGATCTCGCGATTTCGGTTGAAACCGCGGATCGGCAGGCTACGGAGACCGGACATGCGTTGTCGGTCGAGTGCCAGGTGTTGCTGCTGCATGGCGTACTCCATTTAGCGGGGTACGACCACGAAACCGACGCGGGCCAGATGGCGCGCAGGGAGGCAACGCTGCGGAAGCGATTTGGTTTGAGCGCGGGGCTGATCGAGCGCAGCGGCGAGAAAGCTGAAGAGATGCGGGCCAGGCCAAGGATGGGTAAGACCACTGCGACGAAGGCGGGACGGAGCGAGCGCCGATGACGTTCCTGCCGGGCATTTCGATTGTGGCGCTGCTCACCGTGCTGACGCTGGTTTCTTACATCGACCGCCTGTATTCGGAAATGGGCAAGTTTCTCTCCCGCGAGTTCCAGGAAAACATCGACGTGTGGGAACAGCACGTAGAGCCGCGGCTGGGAGTCAATCGCGACCGCATCGCGCTGTCAGCGGCGATCCTGATGCACCTGTCGCTGGCGCTGCTGACGCTGGTGTTCGGCATGCTGCTCTTTGCGCGCAACGGGCCGGGGGATCAGCCGACGGCGCCGGAAATCGCGCAGGTACTGCTGGGGATTGTGCTGGTGATCGTGCTCTTCAACCGGCTGCTGCCCTTCGCGTTTTTCACGCGCACGCGGGGCGAGTGGATTGTCCGCTGGCGGTGGGTGATTCAACTGCTGCTGTGGCTGGCGTTGCCGATTACGCTGTTTCTGCAATTTCTGCTGTCGATTGCGGCGCTGGCGGAGCCACCGGTGAGCGACAACGGCGAGGCCGCGGCGTCAGAAGCCGTCGACGCGCTGATCGAGGCCGGCGAAGAGGAAGGCATTATCGAAGAGGGCGATCGCGAGCTGGTGCGGTCGGCGGTGGAGTTTGGGGACAAGGTGACGCGCGAGGTGATGACGCCGCGGCCTTCGATTTATGCAGTGCCCGGCACGCTGACGCTGGAGCAATTTCTGGAGGGGATTCGCGCACATCCATTCTCGCGCGTGCCGGTGTTTGATGGAACGCTGGACAACGTGACAGGGCTGGCCTTTGCGCACGATCTGCTGCAGATTACGGATGCCGATGCGCGGACCAGGACGGTGGCCGGCATTCAGCGGCCGGTGACGTTTGTGCCGGAGACGAAGAAGGTGAACGAGTTGCTGCGCGAGATGCAGCGCGAGAAGCAGCACATGCGGATGGTGATCGACGAATACGGCGGCGTGGCGGGGCTGGTGACGATTGAGGACCTGCTGGAAGAGCTGGTGGGCGCGATTACCGACGAGCACGAGACCGAAGACAGCTCCGCGGTGATTAAGGAGCCGGGCGGGACATGGCTGGTGCCGGGCGACCTGGAAATTGCCCGCATCGAAGAGATCCTCGGGGAGTTGGACCTGCCCGAAAATGTGGAAGCTACGACGGCGGGCGGGCTGGTGAGCGAAACAGCCGGGCGAATTCCCCAGGCGGGCGAAGTGGTGGAGGGTTTTGGGCTGCGCTTTGAGATCGTGGCGTCGACGGACCGGCGCGTGAACAGGCTGCGCATCTCGCGCCTGCCCTGAATACCTGCCTCAGGCCGGATAATAGAAGTTATGAAGATGCGATCCGGCTTTGTCTCCGTCATCGGGCGGCCCAACGCGGGCAAGTCCACGCTGGTGAACGCGCTGATTGGCGAGAAAGTCGCGATTGTGACCGCCAAGCCGCAAACCACGCGCACGCGCATTCATGGCATGGTGGAGGTTCCGGAGCGGAAGGGTGTGCATCCGCAGGCGCAGGCGATTTTTGTGGATACGCCCGGCGTCCATCGGGGAGGGTCGCAACTGGACCGCACCATGATGCACGAGATTTGGCAGGCGCTGGAGACGCGCGATGTGGTGCTGCTGGTGATCGATGCGGTGCGGCGACAGGCACGCGATGAGGAGGCGCCGCTGAAGCTCGATCGCGCGAGCGAAGAGGCGCTGGCGTTTGAGATGATCCGCAAGGTCGACTGCCCGGTGTTTCTGGTGATCACGAAGATCGACCTGATTGCGAAGGACCGGCTGCTGCCGCTGATCGATGACTTGAGCAAACTGCATACCTTTGCCGAAGTCATTCCGGTTTCGGCGAAAAAGGGCGATGGGTTGAAAGTTCTGCTGCACAAAATCGCGGAGTATCTGCCGGAGGGAAAGCGCTGGTTCCCGAAGGATCAGTTCACGGATCAGCCGGAGCGATTTCTGGTGGCGGAGCTGATTCGCGAACGCATTCTGCTGGAGACGGGAGAAGAGGTTCCGTATGCCTCGGCCGTGGTGGTGGAGCGATTTGAGGAGCCGGAGGCAGATGTAACGCCGGTGCGGGGGCGCCAGGCAAACAAACTGCCGGTAACGCGGATCTCGGCTGCGATTTACTGCGAGCGCGACGGGCAGAAGGCAATTCTGATCGGTAAAGGCGGCAGTAAGCTGCGCGAAATTGGGACGCACGCGCGCCGCGAAATTGAGGCGCTGCTGGGCACACGGGTGTATCTCGAGTTACACGTGCTGGTTCGTGAACACTGGCGCGACTCAAGAGTGTTTATCGAGTCACTGGACTGGCGCAGGCAACTCGAGGATCTGACGCAAAAAGAAGTCGAGTAACTGATTCTCTTCCGGGCTGGGGATTATCATCCGCTGCACAGTTCCTGCAACGACGCATGGCTGCGAGTTTCCCGGTTAGCTCCCCTGCATCTAATTGCCATGCGGCAATCCTGGGGAATCGGCACGGGTACTTCGGGCTGCAAAATCGACAAACTGCGTTTACACAGACGCAAAAAGAATGCAAAATCCGGCTATAGAGTTGTATTATGAGTGACTCCCTGCAGGCTTTCCGCATTGCGGGCCCCAGGGAATTGTTTTGTAACAAGTCCCGCCATTTTGTTATGGTAAGAACGTTGTATCCGTTCCCTGGATAAGTAACCCCAGATAATATAAGAGAGAAAAAAATGACACGCGAAGAGCTAATTGCTGCAGTTGACGAAGAAATTGGCCGCCTGGAGAAAGTTCGTGCTCTCCTGCAAAGCACAGGCGGTACCCGGATCGCAACGCCGTCGTTCGGCAACCGGCCCCGCAAGAAGCGGGTATTGAGCGCGGAAGCGCGGGCCCGTATTGCTGCTGCGCAGAAGAGGCGCTGGGCCAAACAGAAGGCTGCACAGGCCGCCAAGAAGTAAGCGGTCTTTATCAATTCCCTGACGCAGCGCGGATCCGTCCTCCCCGGTACGCGGCTCCTGCAGGCGAATTGGTTCTATCCAGAATTCACCCACCCAGCCACGGCCCGGGTTCGCGGCGGCGCAGAGTACGCCGCCACGATGCGGCGGTGCGTCCGATCATTTCCTGAGATAGGCATCGGTTCCGGCGATCCAATCGGCGCGCGGCGGGGTGAAGACGTCCAGGTCTACCGTGTCTTCCAGGGCCTCGGCCTGGTGCGGCATGTTGGACGGGATCACCAGCAGGCCGCCGGAACCGACGGTGATGATGCGGCCGTCGCCCATGGTGAACCGCAGCGTACCCTCCAGAATGTAGGTGATCTGTTCATTTTCATGACTGTGGCGGGGCACCAGAGCGCCCTTGCGCAGGATGATGCGTGCGAGCATTGCGCGTTCACCGTAGACAAACTGGCGGTCGATGAGCGGATTGAGCTGCTCGACGGGCATGGTGTTGAAGCTCAGGTGCTGCAGATCGTTATGATCGGACAAAGGTAATCCTCCGTACGCGGGGACGGTCACTGTGTCCCAACGTGTGCACTATCATAGGGCGCATGGAAACGGGACTGAAAGGGCGGGTGGCAATCGTCGCGGGGTCCAGCCAGGGGATTGGGCGCGCGATTGCTCTGGGACTGGCCGCGGAGGGGGCGCATGTGGCTCTCTGCGCACGCCGGCAGACCGAACTGGATGCCGTTGCCGCGGAAATTCGCAGCGGGTTCGGCGTGGAGGCCATCAGCCATCCCCTGGATGTATCGGACGACGCGGGAGTGCGCGACTTCGTGGCGGCGACGCACGCGCACTTCGGACGGATCGATGTGTGCGTGCCGAATGCCGGCGGACCGCCGGCGAAGCCCTTCCTGGCGACGACCATGGAGGAGTGGGAACGCGCGTGGCAGTTGAATCTGCGCAGCGCCATCAGCTTTTGCCAGGCGGTTCTGCCGCACATGCAGCAACGGCGCTGGGGACGGATTATCACGCTGACGTCCTACACGGTGAAGCAGCCGGTGCCGGAGCTGGTTCTGTCCAACACCATCCGCGCCGGCGTGATGGGGCTGGTGCGGTCGCTGGCGGGTCAGTTTGGCCGCGACGGCATCACGGTGAACAACGTAGGTCCGGGATTCACGGCGACGGACCGGTCAAAGAGCTTGCTGGAAACGCGGGCGAAGGCGCGTGGCATCCCGTTCGAACAGGTTCAGAGTGACCTGGAGAAGGAGATTCCTGTGGGCCGGATGGCGACGCCGGAGGAAGTGGCGGCGACGGTGGTGTGGCTGGCGTCGGAATCGTCAGCAAGCATTACGGGACAGACAATTTTGGTGGATGGGGGCAGCTACAAGGGGTTGTAGGTTGTGGGCGATCATGATCCGTCAGCAAAAGGATTGCGAATACAGACTGTGCCAACCCGCTGGCCGTCCTGCATGTCCTCTGCGTATAGAACGCTGCAGCCAGCCTCAGCTGCGGACGCAATCACCAGCGAATCGTAAAAATGGTATCCGTATCGCTCCGAGATTCGACGAGCCTCATCGTGCGTATCCATGGTCAGCGGCACAGGCGCTTCGCATAACGTGCGAATATTCGCCGTGGCCTCGGAGATTTCCTGCCAGTTCATGCCGAGTTTGCGCTTTGCGACAGCAACCAATTCGTTCAGGACCTGAACACTGATCCATCCACCGCGGAGTAACAACTCCTCCGCAACGGCGGACCGATGGTCCGCATGCGCCACTGTATAAACGAGAACGCTGGTGTCGAAGAAACAATCAGCGGGCATTCGCTTCTTCGCGATCGAAGATGAAGCCAGGAGGCAGCGGACGGCGCAGCTTGCGAAGACGCTGAATGGCCTTTTCACGGCTTTGGTCGCGGCCAATTTCAAACTGTCTGGCGCCAGCCACCCGAATTTCGATCTGATCACCCTCCTTCAGGCCGAGCGCTTCTGTCACATCGGCTGGGAGGCGGACAGCCAGACTATTTCCCCACTTCGCAACCCGCATGTCTCCCCCTGGATATACACCATTCGAAGTATATCAAGAAATGGCTTATACAATCAGAAACGCAGTCGCAGAAACGCAGTCGGCGTACGAGCGATTTATTGATCTGCCGGACGCTTGTACGGGGCCTGTATCCAGTGACGGGCTTCGTTCAGCGCGCCCGCCGTATTGTCGTTGGTCTGGATGGCCTGGCGATATTCCTGGACGGCGCGGTCGCGCTGGCCGGTGAGGTCGAAGATTTTGCCGATGGCGATGTGGCTCCAGACCTCGGTCCAGCGGGGCTCGCTGTCGCCGTTCAACGCGTCGCGATAGGCATTGACGGCTGCCTGATAGTTCCGCATGGAGAAGAGCAGCTCGCCGATGCGGTAGCTGGCCAGCGAGCTTTGCGGGTTCGCCTTGAGGGCCTTCTGGTACTCCTGCAGCGCGCCGCCTGTATCGCCCTGGGCCGCGAGCTGCTGCCCGCGCAGGATGGAGACGCGGACCTGAAGATCGGGGGTGTTCTTCAGGATCCAGTCTTCGGGATCGATGACCACTCGGCGCGGACGCCCAAAGGTGTCGACCACATACTGCGAGTCGGTGCCGACCACATCCACTCGCTTATCGACCGTCTTGCCTTCCGTCTCGATGCGGAGATCGAGGGGCATATTGAAGAGGTCCATGTCGCCCTGAATCTCGCCGATGGTGCGGAAGCCTTTGTTGTTGCCGAGCCGGTAAACGGCGTAATTGTCGTTGAACTGCGGCGCTCCGGTGCCGTCTAGCCACTCGCTGAAGAACGGGGTGAGCTGCTGCTGCGACTGCTCCTCAGCGACCTTCTCAAAGTCGCTGGTGTGGATGCCCTTGTCTTTGTACTCGCTGACCACGGCGCGGAGGATCTTCGTAAAGCTGTCGTCGCCGACCTCCCAGCGGAGCATGTGGAAGACGAGCGCTCCTTTGTCGAGGGTCATGGACTGGAACTGCGGCGAAAAGGCTGCGAGCGTGCCGACGCTGGAGAGCGGAATGGTGTCGTAGGCGAGCGCGCTGGCGGAGATGTCGGGGATGGTGTTGTTGAGGGCGGCACGGCCCTGGTCATCCTCGAGATACATGAGCTCGCTATAGCGGGCCAGGCCGTTGGTGATCCACGAATCGCTGAGCGTGGCGGGGCTGACTTCGCTGCCCCACCATTGATGCGAGATGGTGTTGGCCAGCAGACGAAAATCGTTTTTGCCGCCGATGTGCGCTCCGGCGACAGCCGCGATCTCGGGCGCCCAGGCGACGGGGACGGTGTCGTCGGGAAGCTCGACGACGTTGAGCTTCGTCGAGTCGGGGATGCCGAAGGTGCTTTCAAAGTAGGCGAACTCGCGCAGAGCGGTGCCGGCGTAGTCAGCGGCAGCGGCCTTGTGCGCAGCGGTCGTGTAGACCTTGATGTTGGTCGCGCCCTGGACGGAGACCGGCGCGTCGAATTTGCCGGCGATGATGGTGCCTGGGAATCCGGGCTTCTCCCAGTTGAAGTCCCATTCCTGCTCGCCGCTGCCCACGTCTTTCGCGGCGCCGGTGCTGCCGCTGCCGATGACACGGTAGCCTTCGGGCGCTTTGACGTGAATCTGCGCGGTGAAGCGGTCGGTGGTGTAACCGGTGGTCGGGAACCAGCGGCCGGCGTAGAGCAAATAGCTGATGGGGTCGCCGACGTAGGCGAGTTTGAGGCCCTCGACGGGACCGCCGTCGCCGGTTTCGAGCACGCCGCTGTAGTGGAACGTCCAGGTTTGCGGCTTTCCCTTCGGCAGGGGCGTCTGCGGCGTGACGATCAGCGTCGCGTCCTGGCCGCGTTCGCCATTCAGGGGGGCCCCGGATGCGTTGGTGACTTTATCGACGCGCAGCGCGCCGTGCAGGTCGAAGATAGCTGTGGGCAGGTCGGCGAGCGGGGTGAAGGTGACCTGCGTCGTTGCATCAAGAGAGTGGTCTTTGGGATGAAGGTCGACGTTGATGGTGTAGGCGGTGATATCGATTGTTGGCCGGGCAGGGACGTTCTGCGCGTGGCCGAAGAACGCGGGCAGCAGCAGCGCGCAAGCCGTGGCGAAGGCAGCGCAATCAGCAGGGCGAAATTTTCGCAGCGCAGGTGTGGGAAGTTTGTCGTTCTTCATGGAACCGGACTCAGTCATTCCTTCGGTTGATCTCTCAGCAACTGCGTTGTTAACAGGGCTACGCGGCCGATCGCGCTTTGATCTGATCGCAGCATATCCCCTACCCGCCGCAGGCTGGCCTGCATCTGGGCCCGCGTTTGCTCGTTCTCCAGCAACGGTCTGAGGTGTGAGACGACATGTTCGGCGGTAAAGTCACCCTGAATCAGTTCGGGTACGATGCGTTTTCCGGCAATCAGGTTCACCATAGCGACGTGGGGCACATCCACCACCCGCTGCGCGACAGCGTAGCTGAGGGGCGAAATCCGGTATACCACGACGAAGGGGTTGCCGATCAGAGCCGCCTCCACAGTCGCGGTCCCGCTGGCTACTACACTGGCCCGGGCGTGTTGCAGGACAGCGCGGGCATCCTCCACCAGCGTGATGCGGGGAGCCTTTGGTTCGGCAGCGATCCGCTCGGCCAGCAGCGCGCGGATATGGTCGCGCTGCGGCGCGGTGAGCGTGGGCGCGAGAGGCAGCAAGAACTCGGCATCGATCTCGAGC
>Ga0209380_10002724_pt1 | contig 11222 bp, 9 predicted proteins | sample HubBroMetageWFT6_FD_188347 | JGI IMG/M metagenome (GOLD analysis project Ga0209380, IMG submission 188347) | Warmed and freeze-thawed soil microbial communities from the Hubbard Brook experimental Forest, New Hampshire - Hubbard Brook CCASE Soil... | ecosystem: Environmental > Terrestrial > Soil...
CTCCACCGGCGAGGTCCTGGCGGGGCTCGCGCGCGCCGCGCACATTGAGGTGACGGCATATACGCTCCGAGGCGACGTTCTCTACGCGCTCGAAGCGGCAGCTCGTCGCGGTGCCCGCGTCGAGGTCGAGCTGGAGAGCCGGCCGTACAACGATCCACACGGTCATCTCGCCGCCGAAAACCGCAGCATCGTCGAGCGCCTTCGGAATGCCGGCGCGGAAGCGCGACTCGCCGATCCGGTACACGCAAAGGAAATAGCCGTGGACGGCACGCTTTACTTCGACGACAAGAATTGGGGCCTCGGCGATCTGGTTTTGCGAGCCGGCGATCCGGCCGACTGCAGATCGGTTGCTGCGACGAAGGACGGCGCGCTCGATGAAGAAGCGCGCCTTTTACGAGATGCCCGCGGAAGCGATGGCGTCGTCGTAGCAAGCGAGTCGTTTGGGTGTTGCAACGCGGTTCATTCGGCGCTCGAAGCATTGGCGCGCGAAGGCCTGACGCCGCGATTGATCGTTTCCGAACGCGACCTGCGTCGCAACGACCGGGAGCGCGCGGTTTTGGACGGCCTGGTTCGCGAGGGCGTGCGAGTTCGCGTCTGCAAGGATTCCGAGAAGCTGGCCGTCGTCGGCGATCGGGCCTGGATCGGCTCCGCAAATGCGACGGTGGCCTACGGCCGCGCGAACCTTCCGGATTGGGGCCTGTGCAGCCGCGATCCGCGCATCGTCGCAGCGGTTCGCGCGCGGATCGAGGCCGAATGGACCCTTGCCAAACCTTTCAAAGCCGGTCGTTGAGGGTTTTTTCACGTTCGGCTGCAAGCTTGGCTGATGCTTCCGGCGACACTCGTTGGCATCTGGGCTGCGACGCAAGCTCCGACGCCGGTCGTCAACCAGTGGGTCCAGCCTGGCAACGCTTCGTGGCCGCCATTCGCGCTAGCGGTAACGCCGATCGACGAAACGCTCCACTACCTTTTGATCGTTCGAAAGCAGCCCGACGGAACGATTCGGGCGTTCGTCCGCAACCCTGAGGCAAACCAAGGCGCCTTCATCGGAACGCGAGCCCTACGGCTCGACGGCGCGACGCTGCGTCTTCGCGCCCCGAACGAACCCGACGTAATCGGCCACGCCGATCCGGACGGAACGATAACGATCGATCTGCCCGGCGTTCAAAACGGCGTCTCTTTTCATCCCGCTAGCGCGGACGACTTGCGCTGGTATTATCCGCGACCCGCCAACACGTGGGCTTATCGGGAACCGCTCGTGGGCGACGACGGCTGGCCCGTTGGAACGCTGACCGACGTCGGACTGCGTTTGCAGCCGATTGCGGCCGCCATGCGGCGCATCGTATCGCTGCGCGAGCCGAATCTTACGTCACCGTACGTGCACAGCGTCGCCATCGTGCGTCACGGCCGGCTCGTTCTGGACGAGTATTTTTATGGCTTCAGCGCCGCCCGGCCGCACGACGTCCGTTCCGCGGGTAAGAGCGTGACGACGCTGCTCGTGGGCCGAGCGATCGAAGATACCGCGCGCTTTACGCCGCAGACGCAAGTGCTGGCGTTTCTTTCGCAGTACGCGCCGTTTGCCCACGACGATCCGCGCAAACGCCGCGTGAGCGTCGCCGACCTCATGACGATGTCTTCGGGGCTAGCCTGTGACGACAACGACGACAATTCCCCGGGCAACGAAGACGCGATGGAAAGTCAAAGCGCGCAACCCGACTGGTATAAGTATGCGCTCGACCTTCCGATGCAGTACGATCCCGGAACTCGGGCGGTCTACTGCAGCGCGGGCATCAATTTGCTTGGCGCGATCGTTTCTCGCGCTACGGGCACGCCGCTCGACCAATATTTCTATCGGCGCTTCGCCCTGCCGATGCAGTTCGCGCAGTATGCCCTCTGGTTGATGCCGCCGCCGACGCGCGCGGCCTATATGGGAGGCGGCGATTACTTTCGACCGCGGGACTTTTTGAAGTTCGGCCAGCTCTTCTTGAGCCATGGCGTCTGGAACGGGCAGCAGATCGTCGGTGATGCCTGGCTCCGAGCCTCGATCGTCAAGCGCGCGGTCATGAACGAGGATGCCGTGGGCGAGGGCGACCGTTACGGATACGGCTGGCATCTCGCGGAGCTCTCGATCGGCGGACGGAAGTACTCCGTCGTCAACGCCGGCGGAAACGGAGGTCAGCTGCTGATCATCGTGCCGAAGCTCGACATGCTCGTGATGATCACCGCAGGCAACTACGGGCAGTACCCGGTGTGGAAGAATTTCCTAATGGAGTTTGCCGGCGCCGCAATCCGCGCCGCGCGCTAGCCGCGGGCCGAAGAGCTCGAGCGCGTTGTCGTCGGTCCGAGCGCTCAGCTCGTCGAGCGGCAGGCCGAGTAACTCGCTCAGCTTTGCCGCGGTGTACGAGATGAATGCAGGTTCGTTGCGCCTGCCGCGCTTGGGGACCGGCGCCAGATAGGGACAATCCGTCTCGAGAACGATGCCGCCGATGCCGATGGAGCGCACCGCCTCCCGCAGCGGGGCCGCGTTCGGAAACGTTACGATCCCGCCGATTCCCAACAGCAAGCCGAACTCGTCAACGTACGTCCGCGCCTGCTCCGGCGAGCCGGTGAAACAGTGAACGACGCCACGCATCCCGGCGGCCCATTCCTCGCGCAAGATCGCGACGAAGTCCTCGAATGCGTCGCGCTGATGGAAGACGACCGGCAGCTCCGCCTCGCGCGCCGCTCGAAGTTGCGCGCGCAGCACCCGCGCCTGTGAATCGCGCGGGCTGTGCTCGTAGTAGTAATCGAGCCCCGCCTCACCGACGGCCACCACCCGCGCGTTGCAGAGCAGCGGTCGCAAACCGCCGCTAATTTCCAGCGGAGCATTCTTGGCCTCGTGCGGATGGATGCCGGCCGCCACCGCCAGGTCGTAGCGCTCGGCGATGCCGATCGCGCGTTCGCTGTCGGCAAGGTCTTCGCCGATGGTGAGCATTGCCCGCACGCCGGCGGCGCGCGCTCGCGCGACAACGTCGTCGCGATCTTCATCGAACTTTCGGTCCTGGACGTGACAGTGCGTGTCGATCATTCCCCAACGAGCTTCGCTCGCCGGGGGCCCCTGTCTTTGAAAAACACTCCGTCGCTTCGCGACTGCGCGCCCCACGGGCTTCGCCCGCGGGTCCCCTCCCCTACGGAATTGTTGGCTCGATTTTTGGGAAGAGCGAGGCGGAAGGAGCGGTTCGCGTGTTCGGCGCGAGGCCTCCCCACTCGGCCAGCGACACCGACCAATCCTCGTCGATTCTGCCGGGATTTCCGAGCTGTCGCCACATCTCGGTCATGCGCTCCGGCATCATGGGATGAAGCAGGATCGCGAGCCAGCGGAGCCCCTCGCAGAGGTCGTAGAGCACGGCGTCGAGGTCGTCACCGAGGTTCTGCTTGTGCAGCACCCAGGGCTTGCGTTCGTCGACGGTCCGATTGAGTTCCGTCACAAGCTCCCAAACCGATTCCAGCGCTTCGCGGAAGCGCAGGTCGAGAATGCGTTCGCGTACCGCGACGGGGAGAGCGCCAAAACGCACGGCAAGCTCGCCGGGCCCGCGCCCCGCCGGAACGACGCCCGCGCGATAACGCTGCAGCATCGAGAGCGTGCGCTGCAGCAGATTGCCCAGATCGTTGGCCAGATCGCTGTTGTGACGCTGCGCAATTTTTTCCTCAGAATACGAAAAGTCGCTCCCGAAGGGTGCTTCACGGAGGAGAAAATAGCGCATCGAGTCGGCACCGAAACGCTCTGCCAGCAAGAACGGATCGACCGTGTTGCCCAGGCTCTTGCTCATCTTTTGGCCGGCCACGGTAATCCAACCGTGAGCGAAAACGAGCTCGGGTGCGGCCTCGCCGAGCGCCCAGAGAATCGCCGGCCAAATGATCGTGTGAAAGCGCGCGATCTCCTTGCCGACGAGCTGGGTGTGTGCCGGCCAGCGCGCATGAAACTCCGCATCGTCTTCACCCCAGCCGATAGCGGTGATGTAGTTGAGCAAAGCATCGAGCCAGACGTAGATTACTCCGCCGCCCGGGATCGGCACGCCCCAGTCCAAATTCGAACGCGAGATGGAAAGATCGTCGAGACCTTCGGCAAGGATCGCCGTCATCTCGTTGTAGACGCTGCGAGGCTGCACCCACTGCGGATGCCGCTCGAAGTGCTCCAGCAGGCGATCGCGATAGGCCGATAAGCGGAAGAACCAATCGTCCTCTGAAAGCCACTGCACCTCGCGGCCGCAGGTCGGGCAGCGCCCCTCGACCAGTTTCGATTCCAGCCAAAAAGTCTCGTCGTTGACGCAGTACCATCCCTCGTACGTTCCGAGATAGACGTCGCCGCTCGCGCGCAGCCGATCGAAGACGCGCTGAACCTTTTCGACGTGACGCCTTTCCGTAGTGCGGATGAAATCGTCGTAGCTCACGTGATAGAGGGCGAAGAGCGCTTTCCACCGCGGCACGAGCTCGTCGGTCCATTCTTGCGGCGTTTTGCCCGCGGCCGCGGCGGCATTGGCGACTTTTTGCCCGTGTTCGTCCGTGCCAGTCAGGAAGAACGTAGGCCGAAAGGTGCGCGCCGTACGCGCCAGCACGTCGGCAACGATCGTCGTATAGGCGTGTCCGATGTGCGGCTGTCCGCTGATGTAGTAGATCGGCGTGGTGACATAATAAGCGCGCTCCATGCTCTGCTAGCTGTGGTTAATCGAAGCTTCGCGGCGCGCCTTTCGGGCGGCGGCGTGAGCGTAGAGCTGACGGCGATCGCCAAATCCACGCGCCGCCAGCAGCTTGGCGACTTCGCTGACGCGGCGCCCGGTTGCGAGGAGTGCGTCGATCGCATCTCCCGCCTCTTCGGGCGGCCGCTCCGTGACCTGCGTCCAGGCGTACGGTGCGATCGCAAAGGCAACCTCGCCCCGCAATGGGTCCGGCAATTCCCCGATCACCTGCTGCGGCGTTCCCCAGAGATGCTGCTCGTGGAGCTTGGTGTATTCGCGTACGACGAACACTTGCGCGTCGGGTGCGACCTGCGCGAGGTCGGTCAAGGTGGCGCGCAGACGGTGCGGCGACTCGTACCATAGCGTAGTCGCTCGCTGGCGCAACGCGTCGCTGAAACGCTCGCGGCGCGCGGCGGCGGTCCGCGGCGGGAATCCTTCAAAGGTAAAACGATGCAACGGAAAACCGGACAGCAGCGCTACCGCCGTGGCAGCGCTGGGCCCGGGCAGCACCTCCACCGGCACGCCGCCGGCGCGCGCCGCCGCGATCAGCGCGCTTCCGGGATCGGAGACACCCGGCATTCCGGCATCGCACGTGACGGCGACGAGCGAGGTGCGCGCACGATCCAGGATGGCCGCCGTGACCGAGGCCGCATTCTGCTCGCGGTAGCTCCAAATCTCCCGGCCGTCGAGCTCCAGCGCGCGCAGCAATTTCCGCGCTACGCGCGTATCTTCGGCAACGATCAACGCGGCCTCGCGCAGGACGTCGAGCGCGCGAAGCGTGACGTCGCGCAGGTTTCCGAGCGGCGTTGGTACGAAGATGAGCGGCATGGCACGAGGCTTCGACGTCGAGCATATACCTCCGGGCGCAAAACTGGAGCTGTACGTCTCACCGAGTTGCCCGTATTGCCAGCGCGCCATGGCGTATTACGATTCGGCCGGCACAGCCTATACGCGCCACGACGCGCAAAACGATAGGAGTGCGCGCGCTCGAATGTTCGAATACACCCACGGCGATCCAACGGTTCCAGCCATCGTCGTCGATGGAACGTACGTGCAGTCCGGTTGGGGGTCACCGCCGCGAGGCTGAACCGTGCATTGACCCACCGGTCGGTGGGCTCGAGCAAAGTTGCTACCGAAATGGAGGCTTAAGAAATGGACCACGACTCAGCGGCGGCTGCGGGAGTTATCGCAACGCTGATTTTCGTATATGGCATCGTTCTCTTGGCCGTTATCGGATTCACGATTTGGGTGTATTGGCGAATATTCGTCAAGGCCGGATATAACGGCGCGCTCTCGCTTCTCAACTTCGTTCCGGGCGTGGGTCAGCTGATCTGCATGATCATTCTGGCTTTCGGTCGCTGGCCCATCGAGGACCAGCTGGCGGCGCTGCAAGGAAACGCGCCGCTCGGTGGTCCTGTTCCGCCGCCGCCGCCCGGCACGTCGGTTATGCCGACTTCGTAGTAACCCGACCCTACCCAAGCTCGGCGATCCAGCGCTCCACGTCTTCACGGCGCGACGGTATGCTCGCCGACAGATTCTCGAAGCCGCCGCCGGTAACGGCGACGTCGTCTTCGATTCGCACGCCGATGCCCCGAAAACGTTCCGGCACCGTCGCGTCGTCGGGCTGAAAATAGCATCCCGGCTCGACGGTGAGAACCATTCCCTCGCGCAGTTTGCCGCGGCGGTATTCCGTCGTTCGCGCGTTGGCGCAATCGTGCACGTCCAGCCCCAACATGTGGCTGACGCCGTGCAACGTATAACGGCGGTGAAACAGATTGTCGGGATCGATCGCTTCCTCGAGCGACATCTTCAGGATTCCGAGATCGATCAAGCCTTCGGCGAGCACGCGCGTCGCGCGACGATGCGGCTCGAGAAAGTCGTTCCCCGGGGCGACTGCCTCGATGCCGGCGCGCTGCGCGTTCCAAACGAGGTCGTAGATCGTCGCCTGTTCGGGTGAAAAGCGGCCGGAGATGGGCAGCGTGCGGGTGACGTCCGCGGTGTACAGCGACTCGCACTCGACGCCGGCGTCGAGCAGCAGCAACGCGCCCGCCTTGAGCGCGCCATCGTTTTTCGTCCAGTGTAAAGTGCAGGCGTGATCCGCCGCAGCGGCGATCGTTAAATAGCCCGTATCGTTCGCGTCGACGCGCGCGCGGCTCCAGAATGCCGCCTCGATTTCGCGCTCGCTCTTGGCGATCCGCATGGCGCGAATCGCGTCTTCGAAGGCGAGTTTGGTGATCGCACAGGCTTTGCGCAGTTCGGCCAGCTCGTAGTCGTCCTTGACGAGCCGCGATTCCGAAAGGTGTTCCGCGAGCTCGTCGTCCGCGTCGGTTTTTTCGAACAGGCGATCGATGTCGTCGTCGTGGCTGCGGAGCAAGCGGAGCGGATACTTCGCGCTGCTCAGTTCGTCGAGATAGGACGCCAGCGCTTGGAGCGGGCGTCCTTCGTCCACGCCGTAGAACGCGCGGCTCTCTTCGACGCCGCGATGGCGCCCTACCCAAAGCTCGCCGTAGACCCGGTCGGTGAAGAACTCCGCCCGGCCGCGGTTGTGCGCCGGCACGAACAGCAGGCTGCGATGAGCCGCGCCAACGGGCTCGAGGATCAGAACCGCCCCGGGTTCGGCGCCGCCGGTCAAGTAAGCAAAGTCGCTCGAAGGACGAAAACGGAAGGCCGTGTCGTTGGCGCGCACCCGTTCGCGTCCGGCCGGTACGACCAGATAGGATCCGGGATAGGAGCGGCCGAGGCTCTCGCGCCGCTGACGAAATCGATCGACCTCCGGATGGACGCCGGCCGGTATCGGCCGATCGAGCCAGCCGCTCGACATGAAATCGATCAGCGCCTTCGGCGGTTGGAAGTCGTGGCTGGCTTTGCTCGGATCGAGCGTTCGTTCGGCGTTTTGTTCGGCAGACATGGTTCGACCAAGATTCGCCTAAGGTTCGACGGGTCATGCTGCACGCCACCGACACCCTCGCAAACGAGCGAACCTATTTGGCGTACGTGCGAACCGCGCTGGCCTTCATTGCGTTCGGCTTCGTGATCGCGCGCTTCTCGCTCTTCACGCGGGAGTTCGCGCTGCTAGTGCACGGGACGCATCCGGCTCCGGGCCTATCCATCAGCTTCGGCACGGGGATGGCGCTGTTCGGCGTGTTCGTCGCGGTACTGGGCGCCTGGCGTTATTCCGCCACGGATCGCGGTTTGCGTGAAGGCCGCGTCGTGACGCTCTCGAGCCTAATGGGCTACGCGATCTCGCTTTTCGTCGTTGCCGTAGGTGCAGTCGTGGCGCTCGCACTGCTACTGGAGCGATGACCCCCTTCGACTCCGCTCAGGGCAGGCTCATGTCCAGACCAAAGTCGAGTGCCGGCGCGCTGTGCGTCAGCCAGCCGACGCTGATCAAGTCGACTCCGCTGCGCGCGATCTCGACAACGTTCTCCTTCGTGACGCCGCCGCTGGCTTCGGTGAGTACGCGTCGATCGACGAGACGCACGGCTTCGGCGAGCCGATCGGCGGTCATGTTATCGAGCAGCACCGCATCGATCGGTTCGGCGAGCGCTTCGCGCAGTTGCTCGAGCGTGTCGACTTCGACTTCGACCTTGACCATGTGACCGACGCGCGCGCGCGCGGCCGCTACTGCAGCCCGGATGGAACCGGCCAGCACGAGATGGTTGTCCTTGATCAAGACGCCGTCGTCTAAGCCAAAACGGTGATTCATTCCGCCCCCGCACGTAACGGCATAGCGCTCGAGGGAACGTAGGCCGGGCGTCGTTTTTCGCGTATCGACGATCTTCGCATCGGTCGCGGATACCAACTCCACGAGCGCTCGCGTCGCGGTAGCGACTCCAGCGAGACGGCACAGGAGGTTCAACGCCGTCCTTTCTGCCGTCAGGATCGCGCGGGCGCTTCCCTCGATCTCGGCGACGACGTCTCCCGCGGCGACGCGCTCGCCGTCGCGCACGCGCACGTCGGCCCGCAGGCGATCGTCGAGTAAACGAAATGCGAGCAACGCGACGTCGAGTCCGGCGACGACGCCGCTCGCGCGCGCGGCGACCCGTGCCTTTGCGACGCGCTGCGGCTCGACGATTGCATCGGTCGTGAGATCGCCCCCGCGGCCGATATCCTCGAGCAGTGCCGCGCGAACGATCGGCTCGGCGACGAGCTCAAGCGACGCTGCGGAGTCTCGTAAATGAACGCTTGGCAAAGGCTTCATCCGTTTGCGGATAGTCGCTTCGATAATGGCTGCCGCGGCTTTCGCGACGAGCCAACGCGGCTTCTGCAATCAGTTGTCCGACCACCAGGAGGTTGCGCAGGCCGCCGGCTTGCGACGCCGTCGCCGATTCGAGCTCGCCGATACGTGCCAGCGCCTCGCGCAGGCCAAACTCGTTTCGTACCAGTCCGACGTTGGAATACATGACGTTGCGTAAATCGCTCAGCGCTTGCGTCGCGGTGGTGTCGGTGCTCGGCCGTCGCGGGTTATCGCACCGGGCCGGCCGCCCTGTGCCGCTGGCGGTCTTTGCGGGGCGCGCGTTCGCGATGTCGGTGGCGACGCGCGATCCATAAACGAGCGCTTCGAGAAGCGAGTTGCTGGCGAGCCGATTGGCTCCGTGAACGCCGGTGGCGCTGGTCTCTCCGCAGGCCCACAGGTTTGGCAGCGAGGTTCTTCCCCATTCGTCGACGGCAATTCCACCCATGAGGTAATGCGCCGCGGGTGTCACCGGTATGTTTTGCACGCGCGGATCGATGCCGGCGTCCATGCAAAAGCGGAACACGGTCGGAAAGGCTCGGGGGAACTTCCGTCCGATCGCGGAGCGCGCGTCCAGACCGACTGTGCGCCCGCGTTGTTGCTGCTCGAAGATCGCGCGCGCAACGACATCGCGAGGCGCCAGCTCGGCATCGGGATGGACGCCCAGCATGAAGCGCTCGCCCAGATCGTTGAGCAGCGCGGCGCCCTCGCCGCGCACCGCCTCGGTTACCAACGGCATCGGATCTCGCCCGATCGCGAGCGCGGTCGGATGGAATTGCACGAACTCCATGTCGGCCAGCATCGCCCCCGCCCGCGCGGCCATCGCTATGCCGTCGCCCGTCGCCTCGACCGGATTGGTCGTGTAGCGGTAAAGCCGGCCGATTCCGCCGCTGGCAAACACGACGGCGCGGGCACGAAACGCGACGCCGTCTGCGCTCTGATGATGGTGGGCATAAACGCCGCAAACGCGGTTTTCCTCGAGCATCAAATCGTCGGCCATGACGTCTTGAACGACGGTGATCGACGCATGAGCGCCGACGGCCTCGATCAGCGTCTTGAGAATCTCGTGACCGGTTGCGTCTCCGCCGGCCTTCACGATGCGGCGGCGTTGATGCGCCGCCTCGCGTCCCAGCGCGAGCTCGCCGGCATCGGTGCGATCGAATGCGGCGCCGAGCTCCAGCAAATCCTCGATGCGCGCCGGCGCGTCGCGCGTGAGAATCTCGACGATGTTGGTATCGCTGATGCCGGCACCGGCGCGAGCGGTATCGATCGCGTGCAAGCGCGGCGAATCGTCCTTCCCGACGGCGGCCGCGATCCCACCCTGGGCCCAATCGGTGGCGGCGCCTTTTCCCAAAGGCGTTTTGGAGAGCACGGTTACGCTTGCGGGCGCGAGCTTGAGCGCCGCGATCAGGCCGGCGATTCCGGCTCCGACGACGAGAACGTCGCTGTCGTAGGATTCCGTAGAGCGGGGCATGCTAATCGCGCGGCTGTCGGCTGAACTCGAGCATTCGCTCGACCGCGCGGCGCGCCCGTTGCGCAACCTCCGGAGCGATCGTAACTTCGTACTCCATGGCTTGCAGCGAATGCAAGACCTTTGGCAGCGTGTTTCGCTTCATGTGCGGGCAGAGATTGCACGGCCGCACGAATTCGACGCTCGGATAACGCCCCGACACGTTGTCGGCCATCGAACACTCCGTCATGAGCAGGACGCGCGCCCTTCGTCCTTCGCCTTCGCTCGCGGAGTTTATCCTGAGCGTAGTCGACGGACTCGAGTCGGCGAGTCCACCCACGTACTCGGTCATGCCTTGGGTCGAACCAACGTAGTCCGCTTCGGCCAAGACGTCGGGCGGGCACTCGGGGTGAGCCAGCACGATCAGCGATGGATCGTCTTCGCGGAAACGCCGGACGTCGGCGCCGCTGAAGCGCTCGTGGACCTCACAGTGGCCCTTCCACGCGACGATCTCGACGCTGGTCTTGGAGGCGACGTATTTCGCCAGGTATTCGTCCGGCAAAAAGATGACGCGAGGCGCTCCCAACGCCTCGACGATTTGCACGGCATTACCGCTGGTGACGCAAACGTCGGATTCGGCCTTGACCTCCGCCGACGTGTTCACGTACGTGACGATCGGCACGCCGGGATATTTTTCTCGAAGCAGGCGAACGTCTGCGGCGGTAATCGACTCGGCCAGCGAGCACCCGGCCAGCAAATCCGGAACGAGTACGGTCTTGCCGGGGTTAACGAGCTTCGCCGTTTCCGCCATGAAATGCACGCCGCA
>Ga0209380_10002725_pt1 | contig 11221 bp, 13 predicted proteins | sample HubBroMetageWFT6_FD_188347 | JGI IMG/M metagenome (GOLD analysis project Ga0209380, IMG submission 188347) | Warmed and freeze-thawed soil microbial communities from the Hubbard Brook experimental Forest, New Hampshire - Hubbard Brook CCASE Soil... | ecosystem: Environmental > Terrestrial >...
TGGCCGAATGCCTTCAGGGTCGGCAGGCCCTGGACGCCGTCGAGAAACTCCGAGCCGAAAGACTTCAGGGCACCCTGGCGCCCGTGGCTGGAGCGGCGCTCGCGCTGCGCGAAGGCGCCGGGCGCGATTAGAGTCACGAGCGCGAAGATCAGCATCACCGCCGCAACCGGCACATCCCAGAAAGCAATGAAGATAAAGATCGCGAGCGGCGTCAGCACCGCGATGCAGACCTGCGGGACATACTGGCCGAAAAATGTCTGCAGCTGCTCGACCCCATCGACGACCGACAGCGTCACCCCGCCGGTACGCTCTCCGGCGAACCATGCCGGACCCAGCGCGGCGATCTTGTCGTAGAGGCGGCCGCGCAAATCCTCCTGCACCCGGGTCGCGGTGCGATGGGAGATCATTGCGCGATGGTGATCCACGACCCCGCGCAGGAGCACTGCAATGGCGACGCCAACCGCCGGAATTGCGATAGCGACGAAACCGGCACTATCGAACACGCGCGACAGCAGCACGCCGAGGATCGCGAATCGGGCGATCCCGACGACTGAGGCGACGAGCCCCAGCAGGATCGCCAAGGCGATCCAGCCACGAAGGCCGCGCGTCAGCTGCCAAAGGCGTCGGTCAAAGTACATCGGCGGCTCCGTCCCAAAGATTGAGCATAGTCGAGGCGCGTGCAATCAACGCAAAAATCTCGATCACGGGCACCACCAGAACAACTTCGAGCATTCCACCATTTGCGCCTCGCGCGTGAGCCCGATATCGGCGAGCAGGCGGTCATCGAGCCGCGCGAGCGCCTGGCGCTGGCGCGCACGCGAGCGCCGCGTTGCCACCAGTGCGTGGGCCTGCCGGCAGAGGCGCATCACCTTATTCCATGACACAGCGGTTATTCGGGGCTGGCGCTCAACGAGGGTCAGCATGCGGCATCTCCTTGCGCAATCCGTGTTCACTCAATCTGGTGATACGTGCTAAAATCAGGGATCGACAAATTCGGTGAGCTTCGATACACATACGTATCATGGCTGGGGCTAATGGCTCTGCGTCGATGGATTGGGACGACGTCCGCGTATTTCTCGCGGTTGCCCGCCATGGTTCACTGCGCGCCGCCGGTCGCGCGCTCGGTCTGAGCCAGCCGACGATTGGTCGCCGCTTGGCCGCTTTCGAGGCGACCTTCGGCGGGCCGACTCTGTTTGACCGGCTGCCCGAGGGGCTGCGTCTCAACGCTGCCGGCGACGCGTTGATGCCAGTGGCCGAAGAACTGGAGAGCGCTGCGTTGGCGCTCGAGAGGCGGCGTGCGGCGGCCTCGCCGGCGCTCAGCGGCACCGTCCGCGTTTCGGTCGGCGAATGGGGTGGCGGCTTCTTGGCTCGCCATCTCGACCAATCGGGCGAAACCGGGCTGCCACCGACCCTCACGCTCGAGCTCGTCGAATCGTGGGAAACGGCTAATCTGGCACGTCGGGACGCCGACCTGGCGTTGCGCCACGGCATCCCCGAAGGCGGAAATCTGTACGTATCCAAGGTTGGCGTGATCGCCTGCGCCGTCTACCGCCGAAGCGACGGCGAGGATCGCGATCCCCTCCGAAACGCTGGTTGGGTAACCTATCCCGAGGAACAGAGCCATCTGATCAGCGCCCGCTGGGTAGATGAACAGATGCGCGCGACCGAGGGACGAGTGGCGCTCCGGGCCTCGACCTTAGCCCTGCGGGCCGCCGCAGTGCGGGCGGGGATCGGCGTCGGGCTGCTGCCGTGTTACGCGGGCGACGCCGACCCACTGCTCGCGCGCATCACCCCGCCGGTGACCGAGCTGGGAGCCGAATATTGGGTCATCGTGCACCACGATTTGCGTCGCGCCGCGTGCGTGCGCGCGGTGATCGATTGGATTCGCTGCGTCTTCGAGGAGCACCGGGACGAACTGGCCGGCGCCGCCTCTCAGCCGTTGAAAGCTCTCGCGGCGGAATAGGCCGCAGCACGTCACCTGCCGATGAATTTCGGCTTTCGCTTCTCCCGGAAAGCCGCAACGCCTTCGGCGTTGTCGGCGGTCATGTGCAGCTGCGGCTGCACCATGCTTTCGATTTCGAGATAGTCTTCGAGGCTGGGGCCGACGGCCGCGTGAAACAGCTTCTTTGCCAGCCCGAGCGCGAAAGTGGGAGCTTCGGCCAGCTCCGCCGCGATTTCCTCGGTCTTGCTCATCAGCTCGTCATCTTCGACGACATGATTGACGAGGCCTAGCGCCAAAGCCTCCTCCGCCTCGACAAAACGCGCGGAGAACACCAGCTCCTTGGCCTTTACCATGCCGAGGCGGCGGGTCAAGAACCAGATCGCGCCGCCGTCGGGCGCCAGACCGATACGCCGGAAGATTTGCGAGAAGCGCGCGGTTTTCGAGGCGACCACGAGGTCGCAGGCGAGCGCGATGCTCCAGCCGATGCCGACTGCCGGCCCGCGTACCGCGGCAATGACCGGCTTTTCAATCGCATGGAGGGCACGGATAAAGGTGTGGCCGCCGCGCTGCATCCGCTCGCGGTCGGCACGAAGATCGCGCGGCTGTCCGGCCATTCGGTCCACGTCGGCGCCGGAGCAGAACCCTCTTCCGGCTCCGGTCACGATGACGACGCGCACCTTGTCGTCGAACCGCAATTGCGCGAAGTAATCGCACAGGCTCTGACGCATATCGACGGTCAGCGCGTTGAGCTTGTCGGGGCGGTTCAGCACCACCTTCGCAACTGCGCCTTCAATCGTCAGCTCAACCGGCATTCGAGAGCAGCCTCAATCGGGGTCGGCAACTACCTCGGGCTTGGCCCGCTTGGCGGGCCGCGAGGCCGGTGGACGCTCCTTTCGGGGAGCACTTCGTGTCGCCTTGACCTTCGCCAACCGCCGGGCGCCGATTTCGGCCTCTACAGCGGGCAGCAATGCGGCAGCATCGGTTCGTTGCGCCGGGGTGCCGCTGTGCTGGAGCCGCTTTGCATTGGTCCGGAGATTGGCCAGGGCGTCGTCAGACATCTCCGGCAGCTTGGTTAGCAAGTCCATTCCGTTTCTCCTGGCGAGTGGTCCCCCGCCCCTGAGAACACGACGCCCGTCGATGCGTGTGAAACGCAGTTTGCAGCACCCGGAAAAACTGGGCGTGCGTTAACATATATAGGGAGTGCGCAGGGCACGAACCAGCAGGACGGACGCAGATGAGCGAGACCAGCCAACCCGATGCCAAGAAGCCTCGGCTTGTCGGCATCAACCACATCGCGCTCGAGGTCGGCGATATCGACCAGGCTCTCGATTTCTACGGCAAGATCTTCGACTTCACGCTGCGCGGCAAACGGCCGGGCAACGCCTTCATCGAACTCGGCGATCAGTTCATCAACCTGATGGAAAACCCGACCCCGCATGAGGATCGCCGCCGCCATTTCGGCCTCGTCGTTGATGACCGTTCGAGTGTTCGAGCGCGGGTCGAAGAGGCGGGCGGGCGTCTCTTGCCGGGGCCATTCCTCGATTTTCTGGATCCGTGGGGCAATCGGGTCGAAGTCGTGGAGTACGGCAATATCCAATTTACCAAGGCGCCGCATGTACTGAGCGCGATGGGTTTCGATCTCGACAAGACGGAGAAGGCTCTGCGCGAGCTCGCCGACAAAGGCATGGCGCCCTAGCGGCGGGCGCCGCAATGGATATTGCCAAGATCCCGATCGGCCGCGCGCCGCCGCATGATTTCAATGTCGTCGTCGAGATCCCGCAGGGCGGCGTGCCGGTGAAGTACGAGCTCGACAAGGCATCCGGGGCGGTTTTCGTCGACCGCTTCCTGCATACCGCGATGTTTTACCCCGGCAATTACGGCTTTGTGCCGCATACCTTGGCGCTGGATGGCGATCCGATCGACGTATTGGTTGTCGGTCCGGCCGCGGTAGTGCCCGGAGCGGTCGTGCGTTGCCGTCCTATCGGTGCGTTGATGATGGAGGATGAGCAAGGACCCGACGAGAAGATCCTTGCCGTCCCGGTCGATGAGCTCCATCCGTTCTACACCGGAGTGCGGTCGTACCAGGATCTGCCGCCGATCCTGTGCGACCAGATCGCTCATTTTTTCCGTCATTACAAAGATCTGGAAACCGGCAAATGGGTCAACATCGCGCGCTGGGCGGATGCCGACGAAGCCTCTGCTCTTATTGCCGCCGCAATCGCCCGCGCCGCGGGCTGAGAGTTGGACCGCGCGGCTTTCGCGGCGTAGCATCGGCGCGTTGCAACCATCGGAGGGAACGGCAATGGCGAAAGGCATATTGATCGCGGCGATGGACTTTTCGAACGTCGCCGAAGACGAGTTTAACGACTGGTACGACAGCGAGCATATTCCCGAGCGCCAGCGTGTGCCCGGGTTTCTAGTCTGCCAGCGCTGGATCGGCGCCGACAACCCGAAGCAATCGGTCGCTACCTACGATCTTGAGAACGTGTCGGTATTGCAGGGCCCCGGCTACCTGGCGATCGGCGGCGAGAACCTTTCGCCCTGGTCGAAACGGGTGACCGGCCGCGTTCAGCGCCTGGTGCGCTTCGAGGGCGATCAGATCCTGCCCGGCGACGAGGCCTCACCGGAGAATGCCGGTGGCCTGTTGCTGGTGGGAATGACCCCGGCAGCGGCGGTCGAGACCGCGTTCAACGCTTGGTACGACACCGAGCACGCCCCCGCACTCGCTCGCGTTCCGGGAGTGCTGTGCGCGCGCCGCTTCCGCACCGCCGGCGGGAGCCCGAAATACGTGGCGCTCTATCACCTGGCCTCACCAGCAGTGGTTGACGGCGCTGAGTGGAAGCAGGCAAGCGGCTCAACGCCAATGCCCGAGCAGATCCGGCCGCAGATCACCGATCGCCTGCGCCTCGTCTGCCGGAAGTACCGCCGACAGGGCTGAAGTTTCGTGCCAGCGGTACCCTCACCCACCAAGCCCCACCCTAACCCTCCCCCGCTCGCGCAGGGCTGTCCGGAGAAACCTTCCTTGCAAGAGCAACGGTTTGTCGATCCTCATATCACCCCAAGTCGTCTTGCGCGGACTTGATCCGCGCATCCACGCCTTTGTTTCGGCTCCTCGAAGGATCGGGATAGGGAGCAGCCTCGCGGCTCCCCCTCCCCCACCACCGTGCATACGGATCACGTACACGGCGGTTCATTGGATTATGCGGTCCGGACCACAAGGGAAGGCAGGCCGAGGGCGGTGAAGAGAGCGTTGGGCAGGGCAAGATGCATGGCGGGGTAAGAGCCATCCGCCAGGGACTATGACCGCTACCGGCGGTGCGAGCCGCCCGGTCGTGGTCCACGCCGCGACGGCGCAGCTCTTTGTACCGCTTGCGTCCACGCTTCCACTGCTTCCGAGCGATGGCGCGCAGCCGTCGCCTGATCCACTTGTCCAGCCTGCGCAACTCCGACGGCAGTTCACTGAACCCAAAATATCCCCGCCACCCGATCAGATAGCGTGCGAGGCTTTTGGTAATGGTGTCCAGCGAGTTCCCGCAGTCGCGCCGGGTCAGATCGCGGACCCGCTCCTTGAACCGGACCAATGCCGCCGGCGCGATCCGCCGTTTCGGCATCGGGCCGATCTTGAAGCTGAAGCCCAGGACCTTCCGGTGCTCGGGCCGATCCACTGCGCTCTGGGCTGCGTTGAGCCGGAGCTTGAGCCGGTCGGTGAGGAAGGACGCGACGCTCGCCATCACCCGCTCCCCACGGGTCAAGCCCGTGGGCTGGAGGCCCACGGCCCGGCGGTTGCGCACATGAATATTGCAGTCGTCGGCGTAGCGCACAAAGCGGTGACCGCGGTGCTCCGGGCTTCACCCTTTCCCGCCGACCCCAAGGCCAGTTCTAGCTGGATTTTCTGCCGCCTGACCCGTTCGAGACACCCACTCCTACTCACCGCTTCCAACGTTCGGGCCTTCGGTCAGCTTGTGCCTTTCCTACTATGCCCTCTGCTGACTCCGACGCCGCGATCACGCACCTTGCGGTACGCTCAGTCCCGACTTCGGGACGCGACGCAGGTCTCCCGAGGTAAGTTCAACCGCCTTCCCCGCGCGCCCGCCGGATCTACCGTTCCGGCCCCCTGCCTCCGCAGCGGCAAGCTCTTGATGGCTGTGGACTTCGCGGTTCACGGCCCGCTCGTCCGGCCGGGTCGGCTTCATATCCGGTTTCTGTTCGTCGGGCCGCGGGTTTGCTCCACGCTTCCTCTCGACCCCGCCTCGCGGCGACGCCGTTGCGCTTTGCTAACCCTTCTCCGCCATCAGGATGGATAAAGGACTTGCACCTCCAAGCTGTTGAACATGCTCGGCACACCGTGGATGCGCGGATCAAGCCCGCGCAAGACGACTTGGGTAGATTAATGCGGATATGGACCAGCTATTCTTGCAAGAAAAATTTCCCCGACAACTCTGCCGCCGTTGAGGACCCAGAGCGGAAATAGGCCATCAACGCCGCTGAAGTTTTGAATAAAATTGTTTACTTCAGGCTCAGTCCAGGTATCGCGATGATACCAGAAAGCGAGCAGCGCGTCCTTGTTGCGCGAGACCCAGTCGATGACGGGCGGCGACAGCTGGCGGACAAACGCGGACCGGCAGGCTGTTGGCGACAACGGTCGGACCGTCGGCGACCGCAACGGTTCGCCATCTCGACGACATCGTCGTCGGCCAGCTCTTCCGCCAATCATGGAACGGTGCCCGACGCGAACCTCGACAGGCCACGAACGCAATGTGGCCGCCGCAAACCTCAATCAGCCAGAGTGGCCGCCGCCTTGGACCGCGAGGCGGAGCGCACGGCGCGGCGGGTGAGCAGCGCGAGCGGGACGCACAACAGCAGCATCAGTGCGCCGAGAACAAAAAAGCTTTCGCTCACACCCCAATGGTCGGCGATGCCGCCCATCAGCGGCGGGATCACGATCGAGGTGAGCCGCTGCCCGGTCTGACGCAGTCCGACGACCGCACCTTGTTGATGGCGACCAACCGCCCTCGCTTGCACCGATAAGATGACTGGCTGGATGACGCCCTCCAGCCACCCGCGGATCACCTGGGACAGCAGCAACAGGGCGAAGATCCCGCCCAGCAGCGGCGTCATCGCGATCAGCAGGATCGACAGCACCGTGCCGCTCAGCATTGTGCGCAGAGGATCGCCCAATCGCACCGCGCGCCCGGCAAAGAGCGAGCCGAACCCACTGGCAACCTCGGCGGTAGCGAAGAGAATGCCGATTGTCGTGCCGACGAGCCCGATCTGCTCGAGATAAACGACATAGACCGAGGTCTGGATGCTGTATGTCGTATTGCGCATCGAGATGACCGCCATCGACACTGCGACCGCCGGGATCGCGACCAGCATGATCGAGCTCACGTAGTCCGCGGCTCGGGGCAAGGCGTCGCGGGCGCGGAACCGCACTCGTCCGGTTCCATCCGCCGATTGGGCCCCGAATGGTCGCGCCGCGAAAATCTCGGCCTCTTGGGTGCGCAGCAATGCAATGGTCAATACCGCGCCCCATGCGGCACCAAAGAGATAGGCCGGCCACGCTCCACTGAAATCCCAGACCATGCCGGCGAGAATGGGCGCCGTCGTCGAGCCGAGCCGGGCAAAGAAGCTGAACTTGCCGATATAGCCGGCATCGCCCTCGGCGAGCTGGGCGATCAAGGTCTGCGCGCCGGACCAGGCAAAGGAAACCGCGGCGCCGCTCACCAGCTGCAATAGCAACAAGGCCCAGAAGCCCGGCACGAGTGGAAAGAGCGGCGCCAGAGCCATACCCGTCCACACGAAGAACAAAGTGACCCGGCGCGTGCCGAATCGGTCCATCAACACCCCGATGTGAATCGACAGGAACAAGGCGAGCATCGAGCGCGCCCCTACCAGGATGCCGATCTCGACGGCGTCGAGCCCGAGCGAGAGGCCATAGAGCGGGATGAGGAAGGTGAAGAAATCGAGATACCCCATGCTGAACGGCCCCGCGAGGTAGAGCGAGGCGGGAGGTTTGGGGCGGGCGGTATTCATGCCGGCAAGGTCGAGGGACCGGCGGGACGCATCCGGCGCAGCACCATTCCGCCTGCCGGGACGAGCATCAAATCGGCGTAGGGAGCTCCATCAGGCATTTCGGTCACGACTCCGGAATCGGCCGAAAGCATACCCCGCGGTTTGCCCAGCAGACGAGCACGCGTCCCGCAGCGCAGACCCGCCGCCGACGCAAGCGGCTCGCTGACTACTCGAACAGATCGCTGTCGGAACCTAGCCTGACGAGCCGCAATAGGCTCAAACCCTTTGAAGCTTTTGAACGAAATCGTTTGCTTCCGGCTGTGTCCAGGTATCGTCGTGATACCAAAAGTCGAGCAGCGCATCCTTGTTGTGCGATACCCACTCGATGACGTGCGGCGATACCTGGCGCACGACGCGAACCGACAAGCTGTTGGCGACGACGGTCGGAATGTCGGCAATCGCCACGGGATGATATCGCGATAAACTGGGAAGCCCCATGCGGCAGACGCGACTGGGGCCATCAGTCATGTGCCGTGACTTTGGTGGGTAGACTGAGGTGAAAACTTGCGCCGTGCGGAGAGTTGTTCGCAGCCCACAAGCGGCCGCTATGCGATTCAACGATGGAGCGGCTGATGGACAGTCCCATACCGATCCCATGAAACTTCGTGGTAAAGAACGCATTGAAGATCTCGTCCGCCTGCGGGGGAAGCCCCACGCCGGTATCGCAGACGGACACCATAAGTTGCTCGTTTTCCGCTCGCTGCGACTTGATGGCGAGCTCGCGCGGCCCATCCAGGTCCTTCATCGCATCGATGCTGTTACTGACGAGGTTCATCATGACCTGCTGCAATTGCACGCGATCTCCCATGACTTGGGGAAGATCTGCCGCCAGCTCCGGCCGGACTGATATGGAGTATCGCGCTAGCTCGCCGCGCAGGAGGAGGATCATCTCGCGAATCACTTCGTTTACATCCAACAACTCCCGTTGGGGAGTACCCTTCTCGAAGTGCAGACGGATCCGCCCGATGATTTCCGCTGCACGCGTTCCGTCCTTCACTATTCGCATTGCAGCTGCGCGTGCCTCTTCGAGATTTGGGGTGTCGCGGGCGAGCCAGCGTAAGCAAGCATGGGCGTTGGTGACGGCAGCGGAAATCGGTTGATTCACTTCGTGCGCGAGGGAGGCAGTCAGCTCCGCCATGGTGGTCACCCGGTTGACGCGGGCGAAATCCGCCTGCGCTTGACGCAGAGCTTCTTCGGCGCGCTTCTGCTCAGACACGGAGGCGATCGACGCGAAGGCCAGAATGACAAACGTAATGCCGGCAATCGCCAGCGCCAGACTGGTCTGATCGAGACTTGCATCTACTTGGGCCTGGTGAACAGGGCCGTGAGTGGCAAAAATGGCCGCTCGCATCCCCGTGTAGTGCATGCCGGAAATGGCTAGGCCCATGACGACCGCCGCAGTGAGCTTTTGCCAAAGATCCGTGGTTCGGAATGCCAGCCATAGTGCTGCCGTCGACGCGCCGATCGCTATGATCAGAGAGAGCGCGACGAATAGTCTGTCGTAGCTGAGTTCGGCGTGCCCCCGCATTGCTGCCATGCCGGTGTAATGCATGGCGGCAATGCCAAGTCCCATGAAGATGCCGCTGAGAACGAGGCGAAGCGGCGATGCGCTCTGGCGACTGATGACGTAAAAGCCGCCGCCGGTTACGAAGATCGCCACCAGGAGCGAAAGGGTGGTCAGCCGGATGTCGTAGGACATCGGTATCGGCATGACAAAGGCGAGCATGCCGATGAAGTGCATCGACCAAATTCCGCCTCCCATTGTGATCGCAGCCGCTACCAGCCAGACGCGACGCGCAAGTCCCTGGGCGGTCCCCACGTGCCCGCTGAGACCGAGGGCGGTGTAAGACGCGAAGGAGGCGACCAGAACGGACAAAGCGACGAGATACGGATCATATGTTCCGGTAACGACCATCGGGATCGCCCCCAATTTTCAGACCAGAGGCCAAGCCGGACGAATCCGTCGGCTCACCTGCAAGTGCAGCCGGCAACGTCATTGGGGCGCATTAAAGGCCGACATTCCCCACATGACTTGGTTCGCGAGCATCAGGATGCTCCTTCAGCACTTTCCTCGCAAGGTAGGCTTGCACGGTCCGGCACGGCGCTGCGTTTCTGGTGTCAAGGCGGTTTACCGTCCTCTCCGTTCGTCACGTCATCTGCCTGACGCGCGAGAGCAGCAACAACGGATTCCCTATGCCCTTTACGTCAGGACAAATATTGCGAAGCGAAGAAGTTCGCGCGTTTGTGGATTTCCTGACCGAGAAGTTTGCTCTCGATTCCTTTAAGGGCATAAGATCTGCGAGCTCATCAGGGCCGCGGCCGCGAACGTCGCTCAGATCAAGCGCAGATGCTTGAAGCTGGTGTGGCTTAATTGACTTCTGCTTTGTGGCCCATGACCGACTATTGTTGTCGGATAAAAGCGAGCGGCCGATCTGGATCGAAGGACTAAACCGCTCTCGCGGTAACTTGTAGCGAGAGAGAGGTCGGAGAGTAGCGGGGGACAGGCGTCCTGTTCTTGAGATTGAGAGGCCTTAGTTAGAACCTCACCCAAGACATGAAGGGTCGGACGGGCGCTGCGGTCATCAACGTCGCATCGATCTCCGGCAGGTCGGCGCAGCTGGCGATGTCAGGCCAATACGGCGCGGCCAAGGCGGCGCTGATTTTCGACACCGAGCGCTGCGCGCTGGAATTCGTGCCGCATCGCATCCGCGTCAACACCGTGTCGCCGGGCTCGATACTAGTCGAGGGCAATGGCTGGGACCGCTGCCGCCTCGCCAACCCGGCCCATTTCGAGGACTACGTCCGCCATGGCTTTCCGATGGACCGCCTCGGCACTGCCCAGGAGGTTGCGGATGTGATCGTGTTCCTCGCCTCAAGCGGGCCTACTGGCTCAATGGCCGCAACAATAGGGCGGAGAATTCGCACCAGGCAGTCCGACAACGCGAGCGCAAGCTGCAGCGGTTAAAGTCGGCTCGATCCGCCCAGCGCTTCCTCGGCCTGCACGGTGCGGTTCACAACACCTTTAACTTCAACGCCACCTCATCTCCCGATCCACACTGCGGATCTGTTCTTCCGAAGCCCTTCCTCATGCCGGCAGGTCAGTCGCAGACGCCGGAACGCCGCGGCGTAGGAGCGCAGCTTGTCGGTGACCAGTAATTTCGGCGCGACACCTTGCTTTTTGAGCAGCTGCGCATCAGCGGCTGAGGC
>Ga0209380_10002726_pt1 | contig 11219 bp, 11 predicted proteins | sample HubBroMetageWFT6_FD_188347 | JGI IMG/M metagenome (GOLD analysis project Ga0209380, IMG submission 188347) | Warmed and freeze-thawed soil microbial communities from the Hubbard Brook experimental Forest, New Hampshire - Hubbard Brook CCASE Soil... | ecosystem: Environmental > Terrestrial >...
AATTGTTATGCTTGTTCAAGGTCGATCTCCTTATCCGCTGTGATTGCACCTAAGAGTGCGTTTGATTACTGGTAGCTTAACGCCATCCGTAATCGGGGGTCGACCTTCTCCCTCGAAAACAACTGCGGGAAGGGGTGGGTTAAGTAGCTTCCATCGGCTCTAGAGTTACCTTGTGCCCGAGTTGTCGGAGCCGCTTCACCAAGTACCGCTTGAGACCGTCGGAGTGGATGCGATCGAAGTAGTTTCCGCCAAGATCCTCGTAGTTGCTCTGGTTCTTCTGCAAGTGATAGCCAATGACGATGATGGTATGCGCCACCGCGATGATGGCTCTTTTCTTGCCGCGTCTTGCCGCTAAGCGTCTGAACTGCGAGGACAAGTAAGTGTTCTTGGTTCGCGCGGCAGCCCAGGCGCATTGACAAGCCATGCGGCGCAACCATGGACTCCCTTGAGGAGTTGCACCGCGCAAACGTTTGCCGGCACTTTCGTGATTGCCTGGGCACAACGCGTCCCAACTGGCCAACTGCTCGGCGGTTGGAAACTGCGCCATGTTGTCCCCTACCTCAGCGAGAAGGGCCACTCGATCGACCCCCGGTATCGTGTCCCAGCGAGCCACCGCTTGCGACAGCTCCGGCTTTTGTCGGCCGATGTCCTCCAGGCGTTCTTCGAGCAAAGCAATTTCGTGTTCCACAAACTGTATTTAATCCAGTAAACGCCGAAGCAGAAAGCGATGATGGGAACGGATCTTTCCTTCGAGAGCAAGTCGTAATTGGAATCTTCATCCGCAGACGACCCAGGGCGAGGGAGGCGAGGTGCTCGGGATTATCTTCCCCGGTGATGATGTCCTCCAGCATGGCCTGTCCACTCTTGCCGAGAACGTTGGTCGCCATGCTCGCTAGTTTTACGTTTGCGTCTTCCAGCACCTTCTGAATTCGACTACCAATGCGCGAAGCTTCCTGGGACAGACTGGCCCGCAGTCATCTCGTTGTGGCGCTCTTCGCCATGTAGAACTCATCCCATCTGTTAACGACCCCTATCGGCGTAGGCGGGATAGCCATTAGGGCAATTGCCCTACAGTGTCCACTGTATCGACGTTTTGTTCGATACCATACACAATGAGGTGTGGGGGCACAGCACAATGATCGCATCGAAGAGTTGTGCTCCAAAGTTGTGTCGGCGGCCAATGAGGAAGAATTGGCCGTAGCGATTTCTGAACTCAGGCGCGAACTGCGCCAGCACATTGATAGACTCAGAAACATAGCGATCCCGCAGGTTCCTCTCCTCTTTTTCGATAAAGACGACAATGACGCAGCCTAAAGCCTGTCCGCTCCGGGCTGGTTTCAAATTGTGGTATCAAATTAGGGTAGAAAATTCTCAATTGGTGCAATGACTGCCCACAGTATTGACGCAACCGACGCCCGAGTCCGTTGCAAAGCTAACAAAGCACCATTCATTCAATGCCACCGGTACTCAGGGCCCTCGTAGAGGAAAGTGAGCAATTTTGAACCGACAGACGTCCCTCATTCTGTGAACGTCAGCGACCGATGTCTTGTCTGCTGTGCGCGTCCGCTAATCAGGGGGAGTTTGGTACGGAGATTCTCGTCCATTTCCCTGGCCTCAAGAACCTGGACACCCCTCCCGTCTGGGTATTCCCTAAGCTTCCGGTCTTTCTGGATTGCGGTTTTTCGGGGTTTACCACCCCGAAAGAGAATTGGCAATACTTGCAGGAGGCACTCCGACAATTGAAGCTCAATCCGTGGAGAGATCGAACGTTCTCTAGATTTTGCGTGTAACTCCTTAAAACTCAAGGATCTAGTACATGGTCAAAATTTAAATCTCCTGTTTTCTGGATTTTGCAGCCGATGGGGGTATCCGGTCGTCCTAAACAGTAAACTCCGCCCCATTGTGGGAAAAACGCGAGGTCAGTGCGCAGCCGTCCAGACCTGGTAAACCACGACTGCCATCATGAACAGAAGGTAGATTCGAAGCCCCCACAGCACGACCAGTTCGGGACCCTTAAGGATTCGCCGCGGGATAAAATGCTTCTTTGCCCGAACCAGTTGATCGTGTTCGAGCGACGATAAAACCATGTCTTGATCGGAGCGGGAGAAACCTTGTGCTTCCTCTTTTCTCACCATCGTTACCTACTTTCCACCCAGAGCGGCAAAAATATTAGGCGCAATCACACTGATCCCGAACAGAACGCCCGCAGCGGTCAGGAGAAATACCACACCGCCCGACAGCACATTGGCCCACACCGGACTCACCAGGTCGCCCATGATTTCCTTGTCATTCACCAGCATGAAGAGAAACACCAGCGCAGGAGGCATCGCGAGAACGGCGACCACGTTGACGATCAGGACCACGTACACCAGCGGCAGTCCCGGAATGAGCACGATCGCCCCTGCCGCCACCGCGCACAGAGTCAGCACCGAGTAAAAAGACTTGCCTTGTCTCATGGGAAGGTTCAGGCTGTGGGGTTTGTGAGTGACCTCCCCAAAGGCATACGCCGAAGAAGTTGAAATCGTGATCGAAGCAACAATCCCGGCCTCCACCATGCCAAGCGCAAACAGAGAAGCCCCAAACCGGCCAATGATCGGCTGCAGAGCTTGCGCAAACTCAGCCGCTTGAAAATTATCGGCGCTCATCTGATGAGCAAACAACGGCGCCGTCGCGAGGATTGTAGCTATCGCAGCGGCAGCCGCCAACGTGGCTCCCAATACGGTGTCAATGCGGCCGAAGCGAATGTCTTTTGTGGTGAGTCCCTTGTCGACGGTCGCGCTCTGCTGAAAGAAAAGCATCCAGGGGGTGACCGTCGCGCCAATATCAGCCAGCACGATCAGCAGCGTGTCCTTATTGAAACCGGGAAGCGGTTGCCAGCTAATAAATGCATGGCCCACCGCATTCCAGTTCGGATGCGTCATGAGCGCAACCGGAATGAAGACAAGGTTGAACACGGCGGCCGCGAGAGTAATCCGCTCCCAGGTCCAATAGCGATGGCTGACCAGCGCCGCGTACAGGATGACCAGCGCTATGAGGACTGCCATCCACGGAGGCACGCCAAAGAAACCGAGGCCAGCGCGTATGGCAATGAACTCCGTGATGAGAGTGAGAAAATTTCCGATGGCCAGGTCGATCATCGAAAACCATCCCCAGAACGGCCCGAAGCGGTCGAAGATCAGTTCGGCGTGTCCGCGATGGGTCGCGGCGCCGAGTCGCACGGTCATCTCCTGTACAACAATGGCCATGCCAAACGTGAGAGCCACAAAAGGAATGAAGAATCCGATGCCAAACTTCGCGCCGGTCGCGGCGTAGGAGAGCATGCTCGGGCCGTCGTTCTCACCCAGCATGACCAGAACGCCGGGCCCGACCAGCAACCACAGCAGCCGCGCCCCCGAAAAAAAGCCGCGCTTGGCACGGGCTTCGGACACGCGGACGCGATCATGCGCCCGGTCCACGTCTTCGTGGGTGATGACGACGACTTCGTCTTCGCCGGCAATGCGCGTTGTCTGAGGGGGTTGTGAACCTACGCTCATGGGTCGAATCGGTTAGCGTAAGTATACATCAAGAAGTAAACTATGGTTAATTCAAGAGAGAAATGGCTGATCGCGACTGATCAAGAGGAATGGGGAGAAACGCGCCGCGATTTACCCGGCTCGGCGGTGACCCAGACTCGCTCTGCCGCCGAGCGCCCGAGGGCGACCGTTCCAGCATCAGTGGCGAGGGTCAGCGTTTGATCGTAATTGCGTCCCGCAACGTGCACCCGCGCACCCGGACGGACTCCGCGACCTTCCAGGAATTCCAGCAAATGCCGGTCGCGCTCGTAGATGCCGCTGACGACATAATTCTTTCCCGCGTCAGCGTGAGCGAGCAGCACAAGGCCTCGTCGTCGTCGGCTCCCGGGACTTTCGAGTTCGCTCAGGTTGCCGTGAGGGCAGGCGCCGCCGCGGCCCAGTTTGGCCAGCAGCCGGGCTTCAAAGTCGGGCGAGACCGCATGTTCCAGACGCTCAGCTTCGTCGTGCACCCGATACCACTCCATGCCGAAGATCTCAGCCAGCATACGTTCGATGAGGTGATGGCGAAGCGTCAACTTGCGCGCGATCTTGCGTCCGGCAGAAGTCAGTCCGACATGGCCGTCGCCCTGCACCTTTACCAGCCCGTCCTTTTTCAACCGGCGCAGAGCCATAGTGACTGCGGGTGGCGACACCGACAGCCAGTGCGCCAGCGTAGCCGAAATCACGGTCTCGCCTTCGCTCTCGGCCTCGAGGATTGCCTTGAGGTAGTCCTCCTTGGAGACGGTGATCATTTGGGGAGATTATACGACTTAAGCATGGTTAACTGGCGAGCTGGGATAGAAGCTCGAATTTCATGGTTTGACATCATCTGCTCCGCCCCCTAACCTTGTTTATCCCGAACTATGAAAGTTCTCGTTATCGGCGGCGGTGGACGCGAGCATGCCCTGGTTTGGAAGCTGCGCCAGTCGCCACGGGTTTCGCAGGTCTATTGCGCGCCGGGGAATGCCGGTATTGCTGCGGAGGCCGAGTGTCTGCCCGTCGACGCTAAGAATCTCGAGTCGTTGCTCGCGCTGGCGGCGCGGATCAAGCCAGACCTGACGATCATCGGTCCAGAGCTACCGTTGCAACTGGGCGTGGTGGATGAATTTACCCATCACGGATATCGCATTTTCGGTCCTACTCAGGCGGCGGCGCGACTGGAATCCAGTAAGAGTTTTGCCAAAGAATTCATGCAACGCCATCACATCCCAACGGCGCACTACGCCATTTGCGACAGCGCGGAGGATGTTAGCGATGCATTGCCCCACTTCCATATGCCGGTGGTGGTGAAGGCGGACGGATTGGCCGCAGGCAAGGGCGTCGTGATCTGCAAGAGCAAAGAAGAGGCTTCTGCCGTGGCGGCGGAGATGCTCAGCGGGAAGATGCTGGGCGAGGCGGGATCCCGCGTGGTGATCGAGGAGTGCCTGAAAGGTGAAGAGCTTTCTTTTCTGGTGCTGAGCGATGGCGAACGCGTGGCTGCGCTGGCCGCGGCGCAGGATCACAAGCGAGTGGGCGAGGGCGATACGGGTGCGAACACGGGCGGCATGGGCGCTTATTCCACTGAGGTGATGGTGGACGCGCAAATGCAGAACTGGCTGCTGCAGCACATCGCGCGTCCGGTGGTGGCCGGGATGAAGGCGGAAGGCGCGGAGTATAAGGGCGTCCTCTACTGCGGCCTGATGATGACGGCTCGCGGACCGATGGTACTCGAGTTCAACTGCCGCTTCGGCGATCCCGAGACGCAGCCCGTTCTTGTGCGCCTGGAAAGTGATTTGGTGGAGGCGCTGGAAGCTTCGATTGATGGCCGGGTCAGCGAGGGGGACTTTCGCTGGTCGGCGGATGCTTCGGTTTGCGTGGTCATGGCTTCGGGAGGGTATCCGGGCACTTTCGAGATGGGCAAGAAAATCAGCGGGCTCGAAGATGCCGAAAGAATTGCGGGGGTGAAAGTCTTCCACGCGGGTACAACGAAACACGACGACGCTTACTTTACCGCGGGTGGGCGAGTGTTAGGCATTACGGCCCGAGCTGCCAGTCTCGGCACAGCGGTTGAGCGCGCTTACGAAGCGGCGGCGAAGATCGGCTTCGGGGGCGCGTACTATCGCAAGGACATTGCGGTACGGGCGTTGAAGAAGTAGTTCACAGCGGATTTACTGGTTCAATACGCGGGCGGGGACGCCCGCGGGACAGCCGCCGAGACGGCGACGCTACAAGAGGACATCATGAGCAAACCGCAGGTTTCGATTGTGATGGGCAGCGATTCCGACCTTGACATCATGCGTGAGGCCGCCAAGGCGCTCGAGGATTTCGGGATTGCGTATGAAATCGATGTAACCTCGGCACACCGGTCTCCGGAGCGCACGGCGGACTTTGCCCGTAAGGCTGCGAGCCGCGGGATTCGGGTGATTATTGCGGGAGCGGGCGGGGCGGCCCATCTGGCTGGAGTGATTGCCGCACATACGACTCTGCCGGTGATTGGCGTTCCCATTCCCTCGACGCCGCTGAACGGGATGGATTCTCTGCTCGCGACCGTGCAGATGCCCGCAGGCATTCCGGTCGCTACCGTAGCCATCGGGAAAGCCGGCGCTACCAACGCGGGAATTCTGGCGGCGCAAATCCTGGGGCTTTCGAGTGAATCCCTGGCCAGGAAACTGGAGGCTTTGAAGGAAACGCTGGCCAATAGTGTCGAAGAGAAGTCACGAAAGCTGAAGATCACGCTCGGTACTTAGCGTGGGGTCTCGCGGCGTGGCTCGGTGAAATCTGAGCATGGGTGCGGGAAGCAAAATGCAGAGATCCTTCGCTTCGCTCAGGATGACATCGGAAGTTTTGAACTCGCGACAGCTTGGGCTGGTTGAACTGGGGTGCGCGTGATGCGGCCGATTTCTCTGGTAGTCTTCCTACTGTTTGCCATGAATATGGAGTTTTCCGGTCAAGACCGTTCATACGGCCGCTCCGTGGTGATAACGGACCGGGGCATCGTCGCCACCAGCCATTACCTCGCTTCGCAGGCCGGGGCGCAAATCCTGGCCAAAGGTGGAAATGCGATGGACGCGGCCATCGCTGCGAATGCGGTGCTGGGCGTCACCGAGCCCATGAACAACGGGATCGGCGGTGATTTATTTCTGATTTACTGGGACGCGAAGAGCGGCAAACTCTATGGCCTGAACTCGAGCGGTTGGGCGCCGCGTGGACTTTCCGTGGAGTTTCTGGCGAAACACGGAATCACCTCGATGCCTGGGGACGGGATCCACACCGCCACGGTTCCCGGCGCGGTAGAGGGATGGAGCCAGGCGCACCAGCGCTTCGGGCATTTGCCGTGGAAGGAACTCTTTCCTCCAGCAATCTACTACGCTGAACAAGGTTACGCCGTACCCGAGATCATCCACGACTACTGGGCGGAGGATGAACCCAAGCTGCAAAAGACCAGCGAGGCGCGGAGGGTTTTTCTGCGAGGCGGCAAGGCTCCTGAAATTGGTTCCAAATTTTCCAATCCTAATTTGGCCAAGGCGCTGCGCTTGATTGCCGAGCAGGGGCGCGACGCATTTTACAAGGGCGAGATCGCGCAGGCCATCGTAAGTACTTCGTCGGCTTTTGGCGGAACCATGCAGTTAGACGACCTCGCCGACTTTTCAGCGGAATGGGTCGAACCCATTTCTATCGACTATCGCGGATGGAAGATTTACGAACTTCCTCCGAACGGTCAAGGCATGGCGGCGCTGGAGATGCTGAACATCATGAATACGTTTCAGCCTGACCCCGGCGGACCGCAGGGCACGGTGGAGCTGCATAAGAAGATTGAGGCCATGAAGCTGGCCTATGCTGATCTTTATCGTTACAACGCCGACCCAAGGTTCGCCAAAGTTCCGGTGCAGGGCCTATTGTCCAAGGCATACGCTGCGCAGCGCGCCGCACTCATCAATCCGAACAAAGCCAACTGCAATCCTGGACCGGGAAGCCCGGCCACGAGCGACACGGTTTATCTTGCGGCAGTGGACAAAGACGGCAACATCGCGTCGTTGATCCAAAGCAATTACTCCGGCTTCGGTTCGGGCGTTGTGGTGAATGGAATGGGCTTCGCGCTGCAGAACCGGGGAGGACTGTTCGTGCTCGATCCCAGCCATCCCAACGTGCTGCAGCCGCGCAAGCGCCCGTTTCACACCATCATTCCTGCTTTTATGGAGCAGGGCGACGTGCACATTGGCTTTGGCATCATGGGTGGTCCAAACCAGCCTGTGGCGCACGCGCAGTTTGTTTCCAACTTTGTGGATTATGGGATGAACATCCAGGCTGCGCTCGAAGCGCCGCGCTTCACCGTGGCGGGTGGTACGGTGAGTTGTGACATTCCGATCGAGTCGCGGATCAAGCCCGAGGTCTTGCAGGCGTTGCGGGGCAAGGGCCACAACCTGATCGTGCACGGGGCTTACACCACGGCCATGGGACGCGGACAGGCGGTGATGCACAATTCGAAGAGCGGCCTGAACTCAGGTGCGTCCGAGCCGCGGGCTGATGGCGTGGCGGAGCCGGAGCCACCGCAGATACAGTTCTAGATTGGAAACTCGGCAGGCATTTTGCCGCGGAATGAGTAGCGCGACTGTCTTTCGCCCCGCTGGGGCTAGTTCATTTCGCATTTGCTACCCACGGCTTGCGCCGCGGGTATTCTGTCGCTGCGTCGCGGCTCTGACGAGCGAAGCTATTTCTTAAGTCACGACACACGCTCTACAGCTTAAGTCCCTTCAAGTACTCGCGCAGCGGACCCCCTAGGTCCTGGCGCTTCAGGGCGAACTCGATTGTGGCTTTTAGGAAACCCAGCTTGTCGCCGGTGTCGTGGCGCTTGCCGTCGAAAACGTAGCCATACATTTTTTCCTTCTTAAGCAATGCGCGCATGCCGTCGGTGAGTTGCAGTTCGCCGCCGACGCCGGCTTTGGTTTCCGCCAGAGTTTCGAAGACGGTTGGGGTGAGGACATAGCGGCCGATCACGGCGAGGTCGGACGGCGCCTCTTCCAGCTTCGGCTTCTCCACCATGTTGCGGATTTCGTAGAGCCGGCCGTCGAATCGTCCGTCGGCGGGCTTTACATCCAGCACGCCGTAGGCCGAGATAGCCTTGCCTTGAATAATCTGAATTGCGATCACCGAGGACTGGGTTTCATTGAATACGTTAATCATCTGTTTCAGGCAGGGAGGGTCGGCGTCGATGATGTCATCAGCCAGCAGGACCGCAAAGGGCTCATTGCCCACCAACTCGCGCGCCATGAGCACGGCATGGCCGAGGCCGAGCGCTTCTTTCTGCCTCACGTAGGCAACGTGGATCATGTCGGAAATACCGCGCACGATCTTGAGGAGATCGGTCTTCTTGCGCTCCTCGAGCATTTTTTCGAGCTCGTAGCTCACGTCGAAATGATCTTCGATTGCCTGTTTACCGCGGCCGGTGATGATGATGATCTGGTCGCAGCCGGAGGCGAGCGCCTCTTCCACGCCGTACTGGATAATCGGTTTGTCTACCAGCGGCAGCATTTCCTTAGGCTGGGCTTTGGTGGCGGGCAGAAAACGGGTGCCAAGTCCGGCGGCGGGAAAGACGGCTTTGCGAACTCTCATGGCCATGGGGGGTCCGTGGTCAGCGGTCATTGGATGTCCGCCTTCCGAATTAGAAATTGTACCTGATTGTGATCGGTGGCCGAGGCGCTACTGGAGAATGAGATAGTTTGTCGGTTTGTGTAAATTGTAATGTCATACCAAACTCTGCTCTATCGGAGGTCCTCAATGAGACGCACGGTTCTCGTTTTTTTTGTGATGGTTGGTGCCCTTTGCGCGCAGCAGCCCACGGTGCCAGAGATACACTATCGGTCCGTTCCCGACTTTCTGAAACTTCCACCCGACCTGTACTTCGGAGAGGTTCCTGGGGTCGCAGTCAATTCCAAGGGACACATCTTTGTTTTCTCGCGTGGAAATACGACGGGCCCCGCTTATGGAGAGAGTGCCGCACAACTGCTCGAGTTCGACACCAACGGCAAGTTCGTGCGTGAGATTGGTCACAACTTATACGCTTGGTCCTTCGCGCACTCGGTGAAGGTCGATCCGGAAGACAACATTTGGGTAACGGACAAGGGCTCCGACATGATCATCAAGTTCAATCCAGAAGGACGCGTCGTGATGGTCTTCGGCCGCAAGCAGGAAGCCTCCGACGATGGCACCGGTCCATTGAAGCATGCTAACCCGCCACTGCCTCCTGAGGATGGCATGTTCCGGCAGGTGACCGACGTGGCGTGGGACAAGTCGGGCAACACTTACATCGGCGACGGTTACATCAACTCGCGCATCGGCAAAGTCGACAAGGACGGAAACTGGCTCAAGTCCTGGGGTGAGCCCGGCAGCGGGCCGGGGCAGTTCGATACGCCGCACAGCCTTGCAGTCGATGCTGGGGGAAATGTTTACGTGGCGGATCGCGGCAACCGGCGAATTCAAGTGTTCGATGGAGAGGGAAAGTTTCTGCACCAGATCACCATCGACGTGCCGGTTGATCCCGATGCGCGCCCGGCGATTGGGAACAAGCGTGTGCAGACGTCCGGGTCGAGAGCGCCGGGAGCGCCCTGGGCAATTTGCATCACACCCTTGCCGAACCAGGTGCTTTTCAGCTCCGACGGTTTCCCCGGGCGGATTTACAAGCTCTCACTGGATGGAAAAGTTCTGGGCGTGTTCGGGAAGTCAGGGAAGCAGCTGGGGCAGTTCGGATGGATTCACGAGATTGCTTGTCCGTCCGAAAACGAGCTCTACGTGGCCGAGATATTGAACTGGAGGGTGCAGAAGTTAGTTCTCGAACCGAGTCATTAAGTTAGGAATGGCGTTTTTGGCCCTCGCTTAGCGTGTTAGAATTTTCAGAAGTATCCGATGCCCGGAACCCAATTGATCGAGCTAGCTCCGTCGATTTTGTCGGCTGACTTTGCCCACCTGGCGACGCAAGTCCAGGCTGCGGCTGAAGGCGGCGCGAGCGTGATCCATGTGGACATTATGGACGGGCATTTCGTTCCGAACATCACGATCGGACCGCCGGTGGTAAGGTCGTTGCGCAAAACCACGGACTTGCCGCTGGATTGCCATCTGATGATCGAGAATGCGGATCAGTACATTCCTGATTTTACCGACGCGGGAGCCGACTGGATTTCCGTACACCAGGAGGCCTGCAGGCACTTGAACCGGACGCTGCGCCTGATACGGGATCATGGGGCGCTGGCAGGAGTCGTGATCAACCCAGCGACGCCTGTAGAGACTCTGAGCGAAGTGCTGGACATCGTCGATTATGTGCTGGTCATGTCGGTAAATCCTGGTTTCGGGGGACAGAAGTTTATTCCCGGGGTGGTGCATAAGATCCGCAAACTCTCGGAGTTGCGGGCGCAGCGGGGGCTCAGTTATCGGATTGAAGTAGATGGCGGCGTCGCCCTCGATACTGTGACCGAGGTGGTCCGGGCAGGGGCGGAAATTTTGGTAGCGGGCAACGCCGTGTTCGGTAAAGGCGATCCAAAGGAGAATGCCCGGAAATTGTTGAAGGCTGCAACCGAGGCTACTCTGCAGAAGGTGTAAAGTTGCTTCGAGTGGGGGCGAATCGTTCCCCGTCAGTTCTGGTCGTACGTCTTTTCTCGAGGGTTTCTATGTCACGTTGTATTCCGGTGGTGCTTCTTG
>Ga0209380_10002727_pt1 | contig 11218 bp, 5 predicted proteins | sample HubBroMetageWFT6_FD_188347 | JGI IMG/M metagenome (GOLD analysis project Ga0209380, IMG submission 188347) | Warmed and freeze-thawed soil microbial communities from the Hubbard Brook experimental Forest, New Hampshire - Hubbard Brook CCASE Soil... | ecosystem: Environmental > Terrestrial > Soil...
AAGATTCCATGCTTCGCATGGTCTCCTACTCTCGCCGCCCGCAAAGCGGACATATCGTGTGCTAACTCAACCGGACATATCATGTGCTAACGACAAATCCCCCAAATCCCCTTGACGGAATCGAGAAAACCGGGGAGACTGCTTGCGGCGCTTTCCCCCCCGAACCATTTAGCCGTACAACTTCTCAAGGAAGGCTACTCGAATGCTCAGGCTCAAGATGCTCGGTGCCTCGGCACTGTTTTGCCTGCTAGTCGCGCTGCCTCTGAACGCCATCCGTCGCCCAGACGTTCCCAGCTCACGGAATGGGTCTGGTCCGTTCAGCACCTGCCCGGACTCGAACGCCACACCTTTTTTCGCGGAACTTGATGGCGCAGTGACGCCCCCCGCGGGGTGCAACAAGACTGGCGAGCCCCATGACCCGAACAAGCCGAATCCTCCAGCGCTTTATCCAAATCTCTCGGTGACCCTCACGGGCTCGGGATTCACGGTGACCATAACGCCGGCGCTGTGGGATTTAGGTTTTGCGGCCGCGAACACCAAGCACACGGTTTTTGCGGTGCAATTCAGCGGCGCAAGTGGCATGACTCTGCAATCTCTGCTGATCGGGTCCAAGCTCAACAACGCCGGTTACGTTCTCTGCGACACCAGCGAACCGGGCGCAATGCCGTCGGTGTTTTGCGTCTCCGACCCATTCGTGCTTTACTCCGACGGGTCTGCAGAGGCGGCGCTGGAGCCTGCGGCGATCTCCCAGGCGGACAACACAACCACGCGCTGGGATTTCAGCAATTTTGCGGTGGGAGCAAGCCTTGGGCTCATGGTGGACGGCTTTCCTACACAGTTTTCCAAGATTGACGCGTTTCCCATCTCGAACGCGCTAACCGCAGCCTCTTTCGCTTCATCCAACTTCCTGGTGATAGTGAGTCCGGGTGCGGGGGGTAAGCCGTTATTCGCCGGCGGGTTATTCGACGGTGGTGCGACCCTGAAGGTTGCACCCGCAGCTCTGAACGATCTTTTTTCAAACGCCATAAACATCAAGAAAGTTCCGTTCAAGAGTTTTGTCAACGCCTCGGGAACAAACCCGACCGAACTGACCGTGGCTCCGAATCCGCCACCCGAGCCACCGCTCGCCGGAAGCATGGTCGACTCTCAGGGTGATCCAGTTCCTAACGATCCTCCGGTACTCGACGCCGGCACGCCCTGCAGCGGATCCTGGCCACCTGGTGCGAATGTATTTCGGAGCGTTTGGTACACATTCACGCCAACGATCAGCGAGAACTATGCGGCCAGCACCGCGGGCAGTCGGTATGATACGGGCGTGTATGTGTTCACCGGTTCTCCGTCGTCTCCGACCACGGTCGCCTGCAATGACGATGCACCTACCAACACCGCGGTGGCTCCTGAGTCCTCTTACGCGAATTTCGCGGCCACGGCCGGGACCACTTACTACATTATGGTAAGTGAAGTTCAGCCGCCCTCGGGGACAGACTCCACCGGCACCATTGGCCTGGCTGCTCCGCTAGCAACGGACGCCACGCTCGATTTCAGCCTCGCCGTGGGCAGCCCCGTTGTCCTGTCGCCTAACACGGTGTTGAACTTCTCGACCTCCCAAACGGTGAAGACTTCCAGTTCGTTGCCGATCACGGCGACCAACACAACCTCCAAAAACGTCACCGTCTCAGAGGCTGTGATCATCAACAGCGGGGCGCGAGACTTCAGCCAGACGAATGACTGTACAACCCTGGCTCCAGGCGCCTCCTGCACCGTCACGGTAGTCTTCACCCCGCTCGCGGCGAAATCGCTCAGTGCGACTCTGGTGCTGCACATCAGTGGAGGAGTGAATCCCACAGGGATCACCCTAACGGGGACGGGTGTCCCCCCTAATTAGGCTCACCCAAAGTATTCTTGATCAGTCGTTCGAGAGAGTAGGGAATTGTTTTCCAGCAATGCGCAGGGTGTGTTGAGAAAAACGCCGGGATCGGGGACATTTCCATCTATAACTTCTGTCGCCGTGGTATGTGCGGGAGCACTTCTGCTGGCTTGGCCAGCGCTCTATAACCGCTATCCGTTGTTCTATCCGGATTCGATGACGTACCTGGGCGATGCACGCGTCGTCGCGCGTGCATTGTTTCTGCATCAACTTTCCGAATACTACGGCATGCGGTCGTTCATCTACAGCCTTGGCATTTTGCCGTGGCATTGGAACGTGACTCCTTGGCCCGTTGTCGCTTTCCAGTCACTGCTTACAGCTTACGTTCTCTGGCTCGTTGTGCGGTCCATCGTGCCGCGGGAGTCGGCGAGGCAATATTTGATTCTGCTCGGGCTGCTTAGCCTGTTCACGAGTCTGAGTTGGTATTCCAGCCTGATCATGCCGGACATTCTCGGCCCGGTGCTTTATCTCTGCATTTATCTGCTTGTATTTGCCCGCGACGATCTTACCTGCGCGGACCACGTGGCCGTGTTTCTAATCGCCTGGTGGGCAGTGGCGTCGCATGCCACGCACCTGATGCTGGCGGGGGGACTTTGCGCGCTATTGGCTTTGCTGCTGGTGGTTCGGCGTCCGTTCATGCAAGCGCGCTGGAAAGCCGTGGGGGAAGTGGCCCTCATCGTTTTGCTCGCGGCCGCCGCCCAGTTGGCGCTCAACGATTATCTTTATGGCGAACCCTCGTTGAACGGCGATCGTCCGCCATTTCTGATGGCCCGCATCATTGCCGACGGCCCGGGACGATGGTACCTGGAGCAGCATTGCCCGGAAGTGAAGTTCGCCATCTGCGACCATGTTCATGATCTTCCCACTGATCCCGACATATTTCTTTGGGGCGCGAATGGAATCTGGCAGAACACCGACGATGAATCCGCACAACGGCTAAGCCGGGAGGAGATGCCGTTCGTGCTGGCCACTCTGCGGGCTTATCCCCGTCAGCAGTTGACCAAGTCTGCAATCGCCTTCTGGCAACAACTGGCGGTCTTTGGCTTGTACGACCTGGACGCGAGCGATGTGATACTCGACGAATTCGACAGCGTCTTCCCGGGTGCGCGGGCGCATTACCTGCAAAGCCGGCAGGGACAGAACACGCTGCCGCTCGAGTTCTTCACATCCGTCGGAAACTGGACAGCGATTTTTTCGCTGGTAGTGATATGTGCGATCGCTCCTTTTCTGTGGCGTAACGGGTCCGCGCGCCTTGTCGGACTCAGCGTGGTCATCGTTTCCACGGTTGTGGCCAACGCGTTGGTCACCGGCCCGCTGTCCATGGTGGAGGACCGCTTCCAGAGTAGGATCATTTGGTTGTCGTCTTTCCTGGCGGGATTGTTCGTGATGGTTTGGCTGGATCGCCGGCACCACCCCGGTGGCGAGGGCACTGTTGCCCGCGAAACCTAGCACTGACGATTTTTCAAGTGGTAACTGGCGTAACTTCGCGCTTTCTCAGCTTCGTGGTGAAATCTTAGTGTAGTGATTTCATTTTTTCGGCGGGCACAACCCAGTTCATCCACATCAAATGCCAATCATGTTTCCCTGCAGCGTCATCTAGATTCATTGCTCGTTGAGTCCGACGAATAATAAAGCGAGCAGCGAGGACCACCATTGGGATTCTGGTTTGAGTTTGACCCAGCGAACAAAATCCTGCTGGCACGATTCGAGGGCCGGCTCACGGATGAATTGCTGACCGAGCTTTACGAGGCGATTCGAAAGTACGCGCGAGCGACCGATGCGAGCGCAGGCATTTTGGATTTCTCCGCGATGAGTGAGCTGGCCGTGTCCACCAAAGTCGTTCATCAGCTGGCAAATCGGGAGCCAGCCATGCCCGACGCGACCACCCGTCCTCGCTTTATCGTTGCTCCATCCCAGGCTGCGTTTGGTACGGCTCGCATGTTTCAACTGATGCGATGGTCGAAGCGGCCGCTCCTGAAAGTCGTCCGCACATTGGATGAGGCGTTTGCCGCACTCGGGCATTCCATCCCCGTCCCGCGCACGCATAGGTTGCCTGTCGATTCCAATTGACGCACTGGCGAGAATATTCACCACGGTCGATGAGCGCAGCCCGAAACTCCTGCCCATCTAACAGGAATCATCGTTCCAGAATCTCTTTGTAGGCATTCAGCGCGACCTTTTTCGGTTGACTGGGCAACAGCACGTCCACGCTTCGCGTGGCATTGCCGCCGATCGGGATCTGGCCGAGACGAATCATTCCTTTGCCAAAATCGGCAAATACAGGAACCAGCATGGCAAAGTGCTCGTCGACCTCGCTCTGCGTGATGGTCATGTGCAACTTCACTTTGCCGCCGTCCGTGGGAGTGAGTTCATAGTCGAAGTGGTATCGCGGCACTTGCGTGCCGTAAACCCACTCGTCGAAAAACCAATCCAGCCGGCCATTCCCGCCCATATCCATCATCTTGGTCATATGTTTCTCGGCAACCGCCTTGAAGGATTCCGTGCTTGCCGCCCGCTCGCGGTGGCTATCCACAAAGTCGTGCATCATGGCGATGAACGCCTTGTCATGATCTTCCTGCGTATACATCATCGAACGCAGCATATCGAGCACGAATGCGCCCTTGGGATAGGTCACGTTCTGGTAGGCACTTTCGGACCGGGGAGACACCAGCCGCAGCCCCATCCACAGCGGCCCGGCATCGTTGGGAGCTACACCAAAATTATTCTTCTCCAGAACGCGGAGGCGCAGGCGCTCCCAAAATTCAATGTAGTCTTTCCGCCAGTCTCCTCCCATGGCTTGCTGCAAAAACAGCCCGGCGGAGAACTCCGCAAAGCCCTCCGACAGCCACTGGTCGTGGTAGGACGCCCAGCCCACGGTGTGCCCCCACCACTGGTGGGAGACCTCATGAGGAGTCACTTCCTGCACGAAGCCGGTGAATTTACTGTTGATCGAACCGAACAGCAACCATCGCTGGGTAGAGTCGGTGTAGGCGGAAATGGGAAGGTAAATCAGGTTGGGCCAGGATTGCCCGAAATTAAAATTCGGCTGCTCGGTGACGTAGATGTCTTCGTAAGGGCTCTTTCCGAAATAGAAAGTGCAGAGCTGCAACTGCGCGCGAGTTTGTTCGAGAGCGTATTTCGTCATGGCGTGCGGCGCCAGGGACTGAAGCGCGCGGGACCGGCGCAGGTTGTTGGGCAACTCCGTTAAGTAATAGCCCGAAATTTTATAGCCGGTTATGTCATCCGGCACATCGAGTCTCTGGTATTCGCCGTAGTTGAACCCAGCCACCGCCACCGGGATCGGCGTGATCCAGTGGCTGACGGCTAAATCCTGTTCTGTGGATTCTCCCTGCAGTTTCCCGACGCTGATGACTTTGTATTTGCGTGGAACCTTAAAGGTAAGGTCGTAAAGCGCGCGTTCGCCGAATCCGTTCAGGTTCGGATACCAGGACGAGCGGGCGCTCACATAAAAGCTTCCCTCTCCAGCTTCTTCCAGAACCTTATCGCCGGCATACTCGACGTTGATGGATTGTTCCCTGCCCAGCGGCGGCGCCTGCGGAAGGATCACGTAGAACGAACCATCCTCCTTGCGGCTCTCCTGAATGAAATAAAGATCCTGGCCCTGCTCGTCCGTGACACGCGAGACACGGAGATTTGGCAACAAACCAAACTTCAGCACTCTCTCTCCCGCCACCAGCGACGCGAAAGTGATCGTAGCGGTGCTGAACAAATGCCGGTTCTTGGCAATAACGGTCTCGATCTTGTAGCGGTGCGTGGCAAACAGGCGGCGGTCTTCACTGGAGCTGGCGCTGTGGTTGGCGTATTCCGATTTCAGGTGCGACAGGTACCACACGCCGTCATCCAAGCTTTCCGGATCGTAGTTGATGAGAGCGACTTCCTCCGATGAATCCATCTGCGGCAGGGCACCCACCCGCATCCTCAGGAAGAAACGGAGGTCCTTGTGCTTGTTGCCACGGAGATAGGCGTTAAGAAATTCCGGATGCGAAGGGTTGTAGACAGCAGCCAGAATATCGGCGTCCACGTTGTCCATGGTTTCGCCCTGCAACAGATACTGCGTAAAGCCCAGCGGAAATTCCCGGCGCTGACGCATCTTCTCCTTCCAGGAGCGAAACGCTGCGGATGCCTCGGCCGTCTCTACTCGATCCCCAAGACCAGGAAGAAACTTCAGGCGAACATCGCCAGTGAACCGGAAAACCGCCTCGCTGAAATCTTCGTTGAACACGGCCGTGCCGGTGCGGCGAGTCAGTTCGCGGGCGTCGAGATTGGTGACAGGCTTTAAATTGAGTTGTCCTTCTCCGATGAAGATGGCGCCGGTGACCACTCCATTCACTGGGCTGAGCAGTGTGAGCGTGCCCTTCTGGAAATGGAAGGTGGCCGCGTCCCAGGTCAAGGTGAAATTGTCGAGGCGAAAGCTTTGACCCAGCCCAACCTCGCGCAGTTGCCGATAGACCGGATCAGAGTTGGCGAAAGCCAGACCCTTTCCGGCGACCGAGATGTTCACCTCTGGTTTGGCGATGGCAAGAGTGAGTTGCAGCGAAACAGCGGCGTGCAGCTCGACTGTCTTTATCAGAGGCTCGAAACCGTCCTGCGTCACCCGCACTGAATACGTTCCGGGTTTCAGCTCGGCGGATGCAAATTTGCCGACTGCGTCCGAGGAAAGCACGAGGGGCTGCGCCAGATCGCCGCCCGTGATCTCGATCCGCGCACCGGCAATGACCGCCCCTGAGGAATCCTGGATGGTTCCGGAGATGGTCTGCGAATGCAGCCACGCCGGCACCAGCAGCCAGAGAATGAATAACGCCACCTTCAACAGCGAAGAGAGGTTCCATCGGGGGGCTTCGGCGGGGCGGAGCATCGATTCGGCAAGTATAGCCCGTGCGCCGAGATGCTCCGCCGTTTCTGGAAATCTATTCCACTTCAAAATCCGCCGAGCGAACGTTGGTCGAGTTTCCTGCCGAATCCATGGCTTTCAGCTCTACCTGATAGGAGCCCGGAGCGAGCGAGGCGACGGGTATCCTGAGCGCGATCGGGATCAAGGGACTGCCCGGTTGCATCGCGGTCGCCATGTTGACCAAGCCCGTCGTCGACTTCTGTTCTTTGGTTTTGGGATCCACAACTTTGAGCTCAAGCCCAACCATGGGGGGAGCGGCGCCGACCAGCAACGGCGCGTAGATTTCCAAATACACGCCGGCAATGTCAGTCTTCTTGAAATGGTTCGTCGCCGAGGGCACAATCTGCATGCCTGACGCCACGAGCGGTTTCTTGTCGTCGAGCAGGAGGCCGTCCATGCCCGTGGGCGGCGAATCAGCCACGCGATGGGCTTCGTTGGTAAGAGCCAAACCGCTCAAGCTGAACTGCTTGCCGTCATAAGGATCAATCACCACGGGCATCTGCAGCTTTCCGAAACTCTGGCTGCCGGAGTTGAACACAACTTTGAGGTTGTACTGGCCCGAGGCGGCTTCGAACTGATTTTCGTAGTGGAAGGGTCGTTTCTGGAATTCCTCCACTTCTTTTTTGCCGTCGAAATCGAGGTTCACGGTATCGCTGAAGCGTGCTCCGACCGTGCCATCCGGCTTGTAAGCGATCCCCAGGATGTTGAGTGCGGAATGCTGTTTCCCCTTCACCTTCTCAAACTTGATCGCGTCGGCGGGAATGTCGACGACCAGGTCGATCCGCGCCGTGTTTGGAGAAGTGTAGAAGAACGGAGCTCGCATGGCAGCAGTGACGTTTCCGGCCAGCTCGCCGGCGGCGTGACTCTCCAGATCCTTCTCAATGGGATTTCCTGCCAGCAGATCCTTGGGGCGAACGTTGCAATAGCCGCTGCGGGAACGGACATTGGTCCCGCCGCGTTCTACTTTGACGCGCAATGTATAGCAATTTCCTTCCTGCGATTCAGCCGGTTTGTAGCCGAGAACGTAGTATTGCGCTTGGTCCTTGGCGATTTTCTCGAGGCCGCCAAGCAAGTCGTTGGTGTTGACGATGACGAAGCCGCCGGTTCCATCCGCCAACTGGTAAAGCACTTGCTGATTGGTCGTTGCCGACTCAGGGAACTGCGGAACGATCTGTCGCGGCTGGTTGTACAGAGAGGTTGCTCCCAGACCGCCGGCACTCGTGCCACCTGTGCCCCCGGTACCACCGTGTCCGCCACCTCCGCCGGTGCCCGTACCTCCGGTGCCCCCGGTACCACCGTGCCCTCCGCCGCCCGTGCCACCGCTGCCGGTGCCGCCGCCCGTACCCGTGCCGCCGGTACCTGTACCACCACCGCCCGTGCCACCTCCACTGTGCCCTCCGCCACCACCGCCGCCTCCACCTCCACCGCCACCTCCGCCTCCGCCATGCTGCGGCGGCTCAGCCCATGCGGCTACAAAAGGCGCAAACCGCAAGAATGGATACGCCGGAGCCGGACTTCCGACGTAGCTCAGCCCGGCCGGTATGATGCGAGGGGACTCGGAAGAGGAATGCCGGAGCATGGAATGCGGCGCCGTCATCGCAGGCACTACCAGGCCCCGAACGTCGATGGGATAGACGGCGACGTTCGCTTTGTTGCAGGTGTCAATCACTGCGGTCAATTCCGATTGCCGGTCCGCCGTCAAAGGAAAGCCGGAGGTGAGCATGACGAGAGTCTTGCGGCCGGGAATACTGCCCAGATTCTTGGCCAGGCTGCGCAGCGCGAGCATGACGGTGTGCGCGCCAAAATCCGCTTCCGGGTTGTTCATCCCTAGCAGGGATGGCACAGGTGGCGCACCCAGCGAGGCAACCTCCGGGGCACCGGCGTTGGGAGAGACGGACGATCCTTTTACGCCGCTCACCACTTGCTTCAAACGCTCCGCATCGGCGGTGAAGTTTTGCGCGATGTGCACGCTGCCCCCGAAATCGATCACCGCCATCAGGCGGTTGGGGCCGGCATTGGCGTCAATGAATTGCGCGGCTGCTTGCCGCGCTCGCACCTGATCGCCCATATCCATGGTGGAGTTGTCGAAGAACAGCACCATGTAGCGCTTCTGGTTTTTCGCAGGCGAGGCAGAATCCTCCTCGAACGAAAATGTGGTGATGGCTTGCTCTTTGCCGTTTTCCCATACCTTGAAGTCTTTGGCGGTGAGGTCGCGGACGTAGCCACCCTTCTTGTCGGTGACCACGGTATCCACGAGCACCAATCGAGTTTCTACGTGGATTGCGCTGGCATCGCTGGCGGGCTGCTGCGGCCCCGGCGCCGCGTAGACGCTTTCGGTCTGCTGCCAGATCAGCCATCCGCTGGCGAAACAGATTACTGCGACCATGAGAACCAGCCGTCGAACTCGCATACTCACCTCCAAAGACGTCACGAATATCGATTTACCGAATCTTGCCTACGGAACTCAGCTTCGCGCACTTAGGGAATCTCGACTGCGCCATTTTCAGCCGACATCAGCCGGCCTTCCGTATCCCGCACTACCAGGCGCACCAGGTAGCTCCCTGGCTTCACATCAAAACTGGCCTTCAGGGTGATTCCCGAGCCCAGCTTGTTTTGCAGCGTTTCATCTTTCAGACGCATTTGCAGGGTTTTCTCGCTTCCCTGCAGAAAAGTTCCGTTGCGATCGAACAGCGCGGACACCACGGTCAAATCGTTCCAGTTTCGTCCTTCCGCTTTTCGAAAGCGCAATTGCTTTACGTCGACATGAGCCAGCACGGTGAGCTTGGCTTCGGCCTCGCTGGACTTGAAAAACTGAGTGTGCAGCCCCACCGGAAGATCGTGCAATTCCTCCTGGGAAAACAGCGCGTCGTCGATCTCTTCTTTGGCTTCCTGCGAGGGGTCCGCTACGTGCTTGGGAGCGAAATAGCCCCGCCGCGACTGGATGGTCAGCTTTTCCGGACTCTTCACGGTGACCTTCAAGCCGTGAAAGTTGCCATCGAGTTTCAGGTTCTGCGGCGTAAAGCCCAGCACGTAATAGTATTCCGGCGCGGTACTCACTCGTCGAAGGCCCTCGTCGAGATCGTTGTTGTTTTGGAAAAACGTGCCGCCGGTGGCGTCCGCCAGCACCGCCATCACGTCGGAGTTTGCCGAAGCGGTGGCGGTCTGGTATTGGACTTTAAGCCCGTTAAATTGAGCGCCAATACCTGCGGTTCCGGCAACGGAGGCGTCACCACCAGGAATCATGGTATAGAGCCCGCGCGCGTCCAGCGCATTGATAATAATTTGAGACCGCAGGGCGCGATCGATAACCTCCGTGTAATCGGTTTCCATCTCCGGTGTAAGGAACCCCGGAGACACCAGGACGACGCTCCGTTGGCCGGGCATGAGGGCTGTTCTCCGAACAATGTCCTTCAACACCCCCAAGGCGAGGCGGCTTTCGGCATCGCCAGCCACCAACGCCTGGCTCGCGGCAGAACTCGCCGCTTGCTGTGCTTGCTGGAGAAACCTTGGATCTCCGTTAAACATGCAATACAGCGCGTCCTGCGTGGCCACCCCGAGCGCTTGGGGATCATGCTTGTTCTCGATCAGGTCGCCCATGTAATAGCTGACGTCGGGACACTCCTGTATCCCACTACCGGTAACGGGGCGAGGCTGAAGGCGCAGCAAGGTCGCGTGCAATTGCGCGCGATCATCGGTGAAATCCAGCGTAGTCTGCCCGGAGGTTGAGAAGATGGCGACCCGGTCGGTTGGCAGCAGCGTGGCCAGATGACGGTCGGCGGCGGCGCGCACCTGCGCCAGATCTCCGAACTTCAAATGCACATCGTCAAAAACGAAGGCGATGAAGCGCTCGGGCACGTCGGGTGTCTTTCCCTTGGTTGAAACATCATCAGGCGCTTCTCCGGCGATCGGCTCGCTGCTCTTGCTCGCCAGCGCCACCTGTGCCCCGGGCTGCTCCACGGAGAATTGGCTGATCACCTGGGGCTTGCCCTTGTCGAACAGCTGAAAATCTTCCTTGTGTAGATTTCCGACTGCGTGTCCCTTGGCGTCACGCGCCACCACGCGCACCAGCACCAGCCGGACATTTACTTTGAAAGTGGTGGGCTCGTCGCGCGAGTTCATCTCCGCAGCGTTTGCTTGGGTGACGGGCTGAGTCGCAGCCGGCTGAACAGCGGGGGGCGCCGAAGCCGAGGGTGTTGCCGCCGGGGCTTGTTGTGTTGCCGATTGTGCCCGAGCAACTCCACTGCCGCAGAGAATGCCTCCGCCAAGCAGTGCCAACAACACGAGCGCCTTCACAGCCAAGTCAATACTTCGTCCGCGCCTGCGGGGGCTGCTCGGTTGCTGACGAATCTGAGACGAAATCGACATGCGCCCCCAAAGAA
>Ga0209380_10002728_pt1 | contig 11207 bp, 8 predicted proteins | sample HubBroMetageWFT6_FD_188347 | JGI IMG/M metagenome (GOLD analysis project Ga0209380, IMG submission 188347) | Warmed and freeze-thawed soil microbial communities from the Hubbard Brook experimental Forest, New Hampshire - Hubbard Brook CCASE Soil... | ecosystem: Environmental > Terrestrial > Soil...
ACCAGCCCTCGATTCGTACCTCAGGCACGCGGATTACCCGTCTGGTGGCCGGGGCGGTTCTGTCGGGTCTGTTGGGGTGCCTTGCGTTCGCCTGCCAGGCCAGCGCTCTAGGTCCTGTGACCGGTGCGCTGGGGAGCGTGAGCAGAGCCGCCGCTCCGGTCGCGCAGGCCACTGGGAGCGTCGTGACGCCGGTGAGCAAAACCGTCACACAGGCCGCGGCTCCGGTCGCGCAGGCCACCGGCGGTGTCGTGACACCATTGAGCAGAGCCGTCACGCAGACGGCGGCGCCCGTTACGCAGGCCGCACGCAACGTCGTGGCCCCCGTGACCAGTGTGGCCACGCAGGCCATCGCGCCCACGGCGCAGGCGACCGGGAAGATCCTCGCCCCGGTGAGGAAAGCCGTCACGCAGACCATCGCCTCCGCCACGTCCAGCGTCACCTCCACCACGCAGACGGGATCGAACGGGCTCGGCGCGCGGTCTTTGGGCTCCTCCTCGTCGCCTCCCCCGCCGCCGGGCTCCCTCCCGATCATCGGCGGTCGAGCTCCGAGGCTTCCGTTGCCGGCCGGCAAGCCGATGGTCGGTGGTGGACGATCCGCTTCGGTCATTCCGGCGCCGGGGGCAACCAGCTCTCCGATCCACGGTCTGATCGCGGGCGGCGGGAGCGGCGGGCCAGGCGGAGCACCGCCTTCGAGTAGCTCCTTTGGACCACCCGGCGGGGGGTCTGGGGCGGCTGGCTTGCACGACGGGTCTCCTCCGGTCCTCACCTCGAGCGTGGCTTCCACGGCGATCGCCTCCTCTCTCGTCGGCGGTCTTCTTGCAGCCGGTGCGTCACGCGAGCCTCACAACGCTGCCCGACCGGCGTCCGGAGTCTCTGCGGCGACCCCCGGTCCGAGCCCAGGGCCCGGCGGCGGTGTCTCCCCGGCGAGCGGGGGCGCTTCGGGCTTTGCTTTCTCATCATCATCGCTCTTTCTCACTCTTGCGGGCCTCCTGGTGTTGGGGGCTTCGTGGGCGGGGCGCCGTATGCGGCTTGCGAGCGAGTCGTGGCCTACAGCGCCCTTCGTCTTGATTCCCGAGCGTCCCGGCTAGCTCCTGCGAGATGACTCATCGGGTGCTGGATCGTCCGATCCAGCGCTCGGATCCACCCCTGAGGCTGTCGTGCCTTTGCGGGCGGGTCCTCGGTAATCAAGTCGAAAGCTCGAAAGGAGCTGATTCATGAAACGCCATTGCATAGCCATGGCCGCGAGCGTCTGCGCGCTCGCGCTGGCCCCGAGCGCAGCGCTCGCGGGCAACCAAGGAGGCGGTTTGGTCGGCAGCCTGGTCGAACAGGCACAGACCGCCACCAACCAGAACACCACCGAACAGTCCGCCTCGAGCGAAGCGAGCTCGAAGCAGACGAACATCAACGCTCCCGTCGCGATCGACAGTCCCGGGTCGAACAATGGGAACGTGAACCAGTCCAACGAGGGCAACACCAGCTCGTCCTCACAAAACAACAACGAAACCGACCAGGGCAACGAACAGAGCCAGCAGGGAACCGCCACCGGTGGCAACGGCGGCGACCATGGCTCTTGCGGCTGTGACAGCAGTCAGGGCCAGGGTGGCCAGACGGTGAACCAGAGCCAGTCCGGCTCGAACAGCAATGAAACCAGCCAGGAAGCCAAATCGAAGGCCTCCAACGAACAGATCAACATCAACGCTCCCGTCGCGATCGACAGCCCCGGGTCGAACAACGGGAACGTGAACCAGTCCAACAAGGCCGACACCAGCTCGTCGGCGGAGAACAACAACAACACCAGCCAGGGCAACACCCAGAGCCAGCAGGGAACCGCCACCGGCAGCAGCGGTGATCACCACGGCCACGAGAGCTCCTGTGGCTGCGGCGGTCAGGGCGGCGACAAGGGCCAGGGCAGCGGCAAGGGCCAGGGTGGCCAGAAGGTCGACCAGAGCCAGTCCGGCTCGAACAGCAACAGCACCAGCCAGTCGGCCGAAAGCTCGGCCAGCAACAAGCAGAGCAACGAAAACAAGCCGTCCTCGGAAGGATCCTCTTCCACCTGGGACGGTCAGGGCAGCTCATGTGGCTGCGATCACCACAACGGCGACGGCCAGAGCGGTGACGTAAAGCAGTCCAACGAGGGCAGCACTTCCTCGTCCTCACAAAACAACAACGAAACCAACCAGGGCAACGAACAGAGCCAGCAGGGAACCGCCACCTCATAAGCAACATGCGGTAGAGAACACACGGCATTGGGGGCGCCCCGGGCTCGCACGGGGCGCCCTGAGCCGGTTCACATGAGAGATAAGGCTGCAGTGCACCCGCGCGGTTAAGGTCCCCGGCGTCATCCACACCCATGAGATCGTCCTCACCACATGCACAAATGGGAGGACACCATTTGGGACATGGTCCTCAACCGTTGTGCGCGCTCATCAAGGACCTTTCGATGGGAGACCCGTGAGCCAGTCGCTTCGTCCTTTGCTGTCGGCGCCGGTCACCGCACCTGCTGGCGTATCGCGAGCATTCGTCCCCCGGCGGGGCGGCCTATCCGGCAACGCGCTCGAGCACGTCGGCCGGCACGTCGAAGTTGGCGTGCACCTCGCCCACGTCGTCGCTCTCTTCCAGCGCCTCGATCAGCTTCATCAGGCTCCCGGCCTGCCCCTCGTCGATCGGCACGAGGCTCGACGGGCGGTAGCCCATCTCGGCGCTCTCGATCTCCACGCCCGCGGCCTCCAGCGCCGCGAGCACCTGCGCGTACTCGGCCGGTCCCGCGACCACCTCCCATAGGCCCTCGTCCGCGCCGATGTCCTCCGCGCCCGCCTCCACCGCGACCATCAGCTCGTCTTCGTCGTGTCTGGTCGCGTCGATCGCGATCGTGCCCTGCTTGTCGAACAGGTACGCCACCGAGCCCGGCTCGCCGAGGTTGCCGCCGTACTTGGAGAACGCGTGGCGCACGTCCGCGCTCGTGCGGTTGCGGTTGTCGGTCACCGCCTCCACCAGCACGGCGACCCCGCCCGGGCCGTAACCCTCGTACAGCACGCTCTCGAGCACCGCCTCGCCGTCGCCACCCGCGCCTGTGCCCTTGGCGATCGCGCGTTCGATGTTGTCCTTCGGCATCGACGCTTCTTTGGCCTTGCGCACCGCGTTCTCCAGCGTCGCGTTCGCGTCCGGATCGCCGCCCCCGTCGCGCGCCGCGACCGTGATCGCCCGTGCGAGCTTCGTGAACTGCTGGCCGCGCCGTGAGTCCACGATCGCCTTCTTGTGCTTGATGCTCGCCCACTTGGAGTGTCCTGACATGCCGCGAAGTCTAGGATGCCCAGCGAGATGACGTCCCTCGACCCCGGCATCTTCAAGGCGTATGACATCCGCGGGCTGTACGGCTCGCAGTTGGACGGCGACGCCGCGGAGCTGATCGGGCGTGCGTTCGCGCGCGTGCTGTCCGAGCTCGCGTCCAAGCCCGCCTGCGAGCTGCGCGTCGGCCTCGGCCGCGACATGCGGCTGACCGCGCCCGAGCTGTCGGCGCGCTACCGCGCCGGGCTGCTGGCCGAGGGCGCGCACGTGCTCGACGCCGGCCAGGTCGGTACCGAGATGCTCTACTACCTCGTCGGCTCGCGCGGGCTGGACGGTGGGCTGATGTGCACGGCCTCGCACAACCCGGCCGCCTACACCGGCGCCAAGCTCGTGCGCGACGGGGCGATCGCGCTGTCCGGGGACTCCGGCATCCAGGACATCCGCCGCCTGATCGAGTCGGGACTGCCCTCCGCGGATCGGGACCCGACGGATGAGAGCCCGCCCACCCGAGGGACCGTGGAGGAGGTCGATCTCTACGACGAGTTCCATGCCACCGTCATGGGTTTCATCGACCCAGCCGTCGTGCGGCCCCTGCGCGTCGTCGTGGACGGCGGCAACGGCATGGCCGGCCCCGTCGTCGGTCCGCTGCTGCAGCGCCTCGGCCTCGACCTGATCGAGACCTGCTGGACGCCCGACGGGCATTTTCCCGAGCACGAGCCCAACCCGCTGCTCCCCGAGAACCGCGCGCTGATCATCGAGCGGGTCCGCGCCGCCGGCGCGGACCTCGGCATCGCCTGGGACGGGGACGCCGACCGCTGCTTCTTCATCGACGACACCGGCGCGTTCGTCGCGGGCGACTTCCTCACCGCCTTGCTCGCCGAGTCGCTGCTCGCCAAGCGATCGGATCCCACCCATCCCGAGGCGATCCTGTATGACGTGCGCGCCTCCCGCGCCGTTCCCGACACCGTGCGCGCGGCGGGCGGCGCTCCATACATCAACCGCGTCGGCCACGCGTTCTTCAAGACCCGGATGCGCACCGAGGGCTCGCTGTTCGGCGGGGAGGTCTCCGGGCACTACTACTTCCGCGACTTCTACTGCGCGGACTCCGGCACGATCCCCGCGCTGCTCGTGCTCGAGCTGCTCTCGCGCAGCGGCAGGTCGATGTCGCAGCTGCTCGAGCCCTACCGCTCGCGCTACTTCATCTCCGGCGAGATCAACTCCGAGGTCTCCGACGCCCCGGGCAAGCTGGCGGAGATCGCCGCGCGCTTCCCCGACGCCGAGCAGCAAGAACTGGACGGGATCTCGATCGACTACCCCGACTGGCACTTCAACGTGCGCTCCTCGAACACCGAGCCGCTGCTGCGCCTGTGCCTCGAGTCGCTGGTCTCTGTGCAAGACATGGAGCGGCGGCGTGACGAGGTGCTCGAGCTGATCCGCTCGTGAGCGGGGAGCAGGACGAACCCGGCAAGGATGAGCTGCTCGCGCTCGCGGCCGAGGCGGGCATTCATCGCCTGGCGATTCCGACGCCGTTTCAGGTCGGGCGGGTCAACGCGTATCTGATCGAGGATGACCCGCTGACGCTGATCGACTCGGGGCCGAACTCCGGCAAGGCGCTGGACGAGCTCGAACAGGCTCTGGCCGCGCGCGGGCACGGGATCGAGGACATCGAGCTGCTGATCGTCACGCATCAGCACATCGACCACTTCGGTCTGGCCGCGATCCTCGCGCGGCGCTCGGGTGCGCAGGTCGCCGCGCTTGCGGGGCTCGTGCCCTACCTGCGCGACTTCGGCCTCTCGACCGAGCTGGATGACCGCTTCGCCCAGAACATCATGCTCCGGCACGGCATCCCCGCGGATGTCGTGATCGCGCTGCGGGCGGTCGCCGCGAGCTTTCGCGCCTGGGGCTCGGCGGTGGAGGTCACCCGGCCGTTGTATGACGGCGAGGAGCTGCGTCTGCGCGACCGCACCCTGCGCGTGCTGCACCGCCCCGGCCACAGCCCCTCGGACACCGTGTTCCTCGACGAGTCCCGCGCGATCCTGCTCGCCGCCGACCATCTCATCGCCCACATCTCCTCCAACCCGCTGCTCGCCCGCCCCCTCGACGCCGAGCCGGATTTCGACGGGCCGCGCCCGCGCGCGCTGGTCGACTACATCGCCTCGCTGCAGCGCACCCGCGCGCTCGACCTGGCGCTCGTGCTGGCAGGCCACGGCGCGCCGATCGCAGACCATGTCGCGCTGATCGACGAGCGCTTTCGCATGCACCGCCGCCGCGCGGAGAAGATCCACGGCCTGATCGCCGCTCAGCCCCGCACCGCGCACGAGATCGCCGTCGAGCTGTGGGGCAACGTCGCGGTCACCCAGGCGTTCCTGACGATCTCCGAGGTCTTGGGCCACGTCGATCTGCTGCTCGACGAAGGGCGCGTCGCCGAACGCGAGGACACGGCGGACGGCGTCGTGCGGTTCGAGGCGATCTGACTCTCTCGCCCGGAGCGGGATCGACCCCTCCGGATCGCCCCCAGATACCACTAGTCAGAAACGCAATGGTGCGGTAGAGTCTATGAGTGTTGGGTAATGCACCGTTGACAGTCGTCATTGACTAAAGCGCGGTGCGGGCTATTGATATTGGGTCACGAGACGGGCGGCGCGGGATGTGCAGACCATGACCGGGGGCGTTGAGAGCATCACCTCGAATCCGCACCTGAACGTGTTCGAGCCCTACAGCGATCTGGGACGCGGGCACGAGGACCAGCTCACGCGCGCGGCGATGATCGTGCTGCGGCTCGTGCCGCTCGCCCGCGAGGCGCTGCTGCACGAGATCGGCGAGCCTTCCCAGAGTCATCTCCCCGACTGCGCGATCGACCTGCAGGCCGCGCACCTGGTCGACCCCTCCGAGGAAGGGGCGTCCAACGGCGCCGTCGAGCGCGGGCGCCTGGTCAGCGTGTTCCTGACTCCCGACTTCGAGCCCCCGGAGATCGTGCAGGAAGTGACCGACACCGAGCGCGGGCAGCGCTTTGACGGCGTGCTGCGCTTCGACCCCGACCTGGTCGTGCTGGTGGAGAGCAAGGTCTGCCGCAAATGGGCCAGGCGCGACGGCGAGCGCGTATCCGAGCTGAACCTCGGGGGCGTGAGCTTCGCGCAGCGGCGCACGTGCGTGCTGCGCTGGCACGACCTGCTGGAGGCGTGGTGGCGGCTGGCCGAGATCGGGGTGCTGTCCCCCGCCGAGCACGCGCTCGTGCAGGACATGCTCAGCTACGCCCACCAGGACTTCGGCCACCTGCTCCCGTTCGGCAGCCTGCGCCGCGTCGGGGCCGACCCGACCCGGCGCAAGTGGCGGCTGCGCTCGCTGCTGCGCGAAGCGACCGGCATCCAGCCCGAGCGCGTCGGCCTCGTGCACGTGCGCCTGGACAAAGCGCTCGGCGCGTCCTCGCTGCAACGCGCGGCGCTGGACATCGACGAGGACGATCGGCTGACGCTGCACCTGTGGCCCGGCGAGCTCAAGCCCCAGGCCGAACACCTCTACGCGGCCGGGCACGCCGAGCGCCTGTGCGAGCTGGCCGACGGCGACTGCTGGCGCGTGGAGCCTCAGCCGCTGCTGGGCTTTCGCAACGCGCCCCGGCGCACGCGCGTGTATCTGACCTGCACGCTCGACGCGGCCACGTACGCGCGCCGCTGGGAGGGCGAGGACTGGTCACATGTCGGCGCGCATCACCGCGACACGGTCCGCAGCGAGCTGTGGCCGTGGCTGTTGCAGCACGGCTACGCCTCCGAGACCGACGCCGAGCGCCTGGACCCGTTCCTGCGCGCGCTCGGGCGGCGCTTCGCCCACCTGCGTCCGAGCATGCACGTCGCGCGCTCGTGGTCGTGGCTGGAAGCCGAACGGCTGGAGGACTCGGGCCGGCTCGTCGGCGAGATCCACGCGGCGGTCAACCGCGTGCTCGACGCGCTCGAGGAGCCCCCGGTGCAGATGCTCTCCACCCCCGCCAGCGCCGAGCTGTATGCCGTCGCTCCGCCGCCGCCGGCCAAACGCAGGCGGCGGTCCACCAAGCAGCCCCCCAAGCGCGCCCGCCCCGCCAACCAGCCTGTGAAGCGAGCGGTCGCCGGTCAATGAAGCACAAAGGGCCCGTCGATGTTGGTTGTCTTTTTTAAACTGCGTGATACGATAGTTATACTCAGTTTTAAATTACAAACACTCCTACGGTCGCCTTATCTTCCCGTCACACTCCTGTCACGATTGCGTCACATCGCCGACAGGAACAGCCGATGCACGCGGTCGTCATCGGTCAGCTCGGCGTGAAACGCCACCGCGAGCATGTGCTCCTGACGCGCGGCTACGGGATGACCGTCCACCTCGGCCAGGATCTCCACGTCCGGGCCGTGCTCGGCGATCCACGGCGCGCGGATGAACACCGCCCGCAGCGGGCCTCCGCCAGTCGATCTCCCACCCCCGGAGGGCGGCTGTCCGTCCCGGGACCCAGCCTCGTCAAGGCCGCGCAGCTCGATGTCCGCCTCGAAGCTCCGCAACTGGCGTCCGAACGCGTTGCGCTGCGCGCGGATGTCCATCAGGCCGAGGTGGTCGCGGTCGAGCATGATCAGCCCCGCGCACGACCCCAGCACGGGCACACCCTTGCCCGCCACCAGCTCGCGCAGCGGCTCCGCCAGCCCCTCGCGCTCGATCCCCAGCGTCATCGTCGTCGACTCACCCCCCGGGATCACCAGCCCGTCCAGCCCGTCCAGGTCGGCGGGCGTGCGCACCTCGCGCACCTCGGCCCCCAGCCCGCGCAGCACCCGCTCGTGCGCCTGAAACCCGCCCTGCAGGGCGAGCACGCCGATCAACGGCACGATGATCTACCAGCCGCGATCGGCCAGAAGCTGGTCACTCTCGAGCTTCGAGCTCTCCAGGCTGACCATCGCAGGCCCGAGACCGCGCGATGCCGCTGCCACGCGCTCGGGGTCCTGCCAGTGCGTCGTCGCCTCGACGATCGCGCGCGCGCGGGCGGGCGGGTCATCGGACTTGAAGATGCCCGAGCCCACGAACACCCCCTCGGCGCCCAGCGCCATCATCAGCGCGGCGTCCGCGGGCGTGGCGATCCCACCGGCGCAGAACAGCACTACCGGCAAGCGCCCGTCCGCCGCGACACCCCGCACCAGCTCAGCGGGCGCGCCCAGCTCCTTGGCGGCGCTCGCCAGCTCGGTCTCGTCGAGCACCGTCAACCGGCGAATTTCACCCGTGATCGCGCGCATGTGCCGGACCGCCTCGACGATATCCCCCGTCCCGGCCTCGCCCTTGGAGCGAATCATCGCCGCGCCCTCGCCGATCCTGCGCAACGCCTCGCCGAGGCTCGTGGCGCCGCACACGAACGGGACCTTGAACGCCCACTTGTCGATGTGGTTTGACTCGTCCGCCGGAGTCAGCACCTCCGACTCATCGACGTAGTCGACCTCGAGTGCCTGCAGCACCTGCGCCTCCAGGAAATGCCCGATCCGCGCCTTGGCCATCACGGGAATGCTGACCGCCTGCTGGATGCCCGCGATCATCTCCGGGTCGGACATCCGCGCGACGCCCCCGTCCCGGCGAATGTCAGCCGGAACGCGCTCCAGCGCCATCACCGCGGCGGCGCCGGCCTCCTCGGCGATCGTCGCCTGCGCGGGCGTGACCACATCCATGATCACCCCACCCTTGAGCATCTCCGCCAGGCCGGTCTTGACCCGGAATGTCGCCTCGTCGCGCATGCAAGAGAGGATAGCTTGCGCTGTTCCTGTGGCGCATGCGCCACAGGCGGGGGCGCGCATGCGCGCCCCCGTGACACGCCGCATGCGGCGTGTCTTCCGAACGGTGCATGCACCGTTCGGCGGGACTGCACATGTGCAGTCCCGAGCAGGGTCGCATGCGACCCTGCTGAGCTCACCGCATGCGGTGAGGTCCTCCCTCCCAAACTACTTCAGCCGGAACGCCTTGATGCGGTCGTCGTACTGCGCGGAGTCCTGCGAGTAGACCCCGTACGCCAGCGCTTGAATCACGCTCAGCAGCGCCGTGTGCGAGCGCACGTACGCGGGCGAGTTCGACGAGTAGTACAGCTTGATCTGCGCGAGCTTGGCGACCTCGGACAGCGTCGCGTCGGTGATCGCGGCGGTGCGCGCCTTGCGGTGGCGCGCGAGCTTCATCGCGCGCACGACCAGCGGATGGGGCCGCCCCGCGGAGAGACCGATCACGAGCGTGCCCTGATCGATCCGCCCCAGCCGGCTGAGCGCCTCCTGGGATGGGCTCGCCACGACATCCACGCGCAAGTCCAGCAGCATCAGCAGATGCCGCAGGTAGCTGGCGAAGAACGCCATCTGATCGGTGCCGGCGACGAGCACCTTCTCGGCGGCGACGATCGCCTCCACGAGCGCCTCCACGGAGCTGCGCGAGATCTTGCGCGCCGTCTCCTCGACGTTCAGGTAGTCGGCGGTCAGCGACGTCTCGAACTCGTTCTGGTCCAGCGAGAACAGCGGCGTGGAGCTGGCAGGACCCGTCTCACTCGCGCCCGCCGGCGCTTTGGCGTGCACGCGGCGATATTCCTCGCGCGCGGCGGCCTGCAGCTCGGGAAACCCCTCGAACCCCAGCGCCTGCGAGAACCGCACGACCGTCGAGCTCGACGTGTTCGCGCGGCGCGCCAGCTCCTCCGCGGTCTGGAACGCCGCCTCGTCGAGATGGTCGACGATGTACTGCGCGACGTCCTTCTGCGAGCGCGAGCACTCGTCGAAGCGCGCGCGGATGTACTTCGACAGGCTCTGGTGCTCGCTGGTGCCGTTCACGGGCTGAGCGGGGGCGGTTGCAGTCGCGAGACGCTTCATCGGCGCTGTCCTTCGACGCCGGCGCCTCACACTCCTGCTGGACAGATGGGTCCGTGATGGAGATCGTCGGCCGCTCGTCAGGGCCGCAGCGTCCCGGCGAGCTCCACGAAGTAGTCCAGCGAGGCAGGATCGACCAGCGAATCGACACTCGCGGCCTCGTGCGGGGGGGTGCCCATCAGGATGCGCTTGACCGGCACCTCCAGCACCTTGCCCGAAAGCGTGCGTGGGACTTGCTCGATCTGCAGCACCTCGTTCGGGACGTGGCGCGGCGAGCAGTCCTCGCGGATGCGCCGCTTGATCTGGGCCGTCAGCTCCTCGTCGAGCACGACGCCGGGGGCGAGCACGACGAACAGGATCATCCACAGCTCACCGTCTTCGCCACGCCGCGGGACGTCCACGACCAGCGCATCGAGCACCTGCGGCACCGCGCCCGCCGCGCGGTAGATCTCACTCGTGCCCATGCGCACGCCCTGGCGGTTGATCGTCGAGTCCGAGCGGCCGTAGATGACCGCCCCCCCGCGCGGAGTGATCCGGATCCAGTCGCCGTGGCGCCAGATGCCCGGGTACATCGCGAAATAGCTCTCCCTGAGGCGCTCGCCGCCATGACCATCGCGATCGGGGGCATCCTCACCCCAAAAAAACAGCGGCATCGAAGGCAGCGGCTGCGTGAGCACGAGCTCGCCGACCTCGTCGAGGACGCTGTGACCGGCCTCGTCCCAGGCCTCGACCGCGCAGCCGAGCGCACGACACTGCAGCTCGCCCTCGTAAACCGGCAGCAGCGGACAGCCGCCGACGAACGCGGTGCAGACATCGGTGCCGCCGCTGGTGGAGAACAGCCACTGCTTTCGACCGACGTGCTCATAGACCCAGCGAAAGCTCTCCGGCGCAAGCGGCGAGCCGGTCGAGCCGATCGCGCGCAGGGCATGCAGGTCATAGTCGCGCGCGGGCTCGACATCCGCCTTCGCACACGCGCCGAGGTAGCCCGCCGAGACGCCCATGCAGGTCATCTCAGTCTGCTCGGCCAGCCGCCACAGCGCGCCCATGTCGGGATGGCCGGGGCTGCCGTCGTACAGCACGATCGCAGCGTCG
>Ga0209380_10002729_pt1 | contig 11207 bp, 17 predicted proteins | sample HubBroMetageWFT6_FD_188347 | JGI IMG/M metagenome (GOLD analysis project Ga0209380, IMG submission 188347) | Warmed and freeze-thawed soil microbial communities from the Hubbard Brook experimental Forest, New Hampshire - Hubbard Brook CCASE Soil... | ecosystem: Environmental > Terrestrial >...
ATAGAAAGGTCCCGATTTCTCTCCCCCAGAGACTATCGGGACCTCAGTCTTGCCTTGCGTCGAGAACTATAATCCCGCACCGATAACTGTGCAAGGGCGACATCCGAGGGCTTTAAACGCCAACCGGGAACGCCGGACCGGGAACCGCACGCACCCCTCACGCTCCGGCATCCCCGATTGGCGATGGAGATTATAGCGCGGGCCTTCTATTTTGAATCCTCATCACCGGCCATCAACTTCTTTTTTTCCCCGATCCAAGCCTTTATCCGATCCCAAACATGGAGAAGGGTTGTGGAGTCTCTGTGTTAGATAGTGCATCGAAGCCCCGCCGATCCCTACCGCGGCATTTGACACGCGGCTCGTTGAGCACTATTGCTCAGCACACCTAAGCAGTCGCCGATATTCTGGAGCAAGAATGGAGGCCCCGCTATGGCCCCTGATTCTGTGCGCGAATCAATTTTGGAATTTCTGAACTCTGTCAAGCCTTCCCGACGAGCGAGGGACACCCGCTGTGCATGTGGATCGACCATGACACCACGGAACACAACATTTTTCTACAATGGACAAAGCTGGGAAGTGATCCTTAGCGTTTGCCTCAAGTGCCATCCGGCACCCGATGTTCCGGTGTCGTACGACGCATAGCGCGTTGACCAGAGACCCAAAGCATATACATCTACAGTGTGCATGGTATCGAATACGTAGCGCATTCGTGCGCAGAATCAAGTTGATGTATTCTCGCCTAGAAGATCGCATCCGTATCCTCTGCGAGAAAGTGTTAGCCAACCCAAATTCTCCCGAGATGCTCAGCATCCTCAACGAACTCAGGGCAGCCCCCCACGAACACACAGACCGCCTACGGCAACGATTACAATTCCCGATCCCTCCAGACCGTCGGAGCGCCTAAATCCTGAATTTCAAACTGAGGCACCATCCGGCAGGGCGTAAAGACAGTTCCCATGGTTGTTTGAGAAGTGAGCAAGTTTGACCAGCCACGCGATTGCGGGAACAGTAGTCTGGTTTCTGCTTTAGCTCGGCAGTCCGCTGAGAAGCGGACGGCCCTTTAGGGCGGTCATGGGTTAGCGTCGGGCAACTGACATTCGGACTCACGACCGCCCGTATTCAATTTGTAACGATTCTCGACGATGCATTTTTGTATGACAACATGACCCTCCCCTTGGAGGCACCCGAATCACTGATGTGTGTAAAAGGAGCAATATGAGCAACGAGACTGAAAGCGATCCAAAGCAGCAAGTCAAGCAAGACCCAACCGGAAGCGTGAACACGGATAAGAAGACCAATCCCTCAACGGAAAATCAGGGCAACCGTCCACAGGACATCTCAAAGAAGAACCCATCGCAGGGCAGTGACCCTCAGCACCAAGGTCAAGAGAAACCAGAAGATGAGAAGCGGCGCGCTTCCTAAGTAATTTTTGAGGGACAAGCCGTGTAATTAAGGATGAAGCGCCCCGGCCTAAACACCGGGGCGTTCTTGCGCTTGGAGGCGACATTCCCAATTCTCCACATATGAGCTGTCTTGCTCAGACGAGAAAGTCTCACACCTGCCACCATCAATACTGCTTATCGTGACGGAAAACTCGCAGTGAGAAAGTGGACGCAAAAGAATCGCGGTAGGCGATGGAGGCAACGTGAAACTAGTAGGGATTATCGGTACCGCAGTACTATCTTTGACCCTAGCCGCTCCCGTATACGCACAGCAGGAGCAGCACGACCAGCAGGAAGATAAAGACAAACCTGCAGAGAAGAAAGCTCAACCTGAAAAGCCGGCGAAGCAAGAAGAGAAGACTGCCAAGCCGGCAGAGAAGAGCGCTCAGCAAGAAAAGAGCGCCAAGCCGGAAGAGAAGAACGCGAAGCAAGAGAACAACGCCAAGCCGGAGGAGAAGAACGCGAGGCAAGAAAACAACGCTAAGCCGGAGGAGAAGAACGCGAGGCAAGAAAACAACGCTAAGCCAGAGGAGAAGAACGCCAAGCAAGAAAACAACGCTAAGCCGGAGGAGAAGAACGCGAGGCAAGAAAACAACGCTAAGCCGGAGGAGAAGAACGCCAAGCAAGAGAACAACGCTCGGCCGGAGGAGAAGAACCAACGTGCCGGAGGTGGCAGAATCCCTGACGACCGTTACAAAGCCAACTTTGGACAGGGACACACTTTTCGGGTGAACCAAGGCGATTACAGTAGTCGCCGCTTCGAATATGGCGGCTATTCGTTCGGATTTGTTGGCGAGTGGCCCAGCAACTGGCTCTACACGCAAAACGTCTATGTCATCGACATTGATGGCGTGTATTACCTGTGCAACCCGATGTATCCGGGCGTGAATATTGAACTCAACGTCAACCTGTAGGGGATGCCCTGTGTGATTTGTGTGTGTGGTGAATTTGAAAGTTGGAATGTAGACCGAGAGGTACTCAGTGCTTCGTCGAGCACCTCTCGGTTTTCCGACCAGGTGTTACCCCATTACCCGCCAGCCTCGCAAGAAGGCAGTTACCCTGTCTGATCAAAATTGCTCATTTTTTCTTCTCTTCCCTTCCACCAAGAAGAAGGCGCTACCAGAAATGTTAACCATTGTCATCTGTATTCTGGAAAATCGCGCCCATAGCGGTAGCGACGCTTGAGGACCCAGAAATACGAAAACGGATCGTTCGCTATCAGCGTCTGCTGACGGAAAAGATTATGGCAGATCGAATGAGCGACAGAACAGTTGCGACGGAAAGCGGCTTTCACCACGGCGGGCGTTGACTTTCGACACAAAAAATGAAATCATTATTTACCCTTGCAGGATTTCAGGTTTGCCTGCAAAGTGAGTTGCTCTCGCCTTCTACCGCATTCATTCATCCTTCATAGGAAGTTGCGTTCCGCACACTCGGAAAGCCTTGGGAGATCACAACACACGTGGCGAAGGCGAAGAAACTCAGCAAATTCGATACGAAGACATTCCTTTCGACCATCGACGGCGGTAGAAAGATCAGAGCTTTTTCTAAGAAGCAGGCGATCTTCGTTCAGGGCGACTCCTCCGACGCTGTTTTTTATATACAGAAAGGAAAGGTAAGACTCACCGTTGTGTCGAAGACCGGCAAGGAAGCCACGATAGGCATTCTGAACGAGGGCGATTTCTTCGGCGAGGGCTGCCTTGTAGGGCAAACCCTTCGCTTGTTCTCCGCAACCGCAATGATCGATTGCTCTGTGATGCAAATCGCCAAGAAATACATGATGGAAGTCCTCCATCGGGAGCACGCATTTTCTGACATGTTCGTGAGGTATTTGTTGACTAGGAACATCCGATATGAAGAAGATTTGGTTGACCAGCTTTTCAATTCCAGTGAGAAGAGACTAGCCCGGATATTGCTATTGCTGGCTCACTTTGGCAAGGATGGAAAACCCGAGACTGTAATCCCTAAGATGAGTCAAGAGAGCCTCGCAGAGATGATAGGCACAACTCGCTCACGGGTCAGTTTTTTCATGAACAGGTTCAGGAAATTGGGATTCATTGACTATCACGCTGGCGATGAATTACAGGTTCACAGTTCACTCCTCAACGTCGTTCTCCACGACTGAAGCTGCGTTTCGGAAAAAAAAGCGAGGCCTGTTCTCTTGCAGAGGTAGCCACTCTCGGCTTCGCCATTTCCTTGACAACCTCGGCGAGGGTTACTTTGGCCGATTGCTTTTTGGTTTTTCTCTTCCGCATGCCCCATAATGTCACGAGTTTGGAGCGTCTACTGGTCGATTTTGATCAGTACTAATCAACCTGCTGGCGTGTTAAGCTACCTGTGGGGTGGTTATCACCTTCTCCTCTTTCAGGTCTTCTGACCTAAGCCAGTCCATCTGAAGTTCTCTCACCTTAGGTTGTTTCAGTCAGAGAGCGGTGTACCCATGGCTTTTGAAGCGATTCTGAACGAAGTCGATCAACTCCACAACGTCAGCTCGCGTCTTGAGGGACTGGCGGAACAGCACGCGCCCATAACGGAAGCACTGATGACGATTGCGGGTAACGTTCGCAACGTTGCCACCATATTGGCGGTGCTCGTGGCGACCAGAACTCCGAAGCCGATCTAAGAGCAGTGCTGGTACGCAGACTGCGGGTTTGTGCTACGGACCTGTACTTCGTGATGGGAGTCCCTCGGTCACGGAGCTTCTACCTGCTTGCATTTGTGCTCGACAAACTGCTTGCGAAGGCTCTCTTGCGCCTCAGATGTCCTTTTCAGAGACTCCAACGGGGCCTTGAAAGTTCGCTCGCAGTTCGTGCAGACCCCAAGGGCTGGCACACTGCCTAACCATTTGGTCACCCTGAGATTCGGCTTCGCCATCCTCTCTAGTCTCTCATTTCCGGGTCAACGAGTGTAATCGAGATGTTTTCAACAGGCTAGCCCAGTAGTGCCGCCGCGTGGCACGCAGGGGCTATTCACGAAAGTTGTTACGGCGGACTAGGTTTGAATCGAGCAGCGCTTTGGGGAGGGCTGTTCAGCGAAGCGTCCCGTACTCGAAAGAGTCTCGGGCGCTTTCGTTTTGTGGGGCATTCTCACAATCCCGTCAATGAGTGAAATGGCGATGTCTGCGCCGGTTATAGCTGGTGGAAAAAGCGCGGCGTGGTCAATCGCAGAGACATCGTCTCACTGGGATTGTCTCTTCGGTGGCCGGCCCCTCCCGCCCGAGTAGGGCTTGCAGCCGGTTAATCTGCGCTTCAACTCTCGATGCTTGTCTTGGCAGGCGTCACAATGTTGCTTGTAGTGTGCCCGCTTCTCTCCACAAATCACGCATCTGCCCGCTTTGACTTGGGCCATCTGCCATCTTCGTTGTCGTGAGACCGGACCGCTGCCCATAGTGATTACAGGAGAAGCTTAGCAGAAGTGCGGAGTGGGGCCAGCAACCCGAGAATCCGGCTCGCCCCCGGTCGGAGTCGATGAGTGTGATGGCGATTTATCGACAACTGACTACCGCAGCTTCAAAGCCCTACCGAGTGGCTTCGCAGCCTGCGCAAAATCTTTAGTGGATCTGCAACGTTGCGATGATTGGATCTACCCGCATCTTAAAATCCTCGAGTTGCCCTGCTGGCAAGCGAGCATAAAATAGGGCGTTCGTTTTCTCACTGCGCACTCGCGTCAAATACTCGACCATGTGGTTTCCGCGTACCGTGTAATCGTCAACCCAGCTCAGCGCCGATCGTCCGTTGATCGATTTCAGAATACAGCTGTTTTCGCGGAGCCGATAGTTCTCGTATCCTTCACTGGTTCGCTGCCTCACCTTGGCTTCCGCCTGCTTCAACAATCGATGATTCATCTTTTGCGCGGGCATCACTTCTTCGGCCGGATCCAGAAGGGTCACATATAGGAGAAGTATCGGAGCCGTTTCCGACTCCTTCAAAGTTAGAATACTTTTTTGATCTTCCAAGGCCCTTGGGGCGGTCCACGTCCACCCCGGAGGCAGCGAAAGCGAAACCCCAGACTGTTCATCGTGATATTCAACTTGCGAATACGCGGTAGCGGCAAAGACGACACAGAGACTGACGAAAAAAACCTTAAACCAACATTGACGCATACGGTAATCCTTTCTTCTTGCGAAGCATCATCACTCGAAGATGGCAACCGGTCGAATTATTTCAGGACGGAACCCAGGACCCCACAGATCAACAGACGCTATTTTCCCACATCCAGCACCATGACGGGCACGGCGTTCGATTCGCCCGAAGTAAAAACGCTTTTTGCTTCGGCAACGATTAATTAGAGGCAAAGCACCCCGCGCTTTGCTACGCGGCTTTCTTCTTCGCCTTAATCTTTGCCCATCGCGCACGTTGAGCCGTCGCGATTCTCTTCCGACCCGCTGCGGAAATCGTCCGCTTCTTGCGAGTGACAGGCGTCGGCCTTCTTCCATTCACATAGACCTTCCCAAAGGCGGCTAGTGCGGCTGTTACCCCGTGCAACTCATTCGTGAGTCGTGCCTGTTCCTTCTTCAATTGGCGGACCACGATAGATAGTTTCCCCATTTGGCTCGTCCCCCCCTCAGCGAAGGATCATAGCAAACTCCGTACTTTGAGTTCCTTTTTGTGCAAAAACGGATTAACCTTAGCCGATGGTTTCTAATGTGGTGTGCCGGAGACTTGTTCCATGCGCCGCTACTACAAACTCTCACCTTTGATCTTTGTCCTACCGCTGATGGGGTGCCCCCCTGCTTCTGGGCCGGGGCCGAACCCTCCCAGCGTGACTTGGACTGTTCTGAACACAAATGCGAACAGCACGCAGAATTTCGGACAGAACGGAACAGTGCATGTCGGCGGCAGCACCACATACACTTTGTCGTTTGCGGCGGTAGCCCCAGGAGGCCTCAAGACTATTACTCTTCAGGCTCAGGGAAATCCCGCGTGCGCGGCCAACAACGGTACAGGAGGAGTCTACACGGCAGGAAATCAATCAGTTAGCCTTCCGCCGCAGAGCACGAATTTCAATCCGGTTGTGAACAGCAATACACTCCTAATAACCGGGTTTGTCTTCTACCAGCTCGACTGCAATGTCATGGTCCCAGTCTCAAACACCCCTCCCGTGTCCAAAGAAGCTTACGCGGTAAGCGGCATAATCGTTTTGACTGGAACAGCTACCGACACTTCGAATCGCACGACAACAGGACAATTGCAAGTACAAGTCCCGTGAATGGCGAAGACACTGGGCCACGAGGAGGATATCCTTCTAGGAGACAAGCGCCACGTATTGCAGCGTGATCGTGAATGCGGAAGAAACTGCCTCATCATTGTTGGCTGCGAAATACGCGGTAGAGGTTGCGCCCGAACCAAAAACAGCGGCCGTCGGAGCCCACATTGTCATGCAATCAATTACACTCATTGACCTTCGATTCCGTACTTTGTCGCCAAGAAAGCTCGGAGTTTCGCTGGCGCCGACTGTGCCACTTCCTGCCAGGTCGAGATTCTTAGCCGGGTCCGGAGCTCAACCGGCTTCACACATTTCATAATGGCGTACCACGCATCGATCAGATCCGGCCTCCGCTCGTCAACCAGCACGCAGAACGCACAGTCCAGAGCGTGAGCCGCGAGCACATTCCTGAGGAGTTGGTAAGAGAGATATTGGTCGTTAACTTGGGGAAGTGCCTGCCCGTCGAACACCTCCGCGAAATCGCGATATGCCAGGAGTGAGCGTTTCCGGACACTCTGAAAATCACCCTCAGTGAGTTTTGCCTCAACCAAGACGTTCCCCAGTCGCAGATCAACTTCCGTACGATCAAGTCTGCCGTTGACCAGCGGAACATGGGCCTTGTACCCGAAACACGCTGAGGTGTCCGGATCAGCTCCCAGGAGTGCTGCGACCCTACCGTGTCGTGATAGGCCGGGATAGCAGAAGACGTTCATTAACAGAGCGTCGGAACTTGTGCACGTATCAAGCTCCATCCAGCGTCCCCGCTCGGCCGGGGGAAGCGATCTATGACCCTGGGTATGGACCTTCGCCAAGCGTCTTCCCCACGCCGGATTTCTTCCTATGGCCCTGTAGCTCCCCGCCAGAAAGTTGCCATGCCGCGAGTCGTTTTCGTACGGCGGGAAGCATACGATCGGGGCTTCGCCGTAGCTGAGACAATGAGGCAATCCTTGAGCTTGCGCGTATTTCCGAGCGCGGTCGGCCAATTCGCGGCGAAGAGCAACAGCCAAATTCATCTGGGCCTCGCGGAAATCAGCGCCATTTCCACAGCAGCTTCCACACCTGGACGAGCGTCTGCATTTGTCGGGGGCTCGGCAGGCGGTCGTAGATCAGGCGGCAATTCTGGTAAGCCCGCTCGTAAAAGTCCCGAACGGCCGACACGCTAAGGTGCGCGAGATTGCGACGTAGCTAGATTATTTTGTGCAGGCGGGATGACCACAATCGCATGCGATCTCCGTCTCGCTCGAACCAGCCTCTTTGCAAAACTGACTGCAATACTTCTCGCCAGCGCGCGGTATACAAACGCAGGGCACGCGGGCGCACTTCGCAGCTTGGGTGGTCATCATGATCCTTTCGATTTTGAGTTTCTCTGCCGCCTTTCACAGACGGCCCGTCAAAGCCAACACCAGCACGATAAGCAATACCAACCCTAATCCCCCACTGGGGTAGTATCCCCAGCCGGTGCTATATGGCCAAGTTGGGAGTGCTCCGAGAAGAAGCAAAATCAACACCACAACCAATATGAGCCTCATGCGGTTTCGTCCTCTGACGAATGTCCTTTCTTGGTTGACGCTTAGGTGCCTAGAAATCGACGGGGGTTGTGGGTCTTTTAGCGTCCGCGAGTCCTTCAAGATCCTGTGGGACACTGTAGCGTGGCAAGTCGCAGTCTTCGCGTCACCAAGTGGGTGAGCAGCGTGCCGGCCGTCGCGGTCTCCACGCACTTAGCCTCACTCAAGAGGACATCCGACGCTCGAGAAAATCTCCGCAAGCAATTCGCCGAGCACAGATGCCCAAGCGAGATCAAAGGCAAGTAGATGTGCCGGCGCTACCGGCTTTCGCGGAGGAAGCAACTAGTCGAGGACTACTCCAACGCCGTACCGATCGCTTTATTTTTGGTGCCTAACCGGTGCCTAGGCCGGGGTAAACGCGGGTAAATGCGGGCAATTCACCGGAGCCCGACCGGCGCTAAGTTCTAGAGAAACCTACGTCGGGGCAATCCCGAGGGATACACTTGTTGGGCAGGCGCTCTAACCAGCTGAGCTAACCGCCCACATTGAAACAAAAGACCTATTGCAACTTTCGCCGTCGTTCGACCAAAACTGGACGAGTTGAGCTGCGAACATGGCGAGCAAGTTACGCCGGGAATACTCCAGATCTCTAGTGCTGCACGCCAAGCTCTACCCGAAAAACATTCTAGCAGAGGCCAAGATCGGGCATATTTGCTACAGAGTCCCCCCAACAAACCGCGGTGTGGTCCGCATCGTAACCCGCATCCACTCGCTTCTCCATTGCGCTCCTTGCGGTATTAGTTTCACCTTCGAGCCACCATCATCGGGAACCCTGGCACCGATCCAGCGCGCTTTGTCCGAAGCCAAGAACGCGACTACATCTTCGACGTCCTCAGGCTTCGAGTGTCACTCTTCCACACCTGAATCTTCTTGGTGATCCCTTCATCCAAAGCAGAGTGCATCCCGCTGTAGAAGGTGGCGTCTACCCCAAGAGATGAGATTTGATGGATGTTTGAGAGCATTCTCTGCCAGGTCACGGAGTACGATCCCGACGTTCTAGAGTCCTTGATTGAGCTCGCGGTGGAAATTGCTCGCGAGGGTCGGGAGGGAAGACGCGTTGGCACGCTATTTACACTCGGTGATGAGAAAGCAGTCCTCGCGAAATCCAGACCGTTGATTTTGGATCCGTTGCTAGGGCATCCGGAGTCTTCGCGGCACGTCACCAATCTAAATTTACGCGGAACTATCAAGGAATTGGCGCAACTGGACGGCGGGTTCGTGGTGAGTCGCCAGGGAATTGTCCTTTCCGCGTGCCGCTATCTCGATGCTGTGGCCGGACAAGTGGATGTGCCGTTGGGATTGGGTAGCCGTCACATTGCCGCCGCGAACATGAGCGCAGTGACCAAAGCGGTGGGAATTGTCGTCTCTGAGAGTTCGGTGGTGCGGCTTTTCTGTCATGGAAAACTGGTCGGCGAAATCATTCCTGAGGTTTGGATGATAGACCACGCCAAGCTGCGTGGTACCGTGAAGAGGGAACAAGTCGGCGAACTGACGGTTCTGACGCCGAGTATGCGACCGGCCTCGATCGCGGAGTGAAGATGACAGACCACTTATAACGGAACGGCCCGCATGGCGTCTCTGAAGGAATTTAGATGTGAAGTCTGTGGACTGGTGACCACCAATCCTACCCACTGGTTCGTGATTCGATGTGGGGATTCCAAGCTTACTGTGTACCGGTGGAATTCTGAAACCGCCAACGCTGCCGGAGCTCGGCATTACTGCGGTGAAGGTCATGCCGAGGTGTACATCAGTCGCTGGTTTGAATCGGTGTGCGCACCCCCGAAACCCAATTTTATTTAGCGCTCGCCGATGAGACGTCAGCTTACAAAACAATGGGCATAAATCAAGAGACTTATATTGCATGAAGAAAATTGGCTTCCTCTCATTCGGTCATTGGACACCTTCACCGCAGTCACAAACCCAGTCAGCGAGCGATGCGCTTCTACAGTCGATTGACCTCGCCGTAGAAGCAGAGCGCCTGGGAATGGACGGAGCCTACTTTCGGGTTCATCACTTCGCCCAGCAACTGGCATCGCCGTTTCCGCTACTCGCGGCGGTTGGTGCGAAAACGCGAAAAATTGAAATTGGCACCGCAGTGATCGACATGCGGTATGAGAATCCTGATTACATGGCGGAGGACGCCGGTGCCGCGGATCTAATCTCTGGCGGCCGACTGCAGTTAGGAATCAGCCGCGGCTCCCCCGAGCAGGTCATCGATGGTTGGCGTTATTTTGGCTACCACCCGATTAAAGGCGAGGACGATGCAGATATGGGCCGCCGGCGCGCCGAAGAATTTCTTGAGTTGCTGCGCGGCAAGGGCTTCGCTCAGCCCAATCCGCGTCCTATGTTTCCCAATCCTCCGGGGCTGCTACGTCTTGAGCCATACTCGGCGGGACTGCGTGATCGAATCTGGTGGGGGTCCGCGTCCAACGCGACAGCAGTGTGGGCCGCGAAGCTAGGAATGAACCTGCAGAGCTCGACCCTCAAGTTCGACGAGACCGGCGAGCCACTCCACGTCCAACAAGCCGCCCAGATTCGTGCCTTTCGCGCAGCCTGGAAGGAAGCTGGTCACACGCGTACTCCGCGCATTTCCGTTAGCCGCAGTATTTTCCCGTTGCTCGATGACCGTGACCGCACCTACTTCGGACGAGGCCCTCAGGAAGAGGACACAATTGGGTTCATTGAAGAGAATACGCGGGCGATCTTCGGGCGCAGCTACGCTGCTGAGCCAGATATTCTCATCGAGCAGCTTAGAAAAGACGAGGCGATCGCGGAGGCCGACACATTATTGCTAACCATTCCAAATCAACTAGGTGTTGCCTACAATTCGCACGTCATGGAGGCAATTCTGACTACGGTCGCCCCAGCCCTCGGTTGGCACTGAACCGTAAGGATCATCCCGGTCGAGACCCGTGGTTTTACAGTAGGACCCGGTTGCGCCTGCTTTAGGAAAGTGTACTTTTGCATCACCGTCAGTCGCCACCGCCTTTCTTCC
>Ga0209380_10002733_pt1 | contig 11200 bp, 8 predicted proteins | sample HubBroMetageWFT6_FD_188347 | JGI IMG/M metagenome (GOLD analysis project Ga0209380, IMG submission 188347) | Warmed and freeze-thawed soil microbial communities from the Hubbard Brook experimental Forest, New Hampshire - Hubbard Brook CCASE Soil... | ecosystem: Environmental > Terrestrial > Soil...
GGCCTTCTTCCGCAGTCGGGCTGCAACCGGGCCAAGACTGTCTTCCGGTATAGTGAAAACCACCGTGATGGGATCCAACTGCGCAATGACTGCGAGCGTGCCGGCTGCAGAAGACTGCACCACGTTGCCCGGATCCACCAACCGGAGACCCACACGGCCGGCGATGGGAGCGATGATATGACAGTAGTCGACCTGAACCTGGTCAAATTGCACGACTCCCTGGTCGTTTTGTACTGTCCCCTCGTCCTGCAGTACAAGCTTCTCCTGGTCATCCAGAATTTGCTTGGCGATGCCGTTGTGCGACCATGCGACACGGTAGCGTTCCAGGTCCATCTGCGCCTGTGCGAGCACGTTCTGGTCTCGCTTTAGCGCACCTTGCGCCTGCAAAAGATTCGCGCGGTAGGCACGCGCATCGATGTCGACCAACGGATCGCTCTTCTTTACGACCTGACCTTCCTTGTAATGCACGGCTATGATCAGGCCATCTACTTGGCTGGTAATCGAATCGGTATAGACCGGCGTCACCGTACCGATTGCGTCAAGGTAAACCCCGATGTCACCTTTCTTGGCCGTCGCGGTCGTGATGGTTATCTTCGGCGGCGCAGGAGCGGCCTTTTTCGTCGAGTCCTCGTGATGACGCCACAGCACGAGCGCCAGCACGAGAAGGAGCAACAAAGCAATCCCCCCGACGATCCACCACGCTTTGTGCCGGTGAGGCTCGGAGCCGTGAGCCGTGAGTTGATGGTCGCGATCGATGTGGGGACGCTCATTCGTGTCAACGATCAAGAAAATCTCCTCGTTTCCTCACCAAATTGCTCCGAATTATAATCCCGAAGAGCGAGTCTAGTTCCCTACTGAGGCCTTCGACCCAGCGTGTTTACGAAGTTAGGCAATTCAGCACAGTACTTTACGGAGGGAAAATGAGCGAATCCTCAGATGGCCCGATAGAGTGGTCAACCGGACCTCTGGCTCTTCGACGGGTACCGCGACGCTGAATATTACGAAGATTCTTCGGCCGGTTGATTTCCCGAACGCCTCGCCGCCTGTGATCGGTAGGCCGAAAGAATTGCGACTCTGCTATTCAATATTCATCGTAGAGCCGCTTGCGCCAGATGCAATTTCTCGTCTCACCGGTTCACACCTCTTCTTTCAGACCCGACACTTTTTGACTCACAACCGCCACGAGCTGCGCTCGGCGGGGGGCATCTCTAAAGCTCGAAGGAAAGATGCGCCGGACTGAGGGACCAGGGAAAGTCTCGCGTGTCGAAGGCCTCTCCGGCGGCGACCCACACCAGCGGGCTTCGCCAACCCTTTGGCTACGCGTTCGGTCGCTTCCACCACAATGGGTGCAGTGATCGCGTAGATCTCTCGCCCGCGCGTTACGGATCGGCGCGCTTCACTTCCTCTTTTCGCGATCACGTCCATAACGAAGACCCGAGACGAGGGTCCGCTCTCGGCCACCGCCGTCGGCGCAGGATTGCGGATGTCAAAAAGTGGCGTGATATTGAGGTACGCGCGTTATCTCAGGCGTCTGCAGATGCCGTGAGATGAGGACGGTTTCGGCTAGCGAGAGACCCTGAACCTCTTGAGGGGCCGAAAGGCGCCGGCAAATTCCAAATGCGCCCCAGTGGCGTATCGGCACGCTCCAACCGATTGTTCGAAAAAAATGAAATGCTGGCCTGCATTGCGCTGGCCGGTCAATCGAGTTCCCCGCGTCGGTTGCCAACTATCGAGCGCCACCGCAATGCAGATTTCGTCCGCCGCAGCCATCTCTCCATAGCCTCAGTGGCTAGGAGATCGCCGAATCCGCCGTAGAACGCCATCGCGTGAGCGATCACAACGCTCGCATTGCGCGCGACTTCCGCAAACCGTTCGAAGACGCGAGAACATCTGGCTGTTACACCGCCACATCTAAATAGTGAATGCCCGAAAGGAGCGCAGCTTCGATGACCGGCGCCTGCGTGTCAATGAACGGCCCGCCGTCGATCTGTGGCTTGTCCAGATTGGGAGTACTTAGGGCCTCGCTACAGCTTCATCGGCTCGAAAGAAGACCTCTGGCAGCGCCGTGCCCGATCCAGACCTGATCATGCGCTAAGGTTGCGGTAAGATTTCATGCAATTAAGGTTTTCGATTTTAGATTCAAAAGGGGTTCGATCCTATGGCTCAGTTTTTTGAGCGCGTTTCCATCATCCCCGGCCAAAGTGCGGCCGCTACATTAGCACGATACGGCATAGACAGCGCGCGCTGGCCTGAGGTTCGACAGTTGCAACAAAACGCTCACATCCCAGCCGACTCCGGACTGAACATTGGCCCGCCACGAGTCAACTGGTTGTGCGTACCAATCGATGATTTCATGACGATTGTGAACTACCGGATCGTCAAGGACACGGTAAACGGTCTGCGGCCGGCGAACCTGTCTTGGACGCCGGCAGAACGGGCGGCCAATGTAAAGGCGAGCGAGCACGGAGTAGAGATTGAGGTTGAGCGTGATGGAAATCCTTGCGTCGGCCTGCATTGGGTGCAAACTGTGAAGAAGCGAAACGCTACTCGGTTTCACGGACTGATTCCACCACCGGAATTTGTGGATACAGGAGTTACGGGAACTCCCTTCCAATATGATGCAGATTCTCCGGAAGACGAGTTCAGTGATACGCCGTGCGGCCCGGCGGCCAGCACGTTCGGGATGGGCCTAGACTTCGCTGCTACGGTTTCGTTGGTTGTGTGGACCCCGCCGCGAGTAACCATCGTTGAGGGGTACACATATCATTTCCAGATCGGTCCGGCGGGAGCGTTCTGGATCCTCAAACCTCGGGAAGCGACCGACGCTGAGTACACGGATCAGGTTCGAATCCTAATGGCAGGCGTTGGCGAGGTGCACCAAGATTCTGGCAAGAATCTGCAATATCGCAAGCCTCCACAACTCGGGGCAATAAACCAGTAGCGAACCGCGAAATGCGATAGGCTTCGAAGGAAGCACGACCACCCTGCAAAGGGGGCGGGAATGTTCCGGTCACCGCCCAGGACGACGGTAATTGCTCAAGGCCTCTCTCGGTTATAGCCTCCAAACCGAAGCGTTCAGGGCACAAGATTGATCGGCGGCAAATCCCATTCTGGGACAGTCAGCTATCGCCACGGTCAAGCAATGGAAATACCTCCCCGGGAACAATTAGGACTAGGATCGTAGAAAAATTGGAGTTTGACCCTCACCGCTGAACACCAATTCGTACTGGCTTAAGTGATTGAGAACGCCGCTTCCGGTCTAACAGAACGAGTGAGGTAGATTCGCGCCGCGTAGCCATCTGAGGCCCTAACGTGCGAATCGCGAAGGGAGTGCTGTTGCGTGGGAGTTTCGATAGTTAGTACAGCGTGATGGAAACATGGCCAACCCTAAACATCTCAGTAAGCTAAAGGAAGGTGCAGGGACACTGGTTAGGGCGTTAGGGCAGCTGCTGCAAAATCTTAGGTCCGTATCGACAAGCGCCCCGGCAGGGAACATCCGCGTGAAGCCGAACATGGTGAGCCGGGGCATATGGCACGATTTCAAACTCCGGTGCGGGTTTGGGATCGGGAGCGTCGACTAGGGCCTACATTTGTTCCTGGGCATACCATCGCTACTTTCCACCGGAATCGACCAAGGCCGGTCTGCGAGGAAGGTGGGATCCAAAACGAGGCGGACCGAAAGCGGTCCGCCTCAACGCAGGCACACCTAGCTTAAGCTAATTAGAAAACGAATTTTGCTTGAAACTCGATTAGCCTTGGTGAAGCGTCCGCCCCCAGACCTGATCCATAAATGGTTGTCGGCTGGCTTACAGTCTGGGTAATTTGTCCGAACCCGGCGCTATCCATATTGGTATTTGGGAAGGCGAAGTTCGGATGATTGAACAGATTAAAGAACCTTGCGCCAATCGAAAACGAAGCACTTTCCCATTTCGGTATCGCAAATGCCTTCTCCACGCTGAAGTCAGTGTCGAAGTAGCCTGGACCGCGAAACTGGTTACGGCGCTGAGTTCCGAAATTGCTTGTCGGGTCCGCGAAGTTAGCGGTGCTGTAGCATGGATTGTTCAATTGCGCAGCCGAATTGCCGCAATTGATGTTAGTCGGGCCCACCACGTTGGCCAGTACAGCCGTGGTGGTGGCGGGATTTGTACTGCCGAACAACGCTCCTTGCAGAGTCGCAGTTTCGTTACTGCTGAAGATGGAATACGGGAACCCAGTGTGCTTGAAGATGGTGCCGGAAAACGTCCAGCCTTTCATTAGAGCATTCGGACCAGAGCTGGTGATATGGCGGAGCGCGTCACTCCAAACATAGTTCATGACGAACGACTGCCTGACATCGTAGTCGGCGTTGCCATAGTTAAGTTGCCGGATATTGAATGGATTCAAGGGCGTGACGACATCGACATTGTTGTTGGCATTCAAACCGAAGGGATTCAAAGAGCTATTGGAGATTTCATCCAGCGCGTGGCTATAGGTATAGGAAGCCTGGAACTGGAATCCTCCAGTGAAGTTGTGCGCGGCAGTCAGTGTCAGGCCGTTGTAGTTCGAGTTGCCGACGTTTTGGGTCTGTGCCACCACCCCAAATCGTGGGTCGGGCTGGGTGAGAGGCAGCCCGCCAAACGCCGCGCCGGTGGGACTAAAGGCATTTAAGGCTGGATTGGTAATTTCTTCATGCTCACCGTGATTGCCGACATATTTGGCGCTGACCGTGGTGTGCCAACCCAGAGCCTGCTGTATTTCCAGATCCCACTCGTCATAACGCGGGATCTGCACTTTGCCGGGGTTGAAAAAATTGAACGCCGGCACGGTGCCGCCATTGGCAAAGTTGGCGCGGAAAGAGGCATTGGCCGCTATCTCTTGCGCGTTCAGGTTTCCTGCCGTCCCCGGCGAGAGTGGGGCATTAAAGAGAACAAATGACGGATCGTTCGGCGCGTTGGTCAGGATGTCATCGATCCCACCGGTAGGAATGGCATCGCTGAAGATACCGATTCCGCCCCGGACAACGGTATTCTTGGCTCCGAACGGAGACCATGCGAAACCCACCTTAGGCTCGTACACCACAGAAGTTACCGACGGAAATGCTGTATGCAGTCCGGTGGTTAGAGCTTGATTCACCGGCGCTGTCGGATGCAGTTCCTGGAACGGTCCTGCCAGGCTTTGGAAGCAATTGCTCTGGCAGACTGGGTTTGACAAGTGGTCAAAACGCATACTCAGGGTCAGCTTCAAGTTCGATGTGACCTTGACTTCGTCTGAGGCATACCATCCGAGTTGATAGAGCGCTATGGGGACATCTGTGTTAAGGGGAAAATTCTGAGACACTAGATTACCCACACCGGTATTCGTAGGCGCCACACCTCCGAACGCGAAGTCGTTCAGAGTGACTTCTTCGACGAACGGAATAACTCCCGTGAAATTGTGATCGCTCACATCGTCGCGCCGGTAGTTCGCTCCGAATTTGAAAGTGTGTTTTCCGCGTGTCCAACTGAAGTCGTCCACGATTCCATATTGGGTGACGCTTCGGCCCTGCGGGAAGGCGGTGCCGTCATTGTTCAGCGGGAATAGTGAACCGTCGCCTAAGGACACGGTCTGGGGAAGGGTCTTAAATTCGGCGGCGGAGTTCACCATCGTGAATAGTGCGCTGTACCACTGCATCGAGGCGACGAAGTTGTTTACCTTGTTGGTGCCGAAAGTATGAGTCTCGCTCAGCTGGGCCTGCCACTCCGGCTGAGCGCTGTGTGCATCGAAAGCGGAAGTGAGAGGATCCGTGTAGGTGGCCTGTTGGCCGCTTTCGTGTTGCACCCGGACGAAGAGTTTGTCGTTGTTGCCGATGACTTGGTCATAGCGACCCACGATCAGGTAGTCGTTGGTGGCCTGAGACGTACCGCCTTGGAGCTGCAGAGCGCAAGGATTAGCAGCTCCGAATGCTGTCCCTGCAATCGTCGTGACATTGGAGCAACCGCCATTGGTGAGAGTATTTTGCGCATGTGCCGCTCCCGGCGCCGCGTTCCAAATGCCGAACAGGCTGTTGTAAAACGGCACAGACGAAGGGCTAACCGCATTCAAATTGGCGATTACTGCATTTTGAAACTGCTGACTCGGCAGGTTAACCGAAAATAGCGACGGAATCACCAGGCGAATACCTTCATAGTCAACAAAGAAAAACGATTTATTCTTAATGATCGGTCCGCCAAACGAAGTCGCATACTGATTGGCATTTACGAATGGACGCGGGTCGATCTGGCTTCCAGCAACGCCGTTTGCCTGATTCCGGAAATAGTTGTTGGAATTCAATGCCCGGCCATTCCACCAATATTCGGCATTCCCGTGGAAAGAATTGGTGCCAGATTTGGAGACGTAGTTAATATTCGCTCCCGCCAGGCCTCCGTATTGCCCACTGTATCCATTCGTCACCACGCTGGTTTCCTGTACGTCGTTCAGTCCGAGGGTGAGATTGGTAGCCCCGGTGTTATTAATATTGAAGTATGGATCGTTGTCATTGGCACCGTCGTAGCTGAACACGTTGGAATTCGACGGCAAACCATAAAACTCGTAGTTTCCTCCGCCAAATATGGACCCGCCGGTGGTGTTCATCACCACTCCTGGCGCGGTCAGAGCTACCGCGCTCAGATCGTTGCCTGGATTGGGCAAAACTGCGATCTGTTGCGCATTGAAGTTGGTTTCGAGATTGGCATCCTCGGTTTGGACGCCGGTCGCGTCTCCAGTTACCTCGAGGGTCTCATTCTTGGTGGAGAGCGAAAGTTGCAGGTTTGCCGTGACACTGGACCCGAGGACTACGGTGAGCTTCTTCGTGATGCCCTGAAATCCGGAAATAGTCGCCGAAACCGAATAGTTTCCCGGTTGCACTAGAGGAAACCCATACGAGCCTTGGGGATTGGTTGTGGTGGAGGCAGTGCTGCCGGTATCCACGTTCTTCAGCGTGACAGAGACACCAGCCACCACCGCAGCCGACGGATCTGTCACGACTCCAGTGACGGCTCCTGTCGTCGAGGTCTGTGACCAAACACTTGAAACCGACATTACCAGAAATGTGAATACCCACACTGCCATTACAGATGAGTAAGCAGCGCGCGACTTCTGTGAATCACCGGGATTGCTTTGAATTCTTACTGCTTGACTGAACATTGCTTTCACTCCGTTAAAAGGCTGATCCTGAAGAATCAACACTGTGCAGAGCAGTTCCACAGCCAACCGCCGGTGCGACGAACTGGCTTGCAAACACGATGAATCCCAGATGAGACAAAACAGAAACAGGGTCATACAAATTCTTGTAGCGGATGACTCGGAGGCTATGAACTGTGGGAGGCGGCGGGAGGTTCGGAAGAGGGCGCAGAACGCGACGGGCAGGGCACAGCACCGCGTCCGCGGGCGGACACGAGCCAAGAGCTCCCGCTTAAAATATGTCTTTGAGACGTTTTCGCAGTGATGAGCGGTTGTGGCGCCGCAGAGGGAGAGAAACCCCGGTATTCAGCGTGACGAACATGTTGCCCTCCGGGGGCAAATAAAATTCTGTCACGCGATCAAGATTAACCATCGCGTTTCGATGAACCCGCAGGAACCTTTTCGGGTCAAGCTGCGACTGCAGCGTTTTCATGGTCCGACGGAGCAGGTGGCAGGCGCCCCCCGCGTGAAGTCGAACATAATCGCCGGATGATTGTATCCAATCAATATCTTCCACTCGGACAAGCAACATCTTGTGATCTGATTCCACGACCAGCCTCTCTAGAAACTGCCGCTCCGGGAGGTCTTGTCGCCTACGGTCTGGGAAATGGCCTGAAGCGCTCTCCGCATGCTCGCGAGCGATTTGTGACTTGGCGGCATCCATCGCGGCGTCAAACCGGTCGGCATTAAACGGCTTGACGAGCAAGTCGACTGCAATTGGTGCGAATGCCGCTAATTCGGCTGGATCATAGGCTGTCACGATCGTGGCAGATGGCAGTTCACCGAACGCAGATAAGCTCTCCGTCTGGAACGGCGTCAATGCGCGCGCGTCGGCGACAAGAAGATCTGGGAAAGTTTCCTTGATTGCATTGAGCACTCGGACATGGTTTGACTCGACGACCATTAGCATCTCGGATTCGAGCAAAGAACAAATGAGCCTGCGGCTCACAGCGTCAGGTTCTGCCACCAGGACCCGCATGGGCGCTTTGGGTACATAGGCAGACGCTGGAGCCTCTGGTTCAGGAATCTCGGTAACTGACCTCAATGCATCCTCCCTATCACGCTCCCCCTAATTTGTTCAGAAGCAAACCCCGGGGCCTGAGTTGCTCCATCCTCTGCCGGAACGTGTCGATCTGTGAATTCGCTCGAAAGGACCGATGGCCCGCAGATACGCAGGAGCTTTGCGCAACGGCCTCACCCCGGCCGCAATCGACTCATAACGCAGGTTCCCGGGATACCCAAAGGCCTTGCGGTCTCCTTCACACTTACTAGGAGTACGAGCTCGAGGAAAAGATAGTAAAAAGATGGTCAATCCGAGTAAAGTTTCGTCAAAGGGAGACTTGGGCAGAAGGCTCTGAGCCTTTTCGGAAGTCCTTTCAATTGCGCCTTCGAAAGATTGCCTCCATTTGCTTGCGGGGTCGATCCAAATGTCAGGAGGAAGCACGCCTGTCCAAAGCTTAACAGGAAGAGCAATCCATAGGGGACTCGGCGCACGATCCAAACCGGCGAGCAGTGGTTCAGGTTAAGTCGAACCTTAGGCAGTTCGGGCCTGCGCTCGGTTACGTTATCGAAGCTGACGGCAAATGCAAATGGACTGGAGCTGGCTTATAGCTAGTCGCTGCTTGTGATAGCATCCCTTCCGTGTTTCTGCGCGGTTTGTGTTCCCAGATCTCCGTGGTCACAAGTTCGATTCTTGCCGTTGCGAAAAAGGAGGCGATTCGCATGAAGAAGGCTCCTTTTCAAAAGGCTGCGCTGGCGACTGCCTTGGTCGCAGCGCTTGTTGTTGCCAGAGGGAATTCTGGAATCAGTAAACCGGAGTTGATCGAACCTCGCGAAACGGCTTCTTACGCAGCTGCTCACTCGGATTCACCCGCGGCAGCAACCGCGAGCTCCTGGGATCCGAAGGCAGCCGCCGCTTACCTCGATCAAAGAGCGCAGTGGTGGAAGAGCTGGGACCATGCTGCTCGCGATCATGGGACGTTCTGTATTTCCTGCCATACCGCGATGCCCTATGCTCTGGCGCGGCCGGCGCTTCACAAAGTGCTGGGGGAACGAGCGCCGACAGAAAATGAGCGTGTTCTCATCGACAATGTGACCAAACGCGTGCGTCTTTGGAAAGAGATTGCGCCGCCATACAGCGATAAAGAATACGGCGCGAATAAGGGCAACGAGTCACGGGGGACCGAGGCGGTTTTACTTGCGTTTGTGCTCGCGAACACTGACGCTCAAAGTGGGAAACTGAGCGCTGACACGCGAACGGCGTTCGACAATCTGTGGGCATTGCAGCAGACCGACGGAGCCCAGAAGGGCGCATGGCTCTGGCAAATGTTCGGTTTGAATCCTTGGGAAGGCAGCATCTCTCCTTACTATGGCGCAACCCTGGCGGCGATCGCCGTGGGCACGGCACCGGAGCACTATCGCTCGACGCCGGAGATCCAGAACAACATGAAGGAGCTTCGTGATTACCTGGACCGCGGATACTCGGCTCAGCCACTCATCAATCGCGTCACACTTCTGTGGGCGTCCGCGAAAGTTCCGGGGTTGCTGACGCCGGAGCGGCAAGAGTCCATCACAGAGGACGTTCTGAGTAAGCAACAAGCGGACGGTGGATGGAGCCTGTTTCCACTCGCCAGGACCTGGAAAGATTTGGGCCCTTCGGCACTCGTCGGTAAGTGGAAGCGGGATGATGGAACTCTGCAAGAGACGGGCAGCGATGGATTCGCGACCGGGATTGCGGTGTTCGTTCTGCAGCAGGCGGGCATTTCGCGCGAGAATGCCCAGCTCAAGCGCGGCCGGGAATGGCTGGTGAGGAACCAGAACAGAACCGAAGGCTTTTGGGTTGCCTATTCTCTGAACAAGCGTCGTGAACTGTCGTCCAACGTGGGCAAGTTCATGAGTGATGCAGCCACGGCCTTTGCCGTGCTCGCGCTGACCAACTGAGCTGCAAAGAATCTCGACGAGATCTCGGTTGATGTCGTATCGTCGGCTACACGGTTATCCAGAAACGCGTTCGGGGAGGTGACGCGATTGGGTTGCAGAGAACCGCAGACAAGCCTTTTGAGTCTTGACGACGCACTGAGGACAATCCGACGGACCCTAACTTCCGACAAGAGGCCTCTGCTCAGCATGGTTTGCGCATTGCCCGTCATCCGCACTCAATCGAGGGTAGGACTCAATGGAACATGCAACTTACCACAAGCCGACTTGTCAGTACCGATGGCGATCACAGTCGCCAGTGGCACTGGGCTCGCGGAGCTAAAGGGAAAACCAGTTACCAGTGATAGCAGAACGCGGCCACTGTTTGACCGCAGTTCCCCAAGAAGTCGCTATGGGATCGGTAACGTCCTCCTCTTTGGTTGCTTACACGAACCCGCCGCCACGCACCCTCGAGGTCCGAGTTGCTCGTGCTCACTTGCTGGGAGGGACTGCTTCCATCAGCAACGCAAGGGACTTTTTGAAGCTCTTCACGCCCTCATCTGCACCTTTGAAGTGCCCTAGCCGCACAACGACGAGGTCGTGAGACGGAATAATCATCGTCCTTTGCCCGCCGGCACCTGACATGAAATAAGCGTTCCTCGGCACCGGGTATGAACCGTCGCCGTTGATCCAGAAGAAGGCGCCGTAGACCGGGTTATGGTCGGCTACCCAGGCCGGCGACAGCGTGCTGACGAATTTCACAAATCCCTCGGGCAGGATTCGCTCTCCATTCCAGACTCCGTCCTGAAGGTAGAGATTGCCTAGTCGCGCCCAATCGCGTGCCGACGCGAATTCATATCCCTGCATGAGGAAGTTGCCGAACGGGTCCGTCTCAACCACCATAGTGCGCATCCCGAGCTTGTCGAATAATGCACGCCGAGGGAATGAAAGATATTCCTCGCCACGCTTCTCCACTGCCAGGCGGATCAGATAGTTGGTCAAAACCGGGTCGGTGTTGCGATAACGTCCTACCTTCCCCGGCAGCCATTGCAGCGGCCGCGTGGCCGCGTAGTGGAACGAGTCCACAGTGCCCGTGTACAAATAGAAG
>Ga0209380_10002735_pt1 | contig 11199 bp, 12 predicted proteins | sample HubBroMetageWFT6_FD_188347 | JGI IMG/M metagenome (GOLD analysis project Ga0209380, IMG submission 188347) | Warmed and freeze-thawed soil microbial communities from the Hubbard Brook experimental Forest, New Hampshire - Hubbard Brook CCASE Soil... | ecosystem: Environmental > Terrestrial >...
AAGCGCGATCTCGACGTGGCGCGCTACAACGTGCCCTTCTTACTGCACCCCTACGTCTCTCTCTACACCACGCGAGGCTGCCCGGCGCAGTGCACGTTCTGTCTGTGGCCGCAGACATTGAGCGGACATCCGTGGCGCAAGCGGTCGACTGACGATGTTGCGGCTGAAATGGCGAAGGTCAAGCAGTACTGGCCCGAGGTGAAGGAATTCTTCTTCGACGACGACACCTTCAATATCCAGGCGGCGCGTACCATTGAGTTGTGCTCCAAACTGAAGCCGCTCGGCCTGACCTGGTCCTGCACTTCGCGCGTCACCACCAATTACGAAACGCTCAAGGCAATGAAAGAAGCCGGTTGCCGGCTGCTGATTGTGGGCTACGAATCCGGCGATCAGCAGATTCTGAAGAACATCAAGAAGGGCGCAACCCTCGAACATGCGCGCGAGTTCACCAAGAACTGTCACAAACTCGGCCTGGTTATCCACGGCGACTTCATTTTGGGTTTGCCCGGCGAGACTCGCGAAACCATCAACAACACGATCGCCTTCGCGAAGGAGTTGGACGTGGAGACCATTCAGGTCTCCGTTGCCCACGCCTATCCTGGCACTGAGCTTTATGACTATGCGGCGAAGAACGGGTTCATCGTTGGCGACAACAAGATGGTGGATGAAGGCGGGCACCAACTGGCGCACATCGAATATCCGGGATTGCCGGCCGATGAAATTCTGTCCGCGGTGCATCGTTTCTACGACGAGTATTACTTCCGGCCCAAGGCCGTGTTTCGCATCCTGAGGAAGGCTGCGTTTGACAGCAACGACCGCAAGCGCCTTTACAAAGAGGCGAAGACGTTCCTGAAGCTGCGGTCGCAGCGCAACAAGCTGGTGAAGCAGCATGGCGAAGAGGCCGCGGCTGAGCTCGCCAAGGCGTAATAAGGAAGCGAGCCGGACGCGCCATTATTGCATCGCAAAAGGCGGGATGCAGCGCGCGGCTCGCCCAGATCCTTCAGCGCCAAAAGCAGGCGCTTCAGGATGACAGCCAAAAGTACGACCGTCTAAACTTCCAGTGAACTTTCGCAAGTATCTTGTGCTGGCCGGAGTTACGGTCTTCGCCGTGGCTGGCGACTCCATGCTCTCGCATGGGATGAAACAAGTTGGCGCCATCTCGCTCCACCATCTCCAGGGTGTGCTGTTCGCCGTGGCCAATCCCTGGGTCGGGCTTGGCATTCTTTTTCTGCTCGCGTTTTTCGCGACCTACATGACCGCGCTTTCGTGGGCCGATCTCACCTACGTGATGCCGGCGACCGCACTGGGCTATGTGCTACTCGCTCTGGTAGCAAGGTTCGTACTTCACGAGCACATCAGCCCGCTGCGCTGGCTGGGGATTGTATTGATCACCAGCGGAGTGGGATTTGTGGCCGGCGGTCCTGCGCTTACAGAGCATCCCCTGGGAGAGGCTGCCAAGCTGGGCGACAAGACGCGTGCGGCTGCGGCCGCCAGCGGAGTGGAATTATGAAGGAGTTCTATACCTGGAGCGCGATCGTCGCTATCGTTTTCGCGTCGGTGGTGGGTGACGTGCTTCTGTCTCACGCCATGAAACAAGTTGGGGATGTCGGCGCCCTGCGCCGTCGCGCCGGCTTTGCCCACGTGGCTGCGCGCACACTCAGCAATCCCAACTTTCTCTTCGCGATTATAAGCATGGCCGCGGCCTTCTTTAGCCTGCTGTTCGCGCTCTCCTGGGGAGACGTAAGCCTGGTGGCTCCCGCCGCCGCTTCGCTGACTTTTATCGCGAACGCGGTCGCCGCGAAAATCTTTCTGCACGAGAAAGTGGACCGGCGGCGATGGATTGCGGCGAGTCTCGTGGCGGCGGGGGTGGCGCTGCTGGCCGGGTAAACTTGGCAACACTGCTGGCGGTTTCAGTATCCCTGTTCGCTTGTTGCGCCTTGGCCCTCACGGCCGCCTCGGGCCGACGCCTCTTTCAAATGCAGCCGAATCACTTGATCTAAAGCCTTTATTTCGTTAGAGGTGATGTTCTGCAAAGGAACGTAGCGGCTACCGCCGCCCTCGATTGCGGCCGCCAGGCGACCGCTCACCTGGCCGTGGACGGTCCAGCGCGACTCGATATTAGGACCTGGAATCGCGTCGCCGAGTTTCGGTATCGTCACGTAGATGACGCGCGATGCGACACGAATCTCATCATTGCCGACCTTGCTCCATGTTCCCACACTCAGACTATAGCTTCGCCGGTAGTTGATTGAAACGGGCCCGTGCTGCTCCTCGCGCACAAGCGTACAGTCCAGTCGGTCAAACTCTCCACCCGCTCGAAAAATAAGGAGGGATCCACTTGTGGAACGATATGAGTAGTTCTTCAACGCTCCCGGCTGCGCTCGCCATTCCAGGTTATCGTTGACGAAGATCGATTTTGAGTCGAGAGTTTGGGGCGGGGAGGGTTGCCCAGCTACGAAGCACAGCATCATCAATAGCCAATGCACTGACCCTGCTCCTTTACCCCACATAAACCTTGACGTGACTCTGCTTCATCCAATCAAGATGCCGCAACTTAAGAAGTATTTGCTCCGCCCGTTCGCAGATGCAGCCGTGGGTATAGTCTCGCGGTCGTTCTTTGCCATGTAGGTAGTTGCCCCGGTATGCCTGCCGCATTTCACCTTGCGGCTCATTCAGACACGCTCGGATACTGCCCCACTCCGTTCTCGGTTTGTAATCAATCCCATCCGTCCCGCGGATTGTCTCTGGGATATCCTGGATGCCATAAAAAGGTTTGAGGGTCGCCTGGTTGGGTCCGTCGATTTGCAGGTCCTTCGTGGCGGCGACTCCTCTAATGTCTAGACGGATCGTGTAGGTCCCGTTTGGGATGGGCACAAGACCGGTTCCCGGGAAGCCGCCAGAGAAGACGGGCGAGGACAGGATAGTTTTGTCATCCTCAAACAGAGTCAGCGTCCCAGTTGCGGCATTCTCGCTATTCGTGCCCGTCTTCTTGAGTTCAATCCAGTAGCCGCTATGAGACATGGCATCGACTCCAACTCAGTATTCGGGCTAGAACGATGCGGCCAGTCTACACCCTGCTTGCACGAGTTTGCCTCCTAATCTTCAGCAGGCGTTAGAGGGTCACACGCCAAAATTTGTATCCAAGATCGAAGCGACTTGGGCGGGAATTTTGAGGTCCTTGGCTCATAGCACAGCCGGGTGCCCCAGGTGTCGCCGCCTTTGCGCGACCTGCTGCAATCAGCCCTCAGCCGCACTGGACCGGCAAGGAAGCGCGCCAGCGCCGCGAAACGCACGCCCAGGTACAGGGCACCGCGGGCAAGCCTGTAGCAATTCATATGGAGAATACGGGAACGGTCGGGCTGCGGGGAAACTTGTCAAGACCCTGAGCCTCACGTTTTTCGCGTAAGCCGTTGGTTTCATTCGGTGAATAAAGTGCGAAGCGATGTCGGTTTACCCCTCGTGGTGTGGTATAATAGATTCATAAGGTAAGAATTGGCGCATGCCTTCCGGCCTGCGCCTTTTGTTTTTCTGGCTTTGGTAGGCATGGGTTGATGAGTTTCGCGTAATCGGTTTATTCTAGGGCTATTAGCTGTCGATGTCGTGGCGCAGGCTTGTTGGCTTGCGCCACTTTTGTTTGTGGTGGGGTCCGGAATACGACCCTCAGGGGCTGAAGCCCGGACTAAATCGCGGCGGGGTTATCGCAGCGCTTAAAGCGCTGTGCCACCCAAAATCCAGTGGCCAAAGTCGGCGCTGATTGATGGCCGCTTTCGGCATCGCTGAAGCGATGCCCTGATACGAATCGTGGTAATCGCGGCGCTGAAGCGCGGCGCCGCCAAAATCCGAGGCGATTAGGTTCTGGCGGGAGGATTAGGAGCTCACTTACATGGGGAGTGGTCGGAGGGGAAAACGGGAAGCGGCGGTGCGCGCGACGGGTGGGAGAGATAACAGCAAGAATAAGGGGTCGATGGCGGAGATGCAATTCATGCTGGACGCGGCGAAGCGCGGGTTTGGGGTGGGCAAGCCGTTTGGGGATAACGAGCGCTATGACGTGATTGTGGATGCGACGCGCGGTTATGGAGGGTGCAGGTGAAGGCGAGTGAGGCGTCGCATCATAACGGGTTCGCGGTGCGGGCGTGCTGGAGGACGAGCAAGAGGCACATGCCCTACACGAAGGAGCAGATCGACTTTCTGGCGGTGGTGATTCAGGGGAAGCGGCTGCGGGGACGGCGGATCTGGTATGTGATTCCGGTGCGGGCGCTGGGAGGGCGGCTGACAATCAATCTTTATCCGTTTGGGTGCAGGAAAGATGGCGAGGAGCGGTTTGAGAAATACCGAGGAGCGTGGGGACGGCTGGGAAAGGGGTAAGGCGGATCATGCAGTGGCCAGTGGCTAGTGGTCAGTGGCCAGTCAAAACCCAGGTCTCGGGTTTGGCTGGCCACTGATTACTGACCACGTCGGGCCTTTGCGCTTGGGAGTGAATTTTTTGGCAGGAGGGACAATTGATCTTCATTCGGAAGACATGAAAGACTTTGCTCACTCTGGTCAGTGCTTTGCGCTGTCGCGCAGAGGGGGAGACGCGGCGTGGCTATGCTCGGGCCGTCATGTGGAAGGAGCAGTCAGAGTCGGCCGCTCTTGTCCACGTTGGGGGAGGCCGTAAGTCCTAGATAGAACTCCTTAGATCGCGTGGGGTAAGACGCCGCTCTGGGTAAGGCGCCATGGCTCGCAACCGCAGGGGCTTTTTCTTCAACCAAGTCTATGGGACAAGTTGAGCGTTCTTGCTCAGAATAATGGCACGTGGAGTGCTAGGTTGAAGGCAGGCTCGAAGCGGCCAGGCCTACGGTAGGAGCCTGGCGCTCAGGACTGGCGCATGGCGAAGCGAACTGCGGCTCTCCGGGTTGGTTGTTTTGTGTTGTTGGTTGCGTGTGGAGCTACATGCCAAAGTGGCCGATCGCTTCCCGATGCTCCTTCCGTGCATGTGATCACTCAATCCAAGAAATCTGAATGGTTCGCGGGAGAAGAGCATTCGTCTTTGGACTCTGGCGCACCCTACTTTGGCAATCGCGGCCGCGAGGCGGACGGGATGCGCCGGGAAGAATTTGCCGAGACGGTGCAGTATTTATCTGGTCAGGAGCGGACGAAAACTATTTTTGAGAAGTACCTTCAGCCGTCATCGATTAAGCGGCAGTCGCATGCTCCTGCTTTGGACAACCTAAGTGTAATGAGCCGAGCGACTCATGCGGCGACGCGAACTCTCCTTACGCGCGACGATTCGGGAAAGACCCGGCTGAACACTCGATATCTTTTGCGAACGTTGACGGCGGTGGCCAAGGACACGGCGTCCACTCCGTATTGGAGGCGGACTCGCGCGGAACCGTTGAGCGATTTTGGTTCGACCGTTGGCAGCGATGTTGGGATGAACGTCTGGCACGAGGTAGGACCCACCGTTGAGCAGGCGCTGAAGAACCACACACCGGGGTTTGTCTCCAGAGTCGGAGCGCGCATCGGCCTCCACTAGGTTGAACTTTCTGCATTCAGCCTGAGCGGTTAATCATCGATAACCTGGCGTTACAAAACTTTGCGCAACCCTGACAAACTACTTTGCTCGCGGCTGCATCCTCGGGGTATAGGCGCGCATCTCTTGAGGATACGGACAATCAGTTTCTGAACTGACCGTCTCGTAATCCAAGGGGCTAGGTTCCGCCTCTTCGACTTGTACTTACAGGAGATTTGCGAAATGAAGCAGATAAAGTTTTTGGCCCTCTTGTCGACTCTGGCTGTGCTGTTCTCGCTTAGCGCGTTCGCACGGGATAACAATCAACACTCGCTAGACATTCCGGACACGGTGCAGGTAGGGGGCACGCAACTGCAACCTGGCCATTACAAATTAGAGTGGCAAGGCGCCGGTCCCGCAGTGCAGGTTACGTTTATGCGAAACGGCAAGACCGTGGCGACGGTGCCGGGCACGCTGAGGGTGAACGACGAACACGTAACTCAGGACTCGGTGGTGACGGACTCTGCGAGCAAGGAACTCAATGAGATCGACTTCCGCCGCAACAAGGAAGCAATAGTGTTTCAGCAAAACGGTATGTAATGTCGCCTTTTCCCAAGCACCCCACTTTTCGCATCCGTGCGAGAAGCGGGGTTTTTACTTTTACGGGTTTGACAGAGGAAGCGAGCCAGTCGCGCGATTTTCGCGCCGCGAAGAATGCGGCATGACAAATCTTCGGGGTTAGCTGAACAAGCGCATTAGTCCGCTGGCGGACAGATCGGGCGAGATGAAGCGGGTGGAAGTCATCCCTGCGGCGAGGACCAAGGCCTCAGCTGCCAGATACCCGCTTCGCACGGCGCCTTCCATGGTGGCGGGCCAGCCGGTGGCGGTCCAGTCTCCGGCGAGAAAGGCGCGGGGCCACGCGGTGGCTTGCTGCGGGCGGAAGGCTTCGATGCCAGGGCGCGGCGAGTAGGTCGCATGAACTTCCTTGATCACGGTGGACTTTAAGAGCACGGCAGCGCGGGCGGCGGGGAAAAATTCGCGGACTTCTTTGAGGGCGAGATCGACGATCTCGGCGCGCGATTTATCGATGAGGCTTTTTGAGGCACTGACCACCAGTTCGATGTAGCTGCCCTCAGGAGCTGAAGCCCTGTTCTCCGGGGATGGCTTTGTGGCACGACTTAAGTCGTGCCCCTCCCGATTTTTGTTCAGCAGGCGGGATTTGTGGAACATCCATTGCGTGGTTCGGTCGAGCAGGACTGCGTGGTCGAGGTCGCTGATCTGGCGATCGAACCAGAGGTGGATGCCGGTGATGGGACAGGGTTCGAAGTGCGTGAGGCTTTCGCGTAGCGGCATAGCTTCAGGAGTCACGGGCAGGACGCGATCGATGGTATCGAAGGGCAAGGCTAGGACGAGATAGTCAAAGGTCTCCTCTGCTGCGCTCGCGCGAATGCGTACTTGCGACGGCTCGGGCGAAAAAGTCTCAATCGAGCTTCGAAGGCGAATTTCGCCGCTGCGCTGGCGAATGTAATCTCCGGCGTGGTTGTAGAGATCGGTTAAGGGAATGGTGGGCACGCCCATATGGCGCGCGGCAGGAGATTTCATCGACTCGCGGACAACCTGCGCGGCGGAGGGAATCGAAATCAGGTCGAGGTCTTCGCTGAGCGCACTGACCAGAATTGGCTTCCAGAAACGCTGGATCGCGTTTTCGGTTTGACCATGTCGCAGGAGCCACTGTTGAAATGATTGCCCTGTGTCTGATTGCTGCTTCAGTATGAGCGCGGCGATAGCGCGGGAGATCACAAATTTGTCTTTCGCATTCAGAAAAGGAAAGCGCAGGAATGACGGAGCAGTGTGCAGGGGTGCGGGCAGCGGAGAGGCATGCATTACGCTGGCGCGTCCGCCGGGCTCGATGAACGTCATCTCGTCGTACCAGCGGATCTGGTCTTCGGCTCCGATGCGGCGGTAGAACTCGACGAGGTTGGTGCAGACGCGAAACAGGACGTGCTGGCAGTTGTCGACGACTTCGCCGGTGCCGGGGTGTTCGTAGGAAGAGGCGCGTCCGCCAAGGTAGGGGCGGCGCTCGAAGAGGGTGACGCGGAAGCCGGAGTCGGCAAGAGCACAGGCAGCGGCGAGGCCGGCCAGGCCGCCGCCGGCAACGGCTACGGTGGGTTGGGTTGGGGTCGAGGTCATGCGGGATTTGTTGGCAGCTTAGCGAGGGCTGTGGAGCTCGACAATAACAGCAGGTTCATCACCGGGCGTTCCGCCCGGTTCGGAATGACAAGACTAAGTAATGGCGGCATCACGTAATGCGCTGGAGAAAACCTTTCCCCAGAACGCGGAGCTTTTCGCTGACCGTGAGGCTGACTTTGCCGCTGAAGACGTCGTACTGGCGCTCGGCGATTTTTTCCAGCAGCTTGCGGTAGATATTCACTAACACCCAGAGCGCGGGCTGGCTGTCTTCCGAGATATAAGGGATGAGCCGGTCCCCGGCCTGGTAAAACTCGCTGGCGCGGGCGGCTTCCATCTCGAGCAGAGGGCGCAGGCGGGCGGCGTCCGGCGTTGAGAGCAAGTCGGCGGCGGAGAGCCCGAACTTCGCCAGATCCTCCTGAGGCAGATATACGCGGCCCATCGCGGCGTCTTCTTTCACATCGCGAATGATATTTGTGAGTTGGAACGCCAGGCCGCACTGCTCGGCCAGGGGCTCGGCGGCGGGATCGCGATATCCGAAGATGTGGATGCAGACGAGACCCACCACGGAGGCCACCCGGTAGCAATACAGTTTGAGATCGTCGAAGGTCTGGTACTGGACGGTGGGCGCTGGTGAAGAAGCGTTCCCGGAGTCAGGCGACGTTGTGGCGGCGGGATCGACCACATCCATCGCGGTGCCCATGGCGAGTTCATCGAGCAGGCCGGCGGGGATGGTATACCTGCGTTGGGTGTCGGTGAGGGCAAGGAGAATTGGATCATCGCTCGGCTCACCCTGCTGGGCGCGGTGCAAGGCATCGAGCCAGGAATCGAGCTTGAAGCGGCGATCCGGGAGGCTCAGAGTGGCGTCGTCGGCGATATCGTCGCAGCGGCGCATAAAGGCATAGACGGCGCAAAGCGCCTGCCGCTTGCGCTTAGGCAGCACGAGAAATGCGTAGTAGAAATTCCTGGCGTTGGCACGGGTGATGCCCCGGCAGACGGAATAGGCGATGGTGAGTTGTGCGGGAGCGGGACTCCACGGGAGCAACACCTGCCGGGCTCCTGCGCTCATAACAGCTTCCCCAGGGCAGCGCGCGCGACCAGGGCGATTTTGCGCGTCTTGGAAATTACGGGGCGGCGTCCGAGGACGGCGTAACGCTGGCGCTCGATGGCATTGAGAATTTCCTGGCCGCCGCGAGTGAAGAGTTCGAGATCGACTGCGAGATCCTTGTTTACTTTGCTGACTAACGGGAGACCGCGTTCGAACCATTCTCTCGCACGCTCGACTTCGAACCTCATCATCGCGCAGAATGCGGGCGTGTTGCGGCGTTGTGCCAGATCGTCTTCGGCGACGGAAAAGCAGCGCAGGTCTTCGAGCGGTAAATAGATTCGGCCTTTGGTGTAGTCGGTGCTGACGTCCTGCCAGAAGTTTGCCAATTGCAAGGCTGTGCAGGTGTAGTCGGAAAGCTGCTGGCGCTCGGCATCATGACAGCCGCAGACGTAGAGAACAAGATGTCCGACGGGATTCGCCGAGTAGCGACAGTAGGCCAGCACATCGTTGAAGGTTTCAAAACGGGTGATGGTCTGGTCTTGGCGGAAGGCGATGAGAAGATCGGAAAATTCGTGCTTTGGAATTTCAAACTTGCGCACTGTTTCTGCTAACGCTACGAAAACAGGATGGCGTGGAGCGCCGGCGTAGCAGGCGTCCAGCTCTGATTGCCATTCATCGAGCAAGGCCAGGGCGGCCGCGGGGTCGCCGACTTCGTCGCCGAGATCGTCAGAGATACGGCAGTAGGCGTAGACGTTGAAAAAATCCTGACGCACGCTCCTGGGGAGGAACCAGGTCGCGACCGAGAAATTTTCGTAGTGGGTGCGGGCCAGGCGTCGGCAATATTCCTGAGATTGTTCGAGCGAGGGCGCGGATCGAGGGATTGCGTATGCGGAGGGCAGGCGGGACCAGCCCAGGGCGGAGGCGGGCGCGGTTGGGACGCGAGAATCAGTTGTGGTTATTGGAGTCATTGAGTACGAATCACGCGCTTCCGACCTCAGCGGCTAAAGCCGCGACTGAAAATGGGACAGTACCGCAGCGGTAAACCGCTGCGCCACCCAACCATTTTATCGAAGCGCTGCGCCACCCAAGCCATCAGTGGCCGGGAATGATGGCAGTCTTGATGTCGCCGCCGCGATTCAGCATGTGGCGGAGCACCTTCTGCAGGCTCGAAAGCGGAGCCTCGCCGGTGATGTAATCCGTGGGGCGAATCTTTTTGGCTGCGATCAAGCCAAAGGCGCGGCGCACGGTTTCCGGCGTGTGATGGAACGTGGCCTTGAGCGTGATTTCGGAATAGTGCAGGCGGTTGGTATCGAGCTGCACTTTGCTGCCACTGGAGCATCCGCCGAAGAAATTTACGGTTCCGCCTTTGCGCACCATCTCGATCGCCCACTCCCAGGCTTCGGGGCGGCCGACGGCTTCGATGACGACGTCGCAGCCGCGCTTCTGCGGAGTAAGCGCATGCACAGCCTGAACAACATTTTGAACCTTGGTGATTTGAACGATTTCGTGAGCCCCCATCTGCTTGGCGGCGACGACCTGTTCGTCGCGCTTCACCACTGAGATCACGTTGCAGCCGATGGCTCGGGCCACCTGGACGAACATCAGGCCAATTGGCCCGCCGCCGATGATCGTAACGGTGTCGCCGATTTCTACTCCGGTTTCGTGCAGGCCGCGCAGCACACAGGCCAGAGGCTCGGTCATGGCGGCATCTTCAAAACTCACGCCGGAGGGGATGACCAACATGTTGGCTTCGACGATGCGGCGCGGGACGCGAATGTATTCGGCGTAGGCTCCGTTGTTGAAGAGCAGGTCTTCGCAAAGATTCTCCTGGTGCTTGGAGCAGTAGAAGCACATCTGGCAAGGGGCGGAATTGAGCGCGACCACGCGCATGCCCTTCTTGAAGCTGAGGACGCCTTCGCCGACTTCTTCGATGACTCCGGCGAGTTCATGGCCGAAGAGCGCGGGAGGGACGATCATGCGGGCGTGGTAGCCGCGCTGATAGACCTTAAGATCGGTGCCGCAGGTGAGCGCCACCTGCACCTTGACCAGGACCTCGCCCTTTTCGACGCGAGGGATGGGCACTCGTTCAATTTTAAGATCTTCTTTGCCGTACAGGACGGCGGCCGTCATTTTTCCATTCACTGATTGTTTCCTTGCCTCGGGGGCTAAAGCCCGAATGCCTGAGGCCCTTGCCGGCGCGGCCTAAAGCCGCAGCCTTTCAATGCGATTTCTCGAGCCACCCTTTCAGAGCCAATCTATCCAACTGGCCCTTCTCGATCGACCTATCAGACTCGCCCTATCCGCCGCCCGCCATCTTCTATTCCGGGGCGGTCGCGGGTTGAATCACAATTTTCATCGATGCGGGCTGAGGATGGGCTGCGAGTTCCAAGGCCCGCGCGCTCTCCTGCAGCGGAAACCGGTGGCTGATCAGCTGTTCCAGATCCATTTCGCGATTCATCACAAAACGAACTGA
>Ga0209380_10002738_pt1 | contig 11186 bp, 10 predicted proteins | sample HubBroMetageWFT6_FD_188347 | JGI IMG/M metagenome (GOLD analysis project Ga0209380, IMG submission 188347) | Warmed and freeze-thawed soil microbial communities from the Hubbard Brook experimental Forest, New Hampshire - Hubbard Brook CCASE Soil... | ecosystem: Environmental > Terrestrial >...
GAAGATTCATTCCATAGGTGGTCCACAGGAAACTGAGGGCATATACAACGGTGTAGCCGAGCGTGAAAACAAGGGCCGACGGGATTTCCTCTCGCAGAGCCGCTCGCGGTGCGGAAATAATCGACAGGAAAAGGGCGCAAGGAACTGCGAAACTCATCACCAATGTAATGAGGGTCTGAACATTTTTGTTGTCCATGACCCCGCGGAGCCCCGCAACGTATCCCAGGAGCAGTCCCGCAAAAATAGGCACTAGCGCGTCGGCAAGGATCTTAATCACACGATTACCCTCAGGTGCCGGCCGTCAAGCCAGTGCCCATTGCTCTTCCATGCGTGCACGAGCGGCCCATCCCGCCTTGCGCCATTCGCGCGCACCTTCGGACTCAATTCGATTGCGGAGATCCGTCGATCCAGATCGGGCATCCGCAATTGCGGCGATGAGCTCTTGTTGGACTTGGGTAACCGTAGTCGGCGATGGCGTATCGGGATTCTCTACATGTAGCAGTTTATGGAGCAGGCCGAGCTTGGCGTAGTCCCGGATGTCATACGACATGGGAAGAATCTCATGACCAAGGCGATCTAATTCCTCGACCGATCGAAGCGTGATCCTCGCTGCTGCTTCCTTGTGCATGGCGTGGATCACGACACCGGGGTCGTCGAAAGCGAGAATGCGATTGGCTTGGTAGCCGTGTGTCAGGAAGCCGCCGGATATAGCTTGGCCCACGACGAGCGTGATGACTGGATGGCCCTTCATCCGGGCGGCGGCATACGCGTCTGTAGCCGCAGCCGCAGCAAGGAAAATACCGGCGGTTCCCTCGCGCCGGCCGTATGCTTGGCTCTTCACATCCACGATGGCAACGATGGGTGTTTTCTTTTCGCCACTGTCACGGCCGATCACTTCGCGCACCCGTGCCGCCAGCGTATAGGCTTCCTCCAGTCCCACCTCCCCACGGCGTGCACACGGAAAGCGAGCTTGTGTATTCGGCACCACGCACAGAAATCGAGCGTCATCTTCGCCAAGCCTGACGTCGGCGGCCAAGACTGACCCTGGATCTCCCTTCATTGGTGAAGTCTGGCCGGTCAGCGCCTGAAACCACGCTTTACCCCGAAGTCCCACTTGTCCGCTCATTGCGCACCTCTTTTCGCGTTCCAGAGTTTTCCGAGACTAAGCGGATCGATCTGCTTCGAAGTATCAAGCGCCCCGATACGCTGCCGGTAGAGATCAACCTGTTCGCTGCGATGTATCGACGGGCGTCCGGCTTTCACAAATTCGCACACGGCGGCAGCGACTTTTGACGCGTCATCCATTACCAGCTCGTCGGCGACTCCTATCGCGACGCGCTGTTCACCGCCATAGATCGCCCAGATGAGCGCGCGATCCGAGGAATCAAATTCCTCGATTCCCGACTCCTGCTCAATCACCTCGGCGCCATTCAGTCCCAGCCTTGCTTCCGGGGTCATGATGATGTAACTCGAAAGGCCGGCCGCCAGGGACATGCCGCCAAAGCATCCAACCGTTCCTGCGATCACGGTGATGATTGGCGCGTGCTGGCGCAACGCAAGAAGCGAGGCCAAGAGTTCGGCAATCGCCGCCAGACCGAGGTTGGCCTCCTGCAGCCGCACACCGCCCGTTTCAAGCAATAAGACAGCCGCCGTCTTTTTGCCGTTCTCGGAATCTTTCGTGGCAAGATCGAGAGCAGCGGTCATCTTCGCCCCCGACACTTCGCCCATGCTGCCGGCTTGGAATCCACCCTCAAGCGCAATGACGACGGCCGGCTCGCCAGCGATCGTGCCTTTCAGGACAACGCAGCCATCATCAAACTGTGGCGCGATGCCTTGTTTGGGCAACCAGGGGGACTCGATGCGGTCGAATGGGCCCACCAGCTCCCGCCAGGAGCCGGAATCCATCAGGCTTTGCGCTCTGGCCCTTGCGTCCAGCTCGATAAAGCTCCGCCGCTTTACAAATTCAGGAATGCTAACTGCCGGAATCATACTCGCAGCACTCATTGGTCAATCGCCTCCATCGCTTGTTCCAGGCGCAGCATCACGCTGCCGGGCGTTGCGCCTGCGTCGTTGATATCAATGCGAACAGTGCCGTCATGCTTCGCGAAAAACCGATCCAGCACGGCCTGCCAACTTTTGCCGAATCCGTTCACGCTGGTCACAACCGAAACATGAGCTATACCTTTTTCAGCGGGCTGCATTAGAACCTCCATGTCCCCAGACCCGACAACGCCAACATGCGCTTTCTTGCTGACGGTCCTATTTGCCGAGGGATAATCAAACTCAAGCTTTTCCATCCGTCTCCTCCCATTTGCTCTTGTCACTGGAAATTTCACTATGTCGCCGTTCGACGGCATCGAGGAAAATGGTTGCCGCTAATAGATCGGCGCTGCCGCCGGGCGAGAGTCGCCTTGCGGAAAGCTCGCGATCGAGATCACACGCCTCCACCCGTCCTGGTGAGCTGCCGTATCCGCCCGCGAGGAGAACTGCTCGCGCTCGCGCCTTCGCGACATTCAAGGCCTCGATACCTCCGCGATAAAGGAGGCACGTATCTTCAAGCCGAGACATGATGCTAAACAACGCGTCGAGACGGCATACCTCTTCTCGAACGCCCGAGTTTCTTCGCTTGCGGAGCGTGGGGAGACCGAATCGTACGACATGCGGAAAACCTTGACAGGCTTCTCCACGGGCTCCGGCTACTCTGTAACGGTTTCGTACGATGTCCCCGTGCGTCACGATGTTGAGGCAAGCTCGGTCCGGAAATCGAGAGATCGCGCCAGCAACCGACGCGATCTCTTTTGCACTTAGATCGTCTCTTTGAGCGGCTGCCGCGACCAGAAGACCAAGAATCCAGATTGCGCCTTTGTGCGAATTGGCTCCCTCCGTCGCTTTGTACATGGCATGTTCTGCGTCCCGGCCGATCGCGGCAAGTTCCTCGCGCAAATCTCTATCGGGACCTCGGCCTTCAGCCGCCGAAGCCATGTCGGCAAAGAATGGTTCCAACGCTGTCGCCGATCGCCGCATCAAATCGAGCGATAAATCAGTGTGCGCGCCAGAACCACGCCGGTCGACGAGCCCCGGCTTCGGCGTAAGTTCTGCCTCTGCGATCAGTGCTTGGAACGCGAGCGCCCCAAGGTGACGGGATTGTTGCGGGCTGTTCCGGGCGTCACGGATGCGATCCGCACGAAGAGGAGTCGGCATGATTTACCAGCTCCGAAACTTTGCCGGGACCTTGTACAGACCACCCGACCACGCGACTAAGTCTTCCATGCTTCGCGCGGCCAACAGCGATCGATTTGCCTGCAACCTGTGAACGCCGATGTCCTCGGGGTATGCGACAATGCCCCTTTTCCGAAGCTCAGCGGTTTCCTGCGGCTTTGCGCGCAGGCCAACAGGACTGACTCCGGCGACCGCTGCGAGCGCGCGGCGTCGTTCTTCGATGCCTTCCGTTTTGTAGAGGTACGCAATACCCTCTTCGGTAACTACATGGCTGACATCGTCGCCATAGATCATGACGGGCGCGAGCGGCATGCCCGCCTTCTTGCCCACTTCGACGGCATCCAACGTCTCGACGAACGCGGGCACGTCCCCCTTTTGGAACGTCTCTACAACTTGAACCACTAGCTTTCTGCCAGGAGTAGTGGGGTTCAAATCCTTTCGCAGATCGAGCCATGCGTGACTGGCGTGCCGGCGTCCATGGGGATCGTGTCCCATATTCGGCGCGCCACCGAAACCCGCAAGCCGGCCGGACGTGACGGTGGATGAGTTTGCGTCGCCATCGATCTGCAACGTCGATCCAATGAAGGCATCTACGGCATACTGGCCCGCCAACTGACAGAGAACGCGATTGGAGCGCAGACTGCCGTCGTGGCCGGTGAAGAAGACATCCGGACGGGCACGAGTGTACTCGTCCATCCCCACTTCGCTGCCGAAGCAATGAACGCTCTTGACCCAACCGCTCTCGATCGCTGGAATTAATGTCGGATGAGGATTCAGTATCCAGTGTTCGCAGATCTTTCCACGCAATCCGAGCGACTCGCCATAGGTGGGCAACAGCAGCTCGATGGCTGACGTGTCAAATCCTATACCATGGTTTAACGCACGCACCTGGTGGCGCTCATAGATTCCCCGGATGATCATCATCCCCATGAGAATGTTAAGGTCGGTGATCTTTCGCGGGTCGCGAGTGAAAAGAGGCTCGATCGCGTAAGGCCGGTCACCTTCCACAATCACATCCACCCACGACGAAGGAATGTCGACGCGCGGAATCTTGTCAACGATCTGATTCACCTGGGCGATGACAATTGCGTCGTGGAAAGCCGCGGCTTCTACAATCACCGGCGTGTCCTCGGTGTTCGGGCCGGTATACAGGTTTCCTTCCCGATCAGCTTGTTCAGCACAAACGAGCACGACATTCGGGGCCAGATCGACCAGTAGCCTGGAGTACAGCTCAACATAGGTGTGAATCGCGCCGATCTCCACCTTGCCGTCTGCGAGCAGTTGCGCTAGGCGGAGGCTCTGCGGACCTGCGTAGCCAAAGTCAACTTTCTTCGCAATCCCCAGTTCGAAGAGTGTGAGATGCTCCGGCCTGCTGATGCTGGAAATGATCAGATGCAGGTCATGCAGCTTCTTGGGATTGCCCTTCACCAGAGAGCGCGAAAGAAAGTCCGCCTGCTTCTGGTTATCGCCTTCGATAACGACCCGATCGGCCGGCGCGATCAAGGCTTCCAACGCCTCGACAATCTTGTCTTGCTTTAGCACCGGTCCTGTCATCCAGGAGGAGGCGAGTTGCATGCGCCTTTTTTTCTCGTCGCGCCGCGTCGACCAGGAACGGACCGGTTGCTCTTGTGCTAACGCTGCCATATTAGTTTCTCCTATGAATTTAGACTGCGCCCTTCGTCCGGTCAGATCGCCGCAACGCAGGCAGCGTCCTTTGAACCGGACTGTCCGTCTTACCGTAACGAGGACTGCTCGCGAACATGCGACGCAGCCTCTTCGATCAGCGCCGCTACCTCTTTCGGCCTGGAGACATAAACCGAATGGCTAGCGCCGGCGACTTCGACCTTGTGGCTGTTGGCCCGCGCAGCGTACCACCGTTCGAGGTCGGGATTGATGGTCCGGTCTGCACCTGCTACGAGCATCCAGCTTGGTTTACTTCTCCACGCAGGTGTAGTGATGACCGCCTTGAAATTGTCAGCCGCGTTGAGCACTTGTGATCGCGCCATAAAGGCTGCCCGCTCCGCCGGAAGGTCAGCAGCAAAGTACTCGTGAAACTGAGCGGGATCCAGATAAGTGAAGCCGTCCGCCGTCTTCTTTATCGCGGTGGACTTGCCGAGGTCGCTGGGAAAGCGCTTTCCATCATCAGCCTCGTTTTCGCCGGCGTCTGGCATGTGGGCTGCGATGTACACCAAACCAACAACAACGGGATTGTTCCCGGCTTCCGTGATTACCGATCCCCCATAGCTATGAGCTACAAGAATACAAGGACCGTCTTGTTGAGCCAGGACGCGTCTTGTCGCGGCTACATCTTCTTTAAAAGACGTCTCCGGCTCTTGTACGATGCTGACGTTATAGCCGTCCTTGACAAGAATGTCGTAGACGCCTTTCCACCCAGATCCGTCGGCCCAGGCGCCGTGAACGAGCACAACGTTCTTCACGGGTGTGTTCTGAGCCTGGATCGTTGTTACGTACAGCGGAGCAAGCAGTGCGAAGGCAATACCTGGTTTGAGAGTGCTAAGAATCATAAGACTGCTCCTTCGAACATTGGATATAGATCAGGCGATCGGTTCCATTCACCGAATGCTTGCGCGATCACGAAGTGCGTCTTGGTGGACATTCGCCGTGTTCTCGATTACCATTCGCTCGGTCCTTTTCGCCTTCCATCGATTAGATGGCATACGAGTCACCATTCCCCCTCATCATTCCTGGCGCCTTTGATCAGTACGAAAGAAAGCGCTTAGGCGCAAATTCAAAGATTATCGGTCTTGAGTGATGACCAAATCTGGTCTCAATTGACGAAGCGGGTCTGACCGCAGGCGCGAAGACGCTCCAACAGAGCTAAACGCGTCTCTGATCGATCAAGCCAGCAATTATCACTTATGGCGCGTTGTCGCGAAGCGCGGAACGCTACTTTCGATTGGCCGCGTGTATCGGCCCTAAGCGTGCTCGCGCCACACCGAGGCGATGGACGAGCGTCCGGATAAAGGGAAAGACCGTGCGCAGACCGACAGAAGCTGTCTCACGCACGCAGATCTTCTTGCGGGCGCTCAACCTGAGCTGAACCCAGAAGGCTCTGTCGCCCCGGACGGGTTGACTCGTTGCAATTCCGGTTTAGTTCTCGTTGCGTGCCTCTTCGCCACGGTGGGCGGTTACTTGGATGCGTACTCCTACCTGGCGCACGGCCATGTCTTCGCAAATGCTCAGACTGGAAACGTCATCTTCTTTTCGGTATATGCCTCCGAAGGTGAGTGGGAGAACGCGGCGCGCCACTTGCCGCCCATTATTGCCTTCTCAATCGGAGTGGCAGTTGCGAAGTTGCTGGGAGTCCGCTCACCTAAGGATTCCCTGCGTGCCACCATGGTTTGCCAAGCATTCGAGTTCGCGGTCCTGGCCGCCCTTGCTGTCGTTGGAACGCACTTGCCGGATGCTAGCGTCGTTCCTATAATTTCCTTCGTAGCGGCCTTTCAGAACACCAGTTTTAACAGGATCGGAGCATGGGAGTTTAACTCAGCGATGACCACGGGAAATCTTCGCGTCGCAACAGCCAGCTTGACTCTTTGGATCCTTGGTCGCGAGACTATAGAGAACCGTTCCAAGGCCATCGCTCTGGGTTTGATCTTTTTTTCATTTCTTCTGGGCGCGCTTTGTGGAGGAGCCCACACCAGACTGAACCCAGAACATGCCCTCGTACCCTGTGTCACAGTGGTGGCTGCAGGATTTATGCTTACCTGGAGAGAGCGCAGGAGGGGATTATCTGCCGTAAATGCTTCTCCAGGGGATCACCGACGCTCTTAGCCGACAGGCGAGAGTGGATTTGTCTTAGGTGCTTGCGCTGAATTGCTTGGCGGCTGCGCGATCGTTGTTTATGGCACGCTCAATAAGGATTTCCGTCGCGAGAGCACTGGCAAGTGGGAGTGGGACGATGCTAGCGCCGTCGCTGCCGCTATTGAGGCTGCCGGATCGTGGGACAACAGACCGGAACCAAAACCAACCCATTACCGCACGAAAAGTCGCACCGATGTAACCTCTCACAAGCGACGAAAGCGTTTCTCGACGAGCTTCATGAGTTCTCATGTATTGCTGGGACAATGGTGTGCGATACTCGCTCGCCCGCTTCGGAGTCGCGAACGCGGCGGTTTGCCAGAACCTGATTGAACGCGCCGTCATCGAGGATCGGACAATCGAGTGCTTCCGAATCCCCTTTCGACATCACAGGCAATTACAATGCCCCCGATTGTCTAACGAAGTACACTGCGCGATGGCGAAGCAGCCCTGATTTTAGGCGACGCGTCAATATCTGGGGAGCTCCGCCTTCGCACGCGACAAAAAACTCCGTTCACGAGGAAATCCTACTTCAATGACGAAATGGCCTTTTCCCGTCCCTACAATCGCCGCCTCGCCAGCGTTGTAATCGTTACGAGAGTGTCTGCTCGGGATTTCGGTTCCTTCACCTCTCTGCAGAGGTTGGCTGGCTGCGACGTAGGAGATAGATCGCGGTTACAAGGATAAGCACTAATAGTCCAAGCAGGCCAAGTTCGAGAGCAGAGGCGCGGAAAAGAGTTTCGTGTTCCGGATTCCATGTTTCGGGACGCGAGAGGTCTCCAGTCTCAAGTCCGATCACGAGAATGCGTCTGATTGTGGCGATCAACCCGACGATCAAGAATGGCTCGGCGACCAGCACATGCGAGCGAATCGAGATTCGTACGGTGTGAAGAATCTCGACCAGCATTAACACGAGCAGCAAGAGATCGATGACTCGTACGATAGCATCCCAGGAGTTCCAGGTATGAAGCCCTCGCCAGAGCACAAACCCACAACCCGAAAGCGCAATGGCAGCCGTCACCGCGATGACACAAGCTACTGCGACATAGATACTTGTTTCGACGATGCGCCAAAAGGAATCGATACGAGTGTCGATGCGCGCTTCCGTTGTGTTGACCAAAACGCTTTTCATTTCTGTGCGGGAACCCGCCCTTTCTTTCTCTAACGGTGATCTGCAGAAGTACCAAATCCACATCTACCGACCCATCGTCCACCTTGGTTTGCAGCGGCATTGAGGCAGCAGACAGACACAGTCAACGATGGAGGTTTTCAAGTTACGCATTTCAAGTTCTCTTTTTTGTGTAGTCATCTGTTACCAAACATCGAGCCATTCTGATTCCTATGTCAGGCCGGGACCAATTCGGGGATGCACTAATCCTTCCGCCTGGAGGAAAGTGGCCGAACATCTTGTTAACGCTCTTGCCGATATTCTTGATGTTTTTGGTGGAGTTGTTCGAGAGCGCATCGCTTGCCGAACCGCGCCAGATCAGCTTCTTCTTATTAGCGTCGAAGATGTCGACCACGAGTGTGCCGACCTTGTAGGTTTCAACGGTCGTCGTGGCGTCCCCAAAGCCGCCGAACCCCCGCCAGCCCCAACCGCCCCCGAAACCATCGTAGAAGGTATCCAGCGTTTGCTGATTGTGGGTTGTTTCGATTGCTACGACAGCAGCGTCCGCACCGGAAGGCACTTCTGTCCACCCCTTAGAGGTTAGGACGGCATTTACGGCCGACTTGATTCGGTCGACCATGAGCGGATCGCGCGTGCTTACTCTTTCCCATGAATATGTCCTATATTGGCCGAAGTTGGCGCTTCGGTCCCAATCGGTCTTCACTTGCTCGGCGAAACATGCACCTGCAAAGGCGAACGCCAAAGCCGCGGTGGTCATCGCGCATAACTTCAATCGCATATTGTTTCTCCCTTGCTGCCTGATTGGCATCGATCCCTCAAGGCGAATGCATCTGAGATTCCAAATCGCGCGGTCAATTAGCCGCGTCATGCACATCAGTCTGGAACCTATCGTTATAGAGGACGAAAGGCGAATCGAGCCCATCCCTTCAAATGGCGAAGGGCTCGTGCGCTTGAATCGAAGAGCTTGTGGACCTCAACCCACCCGGATTAGTGTGATTGTCTTTATCTGAATGCTGATCGTTTCGGGCTACGATAGCCGGACTCTGGCTCATACAGCGGTGGCCTTCCCCAAAGAGCCAGGAACGATACCCACGGCATCGGCTCCAGCCTTCACCGCCGGGCTATTGGACACGATGGGGTCGGCGCATTGCAGTTAACGGTCACCGCAGCTCCACAATGGGCCGAGGCACGAGCCGGCTTCGCCGGATTCGGTGTCCGAATCTGGACCCGCTAGACGATACATGAGCATTTGCATCGCTCATAGAACCCAACGGATTGTGAAGTTCTATCTCGATCCGTTCGTTCCCTCGCTGGGCGTCTGCGCGTCCTCAGACAGGGGACTTGCACTCAAGACGGGTGTTAACCAGTGTGCCACGTGTCTCAACGGTAACAGTCGCGGCCAGTGAAGCACCTCGAGCGCACGTGGACTTGCCCTCAACTGATGAAGAATCGTTTTGGTGCATTTCGTGCGTGTACGTGTTTCGTGAAGGAGGTTTATGAATCGTCGAACATTTCTTTCTGTTGGCTCAGCAGGTGCAGCCTGGGCCGGAACACGGATCGCTTCCGCGGAAGTTCCAGGTCCATGTGCGCATCTACCACGATTGCCTGCACCGCCAGTAGTCGCGACTACGCACAAGTTATTCCCGGGATTCACAGCTCATGCGATAAGAACGAGCGGTGCCACAATCAACGTTCTCAAAGGCGGCGATGGCCCGCCACTATTGCTGATTCATGGTCATCCGGAAACGCACGTAACGTGGCACAAAATCGCAGCGGACCTTGCACGCAATTACTCCGTGATCATCCCCGACTTGCGAGGCTACGGCGATTCGAGCAAGCCCGACGGAGGCGAGCGTCACGCAAACTACTCGTTTCGCGCGATGGCTCAGGATCAAGTGGAGACGATGCGGCACTTCGGGTATGAGCGGTTTTTTGTGGCGGGTCACGACCGCGGTGCCCGCGTTGCACATCGTCTTTGCCTCGATCACCCTCAACGCGTACTGAAGGTCTGCGTTATGGATATCGCGCCGACCCTTACGATGTACCGTGACACGAACAAGGAGTTTGCCACACGATATGTGTGGTGGTTCCTTCAAATCCAGCCTTTCCCGATGCCGGAGCACATCATCGGCAACGACCCTGAATATTACTTGAAGGAGCACCTCGCTGTGCAAGGCAAGACCCCCGGTGCAGTCACGCCGGAGGCGATGGCTGAATACTTGCGCTGCTACTGCTGCTCTGGCACGATCCATGCAGCCTGTGAAGACTATCGAGCTGCGGCAGACATTGATCTCGAGATGGACGAAGCGGACGATAAAGCAGGCCACAAGATTTCGGCACCACTGCTCGCGCTGTGGGGCGCTAAGGGAGTCGTTGGTCACCTGTGGGATGTGCTTGCGACCTGGCGTGCGAAGGCTACCTCAGTCAGTGGCAAGGCCCTGGACTGTGGCCACCTACTTCCCGAGGAACAGCCCGCCGAGGTGCTTGCCGAACTTCAGCAGTTCTTTCGCGGCTAGACGAGTGCATCCGGCCACGCTGTAAAGGTAAGGGAGATTACCGCCGTGAGATCAGACCGATCCAATCCCGTCGAGTTCGACAGAGCACCTGGCGGAATTCACTATCCGCACGCACGATTCTGGCTCATTCTCTTCTTTCTGACAACCTGCTGCTGGTTCCGCTCCTCGGCACAAACTCCCTCAGAAGGAGCGGAGAGCAGCACCTGGTTAAGCTACTTCGGAGATCAACCTTTCACGGACACACTGGCACTCCATCTGGAAGCTTCGTACCGTCATACCTTTCCTTTCGATCACCCCGAACAGTACATGTTGCGTGGCGGTCTGACTGTCGATCACGGGCACGGACTCTCCTCACTCTTCGCATACACGTATCTTGTATCCGATCCATTTGAGGGAGGAACACCTTTATCGGCGTCTGCGAGTGAAAAACTGCCGGAGCATCGCGCCCTCGAACAATTGCAGTTCCAACATCGTCTCATCCGCACGGGTGAGAAACACAT
>Ga0209380_10002739_pt1 | contig 11186 bp, 12 predicted proteins | sample HubBroMetageWFT6_FD_188347 | JGI IMG/M metagenome (GOLD analysis project Ga0209380, IMG submission 188347) | Warmed and freeze-thawed soil microbial communities from the Hubbard Brook experimental Forest, New Hampshire - Hubbard Brook CCASE Soil... | ecosystem: Environmental > Terrestrial >...
ATCGGACCGGACGGCACCTCCTACGCGTATTCGACCAACGACCAGGGCAAGACCGGGATGACCAACCGGATCGTGGTGGTGCACCCCGGCGGCTCAGCCACGACCATCGCCGACCGATTCGACAATCCGAACCAGACCCAATCTGACGCGCCGGCGAGCTGGGAGTACTACCTCATCAGCTGGACGTCCTCGGGCATCGCGTTCGCCCGCGTGCCGACCGGTGGCTGCGGGTGCGGGTCATTCGATATGCAGATGCAGTCCGCCTACTCGGCGACCATCAACCCCGTCACCGAGGTGGTCACGCCCCTGACCGACAGCGCGTCGTGCCCGCTCAGCGCCGTCGGGCCCGGCATGGAGACCGCGTGCTTCCTCGCGGGGACGAGCGGCACGACCACCGCCCTGCGCATCACCAGCCGCGGCGTGGTTCGCCACAGCTTCGCGATGTCCGGTGCCAACGTCGGCGGTGACGCAGTCTTCTCGCCGGCCGGCACCGAGCTGGCCTACGTGACCATCCCGGCTGCCGAGGACACCTGCGGCGCGACGTGGAACGCAACGCTGCGGGTCCTCAACCTCGCCACCGGCGCGGCCGTGACCCGTACCCTTGGCGAGTTCTCCCCGGCGGCGTGGGGCACCGACGGTCTCCTCTACGGCTCGATCTCGACGCAGAGCGGGTCGGTGGCTTCGCTGGTCGCGGTCAACCCCTCGACACTCGCGGTCACGCAGATCAGCCCGGCCATCGCCGGCCAGCAATTCGTCGGGGTCATGTAGCGGGGTACGCTGCTGGCGATGAGCACGGCAGCGCGTGGAGTCCCGGCCGCGGAGCGGATGATCCGTGGCCGGAACCGCGGCCTCGAGTTGCTTCGCGCAACCGAGGCCGCAGCGCTGTCGGTGGGACGCTGGCTGGGGCGTGGTGACAAGGCCGGTACGCGCGACGCCGGCCACGCGGTGATGGAGGAGGCGCTGGCCGTCATGCCCTTCGAAGGCCGGATCGTGATCGGCCCGGAGGGCTCCAACAACCGGTTGCTCGCCGGCAGAACCATCGGCGCCGGACGCGACCGGGCCGACCTCGCCGTGCTCCCGGTCGATGGGATCAGCCTGGTGGCCGGAGGTCTGAGCCAGGCGCTCAGCGTTGCCGCCGTCGCCGAGACGGGGGGCATCCTGCAGCCGCCGCCGGTCGCCTACATGCACAAGATCGCGGTGGGCCCGCAGGCGCGCGGCGCCGTCGATATCAGCGACACGCCGGAGAACAACCTCCGCCGGGTCGCCTTCGCCATGAACGTGCAGGTGCAGGACCTCACCGTGGTCCTGCTCGACCGGCCGCGCCACCAGGCGCTGCTGGAGCGGCTGCGCGCCCTGGGCGCACGCGTCGCGATCGTCAGTGACGGGGACGTCGGCCTGGCCATGATGGCCGCCTGGCCAGGCTCCGGCATCGACGTGATGATCGGATCCGGAGGAACGCGCGAGGCGATCGTCGCCGCCTGCGCGATGCGCTGTCTCGGGGGGGAGCTGCAATGCCGTCCCTGGGTGCGTCACGAGGACGAGGCCGCCGCCATGCGCGAGGCGGGCTATGACCCGGACGCGCTGCTGAGCATGGAACAGCTCGTGCCCGGACGCGAGGTGAGCGTTGCGGTGACCGGCATCAGCGGCGGGGGACTGCTTCGGGGGGTGCGGTATCACAACTGGTGGGCGGAAACCCACAGCCTGGTGATGCGAGCACAGAGCGGGACGGTGCGCGAGATTTTCGCCAAGCACCACGTCGCGCTCCAGCCTGACACCGCCCGCATGATGCATTGACGCCGGAGGCGTCGACGTCGGGGGCGCTGCTCCAACCCCCCTCGAGAGCGCTGCGCGCTGGCATGTGGACGGCGAGCCTGGGCCTCCGCATACTCGGCTCGGGGCGCTACACGATCGGTGACGTCATCGGCACCTGCGTCTACGCGAGCTCGCCCGGACGCAGGCGGCGATGCGTTCGCAATCACCAGCGCCTCGACCCCGCGCTCGACGCGCGGGCGGCGCGACGGCGCGCGCTCGCATCGTTTCGGAACTACGCGCGCACCTCGGTCGACTTCGTCTGGCTGTACGGGGTGCCGGCGCACGCGATGCACCGTCACTTCCGCGCCTACGGTCTCGAGCATGCCCAGGCAGCGCTCGACGAGCACGGTGGGGGAGTCTTCGCACTCGCCCACTTCGGCAGCTGGGACGTCGCCGCGTCGTGCGGGTTCGCCTCGGGGCTGCGCGTGACCGCGGTCATGGCACCGGTGGGCCCCGACCTGGTCACCAGGATCGCGGCATGGGCGAGACGGCGCCAGGATCTCGAGGTGCTGGTGTCGTCCAGCGCGGCGCGGGGGCTGATGCGGGCGGTGCGCCGGGGAAGGTTCGCCGCAATCCTCAGCGACATCCCCGATCGTGGCGAGACCGCCGTCGTCGACTTCTGCGGCGGCAGGGTCGCCTTCAGCACCGCCGCCGCATGGCTGGCGCGCGTGGCCAAGGTGCCGGTGCTCCCGGTCGACTGCTGGCGAGACCGGGGTCTCTACCGTCTCGTCGTGCACCCGGCGATCGTCACCGAGCCGGGCGCGAGCGATATCGACGTCACCCAGCTCATCGCGACCGGGCTGGAGGGGGCGATCCGTCGCGCTCCGGAGTGGTGGTACCCCTTCGGCGAGATCTACGAGGGCTGACCCGCGCCGTCAGTGGCTCAGCGGATCCGCGCCCTGGTCGGTGCGTGGACCCATGAGGGGCCGCCCCGGGCGCTCGTCGAAGACGAGCCGCTGATAGACACGCCGCCAGAAATGGCCGTACACGCGCGCATCGCGAGGCAGGCCCTCGAGGCGGCGGAGCAGGAGCAGCACCAGGATGGCCAGGCAGCCGCTGCCCAGGATCCATCCCTGCGCGCCCCCGAAAATAAACGCGACCACCGGCAGCACGACGAACGCGACCAGCACCGCCATTGCGATCCGGCCGCGAATCGCCCCCCAGGCAAAACACATCAGGAGCGCGATCAGCCCGGCGATCGAGAGGGCGGCAACGGCCCCGGTGGCCACCGCGACGCCGCGCCCGCCGTTGAAGCGCATGTAGACCGGCCACCCATTCCCGGCCACCGCGCAGACGCCGATCAGCATGCTCGCGCTGAGCGGGAGCCCCTCGAGTCGCGACGCCACCACCGGGGCGAATCCCTGAACGAACTGAAGCGGGCCGACGATGATCGCGATATCGATGCCGGCATGCCGGTAGACGTTGCTCGTGCCGATGTTGCCGGTGCCGAAATTGCGCAGGTCGAGCCCGTAGCGCTTGCGGCGCACCAGCAGCCAGCCCACCGGCAGGCCGCCGATCAGATAGGCGGCGAGACACCAGCCCGCGACGACCCACGGGGAGATCATGATGCCGCCAATGATGCGGCTTGTGTACGGTAGATGACGTTGCGGGATAGAGCGCTCGTCGTGGATGGAGGTGCCGCGCTGCAGGAGGACCTGGAGCGGGGTATCGCCGTCGTGCCTCAGCGGATCACCGTCGGACGTCGTGAGTTCGTCGACGACGGAAACATCGAGGCGTATGCGGCGTTCTACGCGATGCTCCGCACAGGTGGGGTCACCGCAACGTCGACCCCGTCGCCCGGGGCGTACCTGGACGCCTTCCGTCGGTGTGATGCCGAGACCGTGCTCTGCCTCACGATCCCCGAACGCTGGAGTGCCATGCACTCGACGGCGACCCTCGCTGCCGGGATGCTCGAGGCCGAGGAGAGCAGGCGCAGGGTCACGGTCATCGACACGGGGACGGCGGTGGCCGGGTTCTCGCTGGTTGCCCGCTGCGCCTCCTACCTCGCCGAGACCACGCCCGACAGCGACGCGTGGGTCGCCGCGATCCGCGCGGTCTGCACCCAAGTGCGCGTCTACGGGGCGCTGGCCACCCTGACCTACGTGGCACGCACCGGGCGCGTGCCCGCGCTGCTGGCGGGGATCTCCAACACGCTGCGCGTCCGCCCCGTGTTCCGGCTCCTCGAAGGCGGCAACACCGGCCGGGTGGGGCTCACCCGCACCGCGGCCGGCGCGATCCTGCAGCTGGAGCGGGCCGCTGTCGACGAGCTCGGCGCCGGACCGCAGTGGCTGACGGTGTTCCACGCCGACGCCCCTGACGACGCGGCGACGCTCGCCGCCCGGCTGTCAGCGGCAGTACACGTGGTGCGCTGTGAGAGCCTTCCTCTGAGCCCGATGTTCGGTGCGCACACCGGGCCTGGAACGATCGGGTTTGCCGCCCTGCCGTGGCCTGGGGGCGCACCCCCGGATTGACTCGAATGCGAGCGCGCGCGCTGTTCGATGCGGCTACCCCTACCATCGACGCGTAGTGACGGAGGCCGCCCGTCCCGACGAGCAACCCGCGCGAGGTGCGCACGACACCGGCGAGTCCGATGCGCCTCGCCGCCCGCGGCGACGGTGGCTGGCCTATCTCCCACTGCTGCTCGCACTGGGCGCTATCGCGACGCTGCTCGTGTACGCGGATCCCCACAAGATCGGCATTGCCTTTCAGCGCTTCAACCTCATCTACGTCCCGATCGTGGTCGCGCTCGCGGTCGGGTTCTACCTGGTCCAGGGCGTGCGCTGGTGGACATTGAACCGTGCGCTCGGAATCACATTTCCGTTGTGGGACACGGTGTTTCTCACCGAGACCGGGCAGGCGACGGCACTGCTGCCGCTCGGTGAGCTGACCCGCGCGCTGCTCCTGTCCAAAGCTGCGGCCGTGCATCTGGGCTCCGTCGTTGCCAGCGAGACGGTACAGGAGTTGCTCTTCGTGTTCATGCTGTTCGCGCTTGCGCTGCCGAGGGCGCTCGGTCTCCACCTCATCGCGATCGCGGTGGTGGTCCCGATGCTGTTCGTGGTCGCGATCGTCGCCGTCCTCACCGTGGAAAGGCTGTATGCGCGCACGCGCCGAATCATTGGGCGTGTCCCGGTGCTCAAGCGCCTCCGCCCTGCCATCGACGAGTTGCATCGCGACACGCGACGGCTCTTCCGGCATCCCGACACGTACCGGTACCTGCCGTTGAGCGCGGTCCAGGCGATCATGGCGGTGAGCCTGCTGTGGGCCGTCGCGCAGGCCGTCGATCCCGACAAGCTCAGCTGGACGAGCGCCGGCTTTGTCTACGCGGTGACCCAGGGGGCAGCGTGGCTGAGCCTGGCGCCCGGAGGGCTCGGAGCCGTCGAGGCGAGCACCGCGGGGCTCCTCGTCCTGCTCGGCATCAGCTTCGACATCGCCACAGCGATATCGGTCATGCAGCGTCTTGCCGACAAGGGTCTCAACACCGTCATCGGCTGGATCTGCTACCTCTTCGCCCGGCGTCGCTACAAGCTGACCGGAGCGTCGCTGTTTCGCTTCGAGATGCCGCGCGCCGAGGACGCGGTGGGAGCCGGTACGGTCTGACCGATTCGTAATATACAAGCAAGCTCTCTCATCCGATTGTGTAATTATGTAATTCATGAAAGGACACAGCACTCCCGACCCGCTCACCGACGAGGAAGTCTCCGGCTGGTTCGCCGGCCGCCTGCCCGAGGGGCTCTACAAGTCCGCCCCCACCATCAGCTCCGATCCCGACGAGATCCTGATCGTCGGCGAGATCGATGAACCAGAGCTCGCCTCCGATGCCGCTGAGGGCACCCGCGCCGCGGCTCGCAGCGCCAGGATCGCGCGCTTCCGGGGAGACACCCGCGACGCCCGCGTCAAGGTCGCCCGCGACGCCGAGCGGCTCTTCGGTCGCAAGGTCTCGTGGGGCGCGCGCTGCGGCGGCGTCGAGGAGCTCTTCACCACCCTCGGGGTTCCGGTCATGACCCGGCTCCGGATCCAGGATCGTCGCGTGCTCGACACCCTCATCGAAGCCGGCGTCGCCCGCAGCCGGAGCGAGGCACTGGCCTGGTGCGTCCGCCTCGTGGGACAGCATCAGTCCGAGTGGATCGAGAGCCTGCGCGACGCGCTCACGGCCGTCCAGAAGGCGCGGGCCGAAGGACCCGATGTCGCCTGACCCGAGCGATGACGGCGAGTTGCTCGACGCATACTCGCGCACGCTCACCCAGGTAGCCGCAGCGCTCGCACCGTCGGTCGCGGCGGTGCAGGTGAGCTCGGGCGGGCGCCGCGGCGCCCCGCTCGGGAGTGGCTCTGCGGTGGCACTGAGCTCGGACGGCTACCTGGTGACCTCCGCCCATGTGGTCGCCGGCGGCGACGGCGGCAGGCTCGACCTCGCCGACGGGCGGCAGCTTCGCTTTCGAGTTCGAGGGCGCGATCCGCTCTCGGATCTGGCGGTCTTGGTCGCCGAGCACGGCGAGCTCCAGGCGGCGCGGCTCGGCGACGCCTCCGCACTGCGCGTCGGTCAGCTCGTGGTGGCCATCGGCAATCCACTCGGCCTCGCCGGCAGCGTCACCGCCGGCGTCGTGAGCGCCCTGGGCAGGTCGCTGCCGACCCGGGCCGGCGCCCAGGTGCGGGTCATCGACGACGTGATCCAGACCGATGCCGCGCTCAATCCCGGCAACTCGGGCGGCGCCCTCGCCGACTCCGCGGGACGCGTCGTGGGGATCAACACCGCCCTGGCGGGCGTCGGCCTTGGCCTCGCAGTCCCGGTCAACACCACGACCGAGCGGATCATCGGCGCGCTGGTCCGCGACGGTCGGGTCCGGCGAGCGCACCTCGGGGTCGCCGGGTCGGCGCGTCCGATCCCGCCTCACTGGGCCGCCGAGATCGGGCGGAGCAAGGGTCTCGGAGTGGTCGAGGTGATCAAGGGCAGCCCGGCCGAATCCGCCGGACTGCGTACCGGCGACATCATCATCGAGGTGGACGGAAGGCCGATCGAGAGCCCACGCGATCTACAACGCCTCATGGTCGACGGGCCGATCGAGCGCTTCCTGGTGATCCGGGTGCTGCGCGGGCCATCCAGTTACGTTGTGACGGCGATCCCGGACGAACTCGCAGCCGCGTAATACCCTGGGTCAATGCCCAACGCCTTCACCCGCGTCCCCGACTCGCCAGTGCCGCCGCCAGGACGCTTTGGCTCCGCGGTGATCCCCGTCGCCGATGCCTTCATGGTCGCCATGTTCAGCAAGCCGCCGAGCGGAACCCTGCGGACAACCTGGGTCACACCCTCAACCTACTGGTTGACGCTCGCCACCTTCCTGGGCGCCGTGGTCATAGCCGGGTTGCTGCTGTCGGGTCTGCTCGGCTCCATCACCAGCATCTCGATTGTGGGCGTGGTGATCTGCCTGCTCTTCGCTGTCGGCGCCGGTTCTGTGGCGCTTGTCGGCGCAGGGCAACGCCGCTCCCTCATGAGCAGCTCGACGGCCTCCCTTCCCCGGGGTTGACCTGACCGGCGCTGAGGGAGAATCGACGGATGCGTCCCGTCGTTGCCCGGCCTGACGGCGAGCTCGAAGTTCTCGGCGGGTTCCGCCCGGCGGCCCGCTCGGGCGGTCGCCTGATCAAACTCGAGGCGTCCGCGATGATCCCGCTCCCCGAGGGGACCACGCTGATGCACCTGCCCGGAAGGCGGGCGGTTGCTTTGGACGCCAAAGACCGGCCCGTCGACGTCGAGGCGGACCTGCTTCCGGTGGCCGCCGTCCTCCCGGTCGGCCATCTCCGCACCCTCCTGCCGGCGTCGCGTCCGCTCCCGGCCAGCCGGCGCCTCCCGCTCTATGGATACGCCGCTGTTGTGGAGCACCACGACGAGCTCATGGTCGCGGCCTTGAGCACCGATGCGTTCGGGTGGTGGGAACCCCGCCGCTACGCGGGAGGGGGCCTCGACGCGGCGATCGAGAGTGCGCGCCAAGCACTTCCGGGCAACCGCCTCGTCGACCACCTCGCGATCTGCGCCACGGACCTGCGCTGTTACACCGCGCAGAACACCTTCCTGCGCCGCTACGAGGGGGCGCTTCCGGCCTCGCCTGCCTGCAACGCCGACTGCCTCGGATGCATCTCCCTGCAGACCGACGGTCAGGCGCCGGCGCCGCAGCCCCGGATGCGCTTCGCGCCGACCGCCGGCGAGCTTGCCGGGATGGCCTCGTTCCATCTTGGCGGCTTCGATGCCGGGATCGTCTCGTTCGGGCAGGGCTGTGAGGGAGAACCGCTCACGCGCGATGACGTCCTGGCCCGCGCCGTCGCCCTGATCCGCAGCGAGCATCCCGCGGCGACCATCCACGTGAATACCAACGGAAGCCGCCCGCAGGTCCTGCAGCGGCTCATCGACGCTGGCTGCAACAGCGTTCGGATCAGCGCCATCTCGTTTAACGACGCCGTGTTCCGCGCGTACTACCGCCCGGTCGGCTACTCGATCGACGACGTCGTCGAATGCGGCCGGGTGATGGCGCGAGCCGGCGGCCAGGTGTGCCTGAATCTGCTCACCTTCCCTGGTCTCACCGATTCGAGCCAGGAGCTCGAGCGAACCGCCGCCGCCGTCGTGGAGATGGGCGCGCAGCAGATTCAGTGGCGCTCGCTCAACTGCGACCACGACTGGCTGATCGACGTCCTGGCCGCTCGCGGCCTGCTCCCCGACGATGGCATCGGGCTCGCGGACGCCTATCGACAACTGGTCGACAGGCTCCCCGGCGTGACCCACGGCAACTTCACCCGCCCGGTGGCGATGGCCCTGGATTGAGCCGAACGCGGGCGTGGTATCTTCAGCTGGTCCCTTCCGCGTGAACCAAGGCGCCCCATGAAAGCCACGATCCATCCCGAGTACCACGTCGACGCTGTTGTGCATTGCCTCTGCGGCAACACCTTCACCACCGGCTCCACGCTCACCGAGCTGAAGACCGAGGTGTGCTCGGTGTGTCATCCCTTCTTCACCGGGACCCAGCGCATCGTCGACACCGGCGGGCAGGTCGAGCGCTTCCGCCGCCGCGCCGAGCAGGCAAAGAAGAGTTAGATCAGCCGGCGCCCGGCGGCGCTGGAGTGGCACCGGCTCGCCGAGCCATGTGCGCTGCGCTCGACTAGCATGCCGCTCATGAGGTCAGCCCAGCGTTGCCGCGACCTCCTGCTCACCGTCGCGGTCAATGCGGTGAGCGCGCCGCCGGGGACGTTCTTCTACGGCGGGCAGGCGGTGATCGAAGGCGTGCTGATGCGCGGCCGGGATCACTACGCCGTCGCCGCGCGCAAGCCCAACGGCGAGATTGCGATCTGCACCGATGTGCTGCGTTCGCGCGTATACACCGCCGGCGTGTGGCGCCGTCCGTTCCTGCGCGGCGTCGCCGGTCTCTACGAGACGATCCACCTGGGGATGCGCGCGCTGCAATGGTCGGCTCTCGTGCAGCTCGGCCAGGACGCGGAAATTGGTGAAGGTGCAATCCGCGGCGCGATGATCGCGTCGCTCGTCTTCGCGCTTGCTCTGTTCATCGGGGCACCACTCCTCCTCGGCGGATTACTCCATCGCGGCGCCTCCCAGTCGATCGGCGCGGTGCTCATCGAGGGCGTGATTCGCGCCGCGATCCTGGTCGCCTACCTGCTGCTGATCGGGCTGATTCCCAATGTTCGCCGCCTCTTTCAATATCACGGCGCGGAGCACATGGCCATCAACGCGCTCGAGGCCGGAGACGCGATCGACGTGGCGCACGTGCGCGGGCGCAGCCGGCTTCATCCGCGCTGCGGGACCGGGTTTCTCGTCGTGGTGGCGCTGGTGAGCGTCGGCGTCTTCGCGCCGCTCGGACTCCTCCCCACCGCGGTGCGACTCGTCTGTCAGATCGTGCTCGTCCCGGTTGTGGCCGCGGTGTCGTACGAGATCATTCGCGCGCTCGTCCGAGTGCGCACCACGCTGCCGGGTCGAATCGCGCTGGCGCCCGTGCTCGGGACCCAGCTGCTCAGCACGCGACACCCTGCAGACGCCCAGATCGAGGTGGCGATAGCCGCGCTCGACGCCGCGAGGTCCGGCGGCGGTGTCGTCTCCGAGCCATCCGGAGCCCGTTGAGACCGTGGCTGTAACCGAGATGAATCCGTTCGAGCAGCGTCTTGCGGCGCTCGAAGCACGCTACAACGAGCTCGGTGAGCTTCTCAGCGCGCCGGACGCGTACCAGGATCTCGACCGCGTCCAGCAGCTCTCGCGCGAGCAGGCGAAGTTGCGCGAGGTTGTTGAAGCCGCGCGTCGCTGGCGTGATGCCCAGGATGCGGCTCGCGAGGCCGAGGAGATGGCGCGCGCGGAGAGTGACCCGCAGATGGTCGCCATGGCGGAGGAGGAGCACGACGCGCAGCTCACCGCCGCCGAGGCGGAGTACGACAGGCTGCGCGCCCTCCTGCTCACCTCGGATCCCAATGACGAGCGCGACGTCATCGTCGAGATCCGCGCCGGGACTGGTGGTGACGAGGCCGCGCTCTTCGCAGCGGATCTCTTCCGGATGTACGTGCGCTACGCGGAACGGCAGCGCTGGCGCATCGAGGTGCTCGACCAGAGCGAGACCGCCGGCCACGGCTTCAAGGAGATCGTGTTCGAGGTGCACGGTCAGGGCGCGTACTCGCGGCTCAAATTCGAGTCCGGTGTGCACCGCGTCCAGCGGGTGCCGGAGACCGAGGCCCAAGGCCGCATCCACACGTCCGCCGCATCGGTTGTCGTGCTTCCGGAAGCGGACGACGTCGAGGTCGACATCAACGACAACGACCTGAAGATCGACGTCTACCGCAGCACCGGACCGGGCGGTCAGAGCGTCAACACCACCGACTCCGCGGTGCGCATCACGCACCTGCCGACCGGGCTGGTGGTGACGTGCCAGGACGAGAAGTCGCAGATCAAGAATCGCGCCAAGGCGATGCGCGTGCTGCGCGCGCGCCTCTACGACCTCGCGCAGGCGCAGCGCGACGCGGAGCTGAAGGCGACGCGCCGATCGATGGTGGGCAGCGGCGACCGCAGCGAGAAGATTCGCACGTACAACTTCCCGCAGTCGCGCGTGACCGATCATCGCATCGACCTGACCATCCACCAGCTTCAGCGCGTGCTCGACGGCGATCTCGACATGCTCATCGAGCCGCTGTCCAACGAGGATCAGGCGCGTCGACTGCTCGAGGACGAGCCGGATGGTGTCTCGCCGGGGCATGACGGCTGAGGTGGCGGCCGCCGCTCCCACGCTCATCGACGTGCTCCGTCTCAGCACGACGTACCTCGGTGATCACGGCAGCACGTCGGCGCGGCTCGATTCCGAGCTGCTGTGCGCGCACGCGCTCGGACTCCGCCGCATCGACCT
>Ga0209380_10002741_pt1 | contig 11182 bp, 6 predicted proteins | sample HubBroMetageWFT6_FD_188347 | JGI IMG/M metagenome (GOLD analysis project Ga0209380, IMG submission 188347) | Warmed and freeze-thawed soil microbial communities from the Hubbard Brook experimental Forest, New Hampshire - Hubbard Brook CCASE Soil... | ecosystem: Environmental > Terrestrial > Soil...
GTGGATTTTGGCGGGATCGGCGAAGATACGATTCTTCTTGTCACGCCGGACGGCGCCATCTTCCCAGCTCGCCTCCCACAACTGATAAACGACGGACATGTACTCGTCGGCGGCGTCGTACCGACCATCGTGGTCGGGCTGGGCCGTCAACCCCATGCCGCGTGCCGCGCTGTCGAGATAGCCGGTCACGATGTTCCAGCCGACCCGGCCGCCTGTCAGGTGGTCCAACGTCGACATGCGGCGGGCGAACAGATACGGCGGTTCGTAGGTCAGATTGGCGGTGACGCCAAAGCCGATATGTTCGGTGACCGCCGCCATCACCGGCACGACCATCATCGGGTCATTCACCGGGATCTGCACGGCGTCGCCAATCGACGGCGCCGGACCGCCACGGTAGACGTCGTAGACACCGACGATATCGGCCAGGAAGATTCCGTCGAATTTGCCACGCTCCGCCAACCGCGCCAGATCTTGCCAATACCCGATCGTGTTGTACTCGGTCGAGCGATCGCGCGGATGCGTCCACATCCCATGTTGGATATGGCCGACGCAGTTCATGTCGAACGCGTTGAGGCGGATTTCTTTTGTCATCGGCCGGGTTCCTGGGCCATGCGGGTGCGGCGCCTATCAAAAATAGCCGGATCGACCTGCGCTAGCGATATCGTGGTTCGCCGTCGCGACTCACCGTAGGTGTCGTTTTCGACCACCGGTGAGCGATAATCCATCGGGACGCCGTTTGAGGAATATCGAATGCCGCAAATCCCCCCCAGCAGGGACCAGAACTCGCGATCTGCTCGGCTACGCCGGCTCCCCAGGGCGTAGGTCGCGACCCCTACCGGTTTGCATTGATGGAGGTCTGCAAACGGAATGGTGAAGGGACCTTCGTCGGGATGCACGGCAATGGGCGAGACGCGCCGAAAGCAGACCACCGGCACGATATGAATCAGGGACCATATCGCGTGGAGAGGTTCAGGTGCGTTGGGCCGTAATTACATGAGCCTGGATTTTGCCCTCGACTAAACCTGCTCCGAATCTTGCGGCGATTGCGGCTGCGGCGGCATCGGTCGCCTGGCCGAGCCGCTCAGCGCCGTGTGCTTCGATCTCACTGCGTAATGGCGTTCCTTGGCAAAACCCGACCGCCGGTTGACGGGGAGACGCGGCCCGGCTGCGGCGCTCAACCGTCTCCACCGCGACATCCACAAAACCCGCTGTGGCCATGTCATCGCGAATCTGCCTCACGTTATGGTAGCCATGCGGGGTGCGCGCGAGGAAGAGCGGAGGGTTTACGGGAAACAGCACCGCCACGGTCTGGGTTACTATGGCGGCAAATTCGTTTTCCTCAATGCGATCCCAGGCGTTGAAGATGAATTTGCCGGCGGGCCTGAGCACCCGTCGCGCTTCGGCATAGGCAGCGACGCGATCGGGGAAGAACATTGCGCCAAACTGGCAGACAACAACGTCAAACGAGCCGTCGTCGAACGGCAGGTGAAGCGCATCCGCCTGTCTCCAAGTGACCCGCCCGTCGTCCGTCTGCGCGGCCGCGAAATCAAGCATCGGCTGATTCAGGTCGGTGGCGGTGATGTCGACGCCAGCAGCCAATGTACGCACCAGCGCGCGAGTTACAATGCCGGTTCCGGCCGCCGTTTCGAGCACGTGCCTGTGTGTAATCTGAGTCACGCGATCTGCTAGATCAGTCGCGTAAGGCTCAAAGATGAGCGGCCCCAAATAGTGCTCGTATATAGCGGGAATCGAACCCGCAAAGGTTCGGTCGCTATCGTTCATCGCGACGCTCCCAGCTTGTGCCCTGACCCCACGCTACCTTGCCGCTCGGGCGCCCCCGAGGCAATGACTAGAACGGGCATGAGCAAGCATCGGGTTGGTCATATGTCCCCGCCTAAGCGTGGGTTAAACCGCCGCTCTTCGCCGATGCTTGTGCCGTCAGCCCACGGTAGTCGTGCGCCGGATAGAGCAGGCAGCCGTCAGGCAACGTGAAGACCTGCTCACGCACCGAGCGGTGTACAACGCCGCGGGATCTCCTTCTTGAAAGTCTGTACGACCGCTGCCGTTATCGGCGAGCCGAGCACCACTTTTTCAAAGCGGCTCTTACCCGTCCGTATTCGTCAGCGATTGCCTGAGCCCGCTCGGTCGCGTTTGGCATTTGCCCTCTCCGGACCATCACTTCGAGGTCATGGCAAAGAGCGGCGAGCCGTACCGCGCCGACAGCACTGCTCGCCGAGTTCAGCCGATGAGTGGCAACCCACATAAGGGATGCGTCGCCGGCCAACGCCGCCGTTTCGAGTTCACTCAGGATGCTTGGCGTGGTGTCCAGGTATATGGCAACGATCTTCGAGGGGAAGTCTGGCTGACCTACCCTCTGGTAGGGCCTGAGGCCCTCCAGGACCGTTTCGTCAATTACGTCGTCTGGCAAAGCCGCCTCTCCCGTGCTTTGCTCGCGTCTACGCGGGGGTAAGAGCCGTTTAACAGCATCCGCGAAGGGTGCCAAAGGTTAAATCGCCGGGATCGGGACGTCTCAGGCTTTTCGCTCAGGGCACTGATCGTCGGCGGGCGTACGGAACCGTCCAAGTAAGGCGGCCGGCGGCCGCCAGGGAGGTAAGGCCGGCCATAGGGTTTACAGGAGAACTGGCATCGGCAAGAGCCGCGGCGTGACCGCGACCAAAGCGCACCTCACCCGTTCCGTTTCGCGAGCAAATACGACATCCTTGACGAAATCGCGAAGCCAAGGTCTTCGATCCGCGGATCACAGAGGGGGAGTATCGGCGCTGATTCGTCGCCTCTTGTTCTCAGATACCGCTCGCCGACTGCCAGGAGGAACACCCTATGCGATATCGTCGCCAGCCTCCCTGGCTTTCGCTCTGCCGGCGATGCTGTCGGCAATGCACTCCGTTTAGCAAGCATTTACCAAATCCTGCGATGGTTGCAGCATCCCGCCGCGTCGCGAGCCGAACATGCTGTACCTCGATTGGCGATTTTTCCCGGTCTACGATCCGGTTGCTTCCGTAGCGGCTTATGGCGGCGTCTACAATGCGGGCCTCGTCGTACTGTCGGTTGTCGTCGCCACGCTGGCTGCGTTCGTAGCGCTGTCGGTCTCAGGACGGATCGTGGCCGCCAATTCGCGGGGCGCGCAATGGGCCTGGGCGAGCGCCGGCGCGCTGGCGATGGGTGGCGGCATCTGGAGCATGCATTTCATCGGCATGCTCGCGTTCACGCTGCCGTGCGGCGTTACCTACTCGCCGGTCGGAACCGTGCTGTCGATGATTCCCGGCATCCTGGCGAGTGGCGTCGCGCTGCACGCGATCAGCCAACGCACCGATCTTGGCTTCAAGCGGTTGGCCGTGGGCGGCGTGCTGATGGGCGCCGGTATCGGGCTAATGCACTACTCGGGCATGGCGGCAATGGAGCCTCAGGCATTGCTGCGTTACGACCCGGGGCTTGTTGCTTTGTCGGTCGTAGTAGCGGTGGGGTTGGCTTTCGTGTCGCTTAGCGTCCGGTTTCGCTTCCGCGCCTCGGCTCTCTCGCGCGTTGGGGCGGCGGCGCTAGCCGCGCCGATCATGGGCTTCGCCGTGGCCGGCATGCATTACACTGCGATGCAGGCGTCGATCTTCTTTCCGCTGGCGGCCGCCCCATTGGCGCATATGCCGGCCTCGCCGATGTACCTGGCGGCGCTGATCACGGTCTTCATTGTCTTGATAATGGCGATCGCGCTGGTCGCGACCTTCGCCGGACGGCAGGTCGAGTTGGCGCAGAGCCTCGCGGCCGAGATCGCCGAGCGCAAGCGCACCGAGGCGGAGCTGATCAAGGCCCGCCAGCAGGCCGACGCCGCCAACCGCGCCAAGTCGCAATTCCTCGCAACGATGAGCCACGAGATCCGCACGCCGCTGAACGGCGTCGTCGGGACCGCAAATCTGCTGGCGGCCACGCCGCTTAACGACCGGCAGACGCAGCTTGTTCATAACCTGGTGCGATCCGGTCAGGCGCTGATCGGCATCATCAACGACATCCTCGACCTGTCGAAAATCGAAGCCGGGCGGTTCGAGCTGGCCGCGGTCAATTTCGACCCGCGCGAGCTGGTCGCCGAGGTGACCGATCTGTTCTGCGAGCGCTGCACCAGCAAGGGTCTCGAATTCGTCTATTTCGTCACCGAGGACGTGCCACGCCATCTGACTGGCGACCCGTCCCGCCTGCGGCAGGTGCTAATCAACCTCGTCGGCAACGCCGTGAAGTTCACCGAGGAAGGCGAGATCCTCGTCGAGATGTCGCGCGGCGAGACCACGGAGAGCGACGTCACTCTCCATTGCTCCGTTATCGATACCGGGATCGGCATCGATCCCGAGCATCAGGCGCGGATCTTCGATTCGTTCCAGCAGGTCGACGCCTCAATGACGCGATCGCGCGGCGGCACCGGCCTCGGCCTGTCGATCGTCAAAGAGCTGGTTACGATCATGGGCGGCGATATCAGCGTCGAAAGCGAGGCCGGACGCGGCTCCCGCTTTCGGTTCACGGTGCGGCTCGGCCGCTCGGGCGACGAAACCGGCGCGAGCGCGGCGCAGCGCGTGATCGAGCGGCCTTTGCGGGTTCTCGTCGTCGACTCGAATGCCGTCAGCGCCGAGATCATGTCGCGCTATTTTGACAACTGGCGTCTCGACGCGGTGATCTGCGGGTCCGCCGCCGAAGCCGAAAAGGCATGGCAAGAGGCCGCATCCGAGCGGCCGTTCGACGTGGCGATCATCGACGTGAAAGGCTTGCGCTGCGACGGTATGAAGCTCGCACGCAAGATCAGGAGCAAGGAGCAGCAGAACCGGCCCGAGGTGATTTTGCTGATGGGCCTCGACGGTTCGATCGCCGACAAGAAGCTGGAGAGCGTGGGCGCCTTCGCCTTGCTGGCGAAGCCGGCGCGTCCGTCGGTATTGTTCGACTGCCTCGCCTCGATCGCGTCGGGCTCGCGCGAGAACGGCGTGGCTTCCTTTTACGCCCGAAAGAGCGGCGCCGACTCGAAGGTAGCGTTCGACGCGCGAGTCCTTGTGGTCGAAGACAACGCGGTCAATCAGGACGTCGCCACCGGCTTCCTGAAAAACATGGGTTGTTCCGTCGTGACGGCATCGAATGGCCAGCATGCCGTCCAGCTCTTCGCACAAGAGATGTTCGACCTGATCCTGATGGACTGCGAGATGCCGATCATGGATGGCTTCGATGCGACGAAGCGCATCCGGGATATCGAACGGGCGCTGAGCGGGCTGCGGGGCGGCGAAAAATCGCGGTCTCGGACGCCGATCGTGGCGCTTACCGCGCATGCGCTTGCCGAGGTGCGGGAGCGTTGCCTCGAAGTCGGTATGGACGACTTCCTGGTGAAACCCTACGACGATGCGCAGATCGCCGACATGCTGGGGCGCTGGCTGACCCCGCGCGTCCCGGTGACGAGCCCGAACATTGCGAGCTCGATCGTGGCGGAAGCGCCGCCCGCACCTGCGGCGACGGCGACCCTCGACATGGGCACCATCGAAAAAATCCGACGAATCCCGAGTGAGCACGGATCCTCGCTGCTGCGCCAGGTGGTGTCGCGGTTTGCCGCCAATGCCGGTCCGCTGATGGCAGACATCCGCGCCAAAGCCCGCAACAGCGATCCCGAAGCGATGTGGCGCGCCGCGCACAGCCTGAGATCGAGCGCCGCCTCGATCGGCGCCTGCCGGGTCGCGCAATCTTGCGCCGAGATCGAAGCATTGGCGCGCGAGAACGGAATTCTGCCTGTCGAAGCCGTCCTCGCTGCGCTCGAAAGCGAGCTGAGCGCAGCGATGCGAGAGCTGAGTCAGCTCGCGGAAGCCGAACCGGACATGCTCGGGGCGGCAAGTGTTGTCGGCAATTAGCCTTAAATTCACAAAACCCCGCCTAACATCCCGCTGTTTCGATAATCTGCCGTTGCGGCCGCGCTGGGAGATAGGTGTGGATGGGAGCAGTCTGACGGCGCCGGCCTCCGTTCTTGTCGTCGATGACGATCCGGTTGTCTGCTCGCTGATGCGCGCGACGCTGGCGCGTGACGGATTCACCGTGTTCGAGGCATCCGATGGCATCGAGGGATGCCGCCTTTATGCCGAACACCGGCCTGACCTGCTTCTTGTCGATGTCGTCATGCCCCGCATGGACGGATACGAGCTGTGCCGCGAACTGCGCAGCCGCCCCGAATCGGCCTATGTTCCGATCGTCGTGGCGACGAGCCTTGACGACGTACCGTCAATCGCGCGCGCTTACGATGCCGGCGCCACCGATTTTATTCCGAAGCCGCTGAACTGGTTCGTTCTCAACCATCGGGTGCGCTACATCCTGCGTGCCAGCCGCGCGTTCGAGGAGCTGCGGGGCAACCAGGAGCGGCTGATCGCGGCGAAAGAAGCGGCCGAGGCCGCCAACCGAGCCAAATCCGAGTTTCTGGCGAATATGAGCCACGAGCTGCGTACCCCGCTCAACGCCATCATCGGCTTTTCTGGCATGATGAGCGACCGCATGTTCGGGTCGCTCAACGACCGATATGTCGAATACGCCAATATCATCGGCAACGGCGGCCGCCATCTGCTGGCGATCATCACTGATATCCTGGACCTCGCGAAGGCGGATGCCGACAAGCTGCTGCTGGCCGAGAAGGAGATCGACCTGGGCGAAATCGTGGGGCTCAGCTCGCAGATGGTTCAGGACATGGCGCGCGGGGCGCAGGTCGACTTCGCGAGCGAGACCGAAGCGCTGCTGCCAATGGTCATCGGCGATGCCGCCAAGCTGACGCAGATTCTGGTCAATCTGCTGTCTAACGCGATCAAGTTTACCCGACCCGGGGGCAAGGTTCGGTTGAAAGTTGAGCGCTCCGAACGCCGGGGCCTCACCTTTCGGGTCGAGGACACCGGCATCGGCATGTCGGCGGACCAGATCCCGGTTGCCCTGGAGCCGTTCGGGCAGATTAGCAACGGCCTCACCCGGCGGTATGACGGCGTCGGTCTCGGTCTGCCGCTGACCAAACGGCTCGTCGAGCTGCATGGCGGCACGATCGAGATCGATAGTGAGCCCGGCCAGGGCACCATTGCGAGCGTTCACCTACCGCAAACTCGCCTTCTTCAGAACTACCGTTCGATCGCGGTATAGCATTCGGGTGGTTCCGGTCCGTAGTTGCGGGAGATAATCACTGTGACTCGACTCAGCTGCGGGGGGCGGCCTTTCTGTTCCGATACCGAAAGTGGGTAGGGCGGAAAACAGGGGCCGTACGAGCTGCCGTGAGCTTTTTTTAGCTGAATTTGCTGGTCACTAATGTAACTCAGCACGCGATTCCTGACGTGCTCCGACCGATCCACGGGCGAACGTGGACGGCGGCTATGGGGCACTTTGAGCAGTTCCCGCCACATCGACTGAACGCCAGCTATGTGATCGGAAAGGAGACCGTCGCCTGGGCGTGCAGGAGTGGGTGAGTTGCGCCGTCTGATTGCGGCCGTTCGAGCGGCTGCGCTCTTCGTGCCCGACCACCTGCCGGCGACCTATGTTTGCGCCAGTCCCCGCTAAACTTCGTTGCTAAACTTCGTTGGGGCATAGGCGAAATGGTAGCAATAGCCCGCGCCCAAGCAGAGGAGGCAAGACAATGCTAATCGACACCATCGACCCGGTGAAGACCGCCATGATCGTGGTGGACATGCAAAATGATTTTGTGGCCAGTGGGGCACCGATAGAGGTGTCTGCTGCCCGCGCCATGGTGCCGAAGCTTGCGGAAGCCCTCAAGGTCTGCCGCGATGCTGGAATTCGGGTGATCTATACGGCCCATGTGCACCGCCGCGACGGCTGCGATATGGGGCTGTTCGACGACTTGCATCCGGTGGTCGCCAATCGCGAGGCGCTGGTCGATGGCGCGCCGGGGGCGGACATTTACCCCGACCTCGCTCCGGCGGCTGGCGAACATGTGATCAAGAAGCACCGCTACAGCGCCTTCTTTGGCACTGATCTCGATATCATCCTTCGGGAATGGGGCGTCGACACAGTCATCATTTCCGGAACGACGACTGAGAATTGCTGTCATGCGACGGCACGCGACGCGATGTTTCGCAACTATCGGGTCGTGTTTCTCTCGGACGCAACGGCAACGTTCGATTATCCGGATCGCGGCTTCGGCTCGATGCCGAATGCAGAGGTTCATCATGCGACCCTCGTCATACTCGCGATGTCGACGGCCCATGTGATGCCGGTAGCGGATATGGCTGCCCGAGTGGCGAGCGGCCGGCCCTCAGGAGAGTTTCCCTCGCGCGCAGCCTGAGCGGCTCGCTCAGTCGCGCCAGCCAGATCGGCTTTGGTGCATCAGTGCGGGTTGCCGGCAATCGGCCGGCTCGGCCGGACTTCCGATATCGATCTGCGGGGCGATCCCGAGCCGCGCCGAATCGGATCACTGCGGTAAAAATGTCGCCCACGCCATTGGCCCGCGCTAATTTTCCTGAAACGTGCGGGAGGGCGTCATGGACATAGCCGAAAGCATCGGGGCATGACCTGCCGAATGTCGCTCGCGGGGCCATCGGCAGCTCGGCGCCGTTAGCGGACTCGTCGAGCTTGGCCGATGCGCTTTCCAGAACTAGCCGCGGCGGGGTCGGGCAGATTGCGCAGCGCCAGCACCTCCGGTCCGCCAAACGCCTCGCAGACGATGCTTTCACGCGCTATCTCCAATCGTCGAGGGCAAACACGCCGGGCCGGCTGTAGCCCGGTTCGTTCGGCCGGTGCATCGTCACGACGTTGACCACGCCGCGGAACCCACGGCCGATCATCTGGGCATAGGCTTCCTCGCGCGCGGTGTTGACGCCGGCGAGCACCTTGCCCATCCCGACCGAGGCGGCGAGCGCGCCGGCGGCGTCGAGCAGCGCGCCGAACCGCTCGCTCGCGCCCGGGCCGGAACGTACCGCGCCGAACTTGATAAACAGGCAATCGGTCCCCGCCTCGCTCGCCGGCCCCCAGTGGCAGACCGCGAGGCCGCCGAGGCGAGTGTCGTCCCACAACAGCAAGGTGTCGCCGTGGCGGCGCGCTGCGTTGGTGCGGATTTCCTCGCGTACGTCGAGGCCAGCGTAGAGACCGTCGGTCAGCACGGCGCTCTCCGCCTCGGCGGCGGCGCGGTCAGCCGGCGCCAATCCGGAATACCTTGCGCTTTCCGGCAGTACGCCAGCGGCGGCCGGCGCCGCCATGATCGGCGTCAGAAAGCGCGGGTTGTAGCCGAACTTGCGGTAGAGATGGATGTGCTTGGTGCTCTGCGGGAAGGTGCACAAGCCGGCATGGGCGAGGCCCCATTCGTCGAACGCCGCAGTCACCGCGGCGACGAGCGGCTGTGCCAGCCCGCGGTCCCACAGGTCCGGCCGAATCGACAGCGGGCCGAAAAACCCGAGGCTGCCCCAGCGCGTCGCGAAGTTCGAGCCGGCAAGCCGGCCGTCGGCGTCGTCGACCGCGAAGGACCGGATATGCGGTGCCCCGTGGCGACCGTAGATATAATCGAAATCGGTCCAGAACGCATCGACATCGGGCGCTCCGAGGAACGTGCCGAAGGCGGTGCGCATGATGCGCTGCGCCTCGCTCAGATCGGCTTCGGTGAGCGGTCGGACAGCGGCCATCGGCTCCTCCCTGTTCGCCCCGGATGCTATCGCCCGGATCGGCGCAGGCGCAATCGGCGAGGATGGAACTCAGGCGGAAGCGAGCGGCGTAGGCGCTACGGCAGAAGTGAAGGCGCTCGCCACCGACCGAGCCAAGTTGTAGGTCGGCGTCAATGGCTGAATCGGGGCAATCCCGCCCATTTGCAGCCCGCTGGAGGAGGGTCGGGTCAGCGTCCGAAAGCGGCCGCCCGCTCGCGTGAAACTCTGAGCAGAGAAGAGACTAGCCTGCGGTCGGGCGGGAGCCGTCTCTGCCACCGCAGCAAGATCTGGCGGAGCCTTCCGAACACCAGCCAATCGCCCGCCCCGACGTAGCGTTCTCGCCGGCGCTCCGCATACCCCGGGCCGGCCCGTTTATGTGCAGGATAGAGAGTTGCTCGAAAATGCCGCGCAGATTGCCCATTTTCGCGCAAAGCCGTTTTGGACAGATTCGTCGCAGGCCAAACTTAACCATTTATCTTAAATGTTTGGTAACTATGCGCGGCTATCCTCCTCCCCGCGAGAGTACAATCGGATTAACCCCCCGACCCCTCGTATTTTCGATAGTACATTGTGACGAAGCCGGGTCGGACTCCCCCTCCGATCCGGCTTTTCGCGTTTTGGAGGCTCAACGTGCCCCGTGCCGCCTCTTAAACTTCCGCGTTCGGAGCGTGTTCCAGCACGAAAAAACGCTAAATCAGCGCGCTTCTTATTACGCGCGGTGCTGACATAAAGCCACGGAGCTCGGTCAGTGCTACATCAAGCCCCCGCCGCAGCCGTGCGCAGCATCCGGCAGCGTCCTCAAGTTCGTTGTCGTGTAGATCCAGCCTCGGTTATCGCCGGGCGGGCGGGCAGTGCGCCGGGATCTTCATCAGGCACATATACAGGGTGTCGCCGCGCTGCGATCGCGTGATCGCCGGCCCCTCACTGTACGACACTTGGTAGCCTCCGTTCGCGAACGTGATGGCGGAGCCTGAGCCGGGGATCGGCCGCCCGGTCGAGCCAAGCCGAGGCGACCCGTTTCTTCAGCGCGCAGCCGAATCGACCTCATCTCCGTAACTTCGCGGCGATGCGCGAGGAGTGCGATTTTCCTCGCCCCCGCGCCCGCTTTTTGATCCACCCGGCCGAGAGGTGTAGCGTCAATGCCGGCCGCGGCTTTTAGTGGGTTGCTGCGATCCGCCCCCAACGGCGGGGCGCCCCTTTCGAAGACTAACGGGGCACCCCGTCGCTCCCGAGGCCAAGCGGCCCGTTTCTTCGGGCGCTGAAACGGAGGGTGGTAGCGGTTCATGGCGTGACAACGATGAGCAGGCACACGCTCACAATTGTACGCGCGCGCTGCTGGCGATCCTTGCCGCTCCTATTCTGTCGCTGTCGTTAGGGATGCCGCCCGATCGGAGACCCAACGTTGCTGCTGGTGCAGCACTTCATGCTTGCTCCGGGCTGGGAGCAGGGCTGCAAGAGCTGCTCCTACATGGCCGACCACACCGACGGCGCGATCGTGCACCTGGCGCAGCGCGACGTCACCTTCGTCGCCGTCTCGCGCGCGC
>Ga0209380_10002742_pt1 | contig 11178 bp, 4 predicted proteins | sample HubBroMetageWFT6_FD_188347 | JGI IMG/M metagenome (GOLD analysis project Ga0209380, IMG submission 188347) | Warmed and freeze-thawed soil microbial communities from the Hubbard Brook experimental Forest, New Hampshire - Hubbard Brook CCASE Soil... | ecosystem: Environmental > Terrestrial > Soil...
GTCACCGCGGATTGCGTGTAGCCCTGCTGCAGAGTGCAGTACTGAACCGTGTTCGAAGACAACTGAACCATGGCTCCCAGCACCGGATTGTTGCTGGGGTCCACCACGCTGCCGGTTACCGTGCCGGTACCGTGGAACTGCATCACGCCGTACGCGGTGGTTCCATCCTGCGTGAGGTTGGCCTTAGCCTGGGCTAAATCGCCGGCGCTGTTGACGGCCGAACCAGTCACACTTCCCAGCGGAATCCCGGTAAACACTACGACCCCGCTGGCATTCGTGTTTTGCATGTTGCAGCCGCAATAGTTGCTGCAGGCAGGTGCGGTGCCGGCGGGGATGATGACCTGTTGCCCGGAAACAGGATTGCCGCTGGGATCGAGAACCGTGAATTGCACGGTGCCAATGCCCGAGAGCGTGATGGAGGCTCCGGTCACCGGCTGGGCCGCGGAGTTCACCACCACCGTGGTCTGGCCGGTGCGCAGTCCATCCAGCGTGCGTGCGTAGATGATTTGCGACTGCGAAGGCATGACCGGAATGCCGCTCAACGAGAACGTGCCATCCGGATTGCTGAGAACTCCCGTCTGCCCTTGATAAACCAGCGCTCCTGCATAGGGAGATCCGTTGGCGTAGGTTACGATTCCATCGACGGTCGCCGTGGTGGGGATGACGATGGTGAGGTTGGCAACAATGTTGCTGCCTGAGACCGCGACGCCGGAATCGTCGGCGACTTCGCTGCTCACGCCCAGAGTTGCCTCAACCGTATACGCTCCCGTGGGCATGCCAGTAAGCGCGTAACTGCCGTCGGCGGCGGACAGCACATAACCCACCGCATAACGATTTGCGCCATTGAACTGGTAGTACGCCACCGGAAGACCCGGGATGGGCGTGGTGACGCCATTCTGAATCTGAGTGACCACACCGGACACATTGACCGAGCCGCTGTTCAGCGTGACATTCACTATCGCGGTGGTGCCCGCGCCTTCAATGTTTCCGGCCGATGCTCCCAAGTCGGCGCCTAATCCGGCCTTGACCGTAATGGGACCGACGGTGAGTCCGGTGATGGTGTAATTGCCATTCCCGTCCGTATATGCCTGCCCGCCAACCTGCGGACTATTTCCGCCTTGAATGTCGCTGGCACTGACGGCAACTACCTGGGCATTCGGAACCGGATTGCCTGACAGGTCGGTCACTTGCCCGCTCACCGAACCCTGGCCGAGCATCGCCAAGTTAATGACGATCTGCTGGCCCGGACCGCGAACGTAGGAAGCAACCTGACGCAGCTCGCCCGTAGTGGGATCGTTCGTGGCTACCGCAAAAGGACCGCCGCAGTTATCCTGGCGAACGTAACGGAACTGGTAGAGTCCGCTTGTGCTAAGCGGAGTCGAGGCCAGACCCACCATGCCGCTGCCGCTCGATCCGCACGGCACTTCATACGGCGAGTTCAGATAGGTGACGGTTGCGGTGGTCGACACGCTGCCATCCGCATTCAGAACGCTCCCGGAGACTACTGCGCCAGGATCCACCAACGTAGACTGCAGATTCACAGTGCCGGATGGGCCCACCACTCCGCGCTGGTCTTCAACTCCGCCGACTGCAACAGTGGTGGGAACGTAAGGGCCTTCCGGCTGCGTAAGATTGCCAAAGACCAGGCGCCCGGAAAGCTGTCGGCTCGCCGACTGCACCGAGTTGTTCGGGATGGTGTAGTTGGTGGTGACTGCTGAGGTCGTCGGGTCCACGATGCGATCGAACAGCAGCACCATGTTCAAACCGAACGGCCCTGCCTGGCTGACGGTATCCGGTCCGATGACCGTGGCTGATGTCAGATTGGGCCCCGACGGGGAGATAACCTGCGTGCTCAGCGGAGTGCTGGTCGCAAAAGTGCCGTTTCCGTTGGTGTCGACCTGCAAGACGAGATTGTTCGGATTGGTGAAGTCGGCGATCACGCGCATCGCCTGGCCTTGCACCACGGACACGCCGGTTGCTTGCGCGCGAACCACCGCACCTGATCCATTCGGAATCGCGATGGAGAGATCCACGCTTCCCGAACTCTGCGGAGTGAGCAGCAGGGTGTACGGCGGCAGCGTTGGCTGCGTCACCAGTCCCAGCACCGGAGTGCTGGCGTTGCTGCTGAGTGAAAGCATGACGCCGCCCGGGATTGAGCCGCCCGGCGTGCCCGTGCTGAGCTGATTGCCGGAACTGTCGGTCAGACTCACCGACACCGGGGCGGCCGAGGTGCCGTTGCCGACGCCGAAAGCCAGGAAGTTTGGTCCCGAGGCTTCGATCTGCGAAAGCAGCAATTCGTAGGGCAGCGGCCCACCGGCCTGGAGCATCGGCTGCGCCAGATCGGCTCCAAGCACGGAAATAAAGTTCTGCCCGGCAGGCGTCGTTTGCAAAACCTGGTTGAAGCCGGGATCAACCGGAGTACCACCCCACCAATCCGGCGCCAGATCACGCAACGCGTTGGCCTGGGGTTCTCCAAGCGTTTGTCGCAGACCAGCTTCCGAAAGCTCGAGCGCCTTCTGCGTAACCACCGTGGTAGTTGTCGGGATCACGCCGGCAGGCAGCGTTCCCGGCGGAGCGTTCGCCACGCTCCACGCCTGGCCGAGCACACGCATCGCCGCGTTCACAATGTCGGTGGGCAGATTATCCACCGCCGACGGCAAGACAATCGTGTCGGGCGACATCGGCGTTCCGTTGGCGTAGACCCCCAGAGTGAAGTTCAGCGTTCCGGTGGTCCCATTGTTAGTGTCGAAATGCAAGTAGTCGGCGACTACTTCTCCCGTCGTTAAAGCCTGGAATTGGTAGGTCAACGTGACCGAGTCGTTGGGATTTAGCGTCGGTATCGGCGGCTGGGGTGGGCTGACCAGCGTCGCACCGCTTAAGCTGGCCGCGTCGATAGCCACGCTCAAATTATTTGCGAGGGCCTGGCTTGTGTTCGTAACTGTCGCATAAACATTGAACAGTTCCCCGCTCCGCACCACAGCCGGCACGGTGAACGTCATGTTGAAATAAGGATTGCGCACCAGCAATCCGCCCAGGGCCGTGCCCATCAAGTTGATTGGGCCGGTGGGCAAACCTTCCAGAGTGGCGTTGATGCCGAAGTTGACGTTGTAGAAGCCTTCTGAATTCGCGACGATCGTCCACTCCGCCTCACCGGTCTGTCCGGCGTTCAAAGTGCTCGAGCCATTCAGCAGGATCGGCATGGTCGCCGCTTCGGGTCCGCTTGTAAGCGTGGGCAAGCCGAGGGGTTCGTCGGATCCGCCGATCACACCGCTGGGCCCCGCGGGCAAATTAACTGTGCCCGAAACGTTATCGACGACGAGGTTCGCTTCCGCAGGCGTGTTGTTGGTGACGTAGAGTTGCGCCGAGAAGAACTGCTTCAGGTAGCCGACATTCCCAGGAATCACCAGCACACTGGGGATGGAAATGCCGGGCGGTAACGGGGTTCCTCCCTGGTTGCTGCCTCCGCCACCCGGCGCTGGCGCCGCCTGCAACAAAACCGGCACGATGGTGACCGGAACGCTGACCCCTTGCGGCGTGGGGTTTGAGGGCGGCATGATCGGTTGCGGAACCGGAACGCCCTGCGGATCGAACACTACAGGAAATGAAATGTTGACGACCTGGGAAGAAAGCTGCAAGCCAATCGTGAATTGAAATCCGGTGTAGTCGCTGCTGTTGAGCACCACGCCCATCGCCTGGATCTGTTGCAGCGTCAGCGCCTGGGTCTGCACCGATGTCACCAGCACTTGATCGATGACGTCGACGATTACACTGTTCGGGGAAAGATCGAACACATCATTGCCGTTCACCATGAACCGCAAGTTACTAAGCGTGTAATTGCCGGCTTCACTGACCGCCGGCAGATCCAGCACCAGCGAATTCAAGGCTGGACTCTGCGGCACATCCACGGTTTGCGATAGTCCCGGTCCGGAGTACTCTCCCTGAATCTGAAATGATCCGCCGAGATACTGAGCCACCGCAGTGGGAGTAAGTGTCTGCCCGTTCTGCGTCACAACAATCTGCACACCCGAGCTGACATTCTTGGGAATGACGGGCTGTGCCGGAGTGACCGTGGCCGAGAGGCCGCCCACAGTCAGATCGAGTTGCCCAATGGTTACGGGTGTGGTCTGGGTCCAGGCAGGAAGAGTGGCAGCAAAAACAAATGCGATGAATAGACCGAGAGCTATCCTCTGGCTCAATGTAAGTCTGTCAAATGCCATTCGCACGCCCGCCAAGCCGGTGCTTCCCGATCAAACCTCTTGCTGGTGAGAGGACCCGTCTCTCCCAGAATCAAGAGCAAACATTGCCTGCTATGAAACTTTGTGCCGCTATGGTTTAACGTCGCGAGGGGGGTGGCCAGATCAACGCAACGTTGGACGGCGACCTTAATACAGAAGCAACTCGCTGTCAAGAAAACAAATGAATAAGATTTAGACTGGATAAGTGCAAGTGCGGCGCAACTCATCGTACCCCTCGTCAGGGTATACATCTCGCGCTACGTATAGTGAGTAATGTTACGAAATACGAACACGGTAGCTAAACCAATATCTCTCTGCGCGTATTTCAGATAGCCAACTCTCTACGACACGGTAAGAGCCGGATGATCTTAATTCCACAGATCTCTTGTTACGAATCCAGAACATGACTCCGTTCCGCTCGGGGATGATCGTCCCCTAGCAGTCGTAAACCGGAATCGACCCACGAATTCTGCTTGCACGCAATGGCGGCAGGGATGCCGCCAAAGTCAAAAGAACAAAACCGCGCATCCGGCCACCAGCAAAGCAATCGCCCACAATAAGTCGAAATTGAGCCAGGTGTGCCGTAGTAGCCGCAGGCCCACTTTTTCATAGGTTTCGAAAAACGCTATCGCGAGAATGCCAGCCACGGCCAACATGCTTGCGGTGTGTATCAGCACCGCGAGTCCAATTGTCGTTGCAGTAAACGACGACGCGCTCAACGAAGATGGGATTGCAGATGTTCCTCCCGCCATGCTGTGCTTCATCCCAGACATTGGTTCTGCCATTAGAACCGGCAGGAGCATCAAACCCGCACCGTGGGCAGACGCCATGAGGAAGGACCAAACGAAAAGATCCTTACCTCCGACTCTCATACCAGCGCCACGCGGATGGTTCGCGCGGAAGAGTCGATAGACGCCAAGCGCGAAAAGAAATAACGCAACTCCCCACTTCAGGATATTCATGGGGAGAAAGTGCTGGACGAAGCGCAGAACGAGAATCGCCAGCGTGATAGCGGCGGCGTGCCCGAGAGCAATCGGAAACAGCGCGCCGATGACCGCAGACCTGCGCCGTTCCTGCAGGCCGAGGGATAGGGCAAACAGCCAGCCCATGGCGGGATTCAGGCCGTGGTAGGCCCCAAGCAGCGCGAGGGCAACCCACGGCCAATTGTGATTCATTATCAGTTATAACTCACGGATAGCAGTAGAAATCCGACGAAGCATCCCCGCCCTGCAGTTTGACTTGATGCGGGCGGAGGTCGCCAAACTCCGCAAACAGTTTGGGGTCAAGCTGAATGCCGCCATCCTGCGCAACATCGAGCTTGACCATCCAACCCTCGATGCCCTCGGGATAGAACTGCTTGTCCCATGCCGCGTACAACGAATTGGTGAAATAGACGCGGCGCCCGTCGCGGCTGATTTCCACCATTTGCGGGCCGCCGTTCAACGGCTTGCCTGGCTTGGCGGGATGAGAGGCGCGACGCACGATGCCACCTACGTGAACCGAGCCAATCAGCTTGGGATTAAAGGGATCGGAGACGTCATACTGGCGCATTTCTCCCGTGCCCCAGCAGGAAGCGTACAGAAAACGATCGTCCACAGAAAGATTGATATCGGTAAGCAGCGGCGGCACAGCTTTGAAGCCTTGCAACAGTGGCGGTAGTTGGCTCGGATCCGCGGGCTCGGCGGGAATCTCAATGACTTTCTTTATCTCAAATTTTCCGTTCGCCCCGTTGGATCCGCTGGGCCGATGCCACAACCAGATGGAACTGGAAAGATCCTTCAGCGATACAACCACACCGACAAACCCATAAGCCTTCGTTGGATCGTGCGCCGCGCGCAGCTCAAGGACCATCTGCTGTTCCGCCCCCAGGTCCAGGCTTTGAATATGACGCCGTTTACGGAGATCCCAAATATGCAGGTTGTGGCCGTACTTGCCGCCCAGCAACAGTTCAGGATTCACTCCGTTCTCAACCATGTTCGGTGTGCCCCACTCGCTGGTGACAGCAATGTCATGACCTAAGTGCCACGCGAAATCGTAGCCAAAGTATTGTGGACCGCGATCGACCTCCCAGCGCCCGAGAGGTTCGAAGTTGTAGTGATCTAGGGCAAAGATTCCGCCTGGACCATCGCCGCTCGGCGAGCCGAGCGCGCTCAGGTAGATGCCGTCGGGTCCGCAGTGAATGGTGTGAGGGCGGCTGTAGCCTGTCCTCTCCGCGACGTCCTTCGGCTCAATCACTTTCACAATGTTCGGCTGCTTCGGATTGTCCTTGGTATCGATCACATGGATGCGTGACGAGCGCAGACCAGGAACAATCAGATAACGCCGTTCGACGTGCGGGTGCGGCGCATAGGGACACAAGGCGGAACTGCACGCATTCCAGCCGAAATGATGAAGTTCATCTCCCACGTTCGGCATGTTTACGCGGCCCACGATCTGACCGTATTTGTCCGACTCGCGGTCGACATCCACGACAACCAGAGCATCAGGATGGCTGCCGCCGTTGGCATTTAGAGCAGCCACATAGGCCAGCTTCTCTGCCGGCGCCTGCATGGCAAGCTTCGGAGACGGATAAAACGTTGGATCAGTCTTCCAGAGCATCAGATGATCTCCTCGAGAGAATCTATATAGCCCATCAATGGACTAGAGTATAAGGCGGCCGTCACCAAAACAGCTACGGGTGAAGCTCAGCTAGACCATGTAATACAGAGGTTGCGAGTCAGTTCCCGTAAACTCCGCCTGCAAGCAGTGATCGCAGGGATTATCCTCCAAAAGTTCGTAAACGTAACGAACAGCTTTGAGAGTGGCAGAAAACTTTTCCGGTTCTTCCGGAAAGACGCGGTCTTCGGGCAGCCAATCGTGAAAGCGCAGATTTGCCATGGCCTTCGCAAAAGGTGGACGAACACCGCAGAGCAATACCGTGACTCCCCGTGTCTCCATCTCATGCAGGAAATGGTCGAAGCGCTCAAGAGAAACCATGTCGGGATTGCGGGTCCGCTTAAGGCGCAACACGACGAAAGGAATGTTTTCGTCCTCGGTGCGTCGTTTCAGATGATCAAAACAGCGATCAAGCTCCGGGGCGGCGCCAAAGAACAATTCGCCTTCCAAATCGTAGAGCACCATCGCTGTGCAAGGCTGGTCCTCCGGCAGGCGCTCCCGTACCACGCGGTCGCTGCTCACTACCAACTCAGTCCACCGCAGCAGAGCAGCACGCGGAACAAACAGCAGAATCGAGAGAGCGACACCGATCAGGATGGAGAACTCTACGCTGATGAAGATCGCAGAAAATGCAGTCACCAAAACTAGGGCGGCATCGTAGCGCGAGGCCCGCATGGCGTAGCTCAGCCGTTTCCAGTCGACCAACCGGACGGCTGTGACCAGGAGCAGACCAGCCAGAGCGGATTTCGGAATGTAGCGGGCGAAGGGTGCGAGCGCGACTACCGTGAGTGCGACCGTTCCCGCCGCGAAGACCCCCGAGAGGCGGCTCACGGCGCCGGCCTGAAAGTTAATCGCGGAGCGCGTCAACGAGCCGGAGCCCGGCAAGCATTGGAAAAAACCTCCGGTAAGATTGGCCAGACCTTCAGCCAGACACTGCCGGTTGTAGTCGAGCGACTGGCGCGTCGTGTTGGCAATCGATTTTGCGATCGCTAAGGCCTCCAGAAGCCCGAGAAAGGCAATGGCGAGCGCGCTGCCCGACATTTCCTTCACCCACCAGAACTGAATCCGGGGGATATGCGGCATCGGAAGATTGCGCGGGACGCTGCCAACGACAGAGATAACCGTTGTTCCGTTGAGCGCTGGCTTAGACCAGCCGAAGGCGGCGGCCACGAGCGCCGCAACAATCAAAGCCATCAGCATGTCAAATTGCGGCAAACGATATTTGCGCGCCAAACGCCTGAGCAGAACGACGAGAATAATGGTTCCTATTCCAATACCAAGAGCCCTTGGATTCACACGGCCGGAGCTCAGTGTCAGCCAAATGCGATAGAGCACGTGCTGCTGACCCGTCCCACGATCGCGCAAGCCAGTCAGATTGCCCAGTTGGGTTAGACCCACTAAAGTGCCAGCTCCAGCCATAAAGCCAATCACGACCGACTCGGAGATGTAGCGCGTCAGATCGCCGAGTTTGAATATCGCGATCAGAATCTGGATGCAGCCAATCATGATTCCCAACAGAAACATGGCTTGGTAGGCATCGAGGCGCGCGTCAGGATTGAAGAAACCGAGGGCACTGAAAACCACGAGCGAAATAGCGTTCGTGGGGCCGTTGATCAGATGCGAGGACGAACCGAAGATCGAGGCCACGAGCGTGACTACGATGGCGGAATACAGCCCGAAGCGCGGGTCGACGCCCGCGATAAGCGCGTACGCCATGGCTTGTGGCAAAGAAATAGCGGCGACGGTTACACCAGCGAGCAGATCGTTGCGCGTTTTTCCCCAGGAGTAGTTGAACATCATTCTGTTTTACCTCGCACTTCGCGCGAAAATGATGCAGTCGTTCCGCAGGCCGGTCGCGTTCTGGCTGACCGCATGAGTCCGTGCAACGAGTGCTAGGGGAAGGGACAGATTAGAACTCGCTTGCTGCTTTAAGCTGCTTTCCGGACTGTAGCGGCTTTCTCTTCGCCCGAATCGGCTGCTTCGAAAGCTCTTTCGTTGTCCGACCGAAACGAGAACAGGTGGAACCACCGCAAAACGACCAGGGTTGCTAAGATCCACCACACGAACCATGTCTCCTGAATGAAAGGGATCACCGGACTCCTCCGCCAAGTATGAAGGCCACCACGAAAGTGGTATTTCAGCCGAACTTTCGGCAGTATACTACATAGTCGATGGCGATACTAGACATTAATGAGAAACGATGCTGCGGTCGGGATGGTCATTGAAGACAAGGGCAGGATGTTTTCTCCCGCGAGGAAATAGTTTCGTTTGTCCGCACTGCTCTTGGCCGGGTAGCAGACCTTGTCCTGCCACTCGCAATCTAAAAGCAACTATAAGGATAGGGCGAAGGAAGTTTCCCTGAAGAATTTGAGGCCCGAAACAGCCTCGATCCAGTGATTGGAATTGGGGACTACGCCGGTAGTCCCTCAAATCCGTAAATGGTTGCGGGGGGTGGATTTGAACCACCGACCTTTGGGTTATGAGCCCAACGAGCTACCAGACTGCTCCACCCCGCATATCGATCATAAACAATGGCTAAGACATCGTCAAACTTTCGGGACGATCGATCTTCGCTTTGTGGGCCTTCAGCCATCGCCGCCAACCAACTTCACTGTAAACTGCAGCTTCATCGCATCCAACGGCTGGTTTCGGGCATCGAACAAGCGCTTGGTTTTCGTACTCGGTTGTGAAGACACACAGCGCACGGCAAGGAGAAATGTTACTTATGGCCAAGAAAGACCTGAACGCGAAGGCTCCCGGCAGCGAGCGGGGAAAAACGAGCGCGCAGCCTCGCCTGCACCAGAGCGCTCCGGCAATTCAAGAGTACGGCACCGTTTCGCACATGCTGCCTCTCGACCTCGAGGAGCCGGTTCGCCTGGAGATGACCGAACAGCTCAACCTTTTGCTAGCCGATACCATGACCCTGCGCGACCTCTATAAAAAATCGCACTGGCAAGTCGCGGGGCCGACCTTTTATCAACTCCACCTTTTGTTCGACAAGCATTACGAAGAACAATCCGAAATTGTGGACACGATCGCTGAACGCATACAACTTCTTGGCGGCGTTTCGATTGCCATGGCAGCCGACGTTGCCGAAGCTACGCGCATTGAGCGTCCGCCGAAGGGCCGGGAGGAGGTGCCGGTGCAAATTTCGCGGCTGCTGGACGCACACCAGATCATCATTGGCCACTGTCGCGTATTGGCCAAACGTGCAGACCAACTCGGCGACGATGGCACCAACGATCTGGTGGTCAGCGACGTGCTGCGACCAAACGAATTGCAGGTGTGGTTTCTCAGCGAACATCTAGTCGACGAACCGCTGGTCAATGCACAGCCATCGCGTTTGCGCGACGCGAGTTAACCCTGAACGAGAATCAAGCGAGCAGGCTTTCGATTGCGGAGCCTGCTCGTAGTTGATTCCTTATTAACTCGGCTTCCCGCCTCCATGCTGTCGTGATCGTAATACTCGTAGGCCGACATCGGCTTCTCGCCACCCTTTTTCCAGGTGCGGGAATCCGGCGGCAGCTTGCCCAGCACGCGGGCCATTTCCCGGATGTGCATCGCAACCGTGCCGCAGCATGCTCCGATAAAGTTGATGCCGATATCGCGGGCGTGCGCCGCATAGTCTCCCATTTCCTTTCGCGTGAGTTGTAATGAGTCCAATGCATAGGGAAACTCCGGCAGGCTGGTAAAGTCAGGCTTTTCTCTAGGAGTGCGGAAGGCGACCGGCTGACAGGCCAGATAACCCGACACCGCCTCGCGCATCTGCTCCATCGGACCAAGGATATGCTCCGGAGGCCGCAGGCAGTTCATGCCAACAATGTCAGCACCGGCGTCGAACAAGGCTTTGGCGGCATCGGCGGCGCTTTTGCCCTCGGCGGTTTCATCCTTGTTCTCGAAACAAATTGTCACCATTGTGGGCAAGCCGGATTTCTTGCCGCGCTCGACGGCAATCAGCGCCTCGCCCAGCCAGGAGAACGTTTCGCCGATGATGAAGTCGACACCTTCTTCGACTTGCACTGCCAGCTGCTCATCAAAAGTTTTGCGCACGCGGTCGGCCGACGATGGGCTTCCCGGTTCGTACATCCACGTGAGGCTCAGATTCCCAGCAACGAGGCAGCGTTCGCCCGCAACCTCGCGTGCAATGCGCACCGCCGCTCGATTCAAATCCTCTAATCGATCTTCCAAGCCCACAGTCGCCAGCTTGTCGCGGCTCGCGTAGAATGTCAGCGCTTGCAGCACTTCCGATCCCGCTTCGCGAAACTCCCTGTGCAGCTCGCGCAGCGCC
>Ga0209380_10002746_pt1 | contig 11165 bp, 8 predicted proteins | sample HubBroMetageWFT6_FD_188347 | JGI IMG/M metagenome (GOLD analysis project Ga0209380, IMG submission 188347) | Warmed and freeze-thawed soil microbial communities from the Hubbard Brook experimental Forest, New Hampshire - Hubbard Brook CCASE Soil... | ecosystem: Environmental > Terrestrial > Soil...
GCGCGGCATAATGTCTATGTTCACGCCCACATCGAGATATTGAAACTGAGTATTGACCAACGGGTTGATGCCCACGCCGCCGATACCAGGCTGGAACGATCCGGTAGCCACCGGCACGCGCTCGCCGATCTTCAACGAAGCCTTCTGGCCGTCGAGCGCGCGAATCTGCGGATTCTGAATCACCTTGGTATCGTTGTCGGCCATCAACGCCGTCGCCGTAGCTTGCGGAATCGTCACCTGGAAATCGGTCGCGTTGAGATTGGCGATCGTATTCAGGCTGATGCCGTTCGACGTCGTGGAGGTACTAGACGTGGTCGTGGTGGTCGTGGTCGTCGTCCCGGTGGTGCTAATATTCGGCTGGAGCTGCACGGAAACGCTGGTCGGTGGGTTGATGCCGAGGGTATGCGATTTGTCGCGGCTCACCTGCATGACCGCGATTTCAATCATGACCTCAGGCTTCGCCTTGTCGAGATCGTCCACCAATTTCTGCGCCAGAGCCACCTGGTCCGGGGTGCCGCGCACTACGATCGCTCCCTGCGAAGGCAATTGCTGAATGCGGCTCACTTCGAGAATGGTGCGCATCGCGTTGACTACGTCCTGCAATTCGGTCGGCTGCGAAAGATTGGAAAGATAAAAAGTTTTGATGACGTTTTGTTCCAGCTCTTTGCGTTTTGCAGGATTGTCTTGCGCGATGAAAATCGTATTCGGCGTCACCGGACGCCAAAAAGTTTTGGTCTCGAACGAAATGATCTCCAGCGCCTCTTGCAGCGTAACGTTGTTGAGTTCGACGTGCACCTGGCGCGGGGTGTAATCAGGATCGAAAAGAACGTTAATTCCGGCGAGTTTTCCCACCGTCTCGTAGATCACATTCGATTTCTCCGTCACCTTGAGAGTGATCGGCACATTAGAAATGGGAGCCAGTTCAACCGGTCCCTGCGCCGCGTCTAACCGCCGGCGCAACGCGGTCGGAGGCGCCGCTTGCGGTGGCGGATTCTGCGTATCCTTGATCATCTGCTGGGTGCGCTTCAGTTCCTGGAGCGCGATGAACGACGATGGATCGGTTTCGATCGCCTTCTGGAATTCGACCAACGCCTCATCGACCTTCCCAGCGTCGCGCAAAGCCTGGCCCCGGTGCACGTGCGATGCCCCGGCCAAAAAACGCGTCCGCTCGAAAGCGGTGCGATATCTCAGGTCTTTCGGCTTGAGGTTATAGGCCTGCTTGAAATAATCGAAGGCCTGTTCATAGTTCTGACGCGCTTCGGCGTCGGTGCCTTTTTCATAAAGCGCCTTGGACGAATCATGACTTTTTCCAGACAGGGGAAGCGCCAAACAGAGCAACACCAGAACAGACAAAGCCGGAGGGATCAGGCGTCTCATCAAGCAATCCTCATAAAAATTTCCTTCGTCCGGCCGCGGCGCCCGGCCAGACTTGTCCCAGCAAGACGCATCGAACCACCCGAAAAAACTAACCGGTCAGGCGTCTCCGGGATGGTCACGTGCAAAAAGTACCGGAAATTCGGATTATAGCATCGTAGCAACGGGCACCCGAAGTGATTGGTAGGGCGATGTTTACACTCATTAGTACAGGTACTGAAGGGCGGGTGACGGGAAACAGGCGACAGGTGTCAGGAAAAACAGGAAAAGCAAGTAATGACTGGTCGCGATGTTAAGACTTGTCGAACCGGAACGCGCCCCCCACGCGCCATTACCTTTCCTGCCTTGCCTAGTTTGTTTTTCCTTTTGCTTTCCCTGCGACCTGCCCCCTGGCTCTTCGTGATACTTTCTTTTCAGTGCCATCTTTTGAGCACTATGGCTAAGCAGACTACCCACCAGACGGCGCCCAATCGCGAGAAAAACCCGCGCCGCCAACCGACCGCTTCGGGGGAAAAGGATGCTTCCGTAAATAGGAACGCGAGCCACAACTATTTCTTGCTCGAAAAATTCGAGGCTGGAGTGGTGCTCACCGGAACGGAGGTAAAGTCGGTCCGCACCGGCAAGACCAATCTCAAGGATGCCTACGGCCTGATTAAAGACGGCGAACTGTGGCTCCTCAACTGCCACATCAGCCCCTACGACTTTGGCAACTACGCCAATCACGCTGCCTTGCGCACGCGCAAGCTTCTGATTCACAAAGAAGAAATTCGCAAGCTCATCGGCAAAACGCAGCAGAAGGGTCTGACGCTGATTCCAACGCGCATGTATTTCAAGAACGGCAAGATCAAAGTCGAGCTCGCCCTGGCCAAGGGCAAACAATTGTGGGATAAGCGCGAAACCGAACGCCGCCGCACCGCCGACAAAGAAGCCCGCGAGGCAATCTCGCGCAGCCGAAAGCGAGCTTGACCTCGGCTGGGGTTAGCGCGCAGTCTAAGCTGTGGGTAGGAGTAAATCCATGCTCATGCTAAGGATGGTTCGCAACTGCTCAAGATTTTGTTTATGGACCCTCTCCGCCAACGGATCTTAAGCTTGTCGTCACTGGCAATGGAAAACCCAAGAGCGGTGTGAGAACAGCCTTTAGAGTCTACGAAGCGCCTGATGGCATGAAAGGCCACGTAACCTACGTGAAATTTGACTCACTGCAGACTGCCGAAGAACCGACTGAAAACCGGGTCAAAGTCACACCCCGGGTCACCAGCCGAGAGCAAAATCAGGTTGATGAAAAAAATCAAGGGATCAGCGATCGAATTCTTGGAGTTCAGGACTTAGCAGAGTCCCACACCCAGGAGTTCGTGACCATCCGGCGTGACGCCCTGACATGCTACCCGATCGAGTCGGTGTCTTTGCAGGTAGCCAAGGAAATCGCAGGATTGATTGGGTACAGGTGAGTCAACAAACGATGAGAGCTCTACGTGCTCCGCTAAGAAAACAGCGCAGGCAGCACGTTGGCCACGAAGTCCACCAGAAAATGCCCGAACATATTCGACACCAAATCCCGCCGCAATAAATAAAAAGCAGTCAGAATTCCCCCGAGCACCAGCGCAATCAGAACATTCGACGCGCCTCCCGTCCAGTGGGCCGCGCTAAAAATCGCAAGCGGAATCGCCCAGGACGCGATGCGCCCAGCGCCGACCGCCCGCAGCCGTTCGATGGCGTATCCCCGAAAAAATAACTCCTCGACAATTCCGGCGCGCAGCACCACGACAAACACAACCCAAACCGGCAGCTTGGCGAAAGCTTGAGCCGCAGGCCCCTGGCCGTAGCCAGTCAGCTTCACAATCACGGCCGCAGGCACGATCGACGAAATGGCGATCACCACACCCCAGGCAAGCGACTTCCATAGCGGAGACGTGCCGATGCCAATCGAGGCGAGCGGCAACCCTTCCCTTTTGCGGACAAGCCACACGAGTACGCCAGCGGCGGCGAACAGGCAAGTTTCCCGGGCCAGCGTCAGCGCAGTTCCGGGCTCAGGCGTGACCATGCGGAATGCCTGTCGAATGATCAGCATGGAGAACAAAGCGAGGCCTAGCCCTACCCAGGTTGTCACCTTGCCGGTGCCAGAGGGCGCCAACGCGTCTTTCCTGGCCGGCACTTCCGCAATCAAGCCATCGCTCATTGACAAACTTACGAATCGGGAGCCGTAAAGGTTCCGCAAAGGTTGGCGTCGACGACTGCGGGTCTCAACCTCGCTTTTGGCGGCCAGAGCAGCAGGAAGGTTTAGAGTTCCAGTTCTACTCCAGATTGCCCGGCCCGCCGCTTGGGGGCGGCTATGTGGGGTCGTGGGCTGAGACCCGGCAATTTTTTGTTTTCCCGGACTGCAATTGCTCACTTTATACCCACCAGCCAGGAAACGACGTGTGACCACGATCACCGTTCTTTGTGACGGAGGCACCTGCTCCAGGGGCAAACGTCACTGCCGCGGCGAGCGTCAATCGAAGCCGAATTTACTCCACTAGCATCCTTAGGAGAAGCGCCCTTCGCTTAGGTGATTACCCCGAGTTTTGGCCGGAATCTAAGGATGGCGCCAGCGGCGAACCAACCAGATACGTAATCGGTGTCGCTCCGCCCGAAGCCGCGCCGATCTCCCATCGGTATTCGCCGCCCTTTAGCTGCCCGACCATCTCGCGCAACTCCTCGGGCCCATAAGTGCGCAAGCACGAAACCACTCCGTCGAACAACAACACAAAGGGAATGATCGGGACTAAGTACGTCCAGAAAAGCCGGGACCATGAGAAGGGACGAATCCACGGTGTGCAAATGAATAACAAGAAAACGAAGCCAAATGTGAGCAGGATCGTCGATGGAGCTCGCCTCGGCATTTCAAAGATCCCGATGCCCTTGCCGGCGTCGACAGCATTTTGAAGGATGGCGCGCGCCTCGTCCGGCGGAAAATGATGGAACGATGTGAACATGGTTCGCAACCCGAGCAGTTCCTCGGGAACCTTCATCGCATCAATCGGCGTGGGATAGAAGCTTATGCCATTTCCAGAAGCAGCTTTGACATTCTCGAAGGCACCGAGGTTCGGATACTTGTCGGTCAGTAAAATTTGAAGGTCGAGCGGATCCACGCGTCCCGTGCTCACTGGCGGCCTGCGAGCTTCTAGCTGGCGAGCCAGATCGACCCACGGACCGCCCCCGCCCGAGCACATATCGACAATCGATAGGCTGTGCGTGGCGTCGAGCGCGCTCTCGATCATCGGAACGATGGGCGCGTACGCACGCATGTGATGGATGCCAAACTGAAGCGCATCCGTCACCCCGTTGCGCACAAATGGCGGACACCACGCTTGCTCATGAAATTCGAAGAATTGCACTCGACGCATAGTGGCGGTCTGACGAGCTATCCCGAGCATAGTAACAGGGCGTCGTCGCCGACGCGCCTCCTTCGACCCGACCGCGGACCAAGCCTGTTGTTACGGTCCGGCACACCCCCAACATTTCAACGAATCATCTTGCTCTTTCTTCTTTGCGCCAGTCGAGAATTGGTGCATACTCGACAGCCCCGCCCCAAAAGGAGGAGGTCGCGTCGGTCATGCTTTTTCGTACTTCGATTGCTACAATCATTCCACTTATATCGTTGCTCACACTTGCTCTTTACGCCGCCGACACTCCGGCGGCCGGCCCTAACTCCGATCCCACTTACCAGCAATTGCGGAATCTGACACTCTCCGGTGAAGCAGTCAGTGTTACTAACTTCGAGCTAAAGCGCGATGCAGGCACCTTCCATCTTCACTCCGGAACGGTCTGTTTCGTAGCGCCGGTGATGGGTAAGGTTACAGGCGCGGTGTTCATAGGCGAAGGCCACTTTGTGCTCGACCCGCCCGAACAATCCGAACGCAATAGCCTGAAGTTACTAACCAAGGAAGATGAATTCAGCGAGAGTTTCAATCAGGCAGTCTTTCGCTTCACTGATTCGACTTATGAAGACATCAAGAAGGGCGGCAGCGCCGCTTCCGGCGGATGCGATGCCGGCTTATGGAAAGACAGCCAGAATACGACGCGCCACAAACTGAAGAGTAACCTCGAGGCTCGCATCCTGGAGGATGTCCTCAGTCCCGAGCCCGGAGGGCTATTTTATGCCTTCATCCATGGTAAGCACTACGACAGCAAGGAGATTTATGAAATCGATCCGGATTGGGGATCGAGCCAAGTCAACTTCCGTACCTATGACGAGAACAAATGGGGACACTGGGCATCGTTCAATATGGCGTCCGGGCATGCGAAAAGTTCCATCGGACACCTGACCCGAATTGAGCACCAACAGCTCGATGTCACGTTTGAAAAGAACGGCAGTCTGAACGGCAAAGCAGTCACCGACTTGGTGGTGCGGCGAGACGGCTTGCGGGTTGTGCCTTTCGACCTGTTCCGGCCATTGCGCGTGCAGAGCGTGACGGAGAACGGGCAGCCGCTGGCCTTCATCCAAGAGGACAAAAACGACGACGCCAACTTCGCGGTTATTCTGCCCAAGGCCCTCAGCGCAGGGGAGAAATTCACGATAACCACGATTTATGGCGGAAAAGATGCGGTGAGTAATCAAGGCGGTGGCAACTATTTCCCGGTCGCCAGAGAGAATTGGTATCCCAACAACCCCGGAGCGGAGTTTGGCGAGTACGCTCTCTATGACATGACGCTGCGTATTCCGAAAGGAATGAAGATGGCGGCGACTGGCGTGCTTGTCTCCGAGAGTAACGAGGGCGGAGAGAATGTAACTGTGTGGAAGAGCGAGAATCCGCAAACCGTGGCCGGGTTCAGCTTCGGCCGCTTCAAGGAGGAGGAGGCCAAGCTTACCAAGCCTGAATATTTCATCCAGTCCTATGCCAACGAGAACCCTCCCGACTGGGTCGAACTGCTGAAGCTTGGCGGAGGAGGGGCGCTCGGTTCGATGAGCACCGTTTCGCTCAACAAGAAAGCGCTGGCGGAGGGCGAGTTAGCGGTCGAACTCTATACCGATTACTTCGGGCCCTCTATGTTCAAACACCTCCAACTCACGCAACAGACGGCGTGCAGCTTTGGCCAGTCGTGGCCGGAGCTCGTGTGGATTCCGATGTGCTATTACTTCGACACTACGGTTCGACATCAGCTCGGCCTCGACTGGGGTGATCGCGGATATTGGAAAGTGGTTACTCCGCACGAAGTTGCGCATCAATGGTGGGGACATACGGTCGGTTTCGCCTCCGGCCGCGATCAATGGATGAGCGAAGGTTTCGCCGAGCTTTCCGCCTCCCTCTACATCAGCATGATCGAGAAGAATCCTAGGAAGTTTATCGAGTTCTGGAACGACGAGCGCGAGTTGCTGCTGGAAAAAGATGCCCAAGGCTTTCGCGCCATCGATGTCGGTCCGCTAACTATGGGCTACAGGGCCGATAACTCGCGCACAGGCTTCGGAATAACTCGACGCCTTATCTACCCCAAGGGTGCGTATGTTCTTCACATGATCCGCATGATGATGTGGGACCGCAACACGGGCGACCAGAACTTTAAAATTGCGATGCAGGACTTCGTCAAGACTTACACCGGCAAAGCCGCTACCACGGAAGACTTCAAAGCCATGATGGAAAAACACATGACCAAGGAGATGGACCTCGACGACAATCATCGCCTCGATTGGTTCTTTGACGAATACGTCTACGGCACGGCGCTACCCACTTACAAGATCAATTACACCTTCGACAAAGACACGAACGGCGACGTGCTCTTCGGTTTCAAAGTAACGCAGTCCGGAGTGGATGACAAATTTCGCATGGTCGTGCCCATCTATCTCGAACTGGCGGACGGCCGCACCGCGTTCGTGGGGCGTGCGCGACTGAGCGGAAACAGTTCCGTCGATCGGAAAGTGCCGCTCAAGGGCCTCAAAGACACGCCCAAGCGCGCCATGGTGAACGCCAACGCCGACGTGCTCGCGTCGAATTAAGAGTGGAATGGATCATGCGAAAACTCGCGCTCGTCGAACTGATTGCGTTGCCCGTATTTTTCGCAGGGCGAGCATTTGCCGAAACCCTCAGATCGTGGTCAACTACGAGCTCCATTCTTAAGCGCTCCTTCGCCCCTTCGCCAAAACTTTCAATTCGACATTAAACTGATTAAGTATTCTGTGTGACGGCGACCCCAATGTTAGCTTAGGACTGACAGCTGGAAAACTGGAAGCCAAGCTCGAGCCGAACGACAACAAAATGATCAAATCTCCCCGAGGAACTCGCGACCTTCTCCCTCCCGACACCGCGCTTTGGAATTTCGTCGAAGCGGCGGTGCGCGATGTCTTTCGCGCCTACAACTTCCATGAAATCCGCACGCCGATCTTCGAATCGACCGAGCTCTTCGCCCGCGGCGTTGGCGAAGAGACCGACATCGTCTCAAAAGAAATGTTTACCTGGGAAGATCGCGGACGCGCCGAAAGCGACAAAGGCCAATCGCTCACCCTCCGTCCCGAGAACACCGCCGGCATCGTCCGCGCTTACATCGAGCACAAACTCTGGGAGCGCGGCCTCAACAAATTCTTCTCCATCGGCCCTATGTTTCGCCGCGAGCGCCCGCAAAAAGGCCGCTACCGCCAGTTCTACCAGATTGACGCCGAAGTCATCGGACCCGCGACCGCTGGCAGCGAGTCTCCTGCGCGGGATGCGGAAATTCTCGAACTCCTCGCCACTCTGCTCGATCGCGTCGGCATCACCGGCTGGACGCTGGAACTCAACTCCGTGGGCTGCCCCGCCGACCGCGCAAAATTCAACGAAGCCCTGCGCAACGCGCTCGCACCCGTGGTCGATACAATGTGCGCCGATTGCCAGCGCCGCGCCGTAACCAATCCCCTGCGCGTCTTCGATTGCAAAGTTCCTGAAGATCAGCCCATCATCGCGACTCTTCCGACCATTGCTCAATTTCTCGACGACGCCTGCCGCCAGCACTACGAAGAAGTAAAACAAATCCTCAACGCCGTCGAAGTTCCCTACACAGAAAATCCGCGCCTGGTGCGCGGTTTGGATTACTACACGCGCACGGCGTTCGAATTCACCCATGGCGGCCTGGGTGCGCAAAATGCGATTCTCGGCGGCGGCAGATATGACGGTTTATCCGAAGCTCTCGGCGGCCCACCCGCTCCCGGGATAGGCTTCGCCATCGGCGAAGACCGCCTGGTGCTCTCCTTGCCCGCGTCGGCAGAATCTGTGGTGCGCAAGCCCGACGTCTATGTCGCCCCGCTCGGCCCGGGTATGAATCGCGAAGCGGCCCGCTTAGCGCGCGAACTACGCCGCCACGATCTGGTTGTCGAACTGGGCGACGAGTCGTTTCGCCTCAAGAAATCATTCGAGGCCGCCGATAAGATCGGATCGCGATACATCCTCATTGTCGGCGAGAACGAAGTGGCCGCCAACGCGTTCGCGCTCAAACATCTGGCGTCGGGTGAACAAGTCACCGTTCCCCGTGCGGAACTGGCGCAGAAGATTTTGAAACCGGCTTAGCTGTCGGTGATCGCTTCATTCGATGTTCCCTGCATCTCGTCACCCTGCGTTACGACCGGGGCACCTGTTCCCTTCTGAATCCAAGTTAATTTTGGGCAATCGATGACCGTTTTGACCCGCGCTTCCCGCCTTCCTCCATAAGGACAATCGCGGCGCCAGCTCCCCTTCAGCTCCGCGACGTATTTCCAAAACAAATCTTATCGAGGAGACTTACCAGGAAAGCGACCACCGAACCAGGGGACAGAGCAGGATGTTAGCCTCTCCCCCAATCCCGGAGACACATTCCTCGTCATGTCTGGATCGGTAATTCCGGAGCAACGCAAGACCAGAACGGCGGCTATGGATGGTTCTTCCTCTGGAAGCAAACTCAGGGGCAGGCAGTCAGGGTCGCTACGCCGCTTACGGGCACCCACTTCAATGGCTACGAAGCGGAACGGATCATGGAGCGGCCGGGTCTGGGGGGTGGCTCTCTCGCCGAACTCTCCGACTATGGCCTCGCCTACATGTACGACGCCTCTGCCTTGACCACAAAGGGCAACTGGGTAGCCTCCGGAACGGCGGCCAATTGGCAACTCAGCCTTTACAACCAGGGCGTTTAACGGTTCCGACAACAATCTGCTGTCTCTCGCCGAACCAGCGCTTCCAGACTCGATGTGGTTCTTCTGGTTTAACTTCAACTGAGGTTATCGCCAGAAAAGACCCGTGCAATCTAATTGGGTGACATAACCCCGCCCCAAGCTTCGGCTTGGGCGTTTTTTCGGGAATAAATATTCTCCCATTCCATGACCGGTTTGCCCGCGGCTTCCCGCCTTCCTCTATGAGCGCCACCCACTCAGCGCACGTTCCTCGAATAACAATTCTTTAGGAGATATCTTATGAAAAGCACAATCGGCAAAAATTCGGTCGTATCGTTATGTCTGGCTATTGCAATCTTTATTCTCCCTGCCTACGCGGTCACTAACGAGTTGGTGGGCAGCAGTGAGAGCCACAGTATTGAAAAATTCGACAGCACCGGTAAATGGATCAGGACGTTTGCCTCCACCGGCCCATGGATCTCGATGGGCATCGCGGCCAGCCCGGCAACAGATGACGTGTTTGTCGCCACCATCACTCCTACCATCCTGCGCTACAACAAGAGCGGCGCCCAGTTTGGTCCAGGCGGAAGCTATTGGACTACCTTCAACATTGCTGCGCTCGTCGGATCCAATCCCATTGGCAGCCTGCTCTTCGATTCGAGCGGCAACCTTTATGTCTCCACGATCTACGGAACCTCCGGCTACCAGGTGGAAATTTTTAAATTTACCGCCGCCCAGTTGCTCACCAAAACGCCTGTCCCTAGCGGCGCGCCGATCATTACCACAGCCGGCCGAGGCGATCAAATGGCGTGGGATGTTTTTGGCGACATCTGCCTCGCTTCTTTCATCGCTCCTAATACCGTGCAGTGCTACAACCCCAACACATTCGCGCTCGTGTTCGACTATGCCGCGGAAATCCAGGCTGCGGGAATGCAGCCGGTCGGCTTGGCGTTTGGCCCGAACAATAACCTCACCGCGAATAGCGTCTTCACCGGCGAAATCTGGACGGAGGCAGTCGAACAAAGTGGACCAATGAAGCTCGTGGCATCCGGCATGATTGAGGACGTAGGCTGGCTGGCGGTCGATAGTTCAGGAATGCTCTACATGCCGAGCTTCAACAATCCAGGAACTCGCTACGAAACGTCACCTTACGTCTGCTACTTCTACTCTTGCATGGACTACGACTTCAACTCGGACGTTATCTACAAGATCGATCCGGGGACTGGCACGGTCACCAATTTCATCACCCAGCACATCTGGGGGCCGTATCAGATGATCTTCGTATCGTTCTGAAGTTCAGCTGATCCAAAGGGCCATGGCTTCTGCCAAAGGGCTCCGCTGCCGGCGCCCTTTTTCTTTGGCCGAATAATTTCCGCAATCCTTCCGCGATCAATGACCCTTTTGGATGGCGCTTCCCGCTTACCAATATGATCGCGGAACTCAAGTTTTCGCGACAAGTTAAAGCAAATTTATTTCTAAGACATTTATCGAGGAGGCTCAATATGAAAACGACGAACAACAATACACTGGCGAAAATGATATTGGCGACAGCGGCTCTATTCCTAATTCCACAACTGGCATTCTCCCAATTGCTGATCGACGACTTTTCGACTGGCCCTTACCAGAAGGCGCTCAAGTCGGGCACCAACACAAATTTCCAGTCCGGCAGCATGGTTGGTGGCAGCCGCGAAACCTCTTTCTTTGC
>Ga0209380_10002747_pt1 | contig 11164 bp, 12 predicted proteins | sample HubBroMetageWFT6_FD_188347 | JGI IMG/M metagenome (GOLD analysis project Ga0209380, IMG submission 188347) | Warmed and freeze-thawed soil microbial communities from the Hubbard Brook experimental Forest, New Hampshire - Hubbard Brook CCASE Soil... | ecosystem: Environmental > Terrestrial >...
TCCGCCGGAATCGCCGCAATGTCCTCCTTGGTCGGAGCAATCACCACCCCCAGCCCCGCGAAGGAATAGAGCGGCTTCAGCGCATAATTTTCCAGGTCCGGTGGAATTTTCTCCAGCCGGTCCAGAAACCATGTCTTCGGCACCGACGCGTGATTCAAGTAGGGAATCGAAAACTTGCTGATTCTGAAATACCAGTTGGGATGCCCCGCCCACTCCACATCTAACTCATCGCGCCAATCGAACCCAAGCCTCACATTCTTGCGCTGCAATTCGTCGACGATCGTCCGGTTATAAATTCGCCGTATCGGAACCCGCTTTCCGTCGCGTTCATAGTAAAGATGCGACCGTTCTTTCTTGATGTCCACAATGTCGACGGTTCGCACCCCGAGCAACTTCTCGGTCAGAAGAAAATCCGGCAGCGTCTTCTGCTCCCAGGGATGAATCTCCATCAAAATCACATTCTCCGGATCACACTCGCCCACAATCGCCCGCCGCAAAAGTTCGCGATAGGAAGAAGTCTCGAGCCCGCTCAATAAATATTTGAGCGCCCCGGAAGCCGGAAGCCCGAAGCCGGGAGCCCGAAGTCCATAGGTCTCGATGTAAGCTTCCGCCAACGGCCCCTGATACGCGTACAGAGAAGGGAAGGCCTGCAACTCCACCAGTTTCGGCTGCAGCTCACCGCGCGCATCGCGCACCAGCCCGAAATCCACCTGCACAAACATCGGATGCGACGGCTCATTCGGAACCTTGAACTCTACCGGAACCGCCTCGTCCGACTTTTTGCGATACTCCGTGCTATCGACCAACTGCAGAATCAGGTCTTGTCCGTCCGACGCCATCCGATCGATCAGCGACTTAGCAAAGAAGCACGGAGTCTCCGACAGCCGAAACTGCACATGCGCCCCGCAACCATCATCCACCGCCCGCAAAAACGCGCGATATCTGTCAGGAGTAAAGCCTTCGTTGAATGCCTTGCGCAAAGAAGGAATCATAGGCAGGAAAAAATGTAGTGCGCCGCTTGCAGTTGCCGAATCACCGTAGCGCCGGCGTCCCCGCCGGCCGTGGCGAGAGCGCCCCGACCTCGCACTCAATAGCGAAGAAGTCGTAACCGTAGAAGCCGTGTCATTCCGACCGGAGCGAAGCGAAGGGGAGGAACCTGCTGTTTACCCGCACCGCCCCACCCCTCGTGTGTCGGCCGAACAAGGAGCTAGAAGCTGAAAGCTCTCTCACGCCGTCACCAGAAACTTCCCCTCGCGCATAATCTGCTCGTCATCCACCCAAATATTAAACTTCCGCCCCACCACATCGATGTGCGTCGTCGAATCCCAATCCGCCCCCGTGTGCGCCCCATACGGATTCCCAAACGCAATATGCACTCCGGGATACTTCTCATCCTGCAGAATCTCTCCAATCACATCTTTCAAATCGATGTTCGTCCCAATCGCAAACTCTCCCACGCGATCGCTGTTCTCGTCGGTGTGCGTGTATTTCCAGAAATCACTTTCCAGTTCGCGATTTTCCGAGTGCGCTTCGGTCAGCCGGTTTCCCTTCATGCGTATCCTCAACGGGTTCCCTGCCAGGTTCCCGAACTTCGCGCACAAGTAGTCGCCGACAACGCCGTCGATCACAAACGTCCCATTCACTTCGCCCGGCGTCGTAAAAATCTCCCCGCCCGGAAGATTACCCCATTTCTCCGGACTGATAATTCCGCTGGTCTTCAGCCACTTGTAATTCGGATTCAAATCCGCCGTCAGATCCGTTCCTGCCGCCGTCGTCGCCCGGATTCTCGAGGCCTTGCGCACCATCTCGACCACTTTCTGGCTCAGTCGGTCCACGCGCGCAAAGTCCGCACGCATCCCCTCCAGCATGATCTGCCGGTTAATGTTCACCATGTGCGCATGGCGAATCTTCCTCCGATTCACCACGTCAGTCATCTGAATCCGCGATCGCAGTTCGTGCGCTTGCACCTGCACCGCAAAAATCGAAACCTGGCTTGTCTCCAGGTCGTCCAGGATCGCGCGCGGCAAATCACTCAGCGGACGCTCCGCCATGTCTTCGAGCACCCACGCATGGTAAGGCGCTCTCAGCTTCTCGAGTTCGTGCACAATCGACGCCGCAATCTCGGCCGTCGCCACGTCGGTGATGACGCACACCTGTTCAGAAGGTTGAACGCGCAAGCATACGTTCACCGCGTTGAACGCCCCCGTTGAATATTCAGCATCAAAAGGAATGTGAAGGCTGCCCCGCCCTGGTCGCGTTTTTTGCGACCGGTCGGGAAGTTTGACTGGTTCCACAGGAATACTCATTACCCGATTTTTCGAACGGCCGCCGGCTCTTCTTCCAGCCCCGCTTCCGTCTCCTCAATAATGTAATCAACCACTTTCTTCAAATCGCCGGTCTCCTGAAACACGCGCAACTGCCGGTCAGCCCCGCTGCCGTTTTCCAGAATTTCGTGGATATAATTCAGCTCCTCGCGCGAGCCCAGCTCGTCGACCACATCATCGACGAAGTCCAGGTACTCGTGCACCAGATCGCGCGCCGGCACTTCCTTCTGCTTGCCAAAATCAATCAGGTTGCCGTTGAGCCCATACCGCGACGCCCGCCACTTGTTTTCCATGATCAAGGCTCGCCGGTACAACCGGAATCCCTGATTCGCTGTATACAGCTTATAAAGTTTGGCCACAGTCGCCTGGATCAGCGCCGCCAGCGCGATTGTCTCGTCGGCCCGCATGGGGATATCGCATACCCGGAACTCGATCGTGTTGAAAAACGGATGAGGCCGAATGTCCCACCAGATCTTCTTCGCGTTATCAATACAATTCGTCTTGATCAACAACTTGATGAAGTTCTCGTACTCGCCCCAGCTGGGGAAATAATCGGGTATATTCGTCCGCGGAAATTTGTCGAACACCTTGCACCGGTACGACTTCAGCCCCGTGTCCATTCCCAGCCAGAACGGTGAATTCGTCGACAGCGCCAGCATGTGCGGCAGAAAATACCGCGCATGATTCATCATGTGAATCGCCGTCTCCCGATCCTCAATCCCGACGTGCACGTGCAAACCAAAAATTAAATTAGCCCGTGCCACCAGCTGCAAGTCCTCGACGATGTTCTTGTAGCGCTGATCGGGATGTATCTCCTGGGTTCGCCAGTCGGAAAACGGATGCGTCGCCGCCGACGCCAGCCGCAACCCATTCTCCTTTGCCAGTCGCACCATATTGCTTCGCAGTTTTTTGACCTCGGCCTTCGCGTCCTTGATGTTTGTACAGACCGACGTCCCGACCTCCACCACCGACTGGTGCATCTCCGCCTTCACCCGCTCCTGGAGTATCATCTTGCCCTTCTCCAGAATTTCGGCGTGAATGTGCGACCGCAGATCCCGCGTCTCCGGATCAACCGTCTGATATTCCTCTTCAATCCCGATGGTAAAAGTAGGCTGCATATCGTGTGGCGCGGGCGCCCCCGCCCGCGCATCCTGATCAAGACAGGGGACGCTTTCCCGGTTTAACTCTCCGTTCCCCTTCTCAGTCGTTCCGAGCGAAGCCGAGGAACCTGTGGTGAGCCGGCATGACCGCCGCGCGAGTCATAACAGTATAACAACGCCCGAAAAGCCCCCGATCAGATCAGTCCCATTCCTCATTCTCCGCGACCCGCGTCTTCACGATCTTCTTCACCAGCGCGTCGGGCAAGGGTTTTTCCGTCGTGAAACGAATGGTCCCTCTGCTGGTAGAAAAGGCTTTGAGTTCTTTTGCAAATTTTTCGATGACCCCCGAACCGGTGGGAAACAGGCTGCAATGCTTCGCAAAGGCGGCATATCCTACCAGCATACCTTTGTACTTGAACATCGGAATTCCGTAACTGATGACCTCGGTAGTTGCTTTCGGCACCACCGACCGAATCACCGTGCGCAAATGTTTCAATGTGCCGCGAGCCGGCTCCGGCACTCCCGCCAGATACTCGTCCACGTTCTTTGCCGCGACCTTGCCCTTCATCCAGGTCCGCCTCCCTCATCTCTTGCTTAGGTCCTGTCATTCCGAGCCTATCCTGGTCCTGCCGAGCGCAGCCGAGGAACCTGCTGTTCGCCGCGAGCGCACCGCGTCAGGCCCGGCGGCAAAAGCTGAGGAGAGCCGCCCCGGGCGAACGGCTGCCTCCACAATTACACCGCTAAGCTCAAATGGAGCGCAATCTCCCTGGATACGCCCTTGGATTTCGACACCACGATCGTCCCGATCACCGACTGGAACCCAGCCAACGTCGCCTTAAACCGATAAGTACCCTTGGCCACCCGTGAGATTCTGAAGTGGCCGTGCTTATCCGTCACTGCGTGCCTGATTCTTCGTTCCATTCCCGGCCCCTCGATCTCAAACAGAACATCCGGCAGCACTTCGCCGGACCTCTCCGCGCTGATCGTTCCAGCTACAGAGTGAACCCGGAATGGTTCCTCGATCGGATGGATGATGTTTTCCGTCGAGCTCTGGGTGAAATCGGAAAGGCCAGAAGATGAAGCCTGGCCCCAGGGAAAGGGTGCGCACACCAGAAACACACCGGCAATCCACAAGGCATTCATCGCTGCCTACTTCGTTCCTTTCCCGCGCTTGCGCTCCGCCACCCAAGCCGGTTCACCCTTGCGCGCTTGCTGGGAAGGCATTCCCTCCAGGAACTCCGCCCACCGCAGCTCCCTCACCGGATTCCCTCCGCTGACCGCCATCTTCACAGCCATCTCTGCCACCGCATTCACGATCCAGTCAAAGTTCTCCTGCCCGACCGACGTAATCTCGGCATCGGGCGCCGGATTCAGAAAGTCAATCGCATACGGCACGCCGCCCTCCACCGCAAACTCCACCGTATTCAAGTCGTACCCCAAAGCCCGGCACAGCGACAAAGCATCCTTCTCCATGCGCTCCCGCAGCCCAGCCGACGACGGTGCCGGATTCCCCTTCACATACCGCTCGTGATGCGGCGCCCTCGGATCGTACTTCATGATGTGCACTTTCTCCTGGCCCACCACGTAGCACCGGTAATACTCGTCAAACTCCACTCCATGCTGCAGCGTCATGCACAAGTCGCCCGTCTGGTTGTAGTGATGAAAGAATTCTTCCGGCGAGTGCACCTTGTACACATGCTTCCATCCGCCGCCGGAATAAGGTTTCAAGAAAGCCGGGAAGCCGACGTAATCAAACAACTCCTGCCAGTTCAGCGGGAAAATCAAATTCCGCATTGACTGCTCCGTTGTTCCCTCCGGATGCTTGTTGTGCGGCAAAATCACCGTCGGCGGTATCGCCACCCCCATCTTGTGCGCCAGCGCGTAGTTGAAGAACTTGTCATCCGCCGTCCACCAGAACGGATTGTTCACCACAATCGTCCCATGCAGCGCCGCATTCTTCAAATACGCCCGGTAAAACTGAATGTCCTGTGAGATCCGATCAATGATGACCGCATATTTGTTCGGTTCATCCATCCGGATGCCGCCAATCTTCACAAACTCCGCCTCCACCTCATCCACCTTCATCGAGTTGACCTTCTCGACCAGCGCCGGCGGAAACGTATTCTCCATCCCAAACATAATTCCAATCTTCTTCATCTTCATCAATCACTCCCTACCGACGTAGCTTGCGACGTCTCTCGATCCACTCCCGAGAAGCGAATCCCAGTACGTAGCGTTGTCATCCTGAGCGAAGCCAGGGACCTCTGCATTCCGGACCTTCGCCACTGCCGCCGCGAGGCATTCTCCCCAAAGGCCTGAGACCCAAGACCGCCGCTAAAAATATTTTCCCGCCATCCGCTGCCAAAGCGGCCAGTCATGCTTCGAGTTATCTCCCCAAACGTCGAGCCAATGGGGGATCGCCTTGCCATTCAAAGTCACCGAGAACTTGATGTTCTGATCCAGACAGATATCCCAATCCGCCGAGCCCAGCACAATCTTCATCTGCCGGTAGCGGCTCAAGAACCAGTCATCCGACATGTTCGGCAGAAAGTCCGGAGGATTGTTGAAGTAGCAATCATTGTCGTAATACCCATCCAGAAACTGGTGGATATCGAACGCCCCGCTCATGCTGACGCAATGTGTCACCACATCCGGATGCTTCAGCGCGAAGTTCATCGCGTGATAGCCGCCGAAGCTGCATCCCGTTGTCGCCAGCCGCGGCGTCTGATTCTTCCAGCGGATAAACGGCAGAAGTTCATGCAGAACGTAGCGCTCATACTGCAAGTGCCGCAGCACCCGCAGTCGCGGAGGCACGCCCTGGTTGTACCAACTCTCGCTGTCGACGCCGTCTGGACAAAAAACCTGCAGTTCGCCGCGGTCGATCTTCGGCGCCAGGGTTGCAATCATCCCGCGGTCTTCATACTCGAAAAACCTCCCCTGCGACGTGGGGAACACGAGCAGAGGCGTTCCCGCGTGCCCGAAAACCAGCGCTTCAATGTCGCGGTGCAGTTCCTGGCTATAAGCCCTGTGATATTCGCGATTCATCGTGAATGGAAAACCGGCCCTCGTAGAAACGTTGTCGGCAACGTCTTTCTTTACAGCCGAAGTATCTTACCCGATGAAAGGCTGAAATCCTAAGGTAGGAAGCAGGGGAAGCAGGGGAGCAGGGGTAGTGGCTCGGTTTGGATTCCCCACGATCGTCGTTCCTGTCGGCGTCATGCCGAGCGTAGCCGTTGTTCAGGCGAAGCGAGGGATCCCGCGCGCCTCACCGGTGTTCTCAGAATCAAACTGAGCCACTACCGAGAGGGATGCCGTTCCGTGAAGTTTGAATGCGACAGTGCCAAAGTCTGGTTATCCTGAGCGGCCTCTTTGGCCGCGACGGACCTATGCAAAAGGCCGGCACACATAGATCCTTCGCTCCGTTGAGGATGACAAGGGTACGAGATGGCTCTCCATCTACCGCTACTGTCCGGTTGGCGCTTTTGACATATGCACGGCAATAATCTGCCAACCGTCAGCATGTTTCTGGAACACCGTGGTCATCCGCATCTGTTCCGGTTTTTGCGGAACCTGCATCTCGACTTCGCCCATCAGCACCGCGGTGTCGCCGAAGATTCTCACCGTCGAGTCCTTCAGCGAACACTTCGGCATGTGAGTCGAGGTCGATCCATCCGGCGGGACCACATCGCTTTTGCTAAGGACCCCTCCGCCAAACGATGTCCCCATGAAGTCATCGGAGAACATCTTCCGTAACGCCGGAAGATCCGGAACAGACGCAGCGTCCAGCCAGGTTTGCTCCAGCTTGCGGAAATCGTCCTCGCCCATGTTGGTTGTTGACGCGCGCGCACCCAGATGTCCGAGTACGATAAGAGGGATGCAAATCACCAGACCGAACGCGGCTAGCCATCTCCTCATAAGAAGCTCCTTGAAATTGATTTCCTGAGCAGAACCCAGACTTAGAGCGATAGACACCAGAGTCGGCCAAAGGTTCCCGCAGCGTGAGCTGTGCGCTGGAGGATCTGGTCGCTGCCGAACTGTTCCCGCTATGCGTCGCGGGAATTTGACTGTGGGTCAAGCAGCGATCGCCACTCGAAGGCGTCGGGAAGAAAAAAGACCACCTTGCAGGCGTAGAAACGCACGCGCCCCGCCGGAAATAAAGGCTCGCGAGAAGTTACCGCTTGTACCAGAAGATCGCCAGTGCGATAAGGGCGACCGTAATAATCCACAGAATGATGTCTTTACTGCGGCTTTTTTCCTCGGCCATGCAGGCAGTACACCACATCTGAAATTATGGTTCAAGTGTCAATTCAACCCCCGCCCCGTTACCGCTTCGCTGCGGGATCTGTTCCGGTTCGCTTGTAGCCCGTGAACTTCACAATCTCGCGCAGGTGGATGGCTTGCGCCTGGAAGTGGAGAGTGTCATCGACTCGCGTGTAAGCAGGGAACCAGTGGCCGTCCACCGGCTGGCGGTAGCTGACAAAGGTCGGCCTTAGATCCTGCGGTTGGCGCTTCTTAACGTGGATCGCCTCCGGCACGCTCTTCCCGCACAGCTTCACGATTTGCAGATCACGACGGTCGACCCATACGCGCCCTTGAAAATATCGCCTGCCCTTCTCTTCCTTTTTGGGTTCCGCGTGGAACACGAAGGTGTCGAGATCGTCGACGTGCTGTTGCCCCGCGTAGGTCAGGTTGTATTGCGGAACCTCGTCCGTAGTGAGGATCCACGGCATAAATACGCGGATGTCGTCCGTGTCATCCTGCGATAACTGAATCCCCCGCAGCGTGGGTTGTTCGGCAAACGATACACTCTCCACGCGTCTCCCCTTGTCGTCATAGGACACGCTGGTGATCTCGTGAAACTGCCCATCGACCGCTTTGCCGGTGAGTGTCTGCACCAGCACGTCTTGGGTATAGGTGTAGTGCGCTCGTGCCTGTTTGACCTTGGTCTCCTCGGCGGCAAATTTCTGGATCAATTCCTGCGGCGTCATGTTCTTTAGCGGAGCCATATCCAGCACGCCATTTCCCTCGGCGCAGTCGGTCTGCGCCCGCGCACGCCCCAGCAACACGCTTAACCCGCAGATCAATATCTCCGCCACGAGGAACCCCATTTGTCCCGCGACTCGCTTCGCCTTTTGAGGATGCGTCTCCGTACGCTTCACTCCTTCACGGTTTGAATCAGCCGAACCATACACCGCAAAGGCGTGCCGCGCAACGGGCGCGCGCTCCAACCCTCGGTCGGGCTGCCCTTGCGACGGATCCCTCTGACTTCCTCGTGCAGCCAGTCGTTTTGGAACCAAATGCCCCCTCGATTCTGCTCTTCCCTAAACCTAAATGTGCAAAGTCTTGCGTTGCGCTTCAAGGTATGCCGCTAACGTTTTGAATTATAAGCAGTTTAGGTTGGAATTGCGGTTGCTTCTATTCCTGGTGGATTCGAACCATATACTATGAAAATCACATTACTTGCCGCGTTCATTCTCTTTGCCGCCACCGCCTTCGGGCAGGTGTCCAGCGAACCTCAGATATTCCTAGTTCCCGACCATCCTCGGCATGCTGCCCAGCACGATATGGCGAGCGAAGTTTCTCTCGTTGGGGGCGGTGCCTACACCTACGCCCAGGGAGAACGGCCGCTTTGGGAATTCGGTCCGGCATTTCCGCCGCCTCCACCTCTCGGCGATGTTGCCCGCGCCTTCCGCAAGCAAAAGATGGAAGCTAAAAAGGCCGAGATCGTTTTCGAAAAGCAAGGCTCGTAGCTCTTCCACTTCGGACTCTGGCCGCAAGCCTATCCACCGAGCGGTGCCGCCGCGCCGCTCGGAATAGCCTCGCGGACGATGTCGTCCGCGCCACACGACCACGGCGCGACGAGGACGACTGCCCATCTCGAAGCTAGCCGACAGGCTGTGCTGCGTGCGGGCAATTCCGGTGACCAAAGATGACCCTCCCAACATTCACCGGTGGAACGGTACCACAGCGTCACCGGGTTGCTCTCACGAAGCACAGCATGTTTGCAGAAAAGAGCGTATGAAAATTCCAGCAACGCTACTACGAGTACTAAGGCTAACGGATCGCCGCGATCATCGGCATCAACCATCGGCATCAACCATCGGCATCAACCATCGGAATGATCGTCGTCGGAGTAACCAGGCAAGTGCTGACTTGGCTTCAGTGAAATGGGACGAAACCCCAGACGAGTAACCGCCAGCTACTGCTGGCAGAAGAGGAAGCAATGAGAACAGCAATACTGCTCGCAGTCCTTGCGCTTGCTACTACAGCAAGTGCTCAATCCGCACCCACCGCCACGGAGCATGACCGCAACTGGTCAAAGGCTTCCACCGCGTATGCCTACAAGCTGGAGCGGAACAACGAAAAGCACTTGCATCAATTCACCAGCCCTGTGAAACCCCGCCACAAGGACAAAACCGCGGCGCTGCGCACCCAACCATCGCAGCTACCCGCTCGAGAAAACGGGAAATAACATGGCCAAAGCCAAAGCAAAACCGGAAACCACCCATGGCGTCACCTTTGCACAAAACGATTGTCTCCTTGTCTGCATCAGACAATAAGCGCTGCAAATCCAGCATCAGACAATAGACTGCGATTCCGGAAACGGCCGCTCGCTGTCCGCCTGCATTCGCGGGAGTGTACACTGCCCAGACGGGAGGAAACGTATTTGATGAAGCGATGCAAGCCGCATCTGGTCCGAACGGGTGTGTTTCTACTCTTTTTATTGGCCACTATACCGGCCTACTGCCAGCGAGGCACCATTGACATTAATGCCGGCGAGACGTCCGACAAATTCGGCGCGCTGCCGTCGGTCAACGCGGCGGTTCTCGACATCAACGGCGACGTGACTGTAATTAAGCCTTCCGCCAAACGTGGCGGGCCAGGCATTGTCGCTGGAGGCGAAGTCCGTGTTCCTTCCGACGACACCAATCATGCCAAGGAGTTCGCTGTCTTCGGAGGCGTCAACTTCCGGCCCAACACCAATTTCTCGATTGCCGTTCATGCCCAGATCCGCAAGATCGATCTCCCGGCCGCCACTGTCGATAATCAGATCCTGGTTCGCTACAACCTGGAACTGCTCGAGCTGCCGCTCGTGCTCAAATACAAGTTCGGTTCGTCCAAGCGCTTTTTTGTCGCGGCTCAGGGCGGGCCCGAATTTTCTCCTCGGTACCGTAACCCGAAGAACGCGGTTCTCCTTTTGCCGCATCCCAACTTCGACCACGGATATTTCCTGCGCGGAAGCGTGGGCTACACCTTCGGCAAGTGGTTTGCCCAAGGCACCTACCAAACCCGTTACTTCAAGTTCCTGGAAAATCCCAACAATCCCACCAATCTGTACAACTGGAAGAGCAACATGATCACCGGAGGCGTCGGGGTGGTATTTTGAGGACCAGATCGGAGCGGTTAGCTCTTAGTGTTCCGCCGCAGAGTTCGGCGACGAACTGTCGGCCTTCAGGCGCTGACTATCCTTAGACTTAGATTTTGTCATCTCGACCGAAGCTTGCCCTTCGGATTAGGAAGGGCAAGCGCAGTGCAGAGACCTGCTTTCCGCGGTCGCCGCTTCATCAGTCGATTTCCGTTTCGGGAATTCTCCCGCGAAATCACAAATGTTTCCGTTGCACTCCGTCTTCCCGCCCGTCAACTAGCTCTGAGTATTTCCCATTTCTCAAATATAGCGGAGCCCCACCCGCCTCAACTCCACGTTCATTCGTGACAGCCAAAATCAAACCGGCGGTGCGA
>Ga0209380_10002748_pt1 | contig 11159 bp, 12 predicted proteins | sample HubBroMetageWFT6_FD_188347 | JGI IMG/M metagenome (GOLD analysis project Ga0209380, IMG submission 188347) | Warmed and freeze-thawed soil microbial communities from the Hubbard Brook experimental Forest, New Hampshire - Hubbard Brook CCASE Soil... | ecosystem: Environmental > Terrestrial >...
GCTGCATGAAGGGTACCGGCAGGTGGGGACCGTCGAAGAGGCGGACCTGATCCTTTACAACACCTGCTCGATTCGCGATAAGGCGGAACAGAAAGTCTTCTACCGGCTGGCCGACTACAAGAAGCTGCAGGCGCAGGGCAAGACGTTTGGCGTGCTGGGATGCGTGGCGCAACAAGAAGGCGAAAAAATCTTCGAGCGGGCGCCGCATGTCTCGCTGGTGTGCGGGTCGGCGTCGTACCGGAAGCTGCCGCAGATGCTCGTGCAACTGGCGGCGGGTCAGCTGGAGAAAAAGAAGGTCGAGGCGGCGCGGTCTGAAACCGGAGAGCGCGAAACGGCGAAGCTGGTGCGCATTACCGGGCTCGACGATCGCCAGACTGACGAGTGTTTCGAGACCGAATTCACCGCGCGCACGAATCCCTACCGCGGATACATCACCATCATCGAAGGGTGCGACAAGTTCTGCTCGTATTGCGTGGTGCCATTTACTCGCGGCAAGGAGCGCAGCCGCACCCCGGAGTCCGTGCTGGCGGAAGCGCGGCAGATGGCGGAACTGGGCTACAGCGAGATTCAGTTGCTGGGGCAGAACGTGAATTCGTACAAGGATCCAGCAGGGAACAAGTCGTTCGCGGAATTGCTGGCGGCTGTGGGCGAAGTGCCGGGAATTCGGCGGGTGCGGTTTACCACGTCGCATCCGCGGGACTTTGGGCGCGATATTGTGGAGGCGATCGATACCGTGCCCACGCTGTGCGACCATGTGCATCTGCCGGTGCAGAGCGGGTCGACGCGCGTGCTAGATGCCATGCAGCGGCTTTATAGCCGCGAGCAGTATCTGGAGCGCATTGCCTGGATCAAGGCGGCGAAGCGGGACATCAGCATCACGTCGGACATGATCGTGGGCTTTCCGGGAGAGACCGAGGCAGACTTCGAGGAGACGTTGAGCCTGTTGGACGAGGTGGGATATGACAGCGTGTTTACGTTCAAATATTCGCCGCGGCCGAATACTCCGTCGCTAAGCTTGGAAGATGCCATTCCGGATGCCGAGAAGGCGCGGCGGCTCGAAGTGATTATGGGCCGGCAGCGTGAGATACAGATTGATCGTTACAAGAAATATGTAGGGGCGACAGTTGAAGTAATGGTTGAAGGAGTTAACGCGGCGCGAGGACAGTGGATTGGGCGCACTTCGCAGAATAAGACGTTGAATTTTGCGGCGGGGGGTGGGGTTGCGGAGTCGACGGCAACCTCAAAACCAAGGTCAAAAGCGACGGACAAGCCTGCCCTGGGCGGAGCCGAAGGGAGCGTCCGTCCTACACAGGCAACCTCAACGGCGACTGACCAGAGTGTCTGTCCTGCACAACCGGTGGTTGGGAGTTATTGCTCGGTCCGGGTGACGGCTAGTTTTCCGAACTCGCTGGTGGGGGAGATGATATAACGTGGGATATTCCGGGAGGGCACGATGGAAATCGAAATGACGATTCGCGGTTTAATGCTCGACCCCGTGACGCAGATGCCGATCGTGATCCTGAAGGGCGTGGGCGGCGAGCAGGTGCTGCCGATTTGGGTCGGGCACTTTGAGGCGCACGCGATTCAGATGGAGATGGAGAAAGTGAGCGCGCCGCGTCCCATGACGCACGACCTGATCAAAAACGTGCTCACCGGCCTCGAGACGCAGGTGCACCGTGTGGTGGTGACGGAGCTGCGGGAAGACACGTTTTATGCGGTGATCTGGCTGGAGCGCGGCGGCGAGGTGGTGAGCGTGGACTCGCGTCCGTCGGACGCGCTGGCGCTGGCGCTGCGGGTGGATTGTCCAATTTTTGTGGATGAAGTGGTGCTCAAGAACTCAAAATTGGCGGCCAGCGCCAATGAACGTCTCTCGAGCGATGAGCTGCGGAAGTATCTGGAAGGGCTGAACGACGAGGACATGGGCAAGTACAAGATGTAGCGGCTTCCGTATGATGTCTTAGATGTAAAGTGATGCGCCTGCTAAGATATTGACATCAAAGTGCTAACCGTGGCATCATCGAATGCCATGAGGACTACTTTTAACCTTGATGATGACGTCTTTGAACTCCTCAAAGACTATGCCGAAAGCCGATCCGTAGCGCTCGGAAAGGCTGCGTCCGAGTTGGTGCGCCGGGGCTTGGCAGCGCCGGTACAGACGCGCTTGGTGCATGGTTTCCATGCGGTGGTCCTGCCGCCAAACTCCCGAAAAGTTACTTCGGCACGAATCAAACGGCTGCTGGAGGACGAGATCTAGGTGGCAGCCTTCCTGCTCGACGCCAATACGCTGATTGCATTGGCCTGGCCAGAACACGAATTTCACGAAAGAGTGGGACGCTGGTTCGCCCGGCACTCCAAGTCCGGATGGGCAACTTGTCCTATCACGCAGGCGGCCTTTGTAAGGATTTTGAGTACTCCAGCATTTTCTCCCAACGCGCTGTCGCCGGCGAATGCATTGCGCGTCCTGGAAACCAATTTGGGTCTCCCCGATCATGAGTTCTGGCCGGATTCGATTGCTGTTCCGGAGGCAGTAGGAGTCGTGGGAGCACGGCTCCGGGGGCATCAACAGATCACCGACGCATATCTGCTTGGGTTGGCGCTCGATCATCGAGGGAAGCTAGCGACCATGGACGAGGGGATCGTAGCTTGGGGAGTGGAAGGGGCGGTCGAGTTGATAGGATGAGGCGGAAGCGAAACAACGCCGGCCAGATCTTGTACTTTACATAATACCAATTATCGGACATTGCGCTTATGAAGAACCGGCTCAACCGCGAACGCTGGCGGCATGATGTGGAAGCCCGGCAGCGCAGCGTGGTGTTCCCTGATACGGTGCAGAACGAAGTCCGATTCTGGCGCAATCTCGGAAAGCAGGGCTGGACGACCACGAGCAAAATTGGACTGGTTGTCTTGGGAATCTTTGTTTTCGGCGCCCTGGCAACGATCCTACTCGCGGTTTTGTCGCAGGGCCCGACCGCCGCCTGGGTGCTTGTCCTCGCAATGCTACTGGTGTGGGGTCCGATTTTTGGGTTGATCGCCTGGGCTACGCGCCGCACCTTGCGGCGCATCGACGACCGCCGCGCCAAGACGCACAAGCTCTGAAACCGTGACCCGAAACCGCGACAGCAACGCCTGGCGGAGGCGGATGGTGGGCTGCCGGCCGGCGGGGGAGTTCCTCGCTTCGCTCTGGAATGACGATCCCGAATCGGAGTGGGTTGAACGTTTCCAACGAGGCGTCAGAGCTTCCGTCGCCTCGGTTCCTTCAAGGTGTACTTTAACAAGCACCAGAGGGCGCGGAAGCCGTCTTTCCAGCCGATTTTTTTGCCTTCTTCGTAGGTGCGTCCCCAATAGCTGATGCCGACTTCGTAGACGCGAAGGCCGCGTTTGGCGATTTTTACGGTGATTTCGGGTTCGAAACCGAAGCGGTCCTCTTCGATGGGGATGGCTTGCAGGATCTCGCGGCGGAAGACTTTGTAGCAGGTTTCCATGTCGGTCATGTTCATGTTGGTGAGGGCGTTGGAGAGAATCGTCAGGAGCCAGTTCCCTACCGAATGCCAGTAATAAAGAACGCGGTGCGGGCCACTGCCGAGGAAGCGGGAGCCGTAGACGACGTCGGCTTTGCCCTGGACGAGCGGTCCTAGCAGCGCGGGATAGTCGGCGGGATCGTATTCTAGGTCGGCGTCCTGGATGAGGACGAAGTCTCCGGTGGTTTGCTGGATGCCGAGACGCAGGGCTGCGCCTTTGCCGGTATTCTTGGGCTGCAGGGAGACGCGGATCTGAGGATGGGCGGCGGCGAGTTCGGCGAGGATTTCGCGAGAGCCGTCGCGGGAACCGTCGTCGACGCAGATCAGTTCGAGGTCGAGTGGGACGGCCAGGACCCGGGCTACTACTTCGCGAAGGGTGGCCTGCTCGTTGTAGACGGGCATTACGACGGAGAGTTTCATGGGACGCGTTCCAAGGTACGGGGCGGGGCTGGGAAGCGTCAAGAGTCGGGAAACATAGGTGTCGGGAAACAGGGGGTGAGGGGCCAGGGGTCAGTCTGTGCGGTCCTGTTCGCGGGCGCTGGTCAGAGTTGGCTTATGTCTAGCCATCGGCGCCGGGACTTGAAACTTTAGGCGAGTTGCGGGGTCTCTGCAGCAAAGCTAATTCCCGGAGGCACTAGCAGGAGCAAAGTCACAGGCAACGGACAAGAGTGGCCGTCCCACACGAGCGGTCTAGTCGGTAGCCAGAACGATCTTGGGGTGAAATAGCGTGCCGGCCACGCGGGTGGCAATGGCGATGAGATTTCTCTGGCCGGCGAAGACTTTCACCTGACGGGCGCGCGACAGTTCGGGCAGGTTGACGGGGCGTCCGGCGCGAATGCGGACGGTGTTGGCTTCGTCGGCGGTGACGCAGGGGAATTGCGGCAGCAGCAAGCGGGGGTGAATGAAAAGGTTTTCGAGGGAGTGCGGGATGGTTCCGGCTGCTTCCAGTTCTGCGAGCGTATGAGCGTCTGCGATGGAGAATTCCGCGACGGCGGTGCGGCGCAGGGATTCCAGATGCGCGCCGCAGCCGAGTTGCTGTCCCATTTCATGAGCTACGGAGCGCATGTAGGTGCCCGAGGCGACGTGGGCGCGAAAGCGGGCGCGGTCGTCTTCGACGCCGAGGATTTCAAATTCCTTGATCTCGACCTGCACCGGCTGCAGTATGACTTCCTTGTGCTTGCGCGCCAGTTTGTAGGCAGGGACGCCGTGAATTTTCTTGGCGGAAAATGGCGGGGGCATCTGCTCGATTATGCCGTGGAAGGCGGCGGCGAGGGTCACGACTTGATCGAAATTCAGCGCGACGGACTGCGCGGGAGCGGCGGGTTCGCCTTCTGCATCGTAAGTATCAGTGGCAAAGCCAAAGCGAATCACGCCCTCGTACGATTTCTCCGAGGCGGTGTAGAACTGCGCCAGCCGGGTGAGATTGCCGATGACAAGGGGGAGAACGCCGGTGGCGAGTGGATCGAGCGTCCCCAGATGGCCGACGGAGCGCTCGTGCAGGATGCGGCGCACGCGGTTGACGACATCATGGGAGGTGAGGCCGCCGGGTTTGTCGATAATCAGGACGCCGTTCATCGGATTTGGTAATTTGGTAGCCGGGTAATTGGTGGCTGGAAACCTGACCGTGATGGCGCTGGTTTTCAATCTCACAATTCCCCAATTACCAAACTACCAGATTCCCTATGCTTCCTCTCAAAGACGACCAGCCGAGCTACAGCACGCCGTATATCAACTGGTTCCTGATTGCGCTGAATATTCTTATCTTCTTGTTTCAGGCGACGCTCGATCCGCGGAGCTCGGAACTGTTGGATCGGCAGTTCGGCGAAGTGCCGGCGCACTTGGCGGCGTTTCTGGCGGGGTCGCATCGCTACACGGTGCCACAGGTGGTGCTTCCCTTCTTCACGTCGATGTTTCTGCATGGAGGGTGGGAGCACGTGCTGGGCAACATGTGGTTCCTCTACATCTTTGGGGACAATGTGGAGGACTACCTGGGGCATTTCAAATATCTTGTGTTTTATCTGATGTCAGGGTTGATTGCGATGGGCACGCAAGTGGCGATTAATCCGCACTCGACGGTCCCGACGATCGGGGCCAGCGGAGCGATTGCAGGGGTACTGGGAGCGTATTTCATTCTGTATCCGCGGGCGCGGGTGCTGACATGGTTTTTTGTGTTCATTGTGTACATACCCGCGTGGTTCGTGCTGGGGGAGTGGTTCGTGATGCAGTTTCTCTATGGGACGGCCAGCCTCTCGGCGGCACAGGCTGGGCGTGATCTTGGCGGCATTGCTTTCTGGGCCCATGTGGGCGGATTTGTAGCGGGGATGGTGATGATTAAAGTGTTTCCCGAGCGGGCGCGGCGGTCGCCGTATGCCTATTCGTGAGCTGTGTGCGTTGACGGACGATCCACCTGTTGTTTATTTAGGGCAAGAACCTTAGGTCAAAGGCAGGCGGGCAAGAGTGCCCGCCCCACACAAGCAACGGCAAAATCAGAACCAACTTCAAAAGCGACGGACAGGAGTGTCCGTCCTACCTATTTCTTCGGGCGCGATTCGGGCGGGACCAGTCCGGCCAGGCGGTAGTAGACGACGAGTTGACCGTAGTGTTCGCCGGAATGCTCAATGAAGCCATAGGCTAGATCGCCGATTCGGACCTGTTGGTGAGCGAAGGGATCGACGACGAGCTCGGACATTCCCTTGTCGCCCTTGGCCTGGATCGCGGCCGCGCCGTCGGCGAAGCATTTCTTGACGAAGGCGACCACGTCGGCTTTGGTCTTGTACTGGTCGCGCTTGGGGTCTCCCTCGGGAGGCTTCTGCCCGAGCACGGGAGCGGTGAAGAAGTAGAGGGCTCCAGCGCCGTGCAGAAGTTGTTCGGCGAAACTACGCTGGGCGGGAGTGGGTTTGAAGTCGTATTTGTCTTCCGGGAAATCCTCGGCCATGGCGATCAGCTTGCGGCCAATGTCGTTCCAGGAATCGAGCACAACTTTCGACGGACTGTCGGCGGGCTTGACGGCGTCTTTTTTCATTGCATCCTGCGCGCGGGCGGATGGTGCGAGAATTGCGGCGGCCAGGACGATTGTGGCTGCTAGTGATGCCATCTTCATGGGTGTTCCTCGGAGTTGAATTTGCGGCTGTAATTCTAATCGGACTCGTGGGCGTTGAAAAGGTGAGCAGGTGCCGGGTGTGCCGGGGGGGCCGGTGGTGACGCAACTGAAAGCACAGGGAGAATCCTTGGACGAACCGGGGAGAGAGTTGCGCTGCAAGGGGCCCTTCGACTACGACTTCCCTGTCGCTTCGCGAAGGACAAGTCTCCCCTCAGGATGACCAAGAAAACAGGGTTGGGACTAGGTTCCGTTGGGGCGCTGGCGGATCAGGGACAGGAATTCCGAGCGGGTTTCTTCTTCGCTGCGGAAGCAGCCGAGCATGGACGACGTGACCGCGGCGGAATGCTGCTTTTCGACGCCGCGCATCATCATGCACAGGTGCCGCGCTTCGATGACCACGCCGACGCCTTGGGGCTCGATCACTTTCTGGATGGTTTCGGCGATTTGGGTGGTGAGGCGCTCCTGAATCTGCAGGCGGCGGGAAAAAATCTCGATCAGGCGCGGAATCTTGCTCAGGCCGATCACTCGGCCGTTCGGAACGTAGGCCACGTGCACCTTCCCGAAAAACGGCAGCAGGTGGTGTTCGCAGAGGCTGAACACTTCAACGTCTTTCACGATCACCATTTCGTCGTAAGTCACGGTGAACAGTGCGCCTTTGAGCATGGCCTCGGGATCTTCGTGATAGCCCTTAGTGAGGAAGGCCATGGCCTTGTGAACGCGTTCGGGGGTATTGGCAAGGCCTTCGCGCTCGGGGTCTTCCCCCAGCCGAACGAGGGTTTCGCGCACCAGTTCTTCGTAGCTGGCGCTGGTCAGGGTGGCGGGTTCGGTGATTGGCTTAGTCATTTTATTTTGGTCCCGGTGTTGTGGTCTTAGCGGGTTGGAACCTGGTGCTTAAGTCACGTTTTGAAAATCTGTCGCCGGCCGCTTCCCTGCTGCTATTTCCGCAGTTCGGCCGTGCCCGAGTATTCGAAGGCATTCATCATGGTTTCTTCGATTCTCACTCTTTCCAGATGCGCCTGGTGGAAGCCTCGCTGCAATATTTCGAAGATCTCCACGCATAGATTTTCGGTGGTAGGCACGTTGTTGGCGAATTCCTGCAGCATATTCAGATTCTCCAGGTCGTAGCGGGAGAGCACTTCCCTTTCGACGAAGCCGTCGAGATCGACCAGATTGCAGACCATGCCGGTGCGGTCGTCGACTGGTCCGCTGACCGTGACTTCCAGGCGGTAGTTGTGGCCGTGACCGTGCGGGTTGTTGCATTTGCCGTAGGTGGCGCGATTCTCTTCGTCCGACATGGCATCGCTGTGCAGGCGGTGCGAGGCGGAGAAGATATATCGGCGAGTGAGGTGGGCTTTCATATTTCGAAACTCGTAATCCTTATGAAACTCGTAATCCTTAAGCTTCTCCGTAGAAATCGACGAACAGGTCTGGGGTTTCGTAGACGCGGATGCGGTGCAGTTTTGCCTGCTGGAGTTTGGTTTCGAGGCGCTGCCAGATGGCGATGGCGAGATTCTCCGTCGTCGGAATCTGGGCCACAAATTCGGGGACCTCTTTATTCAGGAAGCGATGATCCATGGCGTCGAGCACTTCGCGATGCATCACTTCTTTGAGCTGCTTGAGATCGACCACGAAACCGGAGCGGGGATCGACTTCGCCTTTCACCGTGACTTCGAGCGTGTAGTTGTGGCCGTGGCCGTTGGGGTTGTTGCACTTGCCGAAGATTCGGCGGTTTTCCTCGGGCGTGAAGTCGGGGTTGTGGTAATAGTGCGACGCGGAGAACTCGGCTTTGCGGGTTAGGTAGACCATAAGAACGGTTGCCAGGGGTCAGTGGCCAGTGGCCAGTAAAGCTGCTTTTTCAGAATCGGCTTTTTCAGAGCCTGGTTGGTGGGAGTACGTGCGACCCTTCCAGCAGACGCCGCCGTGGGCGTGCGCATGCTTCGAGCGCAGCAGCAGGTACGCGAACATGGGCATGCCGAACAGGGCGCCTAGGAATTCCAAGTGCCAGGTGAAGTTGGCCCGCCTGAGGCGTGTAGTGAGATACAGAACGCCGCCGACCAATATCGGGTTCCACCACCAGCGACCCGCGAGAGCCAAAGGCAAGGTGATCCAGGGGATTGCCCACAGAGTCAGGGTTTTCACCGCGAGCCAGCCGGCGTTGGGAAATAGCAGCGCCAAATTCTTGGTCCAGCCTTCGCGAAGTTGCGCGAAGTTGCGGTACATACGGGTGCGCACGGCATCGGCCGCGTAGCGGAAGCGAATCTTTCGGCCTGATCTTTTCAGGGCGCGAGCGAGCGCAACATCTTCGAGGATGTCTCCCGCGACCGCTGCGTGCCCGCCGACTGCGTCGTAGGTATCGCGGCGGACAAGAATGTATTGGCCATTCGCGGCGGCAACCGGAGAACTCGGATCGCTGACTTTCGAGGGCGGATATTGCCGCGCCAGTTCTGCGAAGATGACGGGGAGAGTTGCAATCTCCCAGAAAGTGACGGCGATCTGCTCGGGCGAGTAAGAGAGCAGCTCCACGTTGTTTTGTTCGGCTTCTGACAACCCGCGAGCGAGCGATCCCGGCGCGTGAACCGTATCCGCGTCGGTGAACAGGAGCCATTGGCCTCGGGCCTGGCGTGCACCGGTGGCGACAGCGTTGTTCTTGCCAGTCCAGCCGCTGTGCAGAGGAGCGGCTTCGATCACTCTCAGTTTCGGAAACGACCTGGCGATCTCTCGGGTGCGGTCAGTGGAGTTGTCGTCGACCACGATGATTTCGAAATCCACCCCAGTTTGCGCGACGAGCGATTCCAGGCATGCGCCCAGGCTGGCCGCTTCGTTGCGAGCGGGAATAATAACGGACACAACCGGCACCTCGTTTCCCGTTTGCCCCGTGATGGTTTCCGCCACTGCCATAGGTGGAATCTATTATTATAGCTGTGTGCGACACATCCCTGGTTGGTTCTGCTTGATTCCGCTTCTTCGGGCGATCATGTGCGGCGTTTTGTTGTTGGGGCTTACGGCCTGCTACAGCGGCTCGCGCCCGCCTCACATCGGCTCCAGTGCTCCCGAGTTCACGGTGCAGGACGACGACCGCAAAGTCACGTTGAACCAGTTTCGCGGACAGGTGGTGGTGCTGAATTTCTGGGCCACCTGGTGCCCGCCCTGCATCGAGGAAACGCCGTCGCTGGTGGTAATGCAGGAGCGGCTCAAGGCCAAGGGCATCACGGTGGTTGCGATCAGCGTGGATGTAGACGAAAGCGCCTACCGGCGGTTCCTGAAAGATCACGGCGTGAATTTGGTGACGGTGCGCGATCCCGACCAGAAAACCAGCAACCTTTACGGCACCTTCAAATTTCCCGAGACCTACGTGATCGATCGCAACGGGGTGATGCGGCGTAAGTTCATCGGCGCGGTGGACTGGACGGAGCCGGAGATCACGGACTTCCTGAGCAGGCTGTGACATCCAATCTCTTCATGCCGCGGAAAAACCGATCCATCGTTCGGACAAACAGAGTCATAGTCGCTGCGGTCGTGCTCATGCTGTTGTTGATTATCCCCGCCGCTCATGCAAGCAGCAGCGGAAAGAATTGGCGCGTGGCGAGCGCGCTTCAAACCAGCGCTGCGACCTTGAATGATCAGGATAAGAATCTCATCAAAGTCATGGCGGTCGGGGATGTAATGTTGGGTTCGAATTTCCCCGACGACTCGGGACTTCCTCCGAATGATGGAGCCGATCTGTTGCGCGAGGTGACTCCACGGTTACAGCGGGGAGACATTGTGTTTGGCAATCTCGAAGGACCGCTGGTGGACGGGGGCAAGACCAAGAAATGCGGCAGGAAGATTGGCACTTGTTATGCCTTTCGAGTTCCAACTCGATATGGAATCCATTTGAAATCCGCGGGCTTTACGGTGATGGGGCTGGCGAACAACCATGCGCTCGATTTCGGCCTGGCGGGCCGGGCCAGTTCCCGCGCGGTGCTGGACTCACTCGGGATGCTGCATTCGGGCGAGATCGGCGACGTGGCGCGCCTTACAGTGAAGGGCGAGAGGGTGGCGCTGATCTCCTTTGCCACTTACCCGGGAACCTACAACCTGCTGGAACTGGATGATGCGATTGCAACCGTGCGCCAACTGAAAACTGAGGCTGACATCGTGATTGTGTCGTTTCATGGCGGCGCCGAGGGCATGACTCACCAGCATGTGCTGCTGGGAGACGAAACGTTTCTGGGGGAGGACCGCGGAGACTTGCGGCGATTTGCTCATGCCATGATTGATGTGGGCGCGCAGTTGGTCCTCGGAAGCGGTCCCCACGTGGTGCGCGGGATGGAGGTGTATTGCGGCAAACTGATCGCCTACTCGCTAGGCAACTTCGCAACTTATGGATCGTTCAACTTGAAGGGAGAGAACGGCGTATCGCTCATTCTGGAAGTGAATCTTGGCGCAGACGGCTCATTTCAGGGAGGCGCCGTCTACCCGATCAAGCAGGAAAAACCCGGTGGGCCCCAGCTGGACGCGAGCATGAGCATTCTGCCGATACTGCGCGACCTGTCGAAGAC
>Ga0209380_10002749_pt1 | contig 11157 bp, 7 predicted proteins | sample HubBroMetageWFT6_FD_188347 | JGI IMG/M metagenome (GOLD analysis project Ga0209380, IMG submission 188347) | Warmed and freeze-thawed soil microbial communities from the Hubbard Brook experimental Forest, New Hampshire - Hubbard Brook CCASE Soil... | ecosystem: Environmental > Terrestrial > Soil...
CTATATCGCCGTGATGGGCAAGATTTTCAGGGTACTGGAGTGCTTCGCAGAAAAGGGCACAAAACCAAGCTTGGCGTTCTCGGAGATATCCAGGGACCTGCCGTTTTCTCGCACCACGATCCATCGCATTCTCTACTCGCTTGGAAAGTTGGGTTACGTGGAAAAAGACGATGTCGGCTCCTGCTATCGGTTAACAGAAAAACTCCACAAATTGAGCGGGCAGGGCGTTCACTTCCGTCATCTTCAAGCGGTTTCAAAGCCGGTCATGCGAAACCTGCTAATTCGCCATGCCGAAACGGTGAATCTTGGCTCCCTCGACGGCAGCCATGTGGCCTACATCGACGTAGTGCAGAGCCCCAGTGCTCTGCGTATTGCTGCGTTCCCCGGGGACCGGAATCCGGTTCACAGCACCGCACTGGGGAAAGCTATCTTGGCGTTTCTACCCGAATCAACGACCAAGGCCATTCTGGGCGAAAACCCGCTCCTCAGAAAGACTCCGAAGACCATTACGCAGCGAACCTATTTCCTCCACCACTTGTCAGCGGTGCGCGACCAACGAGTGGCGCTGGATATGGAGGAAAACTTGACGGGAGTGACCTGCGTCGCCGCCCCGATATTTGATCCGAGCGGCCGAGTAATTGCGGCTTTCAGCATCTCCGGGCCGGCAAGCCGAATGAACCCAAGACTCAGTGCGATCAAGGTTGATGTTCGCGCAGCCGCGTCGGCCATATCGAAGTTGTTGGCGCCGCCGAGCGGCTTCCCGGCCTCGCCAAGCGGGACTGCTCATACCTAGGACTTCCGCTTCCTGACGGGCCGCGTTTCGTTGGTCAGGGGAGAGTCAGGTTCGAACTGCATCGTTCCGCAATACGGAACGCAGTTTCATTAATATTGCTGGAGTGATGTACCATGTTCGCGACCGTGGAGAATGGGCCAGGTTTCACAACGGTTCTGCGGATGTAGTCGATCGTTGGAGGTGGCTGGCGTGAACCGCAACTTGTGGACTCGTCGTGACTTTATTCGCCTTGGAAGCGGAGCTGCCGGAGCAGCCCTCAACTACACCGTGCTGCAGCCGAAGTCCCTTTGGGCATCGCCTCGGCCGGTTTCACCGAGCGATACGGTGCGCTTCGCCGCGATCGGTAATGGGGTTCGGGGATGTGAGCTGCTGCATGCCTCTTTGCGGGTGCCGGGCGCGGAGTGCGTCGCGGTTTGCGACCTCTATGACTCCCGACACACCTCGGCGCAGCAAGCTCTCAACAAAAGCGTTCCTAGCACGCGTGACTATAAGGCGATTCTCGATCGCAAGGACGTTGACGCCGTCATCATCGCCGTTACCGATCACCAGCATCGCAGGGTCTTCGTAGATGCTTGTGCCGCAGGCAAAGACATCTATTGTGAGAAACCAATGTCTCACACTGTGGAGGACGGATTTGCCATGGTGGCAGCTGCCCAGAAGGCGAACCGGATCGTGCAGATTGGAAGCCAGCGCGTCAGTTCGATTCTCTATGCCCGCGCCAAGGAGATTTACGATTCCGGAAAACTCGGCGAGGTATATGCAATCGAGGCCTATTGGGACCGGAATTCTCCCGGCGGGGCCTTCGTTTGCCCCATTCCTCCGGATGCCAACGAACAGACCATCGACTGGAGCACCTTTCTCGATGGAGCACCCAAACGACCGTTTGACCCTATTCGATTCTTCCGCTGGCGCTGTTTTACGGATTACGGATCCGGATTAGCGGGAGATCTTTTCGTCCACTTGCTTTCGGGAATTCATTTCGTTACTGGGAATAGCACTGTGCCGCAGCGGGCGCAGTCTGCCGGCGGCATATTCCGCTACAAAGACGGACGCGACTTCCCTGACCTGATTGAGACTTTCTACGACTATCCGAATTTCCGCGTGGCCGTGCGCTGCAATTTGAACAATGATCAAGGCGAGTTCTTCGGGTTTTACGGAACGAAGGGCACGCTGATCATCAGGGAATCAACCGTTGCCTACACTCCGCAGGACACCCGGGAAGAGCCTGATACCTACACCGTGTCCTTGTGGCCTGAACAGTTACGAACAGACTACTTGGCGAAGTGGCATGCCGAGCATCCCCCGATTAGCCCCTTGCAGTTTACCCTTGACGAACAGACCGAGGTTTTCGCCTTGCCTCCAGACTACAGCGATGTGGTAGACCACGAAGCCAATTTTTTCCAGGCTGTGCGCTCACGCAAGCGGGTGGTGGAAAACGAAGAATTTGGGAACACCGCGGCGCTTGGTTGCCACCTGGCCAACTACGCGTATTTCAAACGAACTGCCGCAGTATGGGATCCTGCAGCCAGACAGATCAAAAGCTAACCCGATGTCCCTTGTCTGCTCGGCGGCGGATCCAACCTGAGCGAAGTTTGGTCTCAATTTGACGTTGGAACGGGAGAACGAACATGGATCGGCGAACCTTCTTGAGTAAACTATCTCGGGCTGCTGCAGCCACGATGATCGGGCGCAATTTCGCATGGGCGGCAGAGCAACGTCGGATCAAGACGATCGGAATCCAGCTTTATACGGTCCGGGACGCCTTGAAGCGCGACTACGACGGCACACTTGCCAAACTCGCCGCCATGGGATATCGCGAGGTTGAGTCCGGACGCGACCATGACAAACCGCCAAAACAGATGCGGGAAGCCTTGATGCGTTACGGCCTGACCTCTCCTTCCTATCACGTCGATTGGAATAGCCTCGGAGCGGACTGGCCCAAGGTGATTGAGGACAACAAGATCGTCGGCCGCACTTACTTGGTCAATCCGTGGATCGATGAGGAAGTTCGTAACAAACCAGACGGCTGGAAGCACGCGGCGGAGACTCTTAATCGGGCCGGGGAGACGGCCCAGAAAGCGGGCATCCAGTTCGCTTATCACAATCACTGGATGGAATTCGTCCCTTTGGATGATGGAAAACTTCCCTATGACGTCCTGTTGGAGAACTGTGACCCGAACCTGGTGAAGATGCAAATGGATCTGGGCTGGATCACGGTGGGGGGGCAGGATCCGGTCAAATATTTTGAACGCTATCCGGGACGGTTTCCCATGGTGCATGTGAAGGACGTGCACGAGGTTCCCGACGCTGCCAGTGTTCGCGGAGGCCGGTTTGCCGGAGAGAACATGACAATTCTGGCGGACGTGGGAAGTGGGATCATCGACTGGAAGCGAATCTTCGCTCACTCAGAGCAGGCGGGGATCAAGCACTACTTCGTCGAGCATGACAATCCGAAAGACTCGATGGAGACCGCCCGCGTCAGCTACCGGTATCTCGAGCAGCTTCGCTTTTAGGCGCTGTTGCAATCGAAACGTTCTTCAAAACCGGGCTGCGCGCCTCGACCAACCTGCACGTGACCGGGGCTGGTCATTCTCACAGCCCAGAAGGGATTGCCGATGACCCGACGATGGAGCGCAGTTGCCGAGCGGCGCTTGGCCAAATGTGGCCTTTTTGGCGCGGCCATCTTTAGCTTCCTTCTTGCTATAGCCGTCCCGGCCCGGGCACAGTCGGCCGAGGAAGCCGCCCACCTTGCCAACACCCTCTCCAGCCAGTCCCAGACGGTGATTCAGCGGTTGTCGACTCTGGATGCTCTACCTGCGGACGGATGGAAGACGCATCCGGGCGATGTTGCACATGGTGAAGCCCTCGATCTGGACGACTCGAGTTGGCCAATCGTCCGAGCCAAGGCCGAGTCCGGAACCGAGGCAGTCTGGTATCGCCGCTCCCTCACCGTGCCTCCCACTCTAAACGGATATGACCTTACGGGCGCCAGAATCTGGTTCAGCTTTCACGCGGATGCGAACGGGCCCATGCCGGAGATCTTTTACCTGAATGGCCGTCGCGTAGCCATGGGCGACGACCTTGAGCCCATCGTTCTGTTTGACCATGCAACGCCCGGCGACACGGTGCTGGTCGCAGTCAAATTACTGCCCACGGTCGACAAGAAGATCTTTCAAGGGACCGAGCAGAAAATCGAGTTTTCTGGGACCCGACCCAATCCGGACGACGTCCGAGTCGAGTTTCTCACCTCGGCAATCCTGCTGCCGAGTCTGTCCATGAATCTCTCTGCCGACACTGCGACGCTCGAAAAGGCCATTCGCGCGGTGGACCTGAAGGCGCTCGAGGCGGCGGACCAGCGAGCCTTTGACGCCTCGCTGCGGCGCGCGCACGAGCAAATGGAACCGCTGAAGCCCATGCTCGGGCAAGCGTCCCTGCACCTCACGGGCAACGCGCATATCGACGCGGCGTGGCTCTGGCCGGTGAGCGAAACAGTCGACGTCGTCAGGCGAACATTCGGCACCGCCCTGCAATTGATGAATGAGTACCCTGACTATACCTATACGCAGTCGGCCGCGGCGTACAGCGAATGGATCGCCGAGAAATATCCACAGATGAATCAGGAGATTAAACGGCGGATCAAAGAGGGCCGCTGGGAGATTGTCGGCGGGATGTGGGTTGAGCCCGACTTGAACATACCGGATGGCGAGTCCACCGCCCGTTCGTTATTGATTGGAAAGCGCTGGTTTCAGAGGGAGTACGGCGTGGACGTCCAGATCGGCTGGAACCCAGACTCCTTCGGTTATGCCTGGCAGCTACCCCAGATCTATAAGAAGTCCGGGGTCGATTACTTTGTTACTCAGAAAATGGCTTGGAATGATACCAATCAGCTGCCTTTCAAGCTGTTCTGGTGGGAATCGCCCGACGGCAGCAAGGTCCTCACTTACTTTCCCCACGACTACGTCCACACTGATCTGAATCCGGTCCGTTTGGCGGAAGATCTCCGAACCGCGCGCCAGCAGGCACCGGGAATGACAGAGATGATGGATCTTTATGGAGTGGGTGATCACGGGGGTGGGCCCACACGCGCCATCTTGGACGAAGGCGTGCACTGGATGCAGCCAGAGAAAATCGTCCCGCCGATGCGGTTCGGCACAGCCTCTGCCTTCTTTCATGATATCGCGAGCAAACTGGACAGCATTTCCCCTGGGTGGGACTACAGCTCAATTGCCAAGGGTTACAAAGAGCCGCCTGCCCCGTTGGCCGGCAGGATCAGCATTCCTACTTGGAAGAGTGAACTGTACTTCGAATACCATCGCGGCGTTCTGACGACGCAGGCCAACCAGAAACGCAACATGCGTCAGAGTTCCATGCAGGCATTGAATGCCGAGAAATACGCCTCGCTGGCATGGCTGGAGGGTAAGCCATACCCCGGCGATCGACTGACCGAGGCGTGGAAGAAGATCACCTTCAATGATTTTCACGACCTGGGGGCGGGATCAGGTATCGGCATCATCTACAAAGACGCCCAGCGCGACTATGACCAGGTGCGATGGTCGACGAATGAGATTTCGAGCAACGCATTGAGCAGCCTTGCGGCCCACGTCAATACGACTGGGGGGGCCGGGATTGCCGCATTTGTCTTCAATCCTCTGGCGTGGCAACGCGCCGGACTGGCGACGCTGGAAGTTCAGATGCCTTCCGCAATTACCGGACCGCTCTCCGTCCTCGATGCGCACGGCCGCGTCCTTCCCTCGGAAGTTCTTGTCAGCGACCCCACAACTCACACGTATCGCCTGCTGGTAAACGTCAAGAACGTGCCTTCGATGGGCTACACGATCCTTCATGTCGTTCCCGGAGTAAAACCGGTGGAGACCGATCTGAAAGTTAGCGGACTGACCATGGAGAACGCGAGCCTCCGAGTCACAGTCGATCCGAAGACAGGTTGCATCATAAGCCTGTTCGACAAGCGCTCGAACTTTGAGTCGCTGGCCAGCGGCGCCTGCGGCAATCAACTGCAGACCTTTAAGGACACTCCCAAGGATTATGATGCGTGGAACATCGATCCGGGCACGATGGATCACATGACACCGATCGATACCGCAGATTCGGTGGAAGTGATCGACAAGGGCCCTTTGCGCGCCGTGATTCGCGTATCGCGCACATGGCAGAGCTCAAAGTTCGTGCAGGAGATTGCTCTGTATGCCGGAGCCGATCAGGTCGATGTGGTGAATGACATCGACTGGCATGAGACACACGTTCTGCTGAAGGCCGCCTTCCCGCTGGCAGCAACCAGCAATCATGCCACCTATGAGATTCCTTTCGGTAGCATTGAACGTCCCACCACCCGGAACAACAGTTGGGAACAGGCCCAGTTCGAGGTTCCTGCACAACGTTGGGCAGATCTTGGCGATGGGCAGCATGGCTTGAGCCTCATCAATGAGTCCAAGTTTGGATATGACGATCAAGGCAATGTGCTGCGCCTCACGCTGCTGCGTTCGCCGCTTTGGCCGGATCCGCAAGCCGATCGCGGGCACCAGCACTTCAGCTACGCCCTCTATCCACACGCGGGCGACTGGAAGCAGGGCCTAAGCGTGCGGCATGGCTATGAGTACAACTATCAGTTGCAGGCCGTGCAGGTTACCTCGCACGCCGGTGTGCTGCCGCTGGAGCACTCCTTTGTGTCGGTTCAACCGGAGAATGTGGTGCTAACGGCGATGAAGAAGGCGGAGGACGGCGACAGTCTCATCTTTCACGCGTACGAGTGGGCCGGCAAGTCCGGCAACGTGACGTTCACGCTACCGGAAGGAGCGACGGGCGCCATCTTAGCCAACCTCCTCGAACAGCCCCAGAAATCGCCGCTACCCATCACCGGCAATCAAGTGACCGTGCCCATCCATCCTTTCGAGATTCTCGCCCTTCGCGTCGATTACTCGCGAAAGGCAAAGGACGAGGAGCCTCTTCATGGTAAAGGTGGCCGGAATTAATTCTCGAGAAGGCGGCCGTGTTGCCGACAGGCGGGCAAAATGTCGCCTGCCACAGTTGACTGTGTCGAGCCAAGGTGAGCCTCTGTGTCACGCGGAGATTCCGAACACGCTTCTCTCGCCCGGCAACTGAGGGCTGGGCTCGAAGTCTCTTGTTGCCAGGTAATGATGCAGCCAATGTTTCAAATGGAGGGCGGCGTATCCGGACTGGCCTTGGTTCGGCGGAGCCAGTTATTCCGGTCCCCCTATTCCGGTCCCCCTAGGATCGCGGAGCTAGCCTTCTTCTCAAGAGCCCGGAGCCTGAAATCGTCGGGGAACAGCGCCGTGCCTTGGCGCAGAACGGCGAGAGCGTCGCCATACTGTCCGAGTTCCATATACTCGGTGGCGAGACTCTCATACAGCTCGCGAAAATAAGGGTTGGTGGTGCGCGCCTTTTCAAGGATCGTGACCGCTTCCCGGTCCTGCTTGGTGCGCACATACAAGTTGGAAAGGAAAAGATAATCGTCAACGTTTGCTGATCCAACGCGCAGGACGCGTTTCATGTACTCCAGGGCTTTTAGATTTCCTGCGGGCGTGTTTTTGTCGAAGTCGGCGCGAGCTAAGGCGCGAAGAACAGCGGGATCTGAAGGCTTGGTGCTCGCGATCGGCTGCAACAGCCGGGTCAAGAGCGAATCAAACTCATGATGACCTTCACGGACCAGACTGTCGTACGCCTCTAATAAGACTGCCGGTGGAACTCGGTCGAGCCGCCTCCATTGGTCCGGTGGGGCAGTCAGGACCAGTAACTCTGGTTTCTCCCTGAGATGTGCCCCAGGGGATGGTCGCAGTGCTGAACTGGCTCGCGCGGGAATCGAGTGATCGGTGAGCGCCGCGTGAGCAATGGTCGTCACCGTGCGTTTCGGCATGTGGCAGGCCAAACAATCATTGGGCGGACTGGTGGCCAGTCGTTTTGCCGGTTCCAACTTGCAGCTCCGTTCGGTGTGACAGCGCAAACACTGCGCACGGTAGTTGGCCATGGACGCCGCCGCGGACGACTCCAGGTGAGGATCGTGACAGCTAATGCAGTGTAAATTGCCACTGGCCCGGTAGCATTTGCTGAGCGTCATCCCAAAGTAATGTTCCAACGGCAGTGCAGAGGGACTTGCGCCATCTTCGGGCGCAATCTTAAAAATGGAAACATAGTTCCCCAGTGGTGTCCCGGGACGGAAGTCGAGAGCGTGTTTGCCGGGCATTTCGATCCGCACATCCCGCCCCTGGTGGCATCGCATGCAAATGTTGTCTGCCAGCCATCCTGACAGCCGCGCCGGATTCACAATGCTTGTGTCGGCGACCGGCGGAGGTGCGGCATCCAGCATCAGATCTTGAGCGTGTTCCGCGACATGTGTCGCGCCGGGACCATGACAGTTTTCACACCCCACCGCGAGTTCGTCGAAGGGCGGCTCTTTATAAAGCCCGATTTGCCCCTCAACCGGATTGGGGCGACCACTGTGACACACAATGCAGCGGTCAAGAATGGGACGAGTAAACCCCCGGTTCTGAATCTCAAATCCAGGAGAAAAACCCCAGGAACGCGTTTTGCTGTAATAGGAGAGGGGAGCTTCGAACAGGGAGTGGTCCCGCTGCACCAGGAATCCGAAACCGTTCTCTCCCGCGCCAATGACATAATCGAGTTTCCAATTTTGACGGAATATCTCTTTACCGTCGGAGTCAAGAGAATACTGACTCTGAAAAAGCCCGCCATCGCGGCGCGTCACGCCAAAATATGAATTGCTGTCTTTGTCGTACACCGTGGCCGGAGCGGGCAGCACCGAGGTGAGGGAATTCGTGTCGCCAGGCAGCATGGACTGGCCCATCGACGTCTGGCGGAAGATGCTGTAGATATGGGAATGGCAGGAGGCGCAGGCTCTGGAACCGACGTAGGACCCTTCGGACTGGGTCTTGCCGGAGTGAAGCGGAGTCAGAGCCCTGGTTCCAGATTTTTCTTTAGCCGTCGCATGGGTCGACTCCTGGGCCGCGCCGTACGGCACCCAGAGGGAAGCAACGGAGATGAGAATGCAGGCGAAGACTCCCTCATGAAATGCCCGCGGCGAGCGCACCGGGGGCGTCTTCGTGGAAGGTTTCGTGGGACTTGGAACACCCGGTTTCACATTCCCCCTAACCCGAATAGCGCAATCAACGCTGATCGCATGTCTTGGCCAACAGCCTTTCTCTCAAGCCGGCAAAGACTGTTCCTGCAAGCTTAATGATGCATCCCCCGTCAGCCTATCAGGCGATTCGGAACGCCGTTCTTTATCGTGGACTTTAACAATAAGAACTGGCAGAATAGCCCAAATCATACGCAACTCTGGACCTGGGGTCCGCAAGCGCATGGCAAACAAGTTGAAGCAAATTCTGCAAAATGGCAAGCCCGCCATTGGCACATGGCTGGGGTGTTGCGATCCGTATTTTGTAGAGATGATGGCAGACCTGGGCTTTGATTGGCTGATCATTGACATGGAACACATCCCGCTCAGCCAGGAAGGCCTGCGCACGATGCTCATGGCCTGCAAAGGCAGCGCAAGTGTGCCCGTGGTTCGGGTCTCCAGCAACTCCCGGGATTCGATTCAAGCAGCTTTGGATCTGGGAGCTCAAGGAGTGATGGTGCCCATGGTCAATACCAGCGCCGATGCGGAACGTGCAGTCGAGTTTTCCCGCTATCCGCCGCTGGGACGGCGTGGGTTTGGCCCGGTTCGTGCCGGGCATTATGGCAAGAATGACGCGGGTTACCGCAAAACTGCCAACGAAGAAACACTGCTGATCGTGCAGGTCGAGACCCCGGAAGCGGCACAAAGCGCCGAGGAAATTCTGCGGGTAAAGGGCATTAATGGTCTCTTCATCGGCAATGGGGACCTGGCCAATTTCATGAACAATGGGGAGGTCGGTTCTGCCGCCGTGCAGAAAGTGGTTGACGATCTCATCGCACTGGCGACTCACAAGTCGGTGCCCGTCGGGTTGCCCACCTGGTCGCCGGCGGAGTTCAACCGCTATGCACAGCAGGGGGCGCAACTGCTAACCATCGGGAGCGACATGCGGTTTGCCGCTAACGGAGGCAGGGCAGAACTGTCGGGCACCCGCGAGCTCTTGGGGAAACGTTAGGGTGGCGTCCGAATTCAACCCGTCAGGGCCTGGCCCGCAAAGCCCCTAAAGGCTTCGCGCGTGGCTCTGCTGCATTTCCCCAATCGGCGGGCAAGGAGTGTAAGAGTTTGCAGAATGCCGTTCCAGATCGACCCTTCACCTTTGTTCGAAACCCGAGACGTTGCTATGATAGTGGTTTAGGCCCATCGAATCATTCATAACTCGAGCGAAAGCATTGTCCTCCACAAAAGAATCCCGATCCGGCAGAATACCAGCGAAATACCCGGTAAAATCGCTGGCGAAGGCGCTACGCATCCTCGACACGGTAGGCCGTTTTCAGCACGGTACCAGCATCGCCGCCCTCAGCAAAGAGCTGAAAATGGGGAAGAGCACTGTCCACCGCCTGCTGGCAACTCTGCGTGAGTTTGATCTGATCTGGTTCGATCCCACCACCTCCAATTACGCCCTGGGATCGCGCATTCTGCGGTGGAGCGATTTGCTTGTGCAGCAAAACCCGCTGGTACGCCACGGGCTGCCCGTCCTGAGAGAACTGGTGAGCGCTGGCCGGGAAACTGCCAACCTTGCCGTGATGGATGGCGCGGATGTGCTGTATGTGGCACAGTTCGAGTCGATGGAAAGACTGCGCATGAGCGAAGCGGTCGGGACCCGTCACCCCGCGCACTGCACTGCGCTGGGCAAGGCGCTCCTGGCAAGCCTGTCGGAAGAGGAATTCGATCAGCTCTACAGCAAGGTAGATGCGCTGAAAAGCCTCACCGCGAACACCATTGCTGACAAGCGACGCCTGAAAGAACATCTGCAGAAGGTGAGAAATGAAGCGGTAGCTTACGACTTTGAAGAAAACGTAGTCGGAGTCGTTTGTCTGGGCGCTGTGGTACGAAATTTCACGGGCAAGCCCATCGCTGCGATGAGCGTCTCACTTCCGATTCAGCGGCTTCGCGGAGAGAGTCTGATCACCTTGAAAGAACACCTGCTCAACGCTGTAAACCGGCTTTCGAGGGAACTGGGCCACAATCCGGCCAATGACTCCTCGCAGGTTGCCCGACACGCCGGCGCCCCCGTTGAAGCCACGCTCTAACGCTTACCCAACCGTGTTTACAAAAGTGCCGATGCCGGCGATTGAGATTCGTATCTCGTCGCCGTGCTAAGCCCACGTTCGCCTTTGGGCTGATCATCAGAGCCGGTTCTGGCTCGAGGACCGACAGTTCGAATCGTCGCGGATGGCGACCTTCGGGTTCGACTCGTCGTCGC
>Ga0209380_10002751_pt1 | contig 11156 bp, 8 predicted proteins | sample HubBroMetageWFT6_FD_188347 | JGI IMG/M metagenome (GOLD analysis project Ga0209380, IMG submission 188347) | Warmed and freeze-thawed soil microbial communities from the Hubbard Brook experimental Forest, New Hampshire - Hubbard Brook CCASE Soil... | ecosystem: Environmental > Terrestrial > Soil...
TCCGGCAGTTCGTTGCCGTCGCGGAAGCCGTGCGTCTGGTGGCCCACGTTGCAAGTAAGGGTGAGAGTTTCGCCGGGGGCTAAAGGCTGATCCAGAGCGTAGATGGAGTACAGGTCGCGCGGCGTCGAACTGACCAGGTGAAACGGGCGGTCGAACTGGACGTTGCTGACCGACTGCATCTGGTCGGTGATGTGGACTTGCGGAATCGGCTGCGTGGTTTTGTTCTCCAGCGTCATGCGGACGGTACCGTCGAAGGAGCGTCGGTCAGGATAAATGTTGATGGTGGCATCGACGGCCGTGACCTTGGGCTGCAGCAGGTCTTGGTACTGCTTGAACTTGGTTTCGTAGGTGGCCTGAATGTCACGCCGCGCTTTGGAGTCGAGATACTCGTTGAGCACGTGCGCGTTGTAGTAATACCAGGAACCGGAGCCGATGGCGATGACGGCAAAAAGCAGAGCAGCCGGAATGAGCCGCGGGGCGCGCTGCAGGGCCAGCCGGGTGCGGGAGCGCAGAGAGTCTTCCGCTCCGCGCCGGGCAAACGCAATGGAGATGACTCCCAGGAAAGCGCAAATCGCGAACCAGTAAGTGATCGACCAGAACAATGCTGGGACGAAGTGTCCGTAGCCGTTCATGTCGGAGTAGGTGTAGGCAGGGGTCTGGCCAATCAGGTAGAGCGTGTTCTCCCAGCCAAAATTGTAGAGGATGGGCATGAGTAGGAAGGCGCCTAACAAGATGGCGTAGCCCACAAACTTGTTTGAGACCACGGTTTGGACGAAGAGCGCGAGAAGGATGAATGTGAGGACTTGCGGGAAGGTCACGACGTAGAGTTCCTTGACGTACTGCAGGAACTCGTAGTGGTAATAGCCAGCGACGGTCTGCATCACGACCCCGATGAGCATGGCGAAAGCAAGCAGAACGATTTCGACCACGACGACGGCCGTGAGGCGGGAAAGCCAATCCGTGGACTCGCGCATGGGCAGAGCGTCGTGGATGCCGTCGAAATGAGTGTCGCGCTCGCGCCAGAGCAACTCCGCCGAATACAGGCCCGCCACGATGAAAAGGAAAAGCAGGGCGCTGCCTTCGACCGCCTGGACCATGAGGTAAGTGACTGGCCATACGTTCTGCTCGGCGACGCGGCCGGCGAAATAACCGTTGTTGACTCCGAAGGCGACAATGAGGGCGACGAGGGCCCAGAATGGTATGTCGCGAAAAATGTTTCGCATGCGGAGACGCGAGAGCGAGAGGTATTGTGCCCAAGTCGTGGCGAAATTAAATGTCTGATGCACGCGCGGAAGAGCACCCGGCACGAGAGAGCGGACTGGCGCGGCTTCCGTAAGTTCCTGCTCCTTCGCTTTGGCGGCGCGACGCCCTTGGGAGCGGGCAGTAAGGGCCTCCACAGACATGGGAAACAACGCCCAAACCCCGCCCAGCGACGCGAAGCCGATGCCCATCCAGAGCAGGCGGTTGTAGAGGAAAGCCCCATTGACGAGCGCGGGCGACCACGTTATCAACTGAGTGTTCCTTTCGATCACCGTCCAGTAGCGCGTAATGTTATTGATCAGAAGGATGCCGATGGGATCGAAGATGCTGGACCAGAAGCGCTCCAGCGAGCGGGTGGCGACGAAGACGGTGATGCCGATCACGTAGATCATGAACAGGGCAACACCCTGGAGATACACGATGAATATCTTGCGGGTGAGGGCACCGACGGCGAAGAAAAGGGAGCCGATGAAGAAAATCTGCACGACAAGAATGGAGAGAAACGGCTGCAGGTATGTCCAGAGGTGATTCGGGCCGATGCGGGTGTGGTCTGCCCAGGGCGCGAAGGTGCCGAGGTAGGTTCCGAGCATCATGCCCGAAAACGCAAAGACCGCAGTGACGAACGAGCCAGCCCAGCGACCGCCAAGGTAGGCGAACTTGGAAATCGGCTGAGTAAAGAGGATCTGGTAAGTGTCGCGCTGGAAATCGCGGAGGATCGAGGTGCCAAAGATGGCGGCGATAATGATGATTCCGAACAGCGCGGCACCAACGTCGTTGAAGGTGTTGGCGTAAGGCCCGTTGAGCAGGATCTTGCCATTGCTGTTGCCCACAGGGCCAAAGCTCTCCGACGCGACGCTGAGAAAGGAGAACATGATCCAGACGAGGAAATACATGTAGGTGGAGAGGCTCTTGAAGCGGAACCTCAACTCGAAAGTGAAGAACTCCCAAAAGAGTGCCATATCGGATTCCTCCAGATGCCAAGCGCTAATTGCGACAGGCGTTAATTCGGAAGCTGGCGCTTGGACTGCTGCGACAGGTTGAGGAAATAGACATCTTCGAGTCCAGATTCGACGGAGTGGAAGCCGTCTCCTGGGGATGTGTCTGCGTACACGCGCATTTCATGCTGTCCGCCGACCAGGTGCGTCGAGATGACGTGGAGCTGAGTCTCGATCGCGCGTACTTCGGCGTCGGTGGGGACCACCTTCGACCATATCTTGCCGTTGAGGGCCGCAAGAGTGTCGCTGGGCGCGCCTTCCAGCAAAAGCTCGCCTGAGGCGATGATGGCCATGCGGGGGCAGAGCTGGCGCACGTCGTCCACGATATGGGTCGAGAGAATGACGGTGCGGTCGCTGCCGAGAGACGAAAGAAGATTCAGGAAACGATTGCGCTCGGCAGGGTCGAGGCCGGCGGTGGGCTCGTCGACGATAATCAGCCGAGGATTGCCGAGCAGGGCCTGCGCAATGCCGAAGCGCTGCTTCATGCCGCCGGAAAAAGTGGAGAGAGCTTTTTTTCTGACATCCCACAAGTTGGTCTGCTGCAGCAATGCATCGACCGTTTCCTTGCGCTGGGACGACGATGTCATGCCTTTCATCACGGCGAGGTGGTGGAGCATGTCCAGCGCGGAAATCTTGGGGTAGACGCCGAACTCCTGCGGCAGGTAGCCGAGGATGCGGCGGACCTGATCCTTCTGGCGGAGCACGTCGATGCCGTCGAGAGTGATCGAACCGGAGTCGGGATCCTGCAGCGTGGCGACCGTACGCATCAGCGAACTCTTGCCGGCGCCGTTGGGACCGACCAGGCCGAACATGCTGTTGCCGATGGAGAGCGAAAGGTTCTTGAGAGCCTTTACCCCGTTCGGGTAAGTCTTGGAAAGACCAGTGATCGTGAGTGCCACGCGATTACCCCCCCAGTGAACTCGGGAATTCGTTTCCCGTTCAAAGAATTTGACAAGCAATCTACCACATGGGTTGAATGCTTGTTCGGAGCGTGAATCCTGGCGCCGGCCTCAAACTACTTCCGACCAGACGCGTCCCGCTATTAGGACGTGCGAGTTGCAGGTTCGGTGAGCCTGCCTAGTCCCAAATAGTTGTCCGCATTGTGGAAGCAGATGTTCCCGATCATTTCACCGACCAGCTTCTTGTCGTTGGGCAGTTCACCGTTTTCGATCTCGCGGCCTAACAGGTTGCAGAGTATGCGGCGGAAATATTCGTGACGGGCGTAGGACATGAGCGAGCGCGAGTCCGTCAACATGCCGATGAAGTTCGAGAGCAGTCCGACGTTAGAGAGGGCATTCAGCTGCGATTCGATTCCGTCTTTCTGGTCTAGAAACCACCAGGCAGCCCCAAATTGCACCTTGCCAGGCAAATCTCCAGACTGGAAATTGCCAGCCATGGTCGCGAAGACATGATTATCCACAGGATTGGAGTTGTAGAGGATGACTTTGGGCAAGGCGTTTTCCGCGTCCAGGCGGTCGAGATATGCTCCTAATCGGGCCGCTTGGGGCCAGTCTCCCATGGAATCGTAGCCGGTGTTCGGGCCGAGAGCCTGCAAGCCACGCGTGCTGCAGTTGCGCAGAGCGCCAAGATGCATTTGCTTCGTCCACCCTTTTTCCGCGTCGAGATGGCCGAAGAACAGCATCATGTACGAGGCGAACTGGTCGTGCTCGTCGCCCGTTACTTGCCGTCCCACGTGGGCCTTGTCGAAGATGGCGGCGGCCGTGGCCTCCGTGCAGTCCTCCCCATAACAGTAAGGCAGGCCATGGTCGGAGAGCCGGCAACCCATTTGGTGGAAGCTATCGTGGCGCTGGCGCAGAGCGTCGAGCAGATCGCCGAGGTGCCTGATTTCAAGATCGGCGGCGGCGCCCAGGCGGTCCAACCAGGTGTTGAATGCTTCCGGCAGGTCCACGTCGAGCGCGCGGTCGGGACGGAAGGTAGGGTAGACGCGCGTCGGGAGCTTCGCCTTTGCGAGTTTCGCATGCGCACCCAAATCGTCGGCGGGATCGTCGCTGGTGCACAACGCCAGCACTTTAAACTTCTTCAGGATGCCTTGCGGGGTCAATGCAGCCTTTGACAACATCTGGTCGGCGCGCTTCCAGATCGCCGCCGCCGTGCCCTCGTTGAGCAGCGCGTCGATTCCGAAATATCGTTTGAGTTCGAGATGAGTCCAGTGATAGAGCGGATTGCGGAGGCAGCGCGGAACCGTAGCTGACCAAGCCTGGAATTTTTCGTACGGGCTGGCGTCGCCGGTGATGGAACGCTCGGCGACGGCGTTGGCACGCATGGCCCGCCATTTGTAATGGTCGCCAGCCAGCCAGAGTTCAAATAAATTGCTAAATTGCCGGTTCTCCGCAACGATATCGGCGGGAATATGGCAGTGATAGTCGACGATGGGCTGGTCTTCGGCGTATTTGTGATACAGGTATCGAGCGGTCTTGTTCTGCAACAGGAAATCATCGTCGATAAAGGGCATGAGCCGAGACACCACAAGAAGTAGCGATCACAGAAGGAAAGCATCCGATGCGCCCCGCTGTCAAATAGACGAGCACACTGCGACGAAAGAATCCCAGCTTTCCGGACCTGGGGCCAGGCGAAACAGCAATGTTCGATGGATTGTCTGCGGGTTGCTGTTCCTTGCCGCTACTGTCAACTATACCGACCGGCAGGTCATCGGAATCCTGAAGCCCACCTTGCAACTCCAGGGCGTGCCGTCCAGCTTGTTGGCGGTGCGCGCCTCGAGCCTGTGGATTACCGTTGAGCTGGTGGGTGGTAACCGCCTGCGATAGGGGCTGGTCGGCTAACGTTTACACACTGGTTTCCGTTAGGTTTCCCGGGCGGACGGGCTGCCTCCGTGGATCGGGCACTCTTACCCGCAGCCCCCAGATTCTGCAGGCAGGGAATCCCTCTACCCTACGTAGCACAGTTAGCGCCGCAACTAACTCAGGCGGCGCTCTTGACGCGTCGGCCTCTCACGCTCTGCAGAACCGTGGACGGCAGCTGCAGCACACGAATCCTTGAATCTTTCTTGGTTTTCACGCGGACTGCAATCCCATCAGCCTCTGGAAAAGGATCGGAAATCACTTCAAAGTCCTCACCATAGAGCCGGATACGGCCGGAAGCTGCGTAACCAAGATTCTTAACATCTGCGCAGATTTGGGAAACCGAGATGGTCGAAACTGACATTTCTGCGGGGGGAGAACTAATATTGCTGCTGATCATGATAGGTCTATTATACCAACGCGAGCGGGATGGGGTTGGGAAAGCTTTTCCACAGCCGCTTTCGCTTTGTCTTCGATTCGGCCTAAGATTTTTACACTCTGTTGATAGTTGATGGGTACAATTACTCTCTCATATTGCAGCAGAACGTCAGGAACAGGAGGCTCCATGGGTGAAGCGACTTCGTTCGATCATATCGTAGCAATCTTGGGCCTTGGCCCAGACCAATATAAGAACTCACCGGCGCTCAAAGAGTGGGTTCGGCAGAATAAAGATGAGAAATATGTCCCGACCGACCTTTTGAAACATTGGGGCTTTCAGGACGACGAAGCTGCCTGAAGCGAGAAAGACGGGCAGAAGCCGGTCCTGGCGCGGGTCTCGACCTGGCCCGGCTACCTCGGGACCAGCGATTGCAGCCGCTCGGCTGCGATCTCTGGAGTAATGTCGCGCTGCGGCGTGCCCAGCATCTCAAACCCCACCATAAATTTGCGGACCGTCGCCGAACGCAGCAACGGCGGATAAAAATGAGCATGGAAGTGCCATTCCGGGTGCGCGAGATCGTCGGTCGGCGACTGATGAAATCCCATGGAGTACGGGAAGGGAACGTCGAACACCTTGTCGTAAGTAGCCACAATCCGGTGCAGCATATCCGCCAGAGATGAAATTTCCCCAGCACTGAGTTCCAGCATGCTGCCGAAGTGCCGGCGGCTGCAGACCAGAGTCTCAAACGGCCACACTGCCCAGAAAGGCACCAGCGCGGCGAAATGTTCGTTCTGGTAAACCAGCCGAATTTTCTGACGCTGTTCCAACTCAAAGTAGTCGCATAGCAGGCAGCGGCGGCGCAGCTTCAAGTAGGCTTCTTGCGAGGCCCACTCTTTTCCAGGAACTTCCGGAATCGAAGCCGTTGCCCAAATCTGGCAATGCGGATGCGGATTACTGGCGCCCATCATCGCGCCCCGGTTTTCGAAAATCTGCACGTGGCGGATGTTTTCACGAGCACCCAGCAGCCGAAACTCGGCAACCCAGGCCTTGATCACGAGTTCGATGTCGTCGACCCGCATCGCCCCAAGTGTTAGATCATGACGCGGGGAAAAGCACACGACCCGGCAGGCTCCCGGTTCCGCCTCAGCGACGATCAGCCCCTTGCCCTCGACGTCGACACGACCGGGGCCAACGTCAGGCTTCAAGGCCGCGAAGTCGTTGTCAAAAACAAAAGTAGAAGAATAGACGGGATTGCGCGCACCGCCCGCGCGCGTATTCCCCGGACACAAATAGCATTCCGGATCGTATTCGGGCGCGCTCGTCGTTTGGCGGGGTCCGACCTCACCCTGCCACGGACGCGTGGCACGATGCGGCGACACCAGCACCCACTCGTTGGTAAGGGCGTTGAACCTGCGATGCGGATCTTCGTTGAGCTGAAAGGCGTGTGGGCGCTGATCCATGGGGCTGATTTAGGGGGCTGATTTAGGTTGAGCCGCGCGCGCGATAGAATTTTCTACGTCCCCGGCCCGGTGATCGCTCCCTGCGACGCCGACGCAACCAGCGCGGCATACTTCGCAAAAACCCCCTTGGGATAGCGGGGCTGCGGCGGCTTCCATTCTTGCATGCGTTGCCGCAGCACCTCGTCGCTGATTTCCACTTCCAACAGGCGCCGGTTCACGTCGAAGCGCACCATGTCGCCATCACGCACGGCCGCGATCGGGCCTCCCAGCGCGGCTTCCGGAGAAACATGGCCGGCCATCAAGCCGTGAGTGGCGCCGCTGAATCGCCCGTCAGTCAGCAGCGCTACCGACTCGCCCAATCCCTCGCCCACGATCGCGCCCGTTACGCTAAGCATCTCACGCATCCCAGGCCCGCCCTTGGGGCCCTCATTGCGAATGACGACCACGTCTCCAGCTTTAATTTTCTTGCTGGTGACGGCGGTCATCGCGTCTTCTTCAGACTCGAACACGCGCGCCGGCCCACGCTGCTCCAGCCGTTCGTGCCCGCTGATTTTCGCGACGCATCCTTCTGGCGCCAAATTGCCTTTGAGGATGACCAGGCCGCCAGTTTTTTTCAGCGGCTTCTCCAGAGAAGCGATCACTTCCTGCCCCGGAGTTTCGACCGCGCTGTCACTCTCGGCTGCAATGGACAGACCGGTAACTGTCAGGGCCTTGGGATGCAGATATTCGCCGCGCATCAAACGCCGCGCCAGCAGCCGGATCCCACCGGCGCGATGCATGTCAGCCGCCACAAAACGCCCGGAGGGTTTCAGGTCCGCGAGCAGCGGAGTGCGCTCGCTCACGGTTTGAAAATCGTCAATTTCCAACTCCACTTCGGCTTCACGCGCGATCGCCAGCAGATGAAGCACCGCATTGGTCGATCCGCCCGTGGAAGCGACGGCCGCAATCGCATTTTCAAACGCGTCTCTGGTCAGAATGCTTCGCGGGTTGATTCCATTCTTCAGCAGGTTTAGCACCACCTTGCCGCAAGCAAACGCAACCTGGTCTTTCTGCGGATCCATTGCGGGAACGCTGTTGAAGCCCATGGGCGATAGTCCGATCATCTCCATCACGGTCGACATCGTGTTCGCCGTGTATTGCCCGCCGCACGCGCCCGCTCCGGGGCAAGCCACATCTTCCAGGTCGTGCAGTTCCTTGTCGGTGATTTTGCCCGCGGCATTCGCTCCCACGGCTTCGAACACGTCCTGAATGGTCACGTCTTTACCGCGATAGCTGCCCGGCGCGATGGTCCCGCCATAGAGAACCATTCCCGGCAGATCCATGCGAGCCAGAGCCATCGCCGCCGCCGGAATGGTTTTGTCGCAGCCCACCACGCACACCACCGCGTCGAACATCTGACCGCGGCACACCAGTTCGATCGAATCGGCAATCAGTTCGCGGCTCACCAGCGACGCACGCATGCCTTCGGTTCCCATGGTCTCGCCATCGGAAATCGCGATGGTATTGAACTCCATGGGAGTGCCTCCGGCCTCGCGGATGCCCTCCTTCACCTTGGCCGCGAGCCGGCGCAGATGAAAATTGCACGGCATGGTTTCGATCCAGGTGTTGGCCACGCCGATCAGCGGCCGGCTGAGGTCGGCGTCGGTGAATCCGATGGCCTTGAACATGGCGCGGGCCCCGGCCCGGTCGCGCCCATCGGTGATTCCGCGGCTACGATGTTTAAGATCCATGATGTCTGCGACGTGAAACGCTTGCGGTTCGTGCAACGATTGAGATTACTACACGCGATTGCTACAGGAAAGACCGGGGAGACATTCAAGCTCTCACGTAAGCGAATTCGGGAAGGGCAGGAATTCAGTCGTGCCGTCCACGCGCCCTTGAATTCTGGCTTTAGCCTCTGAGGTTTCGCTTGTGTCCGGCCGGCGAGTGTCATCAACGGCCAGATACTTCTACCCACGCCTAAAATCCTGCCGGGAAAACATCTGTGAAGGTTACGCCAACGCCGCGCGCGCCGACTTCCCGCTGCTCTCCGAAGCCGGTGGGTGCGGACCCGCCCATCCCGGCCGCGAATCGCCGGGTTCGTGCAATCCCGCGCTGGAGTGGACTTCCAGCACGTCGACAATCGCATACCAGTCGCGGCTGAGCTGGCCAATCTGTTTGGGGTTGACTTCGAGAACCAGCGTGACCCGGTGCTCCTGCTCGGCCGGTTCGGCCAGTACCGAAGGCAGATCAAGCGCGCGGCGCGAAGCCGCATTGAGAATCCGCATCAGCGTTCCCTGCGTGTTGCGATAGTGGATGTGAAAGATTTGCATGTTTTCCCGCTCCCCAATGCCGAAATCATTCTTAGATTGCGGATTTCACCGATGCCCAAAGTTTTCAATCTGCAATCCAAAATCTGCAGTCTTCAATTCTTAAATTCTTACTTCTGCCAGCCTGACTTCTGACTTCAAAACTAGTCTTCTTCGAGCATCATCTCCGAAAGCGCCGCGCCCGCCGGTACCATCGGGAACACGTTCGCCTCGGGATGGCAATCGAACACCAGCAACTCCGGCTCCGGGGAACGCAGGAAGTTGTCGATCAAATCTCCCGTTTCGCTCGACACCGGAAACTCGCGCATCGCCGCTTCATTCAGGCGCTCGGCCTGGATCCTGTAAGCCTTTGCGATCTCCACAAAATCGGGATTGTCGCTGAGGTCAGTCTCCGCGTAGTTGCGTTGGTAGAAAAGCTGCTGCCACTGCCGCACCATGCCCAGATATTTGTTGTCGATGATCACCATCTTCACCGGCAGATCGAGACGGTGAACCGTCGCCAACTCCTGAATGTTCATCTGAAATCCGCCATCGCCGGAGACGCAAAGTACACACGTATCCGGTTTCGCGAGTTGCACTCCAACGGCTGCCGGCAGAGCAAAACCCATCGCGCCCAATCCGCCCGAAGTGATGAACCCGCGGGGCGACGAAGAACGAAAGCGTTGTGCCGCCCACATCTGGTGCTGGCCCACGTCGGCAATCACGACGTTGTCTGCGGGCAGCCGGCTGAACAGTTCATCGAGAAAACGCAGGGTGGGCTGCGCCCGTCCCCGCAGATCAAGTTCCGCACGCTCGCCTCCACAGGCTAGGGCGCGCCAGTCGCTCCAATCGGGCAGGGAGGCATGGCCTAACTCGGCCTGCAGTGCTGGAATCGTATCCGCAAGATTTCCGATCACCGGCAACTCGCAGGCCCGCACCCGATCGAGCTGTGCCGGATCAATTTCAAAGTGGACGATTCGGGCCTGCGGGGCAAAGCGCGTGGGATCGCCGGTTACGCGATCGTCCAGGCGCGCCCCGAAAACCAGCAGCAGATCGGTCTCATGCAAGGCCATATTCGCGGCGCGAGTTCCGTGCATCCCCACCATGCCGAGGTAATACGGCGATTGCGGTGGAACGGCTCCTAGGCCGTGCACGGTGGCGAAGGTGGGAATATTCAAGTCATCGAGCAGCCGCCGCAGCTCCGCAATCGCTCCGGAAAGCTTTACTCCCGCGCCCACCAGCGCCACCGGCCTTGCGGCTTGTTCGAGCAGCGCCACGATGGTGTCGCGGAATGCGCCTTCCGCCCTGGCCTCGCCCGAGCCCGCGTGCGCAGCGAACTTTACCGGCCCCGAGAATTCCCTCTTGGCCTTGAGCAGATCGGTCGGAATATCGATGACCACCGGCCCCGGCCGTCCGCTGCGTGCCCAGTGGAATCCCTCTGCGATTACTTCCGGAATTTCATCGATGGTCCGCACCAGGCGGCTCCATTTGGTGAGGGACAGGGTCACCCCGAAAACATCGGTCTCCTGAAAGGCATCGCTGCCGATCATCGCGCTGCGCACCTGGCCGGTGATGCAGACCAGGGGAACCGAATCCATCTTGGCGTCGGCGATGCCGGTGACCAGGTTGGTCGCTCCCGGACCACTGGTGGCAATGGCCACGCCCACCTTGCCGGTCACGCGCGCGTAGCCTTCCGCCGCAAACACCGCGCCCTGCTCGTGCCGGGTGAGAATGTGCCGAATGCCGCTTCCATCCAAGCTGTCATACAAGGGCATGATGGCGCCGCCGGGGTAGCCAAACGCCAGGTCGACCCCTTCGGCGCGCAAGCACTGCAAAACGATTTCGGCTCCCTTAGGCATTCACGACCCGTTGCGGCTCAGGCTTGGGCATCTCCAGCGGTTTTTTGCTTGGCCCGCCCGGCAGCCAACTCATCATGCCGCGCAACTGCGCGCCGA
>Ga0209380_10002753_pt1 | contig 11154 bp, 10 predicted proteins | sample HubBroMetageWFT6_FD_188347 | JGI IMG/M metagenome (GOLD analysis project Ga0209380, IMG submission 188347) | Warmed and freeze-thawed soil microbial communities from the Hubbard Brook experimental Forest, New Hampshire - Hubbard Brook CCASE Soil... | ecosystem: Environmental > Terrestrial >...
TCGCTTATTCGGAGCGAGCGCGCCAATGCCGCCAATTTGAATGCCGATAGAACTGAAATTGGCAAATCCGCAGAGAGCGAAGGTGGCGATCGTAAACGAACGCGGATCGAGCGTCTCTTTCATTGGGCCGAGGCGCTGGAAGGCCACGAGCTCATTCGTGACCATGCGCAGCCCCAGCAAGTTACCGATGACCGGCGCGTCGTGCCACGGAATTCCAATGAGATATGCGATGGGCGCAAGAATCCAGCCGATAATTTGTTCCACACTGGTGGGAAACCATCCAATGCGATGAAGAGCGAGGGCGTTGTGGATCGCACCAAAAACTCCATCCACCAGATAGATCATCGCAATGAAAGTGATCAACATTGCGCCCACGTTGAGGGCAAGGCTCAGCCCATCGGTCGTGCCACGCGTTAGCGCGGCTAGCACGTTCTTGTCGCGCTCGACCTCCGCCATTTCCACGCGGCCGGACGTGACAGGCTTTTCAGTCTCCGGCACCAGCATCTTGGAGAGAAGAATCGTTCCCGGCGCCGTCATGATCACAGCCGCGAGCACGTGCTTCGCTTCAACGCCATACGCAATGTATGCCGCCATCATTCCGCCAGAAACATGAGCCATGCCGCTGGTCATGATGGTCATCAATTCCGAGTGCGTGACTTCCGGCAAAAATGGGCGAATCGTGAGCGGAGCCTCCGTCTGCCCCATGAAAATGCTGGCGGCAACGTTGAGCGATTCCGCGCCGCTCGCGCCCATCAATCGGGTCATCACGACAGCGGCAATCTTGATGATGAATTGCATCACACCGAAGTAATAGAGAACCGCAAAAAATGCGGCGATGAAAATGATCGTGGGCAGCACCTGAAAGGCGAAGAAAAAGCCCATCGGTGAACCTTTTTTGCCGAGGTCACCGAATACGAAGGTAGAACCGTAGAAGGCGAAATTTAGCATCCAGTTCACGCCTTCGCCCGCCTGATGAAAAATCCACCGGCCGTATTCCCAGCGCATCACGAGAAATGCGAAGACGATCTGAAGCCCCAAACCCCACGCGACGGTCTTTTTTCGGATGGCACGGCGGTTCGTCGAAAAAAGAAAGGCGAGCGCCATCAGAACGAGCATTCCAACCAAGCCAATCAGGCGATGCATTCGATGTGCTCTCCCCGCACTGCAGCCAGAATCACAGGTTTCCTTCCGCGCCAATCACTTTTCGCACGAGAGGCAACACGTGCGGCGGTTTCGGTCCAATTTCAAAGCTTTTCGCCAGCAGTCCCATCGAATGCGGAAGGCGAGAGTCGAGATTGTAGCGCACGGTGCACAGCGTCCCGCCTGACTTCACTGGATCGCCAAGCCGCTTCTCGACGATCAGGCCGACCCCCGGATCGATTGTGTCTTCCTTTTTTTCGCGGCCGCCCCCGAGCATCATGCTGGCGACGCCCACCTGCTCGCACTGAATCGCTGTGATGAATCCATCTGTCGCCGCGGTGACTCGCGCTTCGTGTCGTGCTTGCGGCAAGCGGCGCGGATCGTCGACGACACTTGCATCGCCGCCTTGCAGACGAATGATCTGGCGGAATGTATCACGGGCGCGCCCGGAAGCAATCATTTCCGCTGCGAGAGCGCGGCCGTCAGCGATTGATTTCGACTTGCCACCGAGCAAAAACATCCACGCTGAAAGCTCGATGCATATTTCGCGCAGGTCTGCCGGGCCCTTGCCGTTCATGATTTCGATGCACTCTTCCACTTCGAGCGCATTTCCGACTTTGCGGCCGAGTGGTTGTTCCATGTCCGTAATGAGCGCGACAACTTTTTTACCCATGCGCGTACCCGTCTCGACCATCAGCTCGGCGAGATATTCCGCGTCCGCCTGCTTCTTCATGAACGCACCGACGCCGGTTTTTACGTCGAGAACGAGTGCGTCGATGCCTTCCGCCATTTTTTTGCTCATGATGGAAGCGCAGATCAGATAGGGGCTTTCGACGGTCGCGGTGACGTCGCGCAGGGCGTAGAGCTTTTTGTCGGCTGGCGCGATTTCAGGAGTTTGTCCGATTAGCCCACAACGGCACTTTTCAAGGACGCGCCTGAATTCATCCAGCTTGAGATTCACGTTGAAGCCGGGAATCGATTCGAGCTTATCGAGGGTGCCACCACTGTGGCCCAGCCCGCGCCCGCTGATCATCGGTACGTAGAGTCCAGCAGCAGCAACCACTGGCGCAATCACAAGTGACGTCTTATCACCGACGCCGCCCGTAGAATGCTTATCGACTTTGGGCGCGGGAAGACTGGACCAATCGAGAACGGAGCCCGAATGGAGCATGGATTCGGTGAGAGCTGCAAGTTCGGCGCGCGTCATGCCGCGCCACAGAATGGCCATCAGCCATGCGGCAATCTGATAATCCGGGATATTGTCGTGCGTAGCGCCTTCGATGAGAAAATCAATTTCTTCGCGGGACAATTCGATGGCATCGCGTTTTTTACGGATGATGTCAACAGCGCGCATAGTTTGGAATCGAGCGCGAGGCTAGCATTCTGCCGGAACTGAGTCAACGAAACCGCCAAGAGATGTTTCCCGTTGGATTCAATCATGGGCACGGGCCTATGCGATTTCGCACGAAACAGACGCACAACTTGCAATCGGCGAATCGATTGGCTGATATCATCAGTCGGTTCCGGAGACCGAATTGCACAGGGCCATTGCATCCAGCCTATTCATTTGTTTGCTTTCAATCGTTTCGCCAACAGCGCGCGCCCAATGGATGGGACGGCAAACGGGCTGTTACGAGTCACCTATCAAAGCAAATCCGAATCGGCCGACAGTTGCGAACCCGGCAGACATTACGCAATACGGCGTGCTCGAAATCGAGTATGGATGGGACCGAACATCGCTCGGAGCAGGCGCGCGCTTAGACGACACAGTGGGTCTTTTGAAATTCGCATTCCTGTGCGACGTAGAGATGCGGTGGTCAACCACAAGCGTACTGATCGAGAATCGACAAGCGGGAGGCCAAACGGGAATCGGCGACAATTGGTTTGGGCCGCAGATTCGGTTTTATCGGCAGACGGCGCACGTTCCAACTCTTGCTTTCAGTTATGCAGTGAAGGCGCCGACTGCGAGCACGATAAAGGGCCTGGGTTCGGGTCGCGTCGATCACCAATTCACGTTTCTCGCCAGCAAAGATATCCACAATGTGCATTTCGATTTCAACTCGTCATACTTTTTGATTGGTCGCCCGGCGGGCTCGGGTTTTGATTCTCTCTGGCAAATCAATCTGGCTTTTTCGCGCGCAATTTACGGGAACCTTGGCTTTACGGGAGAATTTTACGGAGATACGCGACTGAACGCCCAAAACCCGGCTTTTGCATCGAATCTTTGGGCGCTTACTTACAACATCTTGCCGCGACTGGTTGTGGATGGCGGGATCGACGTAGGCTTGACGCATGGTGCGCCACAGAAACGGTTCTTCGCCGGCGTCACCTATTCAATCACGAATATTTACAAAGACCTGAAGAAACACTGACGCAGAGCAGTTAGATCGGCTGCCGTGCGACGCGCTCAGAAATATCGGCCCCCACCGCCTGCATTTCGGAATGGATCCGGCCGTTTGATGCGAGCAGCTCGCGGTCACCAGGATGATAGGGCTTGCCGGAGAAATCGGTGACCATTCCGCCCGCTTCCTTTACGAGCAGCATGCCCGCGGCGGTATCCCAGGATTTCAGTCCAAATTCCCAGAAAGCCTCGAAACGGCCCGACGCGACCCCACAAAGATCGAGCGCAGCCGAGCCGTCGCGCCGCACACCGTGCGTTCGAAGCGTAAAACCAGCGTAAAAAGCGATGTTCGTTTGCTGGCTGCGCTGATCGGGCGGAAATCCCGTGACGAGCAGGCTCGTAGCCAGCGTGTCGATCTGCGAAACGCGTATCGGTTTGTGGTCGAGATACGCGCCTTCGCCACGCGCGGCCGAGAACATCTCGCCGCTCACTGGATTAAGAACAACACCGACAATCGGCTCGCCATCTTCGAGCAATCCGATTGACACGCCAAAACACGGATATCCATGTGCGAAGTTCGTGGTGCCATCTAGCGGATCGACGTGCCAGCGATAACGCGCTGTTCCTGTGGGCCCACCGCCTCCCTCCTCGGCCACAATCTCGTGCTGCGGAAAATATCGTCGCAGTCTGCCAACCACAATTTCTTCCGAGCGCCGGTCGGATTCCGTCACGATGTCCACTTCGCCCTTGTAACTGATCTTTTTCGGGCGATCGAACTCCGTTCGTAACAGCGCACCCGCTTCGCGCGCTGCTTCAATCGCCACTTCCAGGAATTGGTTCATTATCGAGGCATCGCCGAAGTGAAGTATTCCTTGCGGTATCGCACAAGGTCTCCCGATTTTACCGTCAGTTCCACATGCCGCGTACTGCCGGGTTTCGGCGGCGGGTTTGGATAGTAACCAAGCAAATATTGCGTGCGCAGCTCGCGATTGATGCGATCGAACATCGCATCGAGCTGTTGGAGCTCGTCGAGAATAAAAAACGCTCCGCCAGTGCTGTCCGTGATTGTGATGAGCGCATGCTCGCCGGCGGTGTTGCGGCCGTTTTCATTTTTCACCGGCCGGATGATGATCGAATAGAGCAGCGTGCCGGACCTAATTGCCGCGCGGCGCGCGTCGTCAAACTTCGAAACGCTCGTCGTCTCCCCGGCGTCGGTAACCAGAACGATCGCGCGGCGCCGTTCCTGCGGAAGCTTTCTCAACGCATTCGATCCGAGCACCACCGCGTCATACATGGCAGTCCCTGCACCCGGGGTGATTCGCTCCGCGGCAGCCTGTAGCTTCGGAACATCGTCCAAAAATTCTGAGAGCTGTATCACCGAATCTGAGAATTCGAAAACCGAGAGCGTGTCCGTGGGCCGGACCACCTGCTTGATGAAGTGCGCCGCCGCTTCTGCCTCGAATTTCAGGTCCTTGAACGTGCTCATGCTCGAATCGATCATCAGCGCGAGGTCAAGCGGCCGGTTCGTCTGCGCCTCGAAGCGCTCAATTTTTTGCGGCACGTCCTCTTCTTTTAATTCAAATGCGTCCTGCGTGAGATCCGGAACCGGACGCCCGTTCGCATCAATCACGCTGGCCAGAATACTCACAAGATTCACGTCCACGCGAATCGCGGGCTTCTGCTGTTCCTGCGCGCTCACCGTCCCATACAATCCCGCGCACACCACGGCCGCAGACAACGGCAAGACGCCGAAGATCCGGAGCGATATTTTCATCTAAGAGGTAGATTCATCCGCGCGGGAAATGGCTTCCTGTGACGGTAATTCCCCCGCTACTTCACCCTCGGCCCACACAGCTCCGCCGGCGAAATATTCCTTCTTCCAGATGGGCACAGTGCGCTTCAAAGTATCAATCGCGTATCGGCAAGCGTCAAATGCGGCGGTCCTGTGCGCTGAACTCACCGCAATCCATACGCTGGTTTCCCCAATCTCGAGCCGTCCCAGGCGATGCACGATAATGATGCGGTGAATCTGAAATTTCTCCCGCATCTGCGAGCCGATTTCGCGCATTTTCGTGAGCGCCATCTTTTCATAGGCTTCATATTCGAGATACAGCGTCCGCCTACCGCGGAAATTGTTGCGTACAAAGCCGTCGAACACTACAACTGCACCGTCCTCCGGTGCCTTGAGGGTTTCAACCAGTTCCAGTGGCCGGATCGCCTCGCGGACAAGCTGAAAAATATCCTCGACCGTCGCGACATGCTCTCCACCGCTCACAGGCGGAAGAAACGCCACCTCATCGCCCGCGGAAAGCGACTCGCGCCAACCGGCGTACTCCTGATTCACCGAAGCCGCAATCGAAGGACGAAATTCAGCCAGCTTCGGAAAGCGCCGGCCGTAACGCTCGAAAAGATCCTCCACGCGCGCGCCGTCGGAAAGCTCAGCCTCGTCCTGCTCGAGACCTACAATGTCCTTTAACTGCCCGAAAAATAGCACTCGAACACGCATGGGATTCATTCTAACTCGACCTTTCGCAGCAGGCGCACAAATTGGGTATCCAGGAATCAGCGCTGCGACCAATTATTGCCCTGAATGCGCGCCCGCCGCTGTCTTCGCCATGCCGCTCACCTCGTCGAGGCGCACAGCCGCTCGCGCCAGTGCGGCCGCAAGCGCGCTGGCTTCGCGGTGGAATGTGGCGGGGTCATTGCGATCAAGCGCCTCATTCACACCAGGCATCACCTCTGCCGCATAACCAGCATAACTTCCCGGCGCGAAAATCGCGTGCTTGTACCAGGGGCGCCCTACAAGCCCCTCAGGAACAAGCAGCGACTGCTCCACACTTGCAAGCACACGATTCAGTTCGCGTTGGGTGGCAGGACTTAGCATTGCAGGTGAAATCGCTCCGAGTGCCGTCGCCGTCCGAGAGGCCGACGCTGTCAACTGATCGCCGGCATCCGAAACTGCCTTCCAATCGGACGCCTCCACCCCCTTCGGCTCCCGAACACGCGTATTCACGTCGCTAATCATCCGTGCAATTTCGCCGGCGTATGCTGAATAATCGAATGGCAGCACATCCGCTTCATCCAGGCGTAACGCAACAGTGCCTAGAATCCGCGCGAGCGTCGCATGATAAACGAACGTCGGATCGCCAAATTGTTTCATCCAGTAAAAATCGTCGTACAGCGAGTGATAGACGCCGTAGTCGCCACTGAAACCCATGTCCAACGAAGGAATGCCCGCAAAGTCAAAGAATGGACAGAAATCAGAGCCCGCTCCCAGAGCGCCGACAGGCGTCTCGCCAGGAGTCTCTGCCTTGAGCTCCGGCCGCGCGATACCGTTGGGCGCGCCTTTCTTCTGCGAGGAATGCTCTCGCCACAGGTCATATACGCTGCGCCCGGACTGGGGATCCTTTACCTCGCGGGCCACATCACGCACAATTTCTTTCAAAGATGGCGTCGCCCCAGCGCTGAAGTTAGGCCCAGTTACGCCCACATCGGTATTTATGTACGCAATGGCTTTCGCTTGGAGCTCGGCTCGATTCGCTTCCACCCACTCGGTGGAGCCGAGTAGCCCGGGTTCCTCTCCGTCCCATTCGCACATCACGATTGTGCGACGCGGCTTCCAACCGCTTCGAGCCAACTCGCCAAGCGCTCGCGCTGTTTCGAGCATCACAGACGTGCCGCTGCTGGGGTCAGCAGCCCCATACACCCACGCGTCATGGTGATTGCCGAGAACGACCCATTGACCATCATCGCTGCCGCGCAATTTTGCTATCACGTCGAAGATGGGACGCTGCTCGAAGTCCATCACCAGCTTGATGTGAACTTCCGATTTGCCGGGCCCCACGTGATAGGTAAACGGCAAGCCTCCCTGCCAATTCCGCGGAACGTGCGGCCCGCCAAGATGTTCGAGAATCGCCCACGCGTCCTGCGCATTGATTGGCATCGTCAGAATATGAGGGAGGTTCGCAGCGTCGGCAGGAGCGATTCGCTTTGCATCGGGCGTCGACGCAACTCCCGGAGTAAGCGGGTCGCCGGGATAATATTCGGTGTAAAGGATCGACCCGCGCTGAATCCCGCTCATCGGCCGCCAGGGGCCTCTGGGAAACACATCACCGGCCATATAACCGTCGTCGGCTGGGTCGGAGAAAATGATCAACCCGGCCGCTTTGTGCTCTTCTGCCAATCTCGACTTGATGCCGCGATAATTGTGCCCGTACCGGGCGATTGCGATCTTTCCTTGCACACTTACGCCTAATGAATCGAGTTCCGCATAATCCTCAGGCGTTCCGTAGTTCACGTAAACCACCGGCGCGGTAACTTCGCCCGAAGGCGAGTACGTGTTAAATGCCATTACGGCGCGAGGGTCTGTCGTGTCTTTGTCCACATCCACCGGCTGCTCGGGAGTAGCAAGCGTTTTTTTCGATGGCGCGACGAGTTCAAGCTTCACTTCGCGCGGCTCCGCCATCCACACGCTGTAAGTAACGATTTCAGCGTCGAAGCCAAAACTTCGATATTGGGCTCGCAGCCATTCGGCCACCTGATGGCTCGCTTCCGTACCGGCCCTATGCGGTTGGCTAGTCAGATGGCGCAGATTGCTCTCAGCACGCGCGGCGTCGGGGATGCCCTGCAGCTTGGATTCAAGAGCGCGCTCGGACTTAGCGCGCTCGGGAAAGAACCCGCGGATGTCACCGTTCTGATCTTTTCCGGGGGCGGACGAGAGCACCAGAGGCATCGCCAGAACAATGATTGCACCGTATCTGCGGGCCAAATGAGTCATCATCACCTCATAAGCAGCCGATGAGTTTATCTTAGATGGACGCGCGAATCGCGAAGCCGTTTCGGCTTTCTCAAACTTTGAATCGGGCAGAAGGTGCATATTCGATGCTTGCTTCAATCGCTTGACGCGACGCACCTCGCATCTTAGGGTAGGTTCCGTGGTCGAAGCGGGAGAAAACACAGCACATGAAGATTCTTATTTCCGGAAGCTCGGGTTTGATCGGCAGCGCAGCCGCGACAGCGCTGAAGTCCGACGGCCACGACGTGGTTCACCTCGTTCGCCCCGGTAAAACGCCAAATCCAGGGGACGTCCAGTGGGATCCGATGCGCGCGACCGTTAATGTAGCGGCCCTCGAGGGCGTCGAGGTAGTGATCCACCTAAGCGGCGCGGGAATCGCCGATGCCCGCTGGACAGAAGAACGCAAACAGCTTCTTCGCAGCAGCCGTATCGACACTACTCGCGTCCTCGTCGATTCACTTTTACGGCTGAAGCAAAAGCCTCGTTTGCTGATCGTAGCGTCGGCGATCGGATACTACGGCAATCGCGGCGATGAAATTCTCACCGAATCGAGCACCACCGGAACAGATTTTCTCGCATTGGTCTGCCGTGACTGGGAAGCCGAAGCCGGCCGCGCCGCTGCCAGGGGTATCCGCACCGTCATGCTGCGCACCGGGGTCGTACTTTCTGGCAAGGGAGGAGCGCTGCCGAAGATGCTCACGCCTTTTAAGCTCGGAGTTGGAGGTCGCCTCGGTAGCGGGCAGCAGTGGATGTCGTGGATAGCGATCGAAGACGTGGTAGGAATCATCCGCAATGCGATTGCGAACGAGCAGGTGAGCGGCCCGGTAAATGTCGTCGCCCCAAACCCGGTGCGAAACGCGGAATTCACGAGACTACTCGCCGCCATGTTGCATCGCCCGGCGATTTTTCCGGCGCCTGCATTTGTGCTCCGCCTCGCGATGGGCGAAATGGCCGACGCTGTATTACTCAGCAGCGATCGTGTAAAGCCGGAGCGAATGCTCGCGGCGGGATATAAGTTTCGATTCGAGATTTTGGAGCCGGCACTGCGCGCGGCTGTGCTTTCACGAATGTAATCGGAGAGGAAGGTTACAAATCGAGCCGTTGGAGCAGCGCGTTAAGATTCGATTCGTCGACGACCAAGGCTGGACCAGTGGCGGAAAGCTCCTGGCCTTCGTCGAATGCCTGAAATAGCCGCATCTTCGCCGCGGCATATTCTTCAGTTCCTGTCAGCGCTCGCCCCGTTGCTTCGCCCCATTTTTTGATCGCATCCTGTCCCACAAAAATGCGTACCGGAAACATTTTCTTTCGATCCGCGGACACATAGTAGACGTACTCGTTTCCGCGAGCTTTTCCCTGCTGCACGGGATGCGCATCTTGAAACTGATACTGATAGACGTAGCCGCTTTCCGCCGAGTAGCTCTTGATCCGTCGAACCGTCTCCGGTTTTGCCATGCCGAGATTATTCGGCGGGTTCTGCGCTGCTGTCAACCTCGTCACCCCGGCCGGGACGCATATCAAATTTGCCTCTTCGTTTCGTAGGTGCGCCGGTCGCGTCCCAAAATGAATTGGAAGCATGCCGATTTGGGACGATTGGCAGCGCGCGCTGAGCTTTTCGATCCTCATGCCGCAATCCGTTTTCACTTGGCGATCCTTCCCTATTCTCATGAAGCCATAAGGCTTGGCTCCGTCATTGATCCATCAGACCGCTTCGTAGAATGGGCCCGACTCGTAATGCTCCGCGATGGCACATCCCTTGCGTTAAGCCGTCACGCAGATGAGGCCCTCAATCAAACGGCGGTGGCTGAAAGCGACTTTGAGTCGGGCTGCCACCACGTTTGACCGAACGAATCGAACTGCGAATCTGCTTTTGCTCACGGTTTTCTGTGCCGCTGCCATCGCGATGCCCAGCTGCGCGGGAACCACATCAACTGGCCCCACGGTCGTCGCCATAACCTTGCTGCCAACACAGGTAAGCATCGCCCTCAGCCAGTCGCAGCAATTCCAGGCAATCGTCACAGGCGTGTCGAACAAGAACGTCACGTGGTTTGCGGGCGGCGTCGCTGGTGGAAGTGCAACCACCGGCACAATTTCGCCGAGTGGCTTGTACACCGCTCCAAGCGCGATGCCCTCGCCTCCGACCGTCACCGTAACCGCATCAAGCAATGCGGATAGCAGCGCCATAGCGTCTGCCGTCGTCACCCTCACAGGCGGAATTGTAATCGCGATCTCGCCCACTTCCGTCACGGTACCAACCGGAGCCGGGCAAGCATTCACAGCGACTATCGCGGGCGCAGGGGCCTCTTCGAATGCGGTCACCTGGAGCGTGAACGGCGTCATCGGAGGCAATTCAATCCTGGGTACGATCGCGTCCAACGGAGCTGCAGGTGCGCTTTATGTTGCGCCAGCGGTTCCGCCTTCACCCTCGACCGTAAGCGTCACGGTCACCAGCGTCGCCGATCCCTCCAAATCCGCCACCGCCAGCGTCACCATCACATGCTCGGCGACAAATACCATCTCACCGCCCGCGGCCACAGTTTCGCTCGCGCAGACGCAAACGTTCAGCGCGTCGTTCTGCTCTGCTGCGGGCGCCACCATCGCGTGGGACGTCAACGGAATTCCAAGCGGCAACTCGACAATCGGAACAATTGCGCGAAGCAGTGCGAATACGGCTCTATACACGGCGCCCATAGACTTGCCCACACCGAGGACGGTTGTGATTCATGCCGCCAGCGGAACGATCAATGCTTCCGCATCGGTGACGCTTGTCAGCAACATCACCGTCACAGTGTCGCCCTTATCGGCAACGATTCAGGTCGGCCAGCGCACATCCTTCGGAGCCACTCTGACCAACACATCCGATACGGCTGTCTCCTGGTTC
>Ga0209380_10002762_pt1 | contig 11144 bp, 8 predicted proteins | sample HubBroMetageWFT6_FD_188347 | JGI IMG/M metagenome (GOLD analysis project Ga0209380, IMG submission 188347) | Warmed and freeze-thawed soil microbial communities from the Hubbard Brook experimental Forest, New Hampshire - Hubbard Brook CCASE Soil... | ecosystem: Environmental > Terrestrial > Soil...
CGGACAGCGGAGAGCCTGCCCTGAGAGTTTGTGACTTTTTTGAATTTTCGACGATTTGGTCGTCGTAACCGCTTTGTTTGCAGCATCGATCTTTGGCAACTTCGAAAAAGTCACAAACTCTGAGCGAAGCCGAAGGCGGCTGTCCCACATTAACACTTCCTGGGATTTGCCTGTTCCAATCCCGCCGCATTGACGCCGATTTCACTTGCGGGCTATAGTGCTGGCTCGCGCCGCCATCTGCAACGAGTCGATCGGGGGCAGACCTGCGTGTTTCGATCAAAATGTGCTTCATAGGGATATCCCGATGACCCGCGCCCAGCGCCGCGTGGCGTCGCCGCGCGTGGTTTGCATTGCAGACCTCCGTCCCATGGCTTACCGGAAACTGCCGAAGTCCGTTTTTGATTATCTCGATGGCGGCGCCGAAGGCGAAGTCACGCTGCGTGAAAATTGCCGGGTGTTCGATGACGTGACGTTCCGGCCGCGCCATGCCGTCGCTGTCCCCGCTTGCGATTTGCACAGGCGCGTGCTCGGTTTCGACCTCTCGATGCCGTTCATGCTGGCTCCGGTCGGCTACAGCCGGCTTATGCATCCGGGCGGGGAAGTGACCGCCGCCCGTGCTGCCGGGAATGCTGGAATTGCTTACATTCTTTCAACCATCTCCGGGCACAAACTGGAAGACGTGAAGGCAGGCTCTTCGGGTCCAGTCTTCTACCAGCTTTATCTGATGGGCGGACGCGCCGCGGCGGAAGCTGGAATTGCGAGAGCGCGGGTGGCCGGGTTCTCGGCGTTAGTGGTGACGATCGATACGCCGGTGGCTGGAATCCGCGAACGTGACTTTCGCAACGGGATGAAGGAACTGCTCAGCGGCGGCCCACTCGAGAAGATTCCGTATCTCCCGCAAATACTTTCGCGCCCCGGTTGGGTCGCTCGATTCCTCATGGACGGTGGCCTGCCCAAGCTCCCGAATGTGGTTGTTCCAGGCAAAGGGCCCTTGCCGCTTGTCGACGTCAGCGCCGCGCTGGCCGAGTCCACCGTGACTTGGGCCGACCTGCGCTGGATTCGCGAACACTGGCAAGGTCCGATCGTGGTGAAGGGAGTACTGACCGGGGACGATGCGCGTCGTGCGATTGACGAAGGCGCTGCGGCAATCTCGGTTTCGAATCATGGCGGCCGCCAACTGGATTGCGTTCCGGCTTCCCTGCGCGCGCTGCCGGAAGTGGTCAAGGCGGTCAACGGTCAGATCGAAGTATGGATGGATGGCGGCATTCGCCGCGGCACCGACATCATCAAAGCCATCTGTCTCGGCGCCAACGCCGTGCTGTGCGGGCGCGCTTATGCCTACGGTCTGGCCGCTGCGGGTGAAGCTGGCGTCAACCGCGCCATCGAGATCCTGCGCACCGATCTGGATCGGACTCTCAAGCTGCTTGGCTGTCCGTCGATCACGGCGCTGGATAGTTCTTATGTGAATGTTCCGAGGAGTTGGGAGAGCTGATTCTGTCGTCAGGAAGTTGCTTCGCTCGTTTGATACGCACGTGCGTAACGATTGAAGTCGCACAGTTGAACCTGCTGGTACTTCAGACTCCGTTCGCGAGGAGGCTGTCATGCAGTGGACACAGATCTACGATCCCGTCGGACACTGGTGGCTTTCCACCCTACTTGCCGCTTTGCCGATCATCGTGCTGTTCAGCCTACTGGCTGGATTCAAAGTGAAGCCCCACTGGTGCGCGATAGCCGGAGCTCTGACGGCAATGACGGTCGGCATCGTATTTTTCAAGATGCCGTTGACGCTGGCCGCGATTAGCTTCGGCTACGGCGTTGCATTCGGTCTGTTGAAGATTGCCTGGATCGTTCTGGCTGCGGTTTATCTCTACGACATTTCCGTCGAGACGGGCCAGTTCGAAATTATGAAAGAATCGGTCGCGGGAATTACGCCAGACCGTCGTCTGCAGGTTCTGCTGGTCGCGTTTTGTTTCGGCGCGTTCATAGAAGGTGCGGCAGGCTTCGGCGCTCCGGTTGCGATCGCAGGCGCGTTCATGATCGGACTTGGTTTCAAACCCTTTCACGCCGCGGCGCTGAATCTGATTGCCAACACCGCTCCGGTGGCGTGGGGAGCCATCGGCACTCCGGTGCACGCGCTGGCGGCCGTAACCGCGCTGCCGGAATCTGATCTCAGTGCCATGATTGGGCGCATTCTTCCGTTCACTGCGGTGATCGTTCCTTTTTGGCTGGTGCGCACCATGGTGGGGTGGAAGGAGACCTTCGAGGTTCTTCCTCCCATTCTGGTAGTTGGCATTTCATTTTCACTCACACAATTCATCTGGTCGAATTACGTGGACAGCAATCTGGTGGACATTATGGGAGGTGTGGTCTCGATTATTGCCGTGGTCACGTTCCTCCGGTTCTGGAAGCCGAAACGAATCTGGCGCTTTGATTACGACGACAAGGCACCGGCGCTTGCACCGCCCACGGGAAAAACCAGCGACCAGATGGGCGGCGAATGGGCTGCCGAGCAATTCGATGGATACGTCAAAGCGCGCAGCTACACCGCTGGACAGGTTCTGAAAGCGTGGATGCCTTTTGGGGTTTTGTCACTTTTTGTTTTGCTCTGGGGATTGCCTTCGATCAAGCTGGCCATGAACCAGGCGACCACGCCGGCGTTTCGAGTTGTTCTTCCAGATGGCAAAGTAAGGCCGGGTGCGCCAGGATGGGATGTTCCTTACCTGCACAACGCCGTATATCGTGCCGCGCCGGTCGTCACGAAGCCCACGCCAGAAGCTGCGCGCTATGATTTCAACTGGCTCTCCGCGACGGGAACGGCATGTTTTCTCGCAGCTGTCGGGTCCGGGCTTCTGCTTGGTGTGAGCCCGGTGCGCTTGCTGAAAATCTTTGGCAAGACTCTGGTGCGGATGCGTCTGGCCATGGTCGCGATCTCATTCATGCTGGGGCTGGGCTACGTGACGCGCTACTCGGGGCTGGACGCCGTGCTGGGTCTGGCATTTACGCGCACGGGATGGTTCTATCCTTTTTTCGGGACGTTTCTGGGCTGGCTGGGTGTTGCCCTCACGGGAAGCGACACTTCGTCGAACGCGCTCTTCGGAAGTTTGCAGCGCATTACGTCGCAGCAACTTGGCATCGACCCGGTTCTGATGTGCGCCGCCAACAGCGCCGGCGGAGTGATGGGGAAAATGGTCGACGCTCAATCCATTACGATTGCGACCGCAGCTACCGAGCAGGTTGGCAATGAGGGCATCATTTTCCGCTTCGTGGCGTGGCATTCGGTGGCGCTTGGGGCGATCGTGGGGATCATCGTTCTGTTGTACGCTTACGTTTTCCAGTCTTTTGTGCCGCATGGGCTGCATTTTGTGAAATGAGCTGGAATGACGGTTTGCTCCTTTGCGTGAGCTCGAATCCGTGGCTGCCAATCAATTGTGCGCGAATCGATGGGCAAGATTCTCATAGAAGTCTGTGTTGATTCGGCTGCCTCTGCATGTGCCGCGGAGCGCGGCGGGGCAGGGCGCATCGAATTATGCAGCGGCCTGCTTGAGGGCGGCGTAACGCCCAGTACCGGCCTTATTGAGCTGGTGCGGGAGAGCGTCACGATTGGTTTGCACGTCATGATCCGGCCACGCGGGGGCGACTTCTGTTATGACGACGCTGAGTCAGAAATCATGCGGCGTGACATAGTCAACGCGAAACAGCTGGGCGCAGACGGGGTTGTCTTCGGGATTCTGGACATAGACGGTCGCGTAGATGTTGAGCGCACGCGACGTTTGATTGAACTAGCGCGGCCGCTGCGCGTCACGTTCCACCGGGCGTTTGACATGTCGGCGGATTTATCTCGCGCGCTCGAAGATGTTTGCGCGGCTGGAGCAGACCGAATTCTGACGTCGGGCGGAGAACAGACCTCAGTGGTCGGACGCGAGATGATCACACGTCTGGTAGGTTTGGCCAACGGGAGGATCACCATCATGCCTGGCAGCGGCATCAACGAGCGCAACGCGGCTGGACTCATACAAGAGACCGGCGTGCGGGAGATTCATGTAGGGCTTCGTAGCGCCGTCCCAAGCCCCATGCGCCATCAAAATCGGCAGGTGACTATGGGGGCGGCGAAAGGCGGCGAGTACGTTCGACTCCGCGTGCTCGAAGAGAGTGTGCGGAATCTGCACCGCGCGATTGCAAATTTGTAGACGCCTTCGCTGTTTTGGTGCAGCCTGATTTCTTGCAGGAACCAGCGCCCGACTCTGCTATATTGGCCTCTTTCGGAGGTCCCTACCATGTCTCGGATCGTGCGCTGCGGCCTGATTCAGGCTCATAACGTTCTGGGCAGCAACCACTCACTGCCGCAAATAAAAAAAGCGATGATCGACAAGCATCGCAAGTTGATCACCGAGGCGGCGCGAAGAAAAGTGCAAGTGCTATGCCTGCAGGAGCTTTTTTATGGTCCTTATTTCTGCGCGGAACAGGATATCCGCTGGTATGAACTTACCGAACGAGTGCCGGAAGGTCCCACTACCAAGCTGATGCAGAAGCTTGCCGCGAAGCATCGCATGGTAATTGTAGTTCCCGTCTATGAAGAGCAGATGCCCGGTTTGTATTTCAATACTGCGGCGGTGATCGATGCCGACGGTCGTTATCTGGGCAAGTATCGCAAGCACCACATTCCACATGTGCATCCCGGATTCTGGGAAAAGTTTTATTTCACGCCGGGAGACATGGGGTATCCGGTGTTCACTACGAAATACGCGCGCGTGGGCGTGTATATCTGTTATGACCGTCACTTTCCAGAAGGCGCGCGAGTCTTGGGGCTGAACGGGGCGGAGATCGTTTTCAATCCGTCGGCTACGGTAGCGGGGCTGTCGGAATATTTGTGGGAATTGGAGCAGCCCGCGCACGCCGCTGCCAACGGCTATTTCGTGGGTGCGATCAATCGCGTGGGAACGGAAAAACCGTGGAACATCGGCGAGTTTTATGGCAAGAGCTACTTCTGCAATCCGCGTGGCAAGATTTTTGCCCAGGCCAGCCGCGATAAAGATGAGGTGCTCGTCGCCGACCTTGACCTTGACATGATTCAGGAAGTAAGGAAAGTCTGGCAGTTTTTCCGTGACCGCCGTCCCGAGACTTACGGCCCGCTGACTTCGCAGACCGGAGAGTCGGCGGCCGCTGACTGACCGCGATCAAACTTCACGGCGGCCACTACAAATGACGACGATCGTACGACAGTCGCAACCATCCCGAATCGAAGCCAGCCCACTCTATAACTCCGACCTCGCACCCGCGACCAGCGAGCGCCGCACCTGGGGCACCTACAACTTTGCCGCGCTGTGGGTGTCGATGTCGGTCAATATCCTTACTTATATGCTGGCCGCGAGCCTGATCCAGGGAGGGATGAACTGGAAACAGGCGGTGGTGACGGTCTTTCTTGGCAACAGCATTGTGCTGATTCCGATGCTGCTGAACTCGCATCCCGGGGCGCGCTACGGAGTGCCATTTCCAGTGTTGGCGCGTGCGTCGTTTGGAGTCCTGGGAGCGAACGTGGCCGCGGTGTTGCGCGCGCTGGTCGCGTGCGGCTGGTTTGGTATTCAGACCTGGATCGGCGGAGAAGCGATCAGCACTCTGATCGGCGTGTTGGCGCCCGGCTGGGCCCACTTTGCGCATAGCACAGCGATTTGCTTCCTGGCATTCTGGCTTCTCAACCTGGCTGTGATTTTGAAAGGCATCGAATATATTCGTTTTTTGCAGGGAATCAGTGCGCCGATTCTTCTGGGTGTGGGCCTGCTTCTGCTGGCATGGGCCTACCGTGCCGCGGGCGGTTTCGGTCCGATGTTGGCCGCGCCCTCGCGATTTACAAGTTTTCCGGAGTTTCTCAAGTTCCTGGTTCCGGCGCTGAACGCGACGGTCGGATTTTGGGCGACCGTCTCTCTCAACATCCCGGATTTCACGCGCTTTGCGCGCAGCCAGCGGCAGCAGGTAATCGGGCAGGCGCTCGGTCTGCCCACCACGATGACTCTGTACTCGTTGATCGGGATACTCGTGACCTCGGCAACGGTGATCATCTACGGTACCGCCATTTGGAACCCTGTGGAATTGCTCAGCCGTTTTCATTCGCCGCTTGCGGTCGTGATTTCGCTGCTCGCGATATTGCTGGCCACGCTCAACGTAAACATCGGCGCCAACGTGGTTTCCCCGGCGAACGATTTCTCCAATTTGTGGCCGCGCAAAATAAGTTTTCGGACAGGTGGTGTGATCACCTGCTTCGTGGGCGTCGCCATGATGCCGTGGAAACTGCTTGCGAGCTATGGAACATTCATCTTCGGATGGCTGGGCGGCTACGCCGCATTCCTGGGACCGGTCGCGGGCATCATGATTTGCGATTACTTCGTGATTCGCAGGCGCATATTGATCGTCGATGATCTATACCTGCGGGGCGGAATCTACGAATACTCGCGCGGTTTCAACTGGCTCGCAGTGATTGCGCTCGCGACCGGTGCGGCAACCGCGCTGGTGGGTCTGGTGATTTCGTCTCTGCGGCCACTCTATGACTACTCGTGGTTTGTGGGCTTCGCGGTGGCATTCGCGGTGTACTACTCGCTGATGAGGTTGCGCGGAGAAGCGACGATTCTGCAACCGGAAGCATCTTCCTAGCGGTTGCGGATTCCTCCCGCGGCGTTCGGACGATTTCTACGTCTTGAACAAAGGCAATATTTCTTTCCTGTACTTTTCCAGCGTGCCTTCTTCCTCGCCGCACATGAGATAAATGTTGAATTGGGTAACACCCACGCTGGCCAGTTTGCGCAGTTTCTCGCGGTGAGCTTCTGCAGGGCCAACCAGGCAGAAGCGGTCGACCACTTCGTCGGACACGAACTTCGAGTGGTCGCTGTCGACCTCGCAATGTTCTTGATAATCGTAGTGGCCCTTGTTGCTGATGTAGGAGGTCAATGCGGGCGGCAATTCTTCTGGTTTGTAACGTGAGACAAGGTCCACCACATGGTTCGAAACCAGCGCCGGAAACCAGCGCACGTGCTCCCGAGCTAACTTCAAATCGTCGGAAACCCACACCGGCGCAGCTGACATGATTTCAATAGTGCTCGGATCACGTCCCGCCGACTCCGCACCTTTTTTCACGAAACTCAGGCACCACTCAATCAGATCAGGATCGGCGAACTGCAGAATGACGCCATCGGCAACTCGGCCCGCCGATTCCAGGACTTTGGGGCCGTATCCCGCGATCCAGGCGGGAGGCGAGCCGGTCGCCCAGGAGATGCGCGTGGGCTGCCCCTCATACTCGATCTCGCGCCCCGCAGTGAGATCGCGAAATGTTTTCACTGCCTGCTCCAGTTGTGACCAGGACACGGGCTTCTTGCCCAAAACCCGTCGCGAGCTGTCGCCACGGCCGATGCCCAACTGCATCCGTCCATGCGAAATAAGATTCAGCGTGGCAAACAGGCTCGCTGTAACAGTCAGGTCGCGCACCGCGGGATTCGTAACGCAAGTGCCGAGGCGCATCTGCGTTGTATTCGTGGCCATCAGCGTGAGCAAAGGATAAGGTTCGAGCCACAGCACATGCGAATCGAACACCCAGCCGTATTCAAAGCCAGCGGCCTCGGCCTGGCGCGTGAGCGCGACGATGCGCTCCACTGGCATGTCAGGCTTGATCGTGAAACCGAATTTCACTTTGCCTCCTTCCTCGTTCTGCAACGAACCGATTGCAACGAACTAACACACGCGAATCCACAGCAGCGGAAAACAACACCAGAGGTCCGGCAGTTTAGCATAAAATGCCTTCTCTACGGCCAAGGAGGAGCGTCATGGGCTTCGACACCATCATCGCCAACGGGCGTGTGGTCACCGCGACCGACACATTCACCGGCGATGTCGCGATTACGAACGGCAAGATCGAGGCCACAGGGAACAGCTTGCCGCGCGAAAATGCGGGCACGATTATCGACGCCGCGGGAAGATATGTTTTCCCTGGCGGCATCGACGTGCATACCCACCTTGATATGCCGTTTGGAGGCACCACCAGCGCTGACGATTTCGAAACCGGAACAAGGGCCGCGGCTTTCGGTGGCACCACGTGCCTGATCGATTTTGCGATCCAATATAAAGGCCAAACGTTACGAACCGCGTTCGATGCCTGGATGCAAAAGGCTTCCACGCGCGCAGTCGCCGATTATTCTTTCCACTGCATCATCACCGACCTCGCCGACGCGCAGCTCGAAGAAATGAACGCTCTGGTGCGCGAGGGCGTAACCAGCTTCAAGCTGTTCATGGCTTACCCCGGCGTCTTCATGCTAGACGATGGCAGCATTTTCAAAGCCTTCCAGGCCACTGCCAAGAATGGCGGACTCGTCTGCATGCACGCGGAGAACGGCAATGCCATCGACGTGATCGTGCAGCAGGCTTTGGCGGAAGGAAAGAGAGCTCCGAAATATCACGCCCTCACCCGGCCGACCACCGCGGAGGCCGAAGCCACATCGCGAGCCATCGCTCTTGCCGAAATGGCCGGAGCCCCCGTCTATATCGTGCATCTCAGTTGCAACGATGCCTTGGAGAAAGTCCGCGAGGCGCGTGATCGCGGCCTTCCCGTATACGCCGAAACCTGTCCGCAATATTTGTATTTGTCGCTGGAAAATATGGATGTGCCCGGTTTCGAAGGAGCCAAGTACGTTTTCACGCCGCCGCTGCGCGAGAAATGGCATCAGGAAAAATTGTGGCAGGGGTTGACGCGCGATCACCTGCAGGTGGTTTCCACCGATCACTGCCCGTTCTGCTTCAAGGAGCAAAAGGAAATGGGGATCGGCGACTTCACCAAAATTCCCAATGGTGGACCGGGAGTGGAACATAGGATGAGCCTGATTTATTCCGGCGGCGTCGCCGGTGGGCGCTTCAGCGTCAACCGGTTTGTCGAACTGGTTTCAACGACTCCCGCGAAGCTTTTCGGACTCTACCCGCGTAAGGGTACCATCGCCCTAGGCAGCGACGCGGATCTCGTGATCTTTGATCCAAATCGCAAACACACGATCAGTGCCAAATCGCATCACATGCGGGTGGACTACTCCATGTTCGAGGGAATCGAAGTCACGGGGATGCCTGACGTCGTGCTCTCACGCGGGCGCGTGATTGTTGAGGCCAACAAGTTTCTGGGGCGACCGGGAGCGGGCGAGTTTCTAAAGCGATCCACCTACACTCAACCTTAGTCCGGAACATTAGTTCGCAACGTTCTGGGCTGGACCACCTGGGCTGCGACCACCGGGGTTGGACTACGGCGCTAACTCCAGTTCAATCTTCTTTGCTTCGCGATCCAGTTTCGTAATCCGAAAGCTACGAACCTGCCCGGACTGCAGAGCTTCCGGCTTCGACTTCGTGTTGCTCTCTCCGCCCTTCCAGCGATTCTGCAACATGGAACTCAGCGACGACAGATCTGCTTTTGCTGCGGACGCGTTTTTCTCTTCCGCCACAGCTTGCGCCGGCAACTTGCACGCACCCCGAATTCCTTCCCCGAGTTCCACCTGCGCCTGCCGGCCCACCACTTCAATCACACGGCCCGAAACAACATCGTTTTCGTGGTGTTCCGCCATGTACTCGTCGATGCTGGTCGGAACCAGTTGTTTGATTCCCAGCCGCAGTCGCCGCTTCTCCGTGTCAACCTCGAGCACCTGCGCTTTCACCGATTGCCCAACCTTCAGCACATCTCCGGGATGTTGAATGCGTTTCTCGGCGCTGAAGTCGCTGATGTGAATCATGCCTTCGACGCCCTCTGCGAGCTGAACAAAAGCGCCGAACTTGGTGAGGCTGAGCACGGGCCCTTCAATCACCGAGCCCACCGGGAATTGCTGCGCTACTGTTCCCCAGGGATCGCCCAGCGCCTGCTTGAGTCCCAAAGAAATACGGCGCTCGCCCACGCTAACCGCCAAAATCACGGCCTCCACGGTGTCGCCCGGCTTTACGACCTCCGAGACGCTTCTCACTTTCCTGGTCCACGACATTTCCGAGATGTGGATGAGGCCTTCAATCCCGGGTTCTAATTCCACAAATGCTCCGAAGTCGGCAACCCGCGTCACGGTGCCGCGCACGCGCTCTCCCGCGTTATATTTCCCAGCCGCTGCATCCCATGGGTGCGGCTGAAGCTGCTTCATACCGATAGAAATGCGCTTCTTGTCGGGATCAACTTTCAGAACCACGGCCTCGATCTCTTGGCCCACGGAGAGAACGTCGGCTGGCTTGGTCACGCGCTGCCAGGAAATATCAGAAACGTGCAGCAGCGCGTCGACTCCGCCGATGTCAACGAACGCGCCGTAGTCCATCAGGCTGCGCACGGTTCCGTGCACCGGCTCGCTCTCTTTCATCGCCGAATAGCGGCGCTCTTTAGTGGAGCGTTCTTCCTCTTCGGCAATCGCTCGGTGATCCACCACTACATCTTCTTCGGTCACATCCAACTTGGTAATGCGGCAGCGGATTTCCTGGCCGACTAACTTCTCCATCTGGGCCGCGTCGCGAGCTCCGCTGCGCGAGGCCGGCAGAAACGCCCGAACGCCGACGTCAACGCTCAGGCCGCCCTTGACCACGCCGATCACGGTGCCCACGATCGTTGATTTCTCTGTAAAGGCTTTCTCCAGCGACTCCCAGTCGGTGGGCCGCACCACCTTGCCGCGGGAAAGTTCGTAATAGCCTTCCGGACCACGGCCTTTGATATTGACCAGAAACTTGTCGCCCGGCTTTACTTTTTCGCCGGCGTCCAGGAATGTCGCCAGCGGCAATATGCCTTCGCTCTTGAAGCCGATATCGAGGAAAACGGAATCGGCAGACACCGCGATCACCGTGCCTTCCCGGCCTCGACCGCCGTCGCTGCCCTTGCGGTGGCTCTGCTCGTACTGTGAAAAAATCGCGCCGAACGATTCTTCGACCGGCTGGGTCGGCGGGACGTCGTTGGGATGGACGTCGTGGGGTTGAGCTTCCGGAGTGCTTGCTTTGGGCATGAAAGTTACCGCAGCCTCATTCATGTGTGCTTGCAATCAGAATAGCATTGCCGGGCGTTCTGGCGTTGACTAGGATCTCCAGGTCCTCAGCCTGCGCGCACCACTTGGATTCATCAAACTCTAACATGCCGGTAACATTGCCCAGTCTTTTCCACCGCCATAATTTGC
>Ga0209380_10002763_pt1 | contig 11144 bp, 9 predicted proteins | sample HubBroMetageWFT6_FD_188347 | JGI IMG/M metagenome (GOLD analysis project Ga0209380, IMG submission 188347) | Warmed and freeze-thawed soil microbial communities from the Hubbard Brook experimental Forest, New Hampshire - Hubbard Brook CCASE Soil... | ecosystem: Environmental > Terrestrial > Soil...
AGTTTTGATGCTTATCTTTTGCCGCGGCACATCGGGCTGTATTCGGGCGTGCCGATCGATCGGCCGGCAATTCTGGTACAGCGCGTTTGCGGCACGGGGATTGAGGCGATTGGTCAGGCCGCGGATGCGATTACTTTGAAGAAGATTGAGCTGGGGCTCTGCGTTGGGACTGAATCGATGAGCCGGAATCCGATTGCGGCATACACGCATCGCGGCGGATTCAAAATGGGGCAGGTGGAGTTTAAAGATTTTCTTTGGGAGGCGCTGCTTGATCCTGCGGCGGAGGTCACGATGGGTGACACGGCGGAGACGACCGCGCGCGAATATAAGATCACGCGAGAGGAGGTGGACCGTTTCGCGGAGTTGAGTTTTTCGCGCGCGGTTGCGGCGCAGAAGGCTTGCTTCTTGTCAGGCGAGATCGTTCCGCTCGTCACCGAGGAATTGCGGCTCGAAGGATACAAGTCGCGCGGCATCCAGCTGCCCAAGGGTGTCGAAAATCTTGCTGCCGATACCCATATCCGGCCGTCTTCCTATGAAGCGTTGGCAAAGATTCGGCCGGCTTTCGGCGGCGTGCAAACGGGCGGGAACAGTTCGGCTATTGTCGACGGAGCCGCAGCAGCGCTGATTGCGTCGGGGGATTACGCTAAATCTCGAGCTGGTAAGCCGCTCGCGCGGGTGGCCGCGGTTTCAGCTGTGGGCGTGCCGCCGGAAATTATGAGCATTGGGCCGGCGCCGGCAATTCGAAAACTTCTCGATGGCGTTGGGCTTTCACTCGATGCGATCGATCGCTTCGAAATCAACGAGGCTTTTGCCGCGCAGGTGATGGGCGTCGAGCGCGAGCTAAAGCTCGATCACAGCAAGCTCAACGTAAACGGCGGAGCGATTGCCATTGGCCATCCGCTGGCGGCGACGGGTATTCGCCTTGCGATTACTCTAGCGCGCGAGCTGCAACGTTCGCAGAAACGGTATGGGGTTGCATCGGCGTGCATTGGTGGCGGTCAAGGCATTGCTATGCTTCTCGAAAATCCTAATTAGGCAGAAAACAACTGGCGACGAAAACTAGTGGCCGAGATAAATCTCGAACGGTGCCCAATAAAAAGGCTTCTGATAGACCGTGCCGGAATGCAATAGTTTTAACTTAGCGTGATGCAGAGCGGCATCCGGGGCTGAACCTTTCTGAATTTCAGCGTAGAGATCATCCATCAATTCCGGCGTGGAGTTGTCGTTCACTTCCCACAATGCAGCGATTACGCCGTGCGCGCCCGCACGTAGGAATGCCCACGTAAGTCCGACGAGTCCCTCACCTGAATATGTGCGCTCACCGGCACCATGACACGCGGAGATCGTTACGAGATTGGCGTGCAGCGGCTGCGTAACGATATCGCGCGCATAAAGTTTGTAAGAATCGCCTTGCTTCGAGAGAATCACCGCCGAATCGAGCGGGCTCGCACGGCTGGCAGTGCCGTGCGCCACGAAATGGATGAAGGAATATTGCGCGGGCTTGCTTTCGAGATAAGCGCTTGCTGTAGCCTGCTGTCCCGAAAGCACGGTGCGATCCGGCGCGGCGAAATATCGCTCCACGTCCGTCATCTCGGTGCCCGCTTGCGGCAAATCCGGAAATTCGGCGCTCGGCGAGATCGGATTACCGACTAGCAGCAGTTTCTTCGTTCCGGCTAGCGGTTGGCTCGCAGACGCCGCCAGCAGGACGAGCGAATTTGCATTTATTACTACGGCGTCCTCGATCCAATAGTGAAGCCGCGGTTTGGGGTTAAGGAGTGTCTCGAAATTCAAACCGTACAATCCGCCATCCGCCAGGATAATTACCCGTGAACCGGGCTCTATAAACTTCTGCGCTGGAGCGATCAGTATTTCATACAGCTTCTTTCCATCTTCGTTCGAAGCCTCCAGCACATCCCGCGGCCCCAGCAGCGCTTGTCGATAAGTTTTTAGAGGGGGTTCGATTTTGAATGCGGGAGGCAAAGTAAAAAGAGAAACGTTCGAACGAGTAACGGCCCACAGATACGAACGCTTTTCGCCAAGCCAGTAGAACAGCAGAGTGGCGCCGAATCGCTGAGCAATCAATCGCGGCTTAAAGTTGGGGATCGGAAATGAAATCTTTGAGCTGAGCCCGAGCCCCTCAGATAGCGTCTGAGCACGGCTGACTTCGGCGACTTGTAAAGCTGTTTCAGGTTCGTGCTGCGAAATCAGAAACTCGATGTAATCGTTGTAAAAGGAAATAGCGTTAGAGAGGAACGACAAGCGCAACTCTTCGTTCTTCACGGAGGAGCGAATATTCGCCATGGTATCGATTGCCCGTCGAAATTGACGGTCTGCCTGTAGACGCTTACCTTGGGCGGCGTACACTTCCGCGAGCCGTGATTCGGCATCCCAGCGGAGAGATGCCTTCGCGGTTGGGTCCTTTATCACGTCTGTGAACAAGCGTTCAGCTTTCTGGTGATTTCCCTTCATTTCCTCGACACGCCCTGCAACGACCTCGAAATATAGGTCCAAGAAATGGTTGGGATGCGAACGAACGAATTCCGCCGCCTCGTCCCGATATTGCTGGGCGGAATCCAATCGACCCGTCTCGAGTCCTACGTGCGCAAGATTCACAAAACATTCCGTGATTGCGGTCTGGTATTCGGTTTTCTTGGCCACCGACAGCGCGCGCTCGTAGGCGCTTCGGGCGGAAGTGTAGTCTTGCAACTTGTAATACACGTTGCCAATATCGATTTCCCAATCCAGCTGCGCGTTAGTTGCACCAGCTTTCGCGGATAAATCGTCAGCTTGAGTGAGGAGTGGCAAGGCCTTCTCATAGTCTCCCATCTCAAAGTAGCACCAGCCCATGTTTCCAAGGATATAGGCCGTTGCCCCTTCTGCCCCCAGTGACTTCGAAAGGTTTAAGGCTGCCCTGTCCCATTCGATAGCTTCGTCGTAGTGTTCAAGGCTAGTGGCAATAAGTCCCATGTTTCCCAAAAGCGTCGATTCCAAAAATTGCTCGTTCTGATTTCGCGCGAGCTGAAGCGCCGACCGGTATTCGGCGTCAGCAGACGTAAGTTCTCCACGATAGAAAGCAAGTGTGCCCTTGCGGAGTTTTACCTCTCCCAGCAAGACTGGGTCGTTTTTCAAAGCCAGATTTTCCGCTTCAAGAAGGTACTTCCCGGATTCATCGAAGCGTTCAAGCGAGTAGCTTGCAGATCCTTGAACCAATTTCGTCCAAATCGCAATATCGCTGTCGGCAAATTTCTGGGGAGGTTGCTCCTTGAGAAGGGCCAGAGCGTCCTTCGGGGCGTTCTGGCGGACCAGTATCTCAGCTCGCAGGACTTTAAAGCGCCATTGCCATTGCTCGCCGGTGGGTGAGTCGTCCAGCTGAGTTGAATTAAGCTCGGTGAGCGCGGCAGAAAGGTTTCCATGCCTAACGTTCGACCGCGCGCCTTGATAGATTGTTTGAGGATCCGGGACCGCTCGCCTGCAACCAGATGCCACCGTCAGAATACCGAGAAAAGTTAGGCACGCTATGGCAAAGGATGGCCGTTGCCGACCACCTGCGCAGTGGTAACGGTTCCAGCCACGGGACAGCCGAGCTCGACACGAAGCATTGTCAGCGTGCGCTTGCGATATTGAGCCAGGACCTCGCCGAAATATACCCTGCCGAACTCCGGAACTTCGACGGCGTGTCCCGAAGGCTTCACGCTGGCACAATCGACCTTCATGCTCTTTACGAGCGTGCACAAGAAGACCCCTTGCGGATCGGCCGGCACTTTTGGAGGTGTCGTTACAGCCGGGTCAGCTGCCATTTTGCGGAATTCCGCATTGCCGTTAAACTCTTCTTTCAGCTTTTCGAACGTGTTGCAGCGAAGAAACAAGTCGCTGTCGAATTCGAGCTGAACCGGGCATCCGCAGATTCTGAGGTTCTCGATTGTACTGCAAAGAAGGGTAATGCGTGGCTCGGGCTCATCCAGCCGATGGCTCGAAGCCAGGCGCGCGACTACTCGATCTGCCCTAACAACATCCAGTATGTTGAGATCTTCCACGACCGAGGTAACCAGCGTGTTGTAGATATTGTCGCTACTTTTACTGCCGACGACGTAGGTATGGCCGACGCCAAACGAGGCGTAATGGTGAAAGCGAAAGTTTTCGACGCGCGACTGACCGACACCTCCAGTTGTGGGAAGCGACATCCCAGCTTGCACTTCGATTTGGTGATCAAACGGGTGGGTAATGTGACCGCTTAGTGCGTGCCCATGGCCGTTGAAAATATAGGTTCTTTGAACGGTTTCGTTCAGCATTGGCGCTACCTCCTGCGTCAATAAAGATAGGTTACTTGGTGTAGTCGAGAGAGAACGGGTAATTGGCGACGCCTATCTTATCCGCATCGGGCTTTCCTTGCGAGTCCAATCCTCGCACGACGAGCACGTGCTTTCCCGATGCTAAGTGACCGGCAGGAACCAATAATTGGACGGTTCGTTTCGCTTCGTCCGCGGAGATATTCAAAGACAATTCGGGAGTTCCAGATTCAGTTTGAAACTCGCAGGCATAAGAGGCGTAGCTGCCCTTTGGCGGAATATCGACAAAAAAGCTGAACGGCTTGCCAGCCGGAACCGAAATCGCGAGCGGAGTGCCGCCTCGTGAATTCTCTGAGATCAGCGAAAACGACGGCAGGGTCTGAGCCACCTCGGATTGCGATAGAGCTGCCTTCAAATGCGGGATCGTCACGGCGTTCTGGTATCCGGCGACAAGCAGCAACAGTGCAAGCGCCGGAATCGCGAAGGCTGGCCGCAAAAGCGCTGTCCACCAGCCACCAGAACGAGCGGGCTGATGCTTGGCTCCCAATTCAGCGACAGCGACAGAGCCCGAGCCCAACACATCTCGCGCATTATCAATGAAGACCGCGCCCGTACGCACTTCTTGCGCGCACGCCGCGCATCCAAAATAGTGATCCTCATACTGGTCGCGCAGCTCCGCATTCAACTCGCCCAGGAGGTATTTTTCAGCAGCTTTAAGCCGGATGGCTTCGTCGTGATTCATTATTTGCATACTCCCAATAGTGACGGGAGAGGCTAAATCGTTTCATACGTGCCGCTGTCAGCTGGCACCGACGTGCTTGCGCTGCTCCGCCTGCTCGTAAAGCGTTCGAAAGCTTTGCTTAGCGCGGTGTAAGAGGACGCGCAGATAATCTCTGTCCACTCCGAATTCATTGCAAATCTCATCTTTATCCTTTTCCTCGAAGAATATGGCGCGCAACAAGCGCCGATCCTTCTCGGAAAGCATTGAAAGTGTGTGCCTTACCTGCTCGCGAGTCTGTTTTGCCACCAGCATGCCATCCAGGTCGATGCTCGTGTCCGGCGGATCAAGCGGGGTCTCATCCTGCGACGACACGGAGCGAGCAGAGCTGCGATAATGCTCCTGTAAGACATTGTTACATATAGAGTTAACGAAAGATCCGAGGCCTTCCGCGCTCCTCACGCTGCCGGTCCGCACTGCCTTCAGCACGCGGACGAAGGTCTCCTGCCGGATATCGTCCACACTTTGAGAAGAACGCAGGCGGGACCGCAGCTTTATCAGCAGGAGCTGGCCAAAATAGTCGACAAAATGTTTCTCGGTCGGGAAGTCCCCGCCTCGAAGCCGCTGGAGATAGGACTCATCGAACGAGAAGAATTCCACATACCCCTCAAGTGGTCAGGCAGTATAACCCCCTAAGAAATCAGGCGCAACGACGTGCCGTCTCGTTCAGGAACTACGGAAAGTCCGCTCGGATACCGCTTATCTGGCACAGCGTATAAATCTTGTCCCGAAGTGAAACGATTTCCACGCTGGCCTCACTACTCTTCAGCGATGGAGACGCGGCGATAAATGCAATCTCAAGCTCTCATTCTAGAAACTAGCATTTCTCAAACTGCCCATGCCCCCGGCGCATCCCGGGGCGTCCCTACCCCGAACGAACCGGGATGCGCTTCCCCTCATCGCGACGAAGGCGAGCTGAGGAGAGCTAACGAAATGAGGCACTCGATCGAAACCGAGTTCGTGCAAATCGAAAACGTGGTCTGCAATTCCAGTCCATGGGAGGCGAGGACCGCATTGGCGCCAAACGATGCTCTGGGAACTCAAACGCTCCATGCACGATCAGTCGAATTGGTGGCTCAACCCGGCAAAACTCGCGAGTTGGGAAGTTGTGTCCGTGGCGTCTTGATGGACCACCTCAAGAAACAACGAGGATTCGCGGGCGTGATTGTTCTCTGTTCTGTGAAAGAGCCGCGGCTTATTCTCGTGATGAGTTTCTGGAAGTCAGAGAAGGATGCCGGCAATCGCTGGGAGTCCTCAGCAGCTGTTTTGAAAATGGTCTCACCATTGATTGACGTGTGCACAAGAGTTCATACCTATCAAGCAGCAATGCCGAGTTTCGCGGACGTGCCTCTGCCAGCAGCCGCGATACCGATTTGTTGATCGGAAATACAAATGCCAATCGCAACGCACAGCCAGACGAACCTTTTAGCATCATCAACTACCTTGGGGACGATAAGGGCCATGAAGGAAGATTCCGACGCAAAAGTTACGCCAAAGGACGGAACCGAACTATCCGCCAGGAAATGGATTCGATGCGACACGCCGCATTGCGGGAATCCGGCCGTCGGTTTGCTCGCGCTAAGGTTTTATTGCGTCGGTCATTTCATATCGCACTGTTACGAGTATCTCGAGCGCTGCAATTGCAATCCGATCAAAGACGCAGACGTCGTCACGTCATTTTCGGTGGATCGCTTTCTGCAACAATGCATAACCCAAGCGGGAGAACTGGTGCGGCCCATTCGCGGATTCGACAATCTGGACCGCGCGCGACTTTTTGACATCTTTCTGTGGGCTTCGGACCTAGTCGCGAAGCGGAGCGTCTTCAAAGCGGAAAATGCTGCAAGCTCGCAAAGCAGTTCTTATTCCGCCGGAATGTCCAGGAAGGTGGGCGCGGATTAATTAGCCGGGCAGCGCGCCCATTGTGCGAAGCCGTTAGGCGGCGCAAATTCGATTTCACCTACAGCTTCTTGATCTGCTGAAGCGCTTTCTCCAGCGACTGCCGGCTTCGAAAAAAATCGCTCCACGGATCGGCTTTCTTGGCACGTTCGGCAAAGTTGCCGATATTGAACTTTGACGGAATCAATGAGGGCTTTACTTCCGTCCAGGCGAGCGGGGTTGATACTGGAGCTTTGGGCTTTCGGCGCACCGAATAGGGTGTGACCACGGTCTGCCCGAATCCATTCCGAAAAGGATCGAGGTAAACGCGTCCTTTCCGTCCTGCGATTGAATGCTCCGTAGTGAGTTCTTTCGGATGAGCTGCAGCCAGTTTCCCGACGAATTCCTGTGCAAAAGAACGCACCACATCCACGTCAGGGCCAACGCGAAGCGGCACGAACACATGGATGCCGCGGCTCCCCGAAGTCTTTGCGAATGATTCGAGCTTTAGCGTATCCAGTCCTTCTTTTACGTAGAGCGCCGCGCGCGCCGCAGCGGAAAATTCTCCTGAATCGGGATCGAGATCGAAGCAGATCCAGTCTGGCTGCCGGGGCGCCGCAGCGCGCCCGCCCATTGCGTGAATAGCGATGCAGCCGAGATTCACGAGCGCTAGCTGTGTCTCAAGGCTTCCACCCACCACGTAATTGGTGAACGGCCGCTTGCTCTCCACGTTCTTGATTCGCTTCGTGGGAGTCTTTGCCGGCATACCCTTGGGCATTTCTTTCTGATAAAAGCATTGGCCGGCCATTCCGTCGGGGCATCGCTCGAGGGTGAGCAAACGATCTTTCACATAGGGCTCGAGCTTTGAAAATATCGATGCGTAAAATTCAGCCAGATCGCCTTTCGTGTAGCCGTTTTCGGGCCAGAAGACTTTGTCGGGATGGGAAATATTCACCGGGAGATCTTTGGGGACGGCGACTTTCGCCCGCTTGCTAGCTGTTGGTTTCATTTTTGGGGCTCCGGCAGCGAGACTTCAGCGGGTTTCTTGTCCTCGCGCAAGCCCAGGAATACCGGCTGGCGCAATTTCATATCCGCCGTCCATTCTTGAAACGAGATTTGTGCGACGAGTTTCGGTTGAATGTAGGTAACGTCGCGCTCGCGCGGAGGATCGACGAACGTTGACCTGCCAATCTTTAGGGGAGTGAACTTCTTGAACAAGGACGCGAGCAAATCTTCGTCAAAGCCGGTTCCCACCTTGCCTACATAATGCAATTTCCCGCCCTGATAGGCGCCCAGGAGCAGAGCGCCGAAATGTTTGCGAGTTCCTGCAGGCTTTGTAAATCCACCGATTACGAACTCATCTTCCTGGTGAACTTTTACTTTGAGCCAATTTGTCGAGCGGCCTTCGAAATAGAGTGATGACACATCCTTCGCAACTAACCCTTCGAAATCGCGTTTCTTCGCTTCACGGTAGGCTTCGAGACCGTTTTTTGCGAGACGGCGCGACGGAATTAAAACTCCCGGCCGGCCCAGCGATTTCTCCATTGCAGCTCGCCGTTCCGACAGCGGCTGCCCCCGCAGATCTTTTCCCTGTTGGTACAAGCTATCGAAGACTGCGTAGACGGCTTCGCCCTTTCCTTGTTGCAACAATTGAAAACGCGAAACTTTCTTCCGGTCGAATATCACCAGCTCGCCGTCCAATAGCAATGTCGCAGGTTTCAATCTGCGGATTGCATCCACAACCTCAGGGAAGCCTTTCGTTCGATCGATGTCGTTTCGAGTGAGCAGTTTGACGTCCTTCCCTTCTTTATAGGCGAGGATTCGAATGCCGTCATACTTTTCCTCATAAACCCACCCGCGCCGATCGAAAGGCTCGCTCACCAGTGTCGCTAGCATGGGTTTGATGCGAAACGGGATTCGATCGCTCATGCGGGGTGGCGGCTCCTTGGATTTCAGCGTGAACAGAACGGATCAATAATATTCGAATAACCTACGCTCGCCGCTTGCGAGGAGTTGCTCGAGGCGCTGGTTTTCCAAGTTTGGAAGTTATTTTTCGAGGGCTTGCTTTGCTGACGGGATCACCGGTGGCAGCGAGCTCCACGTTGCCGCCGTTATCGCGGGCAATACCAGCTAGAAAGCGTCTGCTCACCGCCGACCGTGGCTGCGTTTCGGTGATATCTTCCGTTGAAGCATATTGATCGCGGTGTTTGATCATCAGCCAGGAAGGCTTGCTGCCGCCACCGAACCCGCGAGTGCGGACCAACACCCACGACCCTTTCAGCTTCTTTCCATGAAGCGTGAATTTCAGGTCGCCTTTTTCCATCGCCGCTTGCGGATCAGGTTGCTCCGGTTCCCAGGTTCCCTTATCCCAAACCATCACGGTTCCACCGCCGTATTCGCCAGCAGGTATCACACCTTCGAAGCTCGCATACTCGATCGGATGATCCTCCACCTGCATCGCCAGCCGTTTCACCGAAGGGTCGAGCGAAGGGCCTTTCGGAACAGCCCAGGAGAGCAGCGTCCCATTCCATTCGAGTCTGAAGTCGTAGTGCAACTGTGTGGCGCGATGCTTCTGCACGACGAAGATTCGCGAAGGGCCCTTGTGACCCTTTCCGTCTTTTCCGCCGGCCGGCTCCGGCGTCACACCGAACCGGCGCTTCTTGCGATACTCTTTCAGGCTCATCGGTTAACAATCCTCGCAAACGACACTCAACAATTCTTCGCACTATCGACGGAATCAAGTCAATCACATTCTGTTGCTAGGTAAGACAGACCGCGCGCGTACAGGGAATGCCTTACGAGCAATCAGATCGAAGCCGTTTTCCGCAATGTGTTTCTCTTTAACCATTCGAAAACCGGCAGCCCCACCAGCGTTATGAAGCTTCCGAGTAGCGCCTCCCGCGGGCTATGCACAGCAAGCAGCACAAGCATGATGGCTGTCAGGAGCAGGTATCCGAATGGCGTCAACGGATAACCTGGGGTTTCGACCGCACCATTGAGCGGCTCGCGTCGCCTGCGCAGCACGAACAATCCCGCCACGGCGAGCCCGATGAACGCCACCGCCACAAAAAGAAAATACGAGACGATCTGCTGGAAACTCCCCACCGCCACGAGCATTGTCGCGAGCACCCCCTGAATCGCAACGGCTCGCGCGGGCGTCCCGAATCGCGGATGAGTTTTCGCCACGGCGGGAATGAAAAGTCCGTCCCTCGCCATCGCATAGTACAGCCGAGGCGACGACATAATCACCGCCGAAAGGCTGCCCAAAACACAAGTCACCACAATCGCCGAAACGATGATTCCGCCCCATGCCCCGAAAAGTGTTGCGCCGGCCATCGCAACCACCGCCCCATCCGACGTCACTTTGTCAAAAGGAATCAGATACCAGAAAACGCCGCTCACGAGAATATAAACGGTGGTCACGGACAAAACTCCCAGCGTCAGCGCGCGCGGAAACGTTTTCTCCGGATCCCGTACTTCTCCCGCGATTTTCGCTGCGTCCCACCATCCGCCAAACGAAAAAAAAGCCGACACAATCGCAATTCCGAGCGCCGGAGCCAACGGCAAAGCTCCCGGACGCTGCGCGGCAAATGGCACAAAATTCGACCAGGCACCGAGCCGAAAAGTTATGGCCCAAAATATCAGGGTTCCGAGCACGAGAAATTTCAGCCAGGTTATCCAGCGCAAAAATCCAGCACTCATCCTGACGCTGACCATGTTCACCGCACACAACGCCCAAATCGCCGCCACTGCTCCGAGTTTTATTTGCACCGGCGACCAGTGAAAAATATAAGCGGCATATCCTGCGAGACCCGTCGCAAATGCTGCCGTCAGTCCCGGCTCCATCACAAGCAAGCACATCCACCCAAACAGGAACGCGATCCTCGCTCCGTAACATTCCCACAAGAAAATGTACGTTCCGCCTGCTCGCGGAAACCGCCCGACGAGTTCGCCGTAGCACAGCGCTCCGCTGAGCGACATCGCGCCAACAGCGACCCACACAACGAGCAGCCACATCGGCGAACCAAGCGCCTTCGCCATTCCGGCTGGAGTGAGAAAAATTCCGACCGCGATCATTTCGCCCGCAACGGAGGCAGTCGCCGATCCCACTCCCAGCTCGCGCTTCAGTTCTTGCGGCGAAGTTTGGATATCAATCATTTCGGCCGTTTTCATGTCTGATGAAGGTGGCTCAAGTCGGCGGATAA
>Ga0209380_10002764_pt1 | contig 11143 bp, 13 predicted proteins | sample HubBroMetageWFT6_FD_188347 | JGI IMG/M metagenome (GOLD analysis project Ga0209380, IMG submission 188347) | Warmed and freeze-thawed soil microbial communities from the Hubbard Brook experimental Forest, New Hampshire - Hubbard Brook CCASE Soil... | ecosystem: Environmental > Terrestrial >...
GCAATCGCCTGAGCCGCAGCCTTCCTTGCTGCCGGTCAGGCCCATTTCATCCCGCAGGCAGTCGAGCAGGGTCTGCTGCGCTTCGCACAGAAACTCCATCGGCTCGCCGTTGATGACCGTGGATACGTGATGCTTGCTCATGGGGGAGCTTCTCCTGGACTTGGGTCAGGCGCGCGAGGCGGCGCGGTCGAATGCGATGGCGGCGGTGCGGCGCGCGAGGACGCCGGCGACCTTGGTGCGGTACTCGATGGTGCCGCGCTTGTCGTTGATCGGTTTGCAGGCGCGCTGCGCCGCGGCATCTAAGCTTTGCAATGTGGCGTCGTCGAGCTTGTGGCCAATGAGGGCTTTTGCCGCATCGTCAACGATGACCTGGGTCGGCGCGACCGCGCCGAGGCACACCCGCGCATCGGTGCAAGTGCCGCCGGCGTCGAGTGTCACGTTGACCGCGCAGCCGACCACGGCGATGTCCATCTCGGTGCGCGGAATGAAGCGCAGATAGGCGTCGGATTGGCGCTGCTTCGGCTTCGGCAGGCGGAACTCGACGACGAACTCGCCTTTCGCGAGCGAGGTCTGCCCCGGCCCCGTGACGATCTTCTCCACCGGCACCTCGCGCCTGCCATTGGGGCCGGCGACGATTGCGATGCCGCCCGCGGTGATCAGCGGCGGTACGCTGTCCGCGGCCGGTGAGGCGTTGCACAGATTGCCGGCCAGCGAGCAGCGGCCCTGGATCTGCATCGAGCCGATCAGGTCGACGCCTTCGACGACCCCTGGAAAGGCGTGCTCCAGCTGCTTGTGTTCGCTGAGCATCACCCCCGGCGTGGCGGCGCCGATCACCCAGGCGTCACCCTCCTCGCGAATGCCGATCAAGCCGGGAATGCGCTTGGTGTCGATGATCAGATCGGGCTTCAAGCGCCCACTCTTCAGCTGGACCAAGAGGTCGGTCCCGCCGGACAGGATTTTCGCGATCCCACTGGCACCGGCCAGCAATTTGACGGCATCATCGACCGTGGTCGGCGCCTGGTAATTGACCCTCGGCATGTTTGCTCCTGACAATACGCAGCCGCATGCCGCCGTGACCGGACGGCGTTACTCACCTTGGCTTACACTACCAGCCCCGGCGGCGTGAAGTGGTAATCGCGGAAGGCTGACCCCCACCCGGCGAGCGGCAGACCGTCGGGCGGGATGGTCGGCGATCTGCTCCTGCGTCAGCGGCAGATTGAAATATGCTTGGGGACCTTGCCACTCCCGCTGCGGTTTGAAGGACCATGATCCCGATCATCGACGGCATCGCCCTCGACGAGCGCGAGATCGAGGAGAGCTTTATCCGCTCGTCCGGCCCCGGCGGACAGAACGTCAACAAGGTCGCGAGCGCGGTGCAGTTGCGCTTCGATGCGCGCCGCTCGCCGTCATTGCCGCAGCCGGTTCGCGAGCGGCTGGAGCGGCTCGGCGGCAGCCGGGTCACGCTGGACGGCGTCTTGGTGATCACCGCCCAACGGTTCCGCTCGCAGGAGCGCAATCGGCAGGACGCGCTGGCGCGGCTCGTCGCGCTGATCCAACGGGCCGCGACGCCCCCGCGCCCGCGTCGGCGAACCGCACCCAGCGCCGCGGCGCGCGAGCGCCGATTGGCCACGAAGGCGCGGCGGGCTCGGCTGAAGCAGCAACGCGCGCCAATCGCCGAAAACTGATCGTCGCGGGCTAAGTCGTGAACTCATAAAAAGCCGCCGAGCGACGTGTGGCGAAAAGTCCGTTTTGCGTGGAGCGCCGCCATTCGCGTCGGCGGCATAAGGAAGGCGATCTGTCGCGTCCGCTTCTGGCCAACAGAGCGTCACTCCTCAGGGAAACCGGCGCGGCGCAATCCGACATTCACGGTCTTCTCGCGCAGCGCCCAATAGGGCGGATTAATCATCCACGGCTGGTATTCGCGTAGCCGCGCCAGCGAATTGATCTCCGGTTTGAGCGCGATCGATTGCGCCAAGGCGGCCTTCGCTTCGTCGAGATCGCCTTTCAGCCCGAGGGCGCCAGCAAGCCACAGGTATACATAAAAAAGACGCGGATTGCTGGCGCGCGCTTGGATCAGCAGCTCCACCGATCTGTCGGCGTCGCCCAGCAGCAGGCGGCACATTCCCAATGACGAGTAAAAGGCCGCTACGTTCGGATCGTATGGATTGAGGCGCAGCGCCTTCTCAATATGCGGGATCGCGGCCTCAGGTTGGCCAAGAAAAACCAGGGTCTGGCCGAGGTTGAAGTATGCGCGCGCGTTGTTGCGGTCGAGCGCAATCGCCGCCTCGAACTCCATTTTGGATTCGATCAATTGGCCTCGGCTGCGACGTACCATTGCCATCGCGTAGTGAGCCATCGAGCGGTTCGGATCGCGTTCGAGCGCTTCAAGGAGCAATTCTTCGGCTCGCGTCCGGTCCACGTCGGGACAGACGCTCCAGCCATCAGCAATATTGGAAACAAGGATCGTGGCCAGCCCGATCCTCGCCTCGATGGAATGCGGGTCCATCTCTAGCGCCCGCTCGAACGCCCGCTGAGCCTCTTGACGGTGCGCCGGAGACATGCGCCGGTACCACCATGCCCAGCCGCGCATGACGAAATCGCGGGCGTCTGGATTGCCTGCCCGCCCCTGCTCGACTCGACGTCCGACGGCCTCCGCGAGTTCGAGATTGAGCGTGCGGGCAAGGCGGCCCGTGATCTCGCTTTGCGCTTCGGCGAGATCGCGGCGGTTAGTCTCGAAGCGGTCGGCCCAGACATGCGACCCGGTGTCGCCGTCGATAAGCTGCACGTTGACCTGGACTCGTTCGCCCATACGCCGCACGCTTCCCTCAAGCACGTAGCGGACGCCAAGTTCGCGAGCGACTTGTCTTACATCGACTGCTTTTCCCTTGTAGGTAAATGCGGTGCTCCGGGCGATTACAAAGCTGTCGGCGATGCGCGACAGGTCCGTCGTTAGGTCATCGGTAATCGCATCGACGAAGTATTCCTGCTCCGGATCGGGTGACAGGTTGGCGAACGGCAGCACGACAACAGAGAGCCGCGCTGTCGGATCAACTGACTTGACGCCGGAGGAAGGGCGCGCGAGCGCGGCGGCGTCAATCGCATAGGCCCGACAGGTCGCGCGATATTTTTGAGCTCTTGATCGCCCATGTCGCGGAACGCGAAGTCGAGCTTGCCGGCGGCGTCCTCCTGAACACGCGCGGAGACGCAGATGCCGCCGGGTTCGGCGAGGCCTTCCAAGCGCGCGGCGATATTGACCCCGTCGCCGAAGATGTCGCCATTCTGGACGACGATGTCGCCCTGGTGAATCCCTATGCGGAAGTCGATGCGGCTCTCCGGCGTGAGCGCGGAGTTTCGCTCCGCCATCTGCGCCTGAATTTCGCCGACGCAGCACAGCGCATCGACAGTGCTGGCGAACCCGGCCAACAGCCCGTCGCCGGTGGTCTTGACGATGCGGCCGTTATAGGCGGCGATCGAAGGATCAATCAGCTCAGTGCGGATCGCCCGGAGCCGCTCCAGCGTGCCCTGCTCATCAGCGCCAATCAGCCGCGAGTATCCCGCCACATCCGCGGCAAGGATCGCGGCGAGACGGCGGATCGCGGGCATTTTCGCCAAATCGTTAAATAGCTGCCGATCAAGATTAGCACCTTAATCGCGTTCCGTCTTACCAGAAGCTATCGACCCCAGGGCGCGCTCACGCGATGTCTTCCACCAGCAACGAATGGCTCAAACGGGTCGCAAGCCGACCTAAGCGGCCCGCTTATGAGTTCATGGCCTAGCGCGTTTGCATCAGGCGGCGGCGCTCAGGTGCCGCACCGCAAAGCCATGCCGCCCGGCGAGGATCTCGGCGACGCGGCGACGGTGACAACGCTGCCAGTCGGCCTCGTAGCATAAAAGGCAGCTCGGGCCGGCGATGGCGGTCTCCGCCGCCTCCGCGAAGGCCAGCTCGGCCTCGGCGGTGGCGAGCCGGTCCTCGACAATCCCCCAGAAACGGTCCCATTCGCGCCGCCGTCCGGCCTCGCGGCCTTCCGGCGGGGTGCCGAGCGCCCGCAATCCGACATAGCGGATGCCGGCCTCCTCCAGCGCCGCCGCGAGTTGCCGCTTCGAAAACCCCGGCCGGCGCGAGATCGGCCGGTCGCGCACGTCGATCAGCGTGACGACCCCGGCCGCGCCCAGCGCGGCGACGACATCGGCGAGCCGCGCCTTCTCGTAGCCGATCGTATACAGCGGTGGCGCCGACATCCGCGTCTCAGCCGAACCGATATTTATCGACCGCGGCGCGGTCGAGCTCGATGCCGAGCCCCGGCCGCTCCGGCACCTTGACCGTGCCGTCCTTTTCGAGCCGCAGCGGGTCCTTCAGCAATTCCTCGCGGATCGCGTTTGGGTTCTGGTCCCATTCGAGATTGAGCCCATTCGGGATTGCGGCGGCGAAATGCAGCGAGGCGACGAGCAGCACCGCGCCGGCGAAGGCGTGCGGCGCAACCATGCGGTGATGCGCGTGCGCATAGGCGGCAATGCGCCGGCCCTCGGAAAACCCGCCCGACCAGGCGAGGTCCAGCTGCACGATATCGACGGCACCGCGGCTTATCAGCTCGCGGAAGCCGTAGAGCCCGAGCTCGGTCTCGTAGCCGGCGATCGGGGTGGCGAGCGCGGCAGCAACGGCGGCGCTGCCGTCGATGTCGTCGGTGGCGACCGGTTCCTCGATCCAGTAGAGCTTATAGCGCTCCATCTCTCGGCCCATCTCGATCGCCATCGCCGGGCTCCAGGCGCAATTGACATCGACCATCAGCTTGCCCTTGGGGCCCAGCGCCTCGCGTACCGCGGCGACCCGCGCCAGATCCTCGCTCGGGTCGACCTCGCAGAATTCGGCGTTGCCGATCAGCTGGCGCAGATGCGTCTGGGTCGACGGGTTGCGGCCGACCTTCATCTTCATGCCCTTGAAGCCGCGGGCGCGGTAGCCCTCGGCCTCGGCGGCGAGATCGGCGGCTGATTTTCCCTCCTGATAGAAGCCGCCGCTGGCATACGCCTCGACCCGGTCGCGGCAGGCGCCGAGCAGCCGGTAGACCGGCATGCCTGCGATCTTGCCGGCGATGTCCCAGAGCGCGATATCGATGCCGCTCATCGCCTGCATGACGAGGCCGCGTCGGCCGTATTGCCGGGTGCGCGCGAACATCTTCTGCCACAGCCCCTCGATCAGCAGCGGGTCCTCGCCGACGAGGAGCGGCTTCAAATCCTTGGCGATGACATCGGCGGTAACGCCGCCGCCCATGCCCGCCTCGCCAATGCCGACGATGCCGGTGTCGGTCTCGACCTCGACGAGGAGCCCGGCGCGTCGGCCCTGCACCCCGGCGGCGCTGGCATAGGGCGGATCGACCTTGCAGGACAGCGCGATCGCGCGGATGTCGGCGATTTTCATATACCGCTCCTCAACCCTCGCCGATCACGGCGAGAAGATCGCATTGTATCTGCATCGGCGGAGTGAAATCGGCGTGGGCGGTCGTGTGGCGCGCCGGCCGCGAATGCGGATCGGGAAACATCTCGACCCAATAGCGGTTCATCGTCTCGCGCAATTTCCGGTCGGAGATCCAGACATTCATCTTGATAATGTCATCGGCCGTGCCGCCGGCCGCTTCCATGATCCGGCGCACGTTGTCGAACATCTGCCGGCATTGCGCGTCGAGATCGGCCGGCACCCTGCCGGTGTCGGGATCGGCGCCGGAGATCGCGCCCGAGACGACGAACGGCCCACGCCGACAGGCGCTGGGGATCGGGTTTACGTGTTTGACGCCGCTGACCTCGATGCTGCGCCGCTTGTCCATCGCTCGCCCCCCGCGTTATCGACCCGGAAGGTGCGATGATAGGAACCCTGCACCGACCCGGCAACGGCGACGCCCAGCGCGCTTCACTTCGCTTCACTTCACGGTGATCTTGCCAACCATCCCGGCCCAATCGTGGTCGGCGCAGATGAAGCGATAGCGGCCGGCCGCTTTGGGCACAAAAAGCAGATCCTTCGCCTCGCCGGGTTTCACCACAATCTCGGTCTTGTCCGCGTTCAGCACCTCGGGGTTATGTATCTTGGCCGATCTGATGAACTCGGGTGCGGTGAACTCGTGCAGTTCCTTGCCGCGGTTTTCGAGGTGCAGACGATAGGGCTCGCCGCGCCGGAGCGTCAGTTTGTTCGGGCTAAAACGGTATTCGGTCTCGCTCATCGTGACCGTCTGCGCTTGGCCCCAATCGACCGCCCAGGCCGGCAGCGCCGCGAGCGAGCCCAGCACAATGAGGAGAAGCGCGCAGGCACGGATCATTTCACGCCAAGGCCCGGATTATGTGCAATTCCGCGCCATAGTTCAGCGCCAGATCCAGCCCGGCCGTCAAGGCGGCAAAACGCCCGATGAGCCAGCGAGCCCGGCCGCTTTCGGCCATCGCCGAGCCCTGGTTTCCCTCCCGAATATCGTTTGTCAGAAGAATAGCCTTTCACGAAATACCGCGAGCGCCGAGGAAATCGCAAAGGAAACCGCTGATATCGCCAGGGTTGCCGACAGGCACGCTGCGCGATCTACGAAACCGCAGGCGCGGTATTGGCAAGCCGCGGTATTTTCATCTAAGCTCCGCCAGGGGAGACTGGCCCGACGAGCCGGCTATTGGGTGCCAACCCTCGGAAAGAGGAGCGCTGCATGCAGGACCGGCGTTACGTAAGCTCGCGCGCGCCATACCACCCCTCACCGCATCCGCTGTCCGGGCATCGACGCTGGGACGTTCCTCACTGGGGCATATCTCGTTCGCTGGTCCTGTGCGCGGCGGCTCTGTTGCTCGCCTCCTGTCAGCAGGCCGGCGTGCTGGACCCGCAGGGGCCGATCGCCTCGCAGGAGCTGCTGCTGCTGGTCAACACCACGGAAATCATGCTCGTGGTCGTGGTTCCGGTGATCCTGATGGCGCTGGGGTTCGCCTGGTGGTATCGGGCGGGCAACACCCGCGCCAATCACAGCCCGGATTGGGACTATGAGGGCGGCGTAGAGCTCGTCATCTGGTCGATCCCGGCGCTGGTCGTGATCCTGTTGGGCGGGGTCGAATGGATCGGCTCGCACCAGTTGGACCCGCGCGCCCCGATCTCCTCGGACGCCAAGCCGCTCCAGGTGGATGTCGTTTCGCTCGATTGGAAGTGGCTGTTTATTTACCCCGACCAGCAAATTGCTGCGGTAAACCAGCTCGTCGTACCAGCGGGAACGCCGGTTAACTTCAATCTTACTTCGGCGACGGTGATGAATTCTTTCTTTGTGCCGCAGCTCGGCACCCAGATCTACACCATGGGGGGCATGACCAGCCGCGTCAATCTGATGGCCGACAAGCCCGGCGAGTATCCCGGGATCTCGGCGAATTTCAGCGGCGACGGCTTTGCCGACATGCGCTTCGTCGTTAAGGCGGTGCCCGCCGGCGAATTCGACGGTTGGGTCCAGAAGGTGCGCGGCTCCGGTCCGGCGCTCGACGACCGCGCCTATGCGGAGCTGGCGAAGCCGAGCCACGCGGTGCCGCCAACCACCTACAGCTCGGCAGATGCAAAGCTGTTCGACCGGATTATCGGTCTGACGACGAACCCCGGCGAAAAGACGCGCGCCGACGGAGCGTGGTGTCCGCCGACGCCACAAGCGGACGCGATCGAAACGGCGACAAAGCCGCAGACGGGGGGTTGAGAATGCTGGGCAGGCTGAGCTGGGACGCCATCCCGTTCAACGAGCCGATCGCGCTGGTCACCTCGATCGTGGTGATCCTCGGTGCGCTGGCCATCCTCGCGATTGTCACCGTGATGGGTTGGTGGCCGTACCTGTGGAAGGAGTGGCTGACCAGCGTCGATCACAAGCGCATCGGCGTCATGTACGTGTTCCTGGCGCTGGTGATGCTGCTGCGCGGCTTTGCCGACGGGATCATGATGCGCTCGCAGCAGGCGATCGCGGTCGGCGGCGCCGAGGGCTATCTCGACCCTGGTCACTACAACCAGATCTTCTCGGCGCACGGCACGATCATGATCTTTTTCGTGGCGATGCCGTTTGTCGTCGGGCTGATGAACTTCGCCGTCCCGTTGCAATTGGGGGTGCGCGACGTCGCTTTCCCGGTGCTGAACTCGGTCAGCTTCTGGCTGACCGCGTCGGGCGCGCTACTCGTCAACCTGTCGCTGTTCATCGGCAATTTCGCCCGCACCGGCTGGATGGGCTATCCGCCCCTCTCCGAGCTGGCGTTCTCGCCCGATGTTGGCGTCGATTATTACCTCTGGTCGCTACAGATTTCCGGTGTCGGCACGCTGCTCGCCGGCATCAACATGGTGACCACGATCCTGAAAGTTCGCGCGCCGGGCATGCTGTATTTCCGCATGCCGGTGTTCTGCTGGACCGCGCTCGCCTCCAACATGCTGATCATCGCCGCGTTTCCGATCCTGACCGCGACCTTCGCGATGCTGCTGCTCGACCGCCACCTCGGCATGCACTTTTTCACCAATGAGGCCGGCGGCAACCAGATGATGTACGTCAACCTGTTCTGGGCCTGGGGCCATCCCGAGGTCTACATCCTGATCCTGCCCGCGTTCGGCGTCTTCTCCGAGGTGTTCGCGACCTTTTCCGGGAAGGCGCTGTTCGGCTACCGCTCGATGGTGCTGGCGACCCTGGCGATCTGCGTCCTCTCCTTCATGGTCTGGCTGCATCATTTCTTCACGATGGGCGCCGGCGCCAACGTCAACGCCTTCTTCGGCTTGATGTCGATGGTCATCGCGGTGCCGACCGGGGTCAAAGTGTTCAACTGGCTGTTCACCATGTTCCACGGCCGGCTCGTGTTCACCACCCCGGTCCTGTTTTCGATCGGCTTCGTGGTGACCTTTGTCATCGGCGGCATGACCGGCGTTTTGCTGGCAATTCCGCCGGTCGATTTCATCCTGCACAACAGCGTCTTCCTGATCGCCCATTTCCACAACGTCATCATCGGCGGCGTGCTGTTCGGCGCGATCGCCGGGTACAATTACTGGTTCCCGAAGGCCTTCGGGTTCACCCTCGACGAGCGGTTCGGAAAGGCCAGCTTCTGGTGCTGGTTCGTCGGCTTCTATCTCGCCTTCATGCCGCTCTACATGCTCGGGTTGATGGGCATGACCCGGCGTCTCCAGCACATCTCCGATCCGAGCTGGCAACCGCTGTTGCTGGTCGCCGAGGCGGGCGCCGTCGTTATTTTCCTCGGCATCCTCTGCCAGATCGCACAGCTCTACGTCAGCATCCGCACGCGCGCGAGCCGGCGAGATTTGACCGGCGACCCGTATAACGCCCGCACCTTGGAATGGGCGACCGCGTCGCCGCCGCCCGCCTACAATTTCGCGATCATGCCCGAAGTCGGGGAGGTCGATTGGTTCTGGGAGATGAAGAAAAAAGCGGATTTGGACGAACTCCCGCCGACATATGAGACGATCGAAATGCCGCGCAACAGCCCCACCGGGTTCGTCAGCGCCTTCTTTGCGGTGCTGACCGGCTTTGCCCTGATCTGGCACATCTGGTGGCTGGCGATCCTCGCCCTTCTCGGCGCCGCGGTCACGATGATGGCCTTCGGCTGGAGCGAGAACCGCGAGTTCGAAATATCGGCCGCCGAGGTCGCAAGAATCGAACAGTCCCGGCCGGGCCTCGGGAGAGCGGCATGAGCATCGCCACCCTCGATTTCGCTTCGACCGAGGCCGCGATAGGTCGCGGCGGGGGCGGTCCGGCGCCGACGCGGATTGTCGTCGCCTATGGGTTCTGGATCTTCCTGCTCAGCGACATCATCCTATTTTCCGGACTGTTCGCCGCCTATGCGGTGCTGCAGGACAATGCCGCCGGCGGACCGACCGGGCGTGAGCTGTTCAGTTTCAAGACCGTCTTCATCGAGACCATGGCCCTCTTGGTGTCGAGCTACACCTGCGGGCTCGCCGCCTTGTCGATGGAACGGGCGCGCGCGGATCTCTTCTATGTTTTCTCCGCGCTCACCTTCGCGCTCGGAGCGGTTTTCCTGGGCATCGAGATCTCGGAATTCGCCGGCATGGTGGGCGAAGGCGCCGGGCCATCGAAGAGCGCCTTCCTTTCGTCGTTCTTCACCTTGGTCGGCACCCACGGCGCGCATGTCACCAGCGGCCTCCTCTGGCTCGTCTACATGGTGGCGCAGGTCGCGGTGAAGGGCTTCCGGCCGAATGTACGGCAACGCATTTTGTGCTTCAGCCTGTTCTGGCACGCCCTCGACATCGTCTGGGTCGGGGTCTTCACGCTGGTGTACCTGATAGGAGGCCGCTGATGGCCGAAGAGCAGATCATCCATCTCCATGACCGCACCCCCGGCGTCCGGCACGAAGAGCCGACCGCCGATTTTCTGACCTATACGGCCGGGCTGGTGTTCGCGATCGCGCTCACGGCGGTATCCTTTGTCGTGGCGCAAACGAATTTGCTGTGGGGTCCGGGCGTTGCGATGGGGCTGATCGTGCTCGCCATCGCGCAGATCGGCGTCCATCTCGTGTTTTTCCTGCACATGGGCACCGGACCAGATCATACCAACAACATCATCGCCCTCGCTTTCGGCATGATGATCGTGTTCCTGGTCCTGACCGGCTCGGTTTGGATCATGTGGCATCTCAACGACAACATGATGCCGATGTCGCCCGGCATGCACTGACCACCCATCCCGCGCGAACGCACGCTACCGGCCCTGCCATGTGCAGGGCCGTATTTTTTGCGGAGGAATGGCAGGCCGCCGGCTCGCGATGATGGGCGGGCGGCGTCGAGGAAAGAGTGGTGCCCAGGGGCGGAATTGAACCACCGACACACGGATTTTCAGTCCGTGAATTTGCCTCATAAGGCACTGATTATTATGAGCCATGTTGCAAAACGGCCGTTATTTGTTGCAGGGCGCCAACCCTCGATCAAGAGCCGGCAACGAAGACTCTGCGACTAAGGCCGCCCCTTGCGATGTCTTTCCATGCCCGAAAATGCGGCAACGTCGCGCGGGCATAAAGGGCCACCGTTAGCCCTTTTTGACCTGGCACCCCGCTTTGCTCGGTTGACGGTTCCGGCGGCAAGGGTGTCGCTTCGGCTACGGAAGTACAGGGTCCGCTTTCCACCCCCTCTACTGCCGTTCGTCAGTCGAGGGCCGGCGGCCGG
>Ga0209380_10002765_pt1 | contig 11142 bp, 12 predicted proteins | sample HubBroMetageWFT6_FD_188347 | JGI IMG/M metagenome (GOLD analysis project Ga0209380, IMG submission 188347) | Warmed and freeze-thawed soil microbial communities from the Hubbard Brook experimental Forest, New Hampshire - Hubbard Brook CCASE Soil... | ecosystem: Environmental > Terrestrial >...
TTGCACGGGATCAGCCATTTCTGGATGCCGCCCAGTATTTCGGTGCCGCCCTCGCTGCCGTCCCAGCCGTCGAGCGTGAGGTCGAGATAGCGGACGAAATCGCCGAGATATTCGAAAAAAGACGGGGCGGACGGGTCCCAGCTGGCCCACACCGTGCCCTTGTAGACGCACAATTGCGGGACTTCGACCAGACCCCATTGCGATTTGTCGAGCTTCTCGTGGTAGGCCTCGCGGAAATAGGGCACGCCGACCAGCTTGCCGTCGGTTCCATAGCTCCAGCCGTGATAGGGGCATGTGAAGACCGGCGTGCTGCCCTCGTCGTAGCGGCACACCTTCATGCCGCGATGGCGGCACGAATTGAGAAACACATGGACTTTGCCGGCCCGGTCGCGGCACAGGATCACCGATTCCTCGCCCATTCCCGAGACAAAGAAATCCCCCGGCTTCGGGATCTGGCTCTCATGGCCGACGAACAGCCAAGCGCGCGCAAACAGCCGCTCCAGTTCCTCCCGGTAGATCTCCTCGTTGACAAAGATCTCGCGGCTGATCCGCCCCGCGTTGGGATCCACGAGCCCGTTCCGATATCCATGCTTGCCTGCGGTCACGATGCCCTCCCTACCCAGAGTTCTCGTCTTCCCGGCGGAAGGCCGGGACCCATGGCCGAAATGGGCACCGGCCTTCGCCGGTAGGACGAAACGGGGCGCAAACGAGGTGCCCTCACAATTCGCGCTAAAAGAAAAAGGTCAGGTTCTTGGTCAGCAAGACGTTCTGGTCCAAGACGATCTTGCGGCGCGCGATCTGCCATTGGCCGTCGGCACGGCGCAGCACATCCTCGCGCTTGCCGACGAGGATGTCGGTCTCGGTCTCCACCCGGTTGCGGTAGACCAGAAACCGGCATCGGACGGTGACCTCCGCCGGCTCGGCCGCCGAGGGGTTGACCTCGAGCAGGCGGACATTGGAGACCATGTGCGATATGCGGGAGACCGGCTCCTCGGCCCAGTGCATGCCGGTCAGGATCTGCTTGACGCGCCGCGTCAGCGTTTCCTTGCCTTCGTCGAACCAGTTGATGTCCTGGCCGGCGCGGGTGAATTCCCGCTCCGCCTCGCCGACCTTGACGTTGCGGCGCATCGGCATCCAGTAGCGCACATCCTCGGCGACTAGCGCCAGCCAATCCTCGTAGCGCCGTTCGTCGAGCAGATCGGCCTCGCGGTAAAGGAACTCCTCGATCTCCTGTTGGAGGAGCAGGCGAGCGATGAGATCGTCTTGGTCAGTCATCTATCGCGATCCGACACCGGTGCCCCTCACCCTCCCGCCGCGCGGGTCCCTCCCTCTCCCCGCTCGCGGGGCGAGGGTTGCGGTGAGGGGCTCATCCTCTTACTCCGCCGCGGCGCGCTGTGCGGTCAGTTCGGCGTCCCATGGGCCGGGGAAGCGGCCGCGTCCCATCATGTCGGCGGCGAAGATCTGCTCCTGCCGGGGCCATTCCTGGCGCGGCAATTCGTAATAGACCTCGATCCCGTTGCCGTCCGGATCATGGAAATAAATGCCCAACGACACGCCGTGATCGGCGACCCGGTCGATCGGCACATTCCTGTCTTTCATCCGATGGTAAAAATCCTTGAGATCGTCCAGGCTCTCGACCCGCCACGCCATGTGGTTGAGCCCGACTTGCCCGCGCTGCGGGCCGGGCGCGTCGTCGCCCAATTGCATCAAGGCGACCTCGTGCGACTGGTCGAGATCGGCCGCCATGAAGGCCGCCCAGCCGGGCCGCTTGTGGTAGGTGTGCAGCCCCAACACCTCCTCGTACCATTTCTGCGAGCGCTCGGCGTCGCGGACGTAGATGTTGACATGTCCCAGGTACATCGGTCGGTGCGTCATCTCTTTTCCTCCTTCATTCAGCGTCGTCATTGCGCCCGAGAAACTCCAGGACGCGGTCCATCACTTCTTTCTTCGGGTAAATCGACGCGAGCGCGCGGGCTCGCGTCAACGGGTCACTGGCAAAAAACCGCTCGTACAATACCTGGCGGCTGCCAAACGACGTGCCGGCAATATCCCAGGCCAGGCGGAACAGTTTGACACGGTCCTTTGCCGGCGAATTGTCGGTCGCCAGGTACTGCTCGATCGCCGGGCCGAGCGGCCCCTTCATATCGGCCTCGGTCGGGGTCAGCATAAAGCTGCTCGAACCCAACAGCTGCAATATCTCGACCATCCGCGGATAGGCCGTCATGAAGAGGTTGCGCGGGCTCTCGACCATCAGCAGGTCGGGGCACATGACGCCCCACTCGTCGAGCTGCGCATCGGCTTCCGCGGCACGCATGCACGCGCGGGTCAGCTGGGTGTAGAGCATCAATTCGCCGATCCGCTCTTCGACATTCGGCAATTGAGAATTACCCAGTGTCTGCGTCATCAGCAATGCCACGCCCAATACGAACTCGGCCTTGGCGAGGTTCTTGACCGCCCCTTGATGGGCCGAATGCGCCGAGGAATGCGTCACATTGGCGGTGCGGTTGAGGAGGTCCACGTCGCCCAGCAGAAAGACGCGCTCCCACGGCACCAAAACGTCGTCGAAAAAGACGACGCAATCCATCTCCTCGAAGCGCGAGCCGAGCGGATGGTCGAAATGCGACCGGCCCAGATCGAAGCTCTCGCGGCACAGGAATTTGAGGCCCGGCGCGCCGCACGGGATCGCGAAGCTGACCGCGAACGGGCTGTGGGTTTCGGCATGCCGCGCCATGCGCGGCGAGTAGACGCCGATCTCGTCTGCGAGCGGCCCCAATGTCGCGAGGATCCGCGCGCCGCGCACGACAATGCCGGCATCGGTCTCGCGGATCACCTCCAGTGCTGTCCCCTCCTGCAGATTGAAGATGCCGGAGACAGTGCGGCTGCGCTGCAGGTTGATCAGCGAATGGGTCAAGGTCAGGTCGTTTTCGCGGATGTATTCATAATAGCGCCGCATGTTGTCGGCAAATTCCGGGCGTCCGTGCTCCCCTCCCGCGAAATAATCGGCGGCGCCGGCCCAGGCGGCGTAGGTCACGTTCATGAAATCGGGGGAGCGGCCCATCATGCCGCAGGTGGTCCGCGCCCAATTGAGCATCATCGCGCGGCGCGTTTCGAGATCCTTGCGGGTGCGCGGAATGATGAACGACAGCCCGACCCGGTCGCCGGTGGTCGGCGAGACATAGGTCATCTCGTCGCGCAATTTGGGATCGCACTGCATGTCATAGAGCGAAGCGATAGCGCGCGCGCCGCCTCGCAGGCCGGGATGGCTCGTCGGATCCTTGACCCGCTCGCCTTCGAGCCAGACCTCCCGTTCCTGCTCACGCAACCCAGCGAGATATTGTCTTCCCGTCCGCGCCGGCATCACACCTCCCGTCGACCGTGGAAGGGCGAAAGCCTACGCCAAGCCCGGCCGAAAGGCCAGTGCCGAGCGTCGCAAGGCGGGTGAGGGCGTTCCCGCTCCGGCCGGTCAATACGATTTCGGCAGACCGAGCACGCGCTCGGCGATGTGGCTCAAGATCAACTGGGGGCTGACCGGCGCGATCCGGGCGATCTGGATCTCGCGGAAATAGCGCTCGACGTGGTATTCGCGGGCATAGCCCATGCCGCCATGCGTCATGATTGCGGTTTCGCAGGCGCGGAAGCCGGCCTCGGCGGCACAGTATTTGGCGGCATTGGCATAGGCGCCGGCCTCTTCGCCCAGATCATAGGCTGCAGCTGCCCGCAATACCATCAGCTCGGCTGCTTCGAGCTCGATCCAGCGCTCGGCGAGCGGGTGCTGGATCGCCTGGTTCTGGCCGATCGGCCGGCCGAAAACGACGCGGTCCTTCGCGTACCGGGCGGACCGGCCGAGCGCGGCGCGGCCAAGGCCGACGGCCTCGGCGGCGATCAGGATGCGCTCCGGGTTCATCCCATGCAGTATGTAATGAAAGCCCCTGCCCTCCTCGCCGATGCGGTCCGCCACCGGCACCTTGAGGCCGTCGATGAAAAGGAGGTTCGAGTCGACCGCCTTGCGCCCCATCTTCGGGATCTCGCGCACCTCGACGGCGCTGCGGTCGAGATCGGTATAGAACAGCGTCATACCGAGCGAAGGGCGCGCGGCGTCCTCGATCGGCGTGGTGCGCGCGAGGATCAGCATCTTCTCGGCGACCTGGGCTGTCGAGATCCAGATCTTGCGGCCCGTGAGGACGTAGTGGTCGCCTTCCCGCACCGCCCGCGTCTTGAGGCGCGTGGTGTCCAGCCCGGCATCGGGCTCGGTCACCGCAAAGCAGGTTTTCTCCTTGCCGGCGATCAGCGGCGGCAGAAAACGCTCTTTCTGCTCGTCGGTGCCGAAGACGACGACCGGATGAAGCCCGAAAATGTTCATGTGGATCGCCGAGGCGCCGCTGAACCCGGCACCGGATTCGGCGACCGCCTGCATCAGGATCGCGGCTTCGGTGATGCCGAGCCCGCTGCCGCCATAAGCCTCCGGCATGGCAATTCCGAGCCAGCCGGCCTCGGCCATCGCCTGATGGAACTCGTGAGGAAAACCGCCCTCCTCGTCCTTCTTCAGCCAGTATTCGTCGCCAAAGCGCGCGCATAGGCGCGCCACCGCGTCCCGCAATTCCCGCTGCTCGGCGCTCGGCCCAAATGCCATCTCATGCTCCTGCGAGGAACTTCATCGGTGATGGACGAGCGCTTGGCGGAAGGCCTGCGGGACAGTCTCATTCGGCGCGGCGGCGCAGCGGTCCATCACCTTTTTGATATTGCCGTCGATTTGGCTCACATCGATGACGTGAATTCCGGCCTTTGCCGCCAAGTAGCCGTAATAAAACATCGCCGCTGCCGCCCGGTCATCATCAGAGGCGCCGAGCAGGTCGGAGCAGCGGACCCGCTCGACATCCCATCGTCCTGGTGCGATCTGCGCCTCGGACGTGACTCGTGGCGTAGGTGGTGCGGCGGCCTCCGGCGGCGCCGAAGGCACAGGCGGCGGCGCTGCTTGTTGCTGTGGGGCCGGCGGCTGCGCGCATGCTGCGAGAGAGCATGCCACCAAAATGGCCACGACTTCTTTGTTCATCATTGTCCCCCTTGTCTGAGGCTTTGCACTATGGCTGAGCCGCTCGCGTTCTCGCCAATCGTTCTTTGCCTCAGTAACAGACCCCTGCGCTGCGGGCTGAACCGCGACGTACTGCGCCGCGGAGTGCGCCGAAGCCGGCCCCGATTGCGGCGCCGCGCCCGGCATTGCCCGAAATCGCCCCGATCAATGCGCCTCCCGCCGCGCCCCTTCCCGCGCCCTGCAAAGGGCCGGGTGTAACGGCCTGGCAAGGCGGAGGGCCATAGCCATAACCGAGCGGGGGCGGGTAGGACTGCGCATAGCCAATCGCCGAGATAACAATACATGCGGATGTTGTGGCGGAGAACATAAGGACACGGATTCGCTGCATGCGGAGTACCTCGGTGAGGAGACGAGAACGATTGGAGGTTAGCGGCGCCGGTCTTCAACTTCCAGGGTCACGAGTCGGGCAACCCGGATAGCGAGATAGAGTAGCCCCAAAACCGACTCCAGATTGGCCAGGCTGCGGGCGAACGGGTCGACCGGCACGACGTCGCCGTAACCCGTCGTCGTCAGCGTCGCGAGGCTGAAATACGACAATCCTGGCTAGTCCGCCAAGGTGGTCTGTCCAGGCTGTGAAGCCGGCGAACGCTCCGCGACTAAGTTCCCACATCAGGCTAAATGCCGCAGCAAAGATCGTCGCCGCATTTAGATATAGGACGACCGCTCCCTATGCTACCGGTTTCATGACCTCTGCGGCGGGATGAGTTGAGATGGCGACTCGCCACGCCTGAAGCAGGGTGAACATGATGGCGATCAGGGCCGACCCAATGGCCCGCTGGCCACGATGATCTAGATCAAGGCATCATGTCGAGATGGGCTTCTATCAAATTTTCTAGCGCGTATCGGGGACGTATCACAGATGTACCAGAATGCCGCGATATTGGCCGCGTTCCTTCTCATCTATAGCGCGGTTGCCGGCCGGATCGAGCGGTCATGGATCAGCGGCCCGATTGTGTTCGTTGCAGTCGGCTTTATCCTCGGCCCGGATGCTCTGGGTGTGTTCCGCCTGAACATTACTGGCGAGGGGTTGCGGGTTTTGGCGGAACTGACATTGGCTATGGTTTTGTTCACCGACGCTGCCAATGCGGATTTCGGCATCCTCAGGCGCAATCGGGGCCTTCCGGAGCGGCTGCTCTTGGTAGGTCTGCCGCTGACGATCGTGCTCGGTTTTGTGCTCGCCGCGATCGTGTTCCCGTTACTCGGGACATTGGAGATCGCCTTACTGGCGGCAATGCTGGCGCCGACGGATGCGGCGCTCGGCAAGCCAGTCGTGACAAACCAGGCAGTCCCGGCGGTCATGCGCGAGGCGCTCAACGTCGAAAGCGGTCTGAACGACGGCATATGCGTGCCGATCGTGGTGTTGCTGATTGGACTGGCGGTCGGCACGCAGATCGAGGGCGGAACCATGGCGCATGTCGCCCGGGTGGTCGTCGAAGAGATCGGTATCGGGTTGATCGTCGGACTTGCGCTGACCTGGCTAACTACCTTGATGCTGCGATTTGCCGAAAGGCGCGGCTGGATTAGCGAACACTGGGTGGAAATTCCGATCGTCGCGCTGGCGGCGGCGTGCTTTGCGGGGGCGCAGGCGGCGGGCGGCAGCGGGTTCATCGCGTGCTTTGTCGGCGGGCTGTTGCTGAGCGGGCTGCGTGAGCGCCACAAGGAAGAACTGCTGCGCGGCGCCGAGCACATGGGCGAGGCGCTGGCGCTGCTGACATGGGTGGTGTTCGGGGGTATTGTGGTCGCCCGCCTGATCGACCGTGTCACTTGGCCGGCGCTGCTCTATGCAGTGCTCAGCCTGACCGTGGTCCGGATGCTTCCAGTGTTTCTCTGTCTGATCGGCACGCGCACGAGCACAACGGACAAGCTCTTCATCGGCTGGTTCGGCCCGCGCGGACTAGCCACGATCGTTTTCGCAGTTCTCGTCTTGGACGAAAAGCTGCCTGGTAACGACACGATGATGCTCGCCGCCGGCTGGACCGTCCTGTTGAGTGTCATCGCCCATGGCGTAACTGCAAATCCGCTGGTGAGGAGGATGGGGTGGGCACTCGGCTGAGCTACGCGCCTAGACGGACGACCATGCCATCGGCTCCGAGGCTCAAGGCCAAGCCTTGGCGCCGCGCCCTCAGACGCAGATAAACGCCGTTGGAGTTTTGCAGCCACATCTGACCTTTGCCCTGCTCGCCCACAGCCCATCCCATGCGCGCCTGACCGTAAACACCCTCAAAATCCTGCAGACGGTGAAGATTGTAGACGCTGCCGGTGGCGTCGAGCGTCGAAACCCCGAACCCCCCGATCCCCAGGCCTCCCAGTTTGAAAGGGTAGCTCCGGCCGCGGTAGTGCAATGTCCCGCCGCCGATAGCGCCGCTACCGATGAACGCCACCTGAACCTGGTGGATATTGATGCTACCCGAAGGTTTAGGGGGAGGTCCGGATCCGGACTGGGCGAGTGCGCTGGCTGAGAGAATACCGCACAAGACCATGGGGCCGAGTGCGGCTAGGAAGCTCACCCACTTTTTGTGACCATATTTAAATTTTACGAACATTGCCGCTTTCCCTTTGCGCAAATGGCATATTTCGGGGCTACCAAGTGAGGGAGAAGCCGATTTAGCCGGCCATTCATTTCCTCGGCGGGCTTTGCCGCCTTGCGCTCGGCCATTCGACGCCTGAGATCAGTAACGGAGAACGTGCCGGGCGTGCGATTTTCGGACGTGATTTTCCCTCCGTCCTAATGGTGTTAGCTCGCCACCAGCGCGCGGGCATGGCGGGCAATCATCAAGTTCTCGTCGGTCTTGATGACGTAGGCGGCGATGCGGCTATTCGGCCTGCTGATGCGCTCCTTGTGTTCCCGGTTGGCCGCCTCGTCCAAGTCCAGCCCCAGCCAGCCACAGGCGCGGCAGATTGCGCCGCGCACCGGTGCCGCGTTCTCGCCGACCCCAGCCGTGAGCACGATCCCGTCGAGACCACCGAGTGCTGCCGCCAGCGAGGCGATATGGCGGGCGACGCGATAGCAAAACACCTCGAAGGCAAAGCGCGCACGCGGATTGTCGCTGGTCAAGAGCTCGCGGAAATCGGACGAAATCCCGGAGAGCCCGAGCGGCGATAGAGGAGATCCACCAGCTGTTCCGCCGACATCCCCTTCTGCTGAATGAGATGCAGCACGACGCCGGCATCGAGCTCGCCGCAACGGGTACCCATCGGCAAGCCGTCGAGCGCGGTGAACCCCATCGTCGTTGCGACTGAAATCCGGTCCTGCATTGCACAAGCCGAGCAGCCGTTTCCGAGATGCGCCACGACGACGCGGCCATTGGCGATCTCGGGCGCGTATTCCGGCAGTACCGAGGCGATGTATTCGTATGAGAGGCCGTGAAAGCCGTAGCGCCTTATCCCTTCCTCGTAAAACGAGTAGGGGAGCGCGAAGGCCTGCTCGACCTCCGGCGCAGTGCGGTGAAAGGCGGTATCGAAGCACGCCACCTGCGGCAATTCGGGGTTGAGGGTCATCGCCATCTTGATCGGCGCGAGATTGTGCGGCTCGTGCAATGGCGCGAACGGCACCAGCGCTTCCAGCTCGGCCAGCAGTTCGGGCGTGACGCGGGCGGGCCGGGAGTGGTGCAGACCGCCATGGACGACACGGTGCGTCAAGCCGCCGCTCGCCAAGCTTTTCTCTGGCCCACGGCAATATCGCCGGAAGCACCTCACTCGGCACTGTCGGCGGTTTCTTCCCGAGGTTCGGGGGGTCGAGCTTTTCGCCATTGGGCCCAGTCGCGCTCGTCGAAGGATGTGCGCCGATCCCATCGACCTGGCCGGTGAGAATCCGCCGCTCGCCGTCATAAAAACTGAACTTGACGGAAGAGGAGCCGGCGTTGATTACGCCGATCACCGGCTCCGTAGCTGCTGTGTTCATGCTCAAACGCGGCTGACCTCGACCCGCGTGTCGTTGAAGCATGCGCCTTCGGCGAGATCGGCCTTGAGATCCGACGAGACCAGCGCCGAAATTGTCTGCCCGGTGCGGCTTGTCGCCAGCCACGCCCCCTTCTCACTGGCAACGACGCCCGGCGGCACGTCCGCTGTCACTGAGAGCGGCAGGATGACCTCGCCACGCTCGTTCCATAGGCGCACCTCGATGCCGTGACGGAGGTCTCGCTTGCTCGCATCCTCAGGGTTCATCAAAAGTGGTGGCGGCGCCTGGCGCGAAGCGCCGAGGCCGCCGAGGGTCGATGAAATGCGCTTGTCCGAGGCCGGCGAAATCAGCATCAGCGGATGCGATGCCTCTCGCTCCCGCCAATCCGGCAGCAAAGCCGCCGATCCCCACCGCTCGGCCAATGTCTCCGATTTCAGTTCGATTTTCCCCGACGGCGTGGCGGGGAGGATGTTGTCGAACAGGACCATTGGCTCACCGTCCGGTCCAGTCATCTGCACAGCTCGGTCTGTCGGTATTTCGCTCGGTCTCATTCCGAGGAGCCGGGGATCTTCGAGATCGACGGCGTCGTCCATCAATTCTTCGTCGGTCGCCTTGAAACACGGCTCATCAAAGCCGAAACGCGCGGCGAGTCTGCGAAAGATCTCGGTGTTCGGCAGCGCCTCGCCCGGCGGCGGGATGACCGGTTCGGCGCGCTGCAGCCAATGATGACCATAGGAAGGATAGAGATCGGCGTATTCGAAATGGGTGGCCGCGGGCAGCACCACATCGCAGTAATTCATGCTTTCAGTCATTGTCAGCTCAATGCCGACGGCAAACACGTCGGGACGGGCGAGCCCGCGGCGCATTCGGTTCTGGTCGGGGTGCACGACGATCGGATTGTGGTTGTAGATCAACAACGCGCGCAGCGGCGGGTCGATGTCGCACTCGGCGAGATGGCGGCCGATATCGTTGATGTTGAGGGTGCGGGTGCCCTCGGGGATCAGATCGGGCCGCTGCAGCCGGTTCGGGGTCTTGGGAAAGGCGTTGCTCGCACCGAGTACGATGCCATTCCCGTTGCCCAGCTTTCCGAGCAGTGCCGGCAAGGCGATTGCCGCGCGAACCGCGCTGCCGCCGTTGCGGCCGCGTTCGAGCCCGTTGCCCGGCGCAAGCACCAGAGGCTCGACCTCGGCGAGCCAGCGCGCGAGGGTCAGGATCTCATTCTCCTTCAGCCCGCAGACCGCAGCCGCTCGCGCCGCCGGCCATTGGCGGGCCCGAGCCATGAAATCTTCGGCTCCCAATACGTGAGCGGCAATAAACCCCGCATCCAGAGAGCCAGAACGCTCGAGCTCGGCGGCCAACGACCAGGCGAGTACGACATCGGTGCCCGGGCGCAGTTGCAGATGCCGGTCCGCCTGCTCGGCGATCTTGGTGCGCAGCGGGTCGACCACGACCAATCTGCCGCCGGCACGCTTTGACTTGCGGATGCACCGGACGAGATGAAGGTTGGTGACCGTCGCGTTGTTGCCCCAGACGAGATTGAGCTTCGCCGCCTCGGCAAGTTCGGGCGGGCATCCGGGGACGGCGCCGTAAGTCCCCGACCATGCTTCGCTGCGTACGCCGCCGCACAGGGCGCGCCGATAGAGCTGAGTGGCGCCCAGGCGATTGAAAAAACGCGAGGACATGCTGTCTCCGGCCAGCAAGCCGTGCGGACCGGCATAGTTCAACGGCATCACCGCCTGCGGACCCCAGCGGCTGATGATCTCGTCCACCCGCTTGTGGATATCGTCCAGCGCCGCGTTCCACGAGATCCGCTCGAATTGGTCCGAGCCTTTCGGCCCGAGGCGGCGCAGCGGATGCAGCAGGCGCCCCGGTCCGTGCACGAACTCGGTCATCTCCCGAGCGACCTTGTTGCAGATGACCCCGGCAGTGTAGGGCGCGGCCTCAGAACCGCGGACCTTGACAATACGGCCGTCGGCGACACTGACGCGCAGGCTGCAGGCATCGGGGCAATCGAAAGTGCAGACGCTGGCGCGTTCCTCGATGGCCATCAAATTCCTCCTTGCTCGCACCGCCCATTCCACAACCCACCTCGCCGGTTCTCGTATCGATAGAGCTGCGGTGCGCATTGGTGCAGAAACCCCTGATCCGACACAAG